>Ga0075480_10000228_pt1 | contig 31668 bp, 34 predicted proteins | sample DEB08_DNA_7_FD_81590 | JGI IMG/M metagenome (GOLD analysis project Ga0075480, IMG submission 81590) | Aqueous microbial communities from the Delaware River and Bay under freshwater to marine salinity gradient to study organic matter... | ecosystem: Environmental > Aquatic > Marine > Coastal ... | reverse complement strand
TTACACTTTTCGACTTTCACACTCAAACTCCTCTCTACAACAACACACACTCTCTCTCTCTACACCACTACAACTCTCTCATCATCGACCAAAACCTACACACTTACCCTACACTTCTTTAATCTATATCATCAACCCTGCATCTACAATAAAACACAAATAAATATATATATATTTATTTTTTTTTGCTTTTATTGTTATAGACAACAATATTATAATATTTTTTATAAAATTGATTTTAGAAAACTAGACATAATATCATTATAAAAACTTCTCCTTTTATTAAAATGCCAAAAAATACAACTGGTGGTTCTAAACACAAGAAAATGGCGAACAAAAGTTCGTCATTTGTTGAACGGGATTATAAAATATCATCGGATCTTGAAATAGAAGCATATGTCGAAAAAATTATAGGAAACGGTAGAATTCAAGTGAACAGCGTTGACGGTAAACATACGGGTCTCATATGTACAATTCGCGGAAAGTTCAAAGGTAGAAACAAATCAAGAAACAGAATAGAAACAAATGGAATTATTATTGTAGGACTACGTGATTGGGAGGCACCAACATATAAAACGTGTGACCTTCTGTTTGTCTGTAACGGTAAACATAAATCAGAAACAAACGAAAATGACGATGATGATTGTGGTGTTGTATTTACTAACGACATTCCAGAAAATGACGTTATAAACGAGTTTATGAAAGAAATCGAAGACGACAATCAAGAAAACGAATTAGATATTGGTGGTTCAGACGACGATGAAATAGACTTTGATGACATTTAACCAAAAAAACACATAATATACACCTTTGAATATTTCATTAGATTAATTTTAAACGAACCTTTTTTTTATTGTTATATTCATCACCAAAATAATACAATTTAAACGTGTGAACACTGTGTTCTTCTAAATTAATATCAGTGGTCACCTTAGACAACATTTTCAATTCATTAATATAGACCATATAACTAATAACACCATTATTGCGGTTCATCTTATCAAAGACAACACCTTCAAATACTTGTTCAAATATTTCAGGTTTATTAACACATAATGTCATTAACTCGCAATCGCTTTGAACTTTTCGAATAGAACGCATAGAATTATTAATGTATTCTATTTTTCCCAACCATTTATCTAAAAAGTGTTTCGCCAAATCGCTTACATTATCAATCATATTAAAATTATGCATAAACATAAACTGATTTAATAAATCAACTAATCTTCGAATAGGGCTGGTAATATGAACATAATTTTTCGTGTTTAAAACATCGTGTCGCATAGTTTCATTATCGTCATTAAATAATGCGTATTCACCACTAAGGTTTCTCCAATTTTCGATCATCCTTCGCATATCCCCAGTTACATTTGGATTATTTACAATAGTTGGATTGGATTTTGCGATGGCATTTCTATATATACCAAATTTATTTTGAACCATTAGTCTACCACATGTTTTATTCATAAAAATCATCCAAAACGCAACTATGTCGTGACTATCTTCAATGTCATATTTCATATTTTTAGTTATTCTATATAAATTTAAATAATCCGAGCTATTTTTCATAGCAGGCTCTTCATATGCGTAATTATTTCTAGTACGAACCATAACATTATGTATTGAAATCCGATCAGTTCCATTAACATCTTTTTGAACGTCTCCGTTCTCGTTTAAAATAATATCCATACAAAACGCAAAACGAGTTTGTTTTTCGAGTAAACTGCATAAATTGTCAGATAAAATAGTAGGTAACATAGGACGTCTTCTATCAGGCAAATAGATAGTAGAAACTCTATTACTGAAAGACTCCCATAAGCCAAATTCCTCCATCCAAAAATATACATTGGCGATATAAATGCTCATTTTAAATAAACCATCATCTAATGGTATAATGCTGAATGCGTCATCTAAGTCTTTACTACCTTTCGGGTCAATAGAAAACACATTAACATCCGTGCGGTCTTCTATATGATAATTAGGATTATTCATAATAGTTTCAATACACTCTTTATAATTGTCATTTTTAAATAACTTGGTAGCACGACTTGTAAATTGGGTTATTGAATCACTAAGGTTTCTACGATATAATTGATATTCATAAAAAACCATTAGGTCATCTACATCACCCAAAACATTCAACATATTACCTATTGGGTGTTTCCCATTCCAATTATCAAATTTGAACACTATATATTTATTCTTAAATTTTTTAGAGAATTCCATCTTCAAATTATAAGGAATTAAAAAATCAGGTAATCTCTTATCATCGGGGACACATTTATAATACATTTTCTTTCCATTGCTTGTTCTACCATATGTTTTATTTTTTTCAAGAATAAGTGTTCCTGCTAATGTAGGACAAGAACGCACATTAGAGCATATAAGGTTTCCATCATATTCAATAATATCATTTGTAAAAAGTTTTAATTTTATAGGATCAATTTGCGATAAACGTTCGTTTTTAATTTCAAGATTTGTATCGAAATCGTGAAATTTCCAACTCGAATAAGTACCTTCGTCGATTAAAATCCGACACTTCATCTATCTTATATAAGAAGTTATGTTTATGTTAATTTAGTCATAAAATAAAATAAAATATATAAGAAATATATAGAATGGCTAAGAGTTTGTGTAAAGGAAAGCGCGTTAATCCAAACAAGTGTAAGAAACTACGTGGTTGCAAAGTTGCTCGCGGAACTAAAAGAACCTTCTGTAGAAAGGCAAAAAATAAGACAGTAAAACGCGGCGGAAAAACTTGCAAACAACAAAACAAGAAGAAACAACAAAACAAGACCTCTAAGAAAAAGAATTAATTAGTATATATATATTTATTAAATAACAAAGAAATTCAATCAAATCCAATTAAGGATTTCATCATTAATTTTTTGTCTTATAGTATTATCATCAAAAACCCTCCAAATATAAGGATATTCCCGTCTCAAGAATTCGTATGTATTATCGAATCCTTGATACTTAGCACAATTTCCATCCAAACAATAAGGTAATCCAGTATGCTGTCTTATAACTTGTGATGCGGTTTGTTGTTTTTGTTTTAACTTTTCCGGGTCATTTTCTTTAATCCAATGATTAATATACACTCCAAAAGCACGTTCACCGACGCTGTTCGTATTTTCAATAGACATTTTGATAACGTAATATAATATACACTTCGGACATTAATAAAATATCAATTTTATATTAAAAATTGAACCAAGTTATTACGTAAACAATTGTACTAAACACGATGCTAATTACAAAGAACAATAAGTCATTTAACGTGAAGGGGTCATATAGTGAAAAATGGTTCTCCCATAATACATTTCAACAATGGGAACCCAATACATTTCATATATTGGATTATTATCAAAACCTAAATGGAACATATATAGATATAGGTGCATGGATAGGTCCAACCGCAATGTATGCAAGTCAAATATTCGGTAGAGTAGTAGCAGTAGAACCAGACAAATTAGCTTATAAACGACTTGTAGAAAACTTATCAGTAAACAATTTTAATAATATAACACTAGTCGATAAATGTTTATCCGATAAAAACGAAAAGATTATGTTTGGAGGAAATGGTAAGTGGGGAAATTCAGAATCAACCATGCTCGTTTCAAATCCGGAATATAGTTCGTGGGGTGGTCGTTGGTCAAAAGAAGAAAGAGAAAGTAATATTAAACAGGTAGAATCAATAGACTTCAAAACGCTTATAAAGGAATACAATATTGAAATGGAAAATGTAAAGTTTATAAAAATGGATATTGAAGGTGGTGAAATGATAGCAATTCCAGGTATGAAAGACACACTAAGATACTACAAACCCACGTTATATATATCATTGCACTTTTGCTTTTTAAAAACCGAACATATAGAAAGCATTTTAGATATATTATTCAATATTTATGATGTATGTTATTTATTTTACAATGATGGATCAAAAATAATTGTTGATAAAAAACAAATCATAGATGAAACGATAACATCAGTGGTATTCGAATAAATATATAAATTAAACATATATAGAGGGTCAATCTTATAAATATATATATGCCTCAAGTAACTCTTCGTAGGTCTACGCGCGCTCGTTCTAATACAAAATTTTATAATCCCACTGACGTATCTGTATCACCTCGTTCATCACAGAGGCAAAAGATATCAATAAACCGTCTTAGTCCTACTTCATTTACGAACAAGTCATATTATTAAAAAGAAGTAGCATAGTTATAATTTTTATGAATATCAAATTTTATTCAAATACTTTATATATAATATTTTTCTCATATTTATATATAATATATGCCTAATCCATTTAAGAAACAGAAACCTTTTCTATCATATCGCGTTTACTTTAATATAGACCCGGAAGATACCGAAACAGCATCACAATTCGAATGTAAAAAGGATGTTGAATACAACTTATGGTATTTAGATGCAGATAAATATAAAGTATCACCATTCCCAAAAAATGAACAACTAAGAATGATGTTTCAACCATTTAAAGCAATTGGGAGACATCAATATTTCCTATAAAAGAATATTCAATTATATTATATTAAGATAATTGAATGTTTAAAGCAAAAGTATATTCACCTTGCTATCGAATATATTTACACCTACAATATAATGAACATGTGGAAGCCAAAAGTTATGGTTGTTTATGGGATTCTCGTAGGAACAAATGGTATTTTCATAATGACGAGTATGTAAAATTTGGAATAAAAAACGATATTGATTTACATAATAAATTACGTCCTCATATGATAATAGATAATAAAATCCAATATTTACACCTTTGAGTAATATTCCATCCAATTATCCGGATTTTTCTTGGTTCCACCATCATATTTCACAGCAAGACGTTGTCCTATCAAGTAATCACCAATAGATAGATTATCTATATATACATCGGCGAGTATGCGTCCGTATTTTTCCAGAGATACGTTTTCCAGTCTAACCATCTTATGTAGGATTTTATCTTCTACGTATTTCTTGGCGATTTGTGCACAATCCTTTTCTGAAACACACTTACTCTTAATTTCGGGACAATCAATGCCGTTAATGCGCACCGAGAATTTATAGAGTTCACTTCCTTTATATGGTAGATAAGCAGCAATGGTAATAGTATCACCATCGTAGCACTTAATGACACGACCCTGTGTAATTGGTGGAACAAATGCCTTTACACTCTTTGGGTCGACAATGTGTGGAATATTTCGCTTACTTATACAGAGACCCATGACTTTAATTGATAATAAGTGTTTGTATTTTATTATCAATTTTTGTTTTGAACTCGTTTTATGTCTTATTACAATAATATAAAGTTCTTTAAATATATGATACAAATGCCGTTCTATGCAGTAGCAAACGGGAGAACAAATGGAGTATTTTTAAATTGGAATGAATGTAAAGAATCCGTAAATGGTTATAAAAATGCTATATACAAAAAATTCAATACACAAGAAGAAGCTGACGATTTTATGAATTCAAAACAGAAAGGAGATAATACATTGTCTTTATTTGATATATCAAAATCTGAAAAAAAAGATGATGTAGAATTTAATACAGATTATTATGTTTATACAGATGGGGCGTGTTCTAATAATGGAAGAGAAAACGCAATTGCTGGAATAGGGATATTTTTTGATATGAATGATGTACGTAACGTATCAAAAAAAATAAATGGAAAGCAAACAAATAATACAGCAGAATTGAGTGCTATCGTAGAGGCATATTATATTATAGAGAGCGATATAATAGATGGAAAAAACATAACAATAGTAAGTGATTCTGAATATGCTATAAAGTGCGTTGGTTCTTATGGTGAAAAATGTTTTAATAAAAGTTGGAATATAAGTATTCCCAACAAGGAATTAGTCAAAACATCATATGAATTATATGCGAATAAATCAAATGTTCAATTTATTTATGTAAAGGCACATACAAATAATGGGGATAAACATTCCATAGGTAACTATAATGCTGATAAATTGGCACGTGACGCAACAAAAAATTGATTATTAATACAAGAAACTATTAATAATCAAATCAAAATGGATATCGAAAAAGAATTCGTAACAAATGCGTATAATCGAATAGCACCAGATTTCAAGAAGCATCGTCCCTTCTTATGGGATTGGATTCAATCTTTCCTATATGATATTCCACCCGGTTCATCATTAATGGACATCGGTTGTGGAGGTGGTCGTGTAGGTCAAGAGTGTCTTTCTATGTCTATTAAATACACAGGCGTTGATTCATCACAATCGTTTATAGACATATGTATTGAAGATGGGTTAGCTGCGTTCAAATGCGATATGTGCGCTTTGCCCTTCCAAGATAACTCCCAAGATTATATCACTTCCATTGCGTCCTTTCATCATATTGCTTCATATGAGCGAAGAATTACCGCTCTTAAAGAGATGAAGCGTGTTCTTCGTCCAAACGGCAAAATCCTATTATCTGTATGGTCGATAAATCAACCAGAGAAAACTCGACGCGCATTTACCAAATATGGAGATACCATGGTTCCGTGGAACCGACCTGGATTAGAGACAATGCGATACTATTATATTTTCAAACTGATTGAAATCCGTGGTTTAATCAACGAATGCGGTCTCACCGTTGAAAGGTATAATTGGGAATGCGGTAATGAAGTCTTCATTTTGAGTTAGATTGCAAATAATACTGATATAAGTAATAGCATCATTCCACGTAGTTACAATTGTATTAAACACTTGCCTTTCATGCTATATATTTTTGATAATTCCTCATTTTTATCTATAAAACAATCAAAGCATAATAATAATCTTCTATTACAATAATGAATGGCATTATTTTTAAAATTGCCATCATTGTCACACCAAACGCATTTATTACACGTTCTTAATAATATCTTTAAAAATATTAACAATATTATTCAACTGCGTTCTCGTCAATAACTTTATTATATTTTTTACGTATAATTGTAATTATTGTCCCCATATATACAATAGTTATAGCACCAACACTGACTGATAAAACAATTTTGTCTCGCTCTATCAAATCATTTATTATTATTGTTGTTCCGGGAATTATACCAAATGCGGTGACTAAATAAACAACGGGAAACCACTTCATAGAGCGTGTATATCTACCTAATGTTCTTGCCATAGATAATGGAATTCTACGCATAAAAGGGATTGGAAACCATATGATTAAACCAAACGCATTAAATAATAAATGACATAACGCAATTTGGAATGCGTCTGGATTATCAGAAACCATTGATGCCATTAGTGATGTAACTGTAGTACCCAGATTTGCGCCCAGCGTTAGTGGATACATTTGCTCTAATTTAATTATATCCAGACCAACTAATGGTGTAAGAACCGACGTAGTGATTGATGACGACTGGACAAGAATGGTTGCACCTGCTCCAACTAATATTGCAGCATATGGATTAATATTGGTAGACCATTTTATGAATTGTGTTGACGTATTTAATACGGTTGCTTTTAATAACCGAACGAGTATATATAAACATGATGACATACCGAAAATAGAAATACAAAGACATATGCCCCCAAAGTTCAAGTCATTTTGGAGAGACGCATTTTCGTGATAAAATAATGGACAGCCAAATTCATCATCACATTGTATGAGTCCATAATCATATTTTGTGTTATTATAGAGTTCGTCACAACTAATGGTATTTTTCGCTATATCCTTAATGGCGTCCTTATTTACGTTTAAAATGTGTTTTACGAATGGTGATACAAGTTGTTTTACTGGACCCTCCCATTTTTCACCGTCGTCAATATCATTCGGTTTTAATATATTAGATATATGTTCAAGTGGATGTAATAGCATCTCAACGGGAAGAAGAACCAATGCAGATAAATAATTGAACATATCATGAACAGTTGCACCAGAAAACGCTCGTTCGAATTGTTCTCCGTCTATAACTTGACCGAAAGATACGAGTGTATTTGTAACAGATGTGCCTATATTTGCTCCCATTACCACTGGTATTGCAGTGCGAACTGTCATTGCATTACTTCCCACCAATGATACAATAATAGATGTGGAAGAAGAAGAAGACTGAAGTAAAACAGTAGAAACGATGCCTGTCATTATACCAACAACTGGATTATCAAGAGTTGTAAATAGTTCTCCAGTATTACATCCACCAATGACTTTGAAGGATGTTCCCATAAGTTCAAGGAAAAATAAGAATGCATATAGTAATGATAATAGAGATCCACTATGAATAAGCGTTTTCCCCCAAGAGCAAGCGTTTTTTTCTTTAATTTCAATTAAACACGTTTTACAATCATAAACATGTGTGTTCTCTATATCAACTACTGTATTAATTTCATATGTAATGTTGTTTGTCTTTTTACTGCGGTTCCATAAGAACATTTATAATAGATGATATATATTCACATATTTAAGTTGCTATAAGGTGAAATATTTTGTGTTTTATAAAAAACATAAAAAATACAAAAAAAATGTAAAAATGAAAATGATAAACTGTGTACACTCCTCCGCCAACTTTGCGAGGTACCGGAATGTCAGAGGGAATTCGTATGGGATCAGAAGAAAACTGAAGGTTATGTCGAATCGATGGTGGTCATCGTACTAAGATCATCCGAGCCTTCTTATAATAGAGAGACCGTGTTTTTTTATCAAAAAAATAAAAGGTGTTCTGGATATTGAAATAAATTTAATAAAAAAACAGAAAACGCAAAACCATTCAAAGATAATGTTCTATTACCTATAATCATATGCCCCCGAAATACAAAAAATACACAGGTAAACCGAAGACATATGAATTTAAACCGACGAAGAATTCAATCGGCACAGCGGATTTATATTCTTCTCGGTCAATGACCGATAAACAGACGAGCACGCACACTACGTGTGCGTATTCAAATGTTCAACGGTTTAATAAAGGAAATGCGACCCATCTTGTTATTGTAGAATCACCATCAAAGTGTCAGAAAATCGAAACTTATTTAGGTTCTCAATATAAGTGTATTGCAAGCAAGGGTCATATAAGAGAACTCAAAGGATTAACATCAATAAAAATAAAGGAAAATTACGAACCCATTTTTTCTATAAGTCCGTCAAAATCGACACACGTAGAATGGATGAAAACGGTAATAAAGCAGTTTCCGAAGGCAAATATTATTCTAGCTGCAGATGATGATCGAGAAGGAGAAGCAATTGCTTGGCACATTTGTGAAGTATTTGGACTACCGGTAGATAAAACCCAACGTATAGTTTTTCACGAAATCACCAAACCTGCTATTCAAAAAGCAATTGGTTCTCCGGGATTAATTAATATGCATCTGGTAAAGGCGCAACATGCACGTCAGGTTCTCGATATTTTGGTCGGGTTCAAGATATCACCGCTATTATGGAAGTATTTATATAATGATAAAGATAATGGATTATCTGCTGGGCGCTGTCAAACACCTGCGCTCCGTCTCGTATATGATAACGAAATGGAAAAGAAGAAGAGCGGTGGAATAGAGAAATCATATAAAACGACTGGCAATTTTACAAGTAAAAACATAGATTTTATATTGTCACATAATTATGATAATGAGGAGAACCTAATAAAATTCCTAGAAAAATCAAAGAAATTCAACTATAAAATAACTCTAGGTTCTCCAAAGGACTTTATAAAGGCACCACCAAAACCATTTAGTACATCTAATCTATTACAAACAGCAAGTAATCAATTGAATATGTCACCAAAAGAAACTATGCAGCATTGTCAATCATTATATCAGGGTGGTTTTATAACATATATGAGAACCGAAAGCATAAAGTATTCAAAAGAGTTTATAAAAATGATAGGTTCTCAAATAGAAGAAAAATACGGAGTAGATTATATAGGTGAAACAGATAATATAACAAACTTTAATAATGCTGATCCACACGAAGCAATAAGGGTTACAGATATAAATTTAGAGAACCTAGCAGTAAAAGATAGAATGTCTTCACTTTACAAGTTAATTTGGAATAATACATATGAAAGTTGTATGGCGACAGCAAAATACGAAGCAACACAGGCAATTATAACAGCACCAGAAAAACATCACTATAAAAATACAATAGAAATACCTAAGTTTCTGGGTTGGAAACGACATAAGGAGAACAAGAAGGAAAATACGGATATTCAAAATAATGGAAAAGCACAATTATTATATATAAAATCATTGGTTTTAGGTTCAGGTTCTCTAAGTTATAATAAAATTTCATCATCAGTATTATTTACGAATAAACATAGTCATTATAGTGAATCGAGTTTAATAAAAAAATTAGAAGATTTAGGAATAGGACGTCCATCTACATTTGCTATGTTAGTAGATACAATTATAGACAAGAAGTATGTAAAAAAGACGGATATAGATAATGGAATGTTAAAATGTAACGAATATTTATTGAAAGGAGAGAACCTAACAAAAGAAACGATAGAAAAATCAATGGGAAAGGAGACAAATAAATTAGTAATACAAAAAACAGGAATTATAATAATAGATTTTTTAATGAAATATTTCGAGTCAATGTTCTCATATGGATATACAAAAACGATGGAAGATAAGTTAGATGTAATATCAAATGGAAAAATGTTAGATTGGTATACATTATGCGACGAATGTAACGAGTTGATAAAAGAGTCCTCAAAACCGATAGCAAAAGTTCAAAAAGAATCATATAAACTGGATGATACGCATGAAGTAGTATTTGTAAAGTATGGTCCAACAATCCGGTATATAGGAGAGGATGGTAAACCAGCATATAAGAAGATAAATCCAGAAATAGAGTTAGATTTGTATAAACTAAAAGCAGGTGAATATAATCTAGAAGATATATTGGCAAAGGATGACAGGTGTGTAGGAATTTGGGAAGGTGAAGAAGTGTATATACGAGAAGGAAGATTTGGTAGATATATAGAATACGGAAATACGAAGAAAAGTATTACAACAATAAAAACTCCGACCGAAGATATAACTATGGAAGATTTAAAAAAAGTAATAGAAGGGAAAGCTAACCCGAGCATATTGCGAACATTGAACCAAGATTTCAGTATTCGTAAAGGAAAATATGGTGCATATGCGTATTATCAAACAATAGGAATGAAAAAACCTCAATTTTTGAATATAAAAAAATTCAATAAAGGATATCTAACGTGTGATGCGAGTGAATTAATAGAATGGTTATGTGAGATATATAAGATTGAAAATAAATACAATTAAATGCGTATAATAAATGCTATTAAAAAATTGGCATTATGTATCTATACCCAGATACATAATGAAATATCAAGAAACAACATTTGATGAATATATATGTGCAAGTGAAAAGTACAATCTACACCCTCAATATGAAACAATATTCGAAAATATACAAACAAACAATATAGGTAATACAATATTTTATGGACCTCCTGGTTCGGGCAAATATACACAGGTTCTCAATATGTTAAAATATCATAGTCCAAGTAAATTAAAATATCAAACCAAAATGACAATAAATACAGAAAAAACGAATTATACATATTTTATAAGTGACGTGCATTATGAAATAGATATGAATTTATTAGGATGTAATTCCAAGACATTATGGTATGAATTATTTATGCAGATAATAGATATAGTATATACAAAACAATCGAAACAAGGATATATTGTGTGTAAAAATTTCCATAAAATACATACAGAGTTATTAGATATATTTTACAGTTATATGCAGGAATATACAACAAAGCATTCTCATATAAGATTAAATTACATATTGATAACGGAAGAACTTGGATTTATACCCAATAATATATTACACTCTTGTAGAATAATAAGAATACCCAAACCAAGTAAAAAGCAACTATTGGAAATAGTTAATAATAAAAAACTATTATTGGAAATAAACACAAATGAAATAAACAATATTAAAATGATAAAGAATATGTGTAATCATAACAAAAAAGAACAAAAAAATAATATGATAAAAATATGCGATGAAATAATCAATACAATAATAAACCCTGAAATTTTAAAATACAACGATTTTAGAGAACGTATATATGATTTATTAACTTATAACATTGATATAGTATATAGCATTCAATATATATTATTTAAATTAATAAAGCGGATTGAAATAGACAAAACTATAATAAATAAAATACTCGACCACACATATATATCGTTAAAATATTATAATAATAACTATCGACCAATATATCATATAGAGAATATTTTACTCTATATAACATCAAAAATAAATAATTATGAATAATAAAACAGCTCGTTTTTTATTAGATATAAAAAATGACGAAAAAATAACACATGAAATATTAAAACGTCAATTCAGATATAAAGCATTGGAATATCACCCAGACAAGAATAATTCTGCAGATGCAAAAGATAGGTTTATGGAAGTAAAAGACGCATACGATACATTAAAAGAAAATATGGGAGATGAGACATCAGAAATTAATTGCGATTACGCGGACTTATTATACGATTTTATGAGAGATACTCTCAATATGGAAGAAATAGCTAATAAGTTGGTTAATACACGAATTTTTAATTTAATATTGGAAAAAATGTCTCATAGTTGTGAAACAAAAATGATGAGCATAATTGAAAAAATAGATAAATCAATTATAATTGAGTTATACAAAGTAATTACAAACAATGATACATTATTTAAATATATAGATAACTCCATCATTGAAAATATAAAATCATTCATAGATAAAAAGACCAAAGATGATGAGCGCATAATTTTAAACCCCACTATCGAAGATTTATTGGAATGTAATGTATATAAATTTATTAAGAACGGGAATCGTTTTATAATACCATTATGGCACGACGAATTGATATATGATATTTCAGGTTCTGATTTATATGTATTATGTAATCCAATATTAGATGATAACTATTTCATAGATGAGTATAAGAATCTACATATAAAAATAACTCATAAAATGAAAGATATATGGTGTTGTTCTAATAAAAAAATAAAAATAGGTAATAAAGTATTAGAATATATTCCAAGTGAATTAAAATTGAAATACTATCAATCAATAACTTTTAAAGGTAATGGATTACCATATCCGAATTCAAAAGATATATTTAATATTAAAAGGAAAGGTGATATAGTTTTGCATATTTATATTGACTATAATAATGAGTTGTAATATTCTAAATTTTATGATAAAAAATATCATAAAATTATTTGATTTATTTTATTAAATTTATTTTTATAAATATTCTCTTATCTGCTCACTCTGCTGCTGCTGCGACCTTCTTCTTTACCACCTTCTTCTTCTTGGGTGCCGATGGTTTATCATCGGGTTCATCACTGGAAGACACCTTCTTCTTAACAACCTTCTTTTTAACTGGGGCTGCTGCTACCGGTTCAGGTTCTGCTACATTATCGTCATCACTATCATCGACATTAGTATCAACGGTATCTACTGCGTCAGTTGTTTCGACATTGTCATCGTCATCGTCATTATCATTCAATACAGGAGCATTGTTAATCTTTTCCTTATCATCGCCAGAAAGTTGAATTTGACAAGTTCCATAAATACTATTGTTTACACGAGGTTTTACTACACCCTGAACCATCTTCCAGGTAAGACCCCATCCCTTTCCACCAATCCAAATTCCTCCACACTGGAGAACACAAGCGATATTACTCATCTTAGGAACAAAGTCAGGAGGAGTTGCCTCAGGGTCATCACAAGGGAAGATTTGGTTCTGCTCTGTATCATAAAGTTCAATATTCCACTTGTCACCATACTTTGGCACTTTAGCGCGGATAGAAGGAGGACTTTCATAATCCAACTTTTTAGTATCCTTATTCTTTCTATACTTAAGGAAAGGGAAGAAAGTGTGCTTACAAATTTCACGGGACATAGTCTCACCCCACCACTTTTCTGAATTCTCAACAGCAGCATCAAGGACCTTGCTCTCAAAATCCTTCATCTTCTGAAGAAAGTCATTAGTAGCGTCTGTAGAATACTCATCATTAGGGAAATTCAGTGTAATACTAAACTTACCATCTGACTCTCCGTGCTCATTTACATAATCAGAAATACCCCAAGTCATCATAAGAGGAGTAGTAATATGAAGGGACCTATTAGATTGAGTGCTGATAACATTAATAGCCTTTCCACCCATATCATTTACACGAGGAGGAAGAAACTTGAGTTTATCAATATCCCACTCAGAGGGACTGAGAACAATAGGAGTAGACTTGTTAGAAGAACTGAAAGAAGACATAACGTTTGATAGGTTATTGATATATTCATAACTAATTCTTTAAATCAATTTTTATAAATATAACAGCAAATATGAGTTATATTTATAAAAATTTACACAAAAAACAAACAGTTTAGTGTAAAATTTACAACTTACAAACTACAAATTGCAAATTACAAATTACAAATGAAATATATGGACACACATATAAACATAAGTCATTATTATTATATATATAATAATTTATATGCAGGTATTGTCTAAGATGTTAAATTTAAATGATATATTATGTTCAAATTGGAACAAATATTATAAAGAAAGTCCTGATTTGATGAAATATAAGCAAAAAGATTTGAAATATATTTGTAAAAAAAATAATTTACACGTAACTGGAAAAAAAAGTATACTGGTGGAAAGAATAATAAATAAATATGAGAGAGATTTCAATGCGTGCAAAATTCAAAAAATCATAAGAAAGACTATTGCGTGCAATTATATAAATTTTAGAGGACCTGCTATTAAAACAAAACAATGTACAAATGATACAGATTTTCTAACATTGGAAAGTTTCAATAATATTCACATAAAGGACTTCTTCAGTTATACCGATGTAGATGGTTTTACATTTGGTTTTAATTTTGATTCAATTTATGGTCTCATAAAAAGAAGTAAAGTGCCATTAAACCCTTATAATAGAAAAGAAATACCAAAAAATATAATTAAATATTTACGAAGATTGAGGCGAATGAATAGAATATATTATCCAAAACAAAATATAATTGAAAATACTTTATTGCGAAATGTGAATGAAATTCATCATAATAATCAATCCTTAGTTGAACTAGAAAGATTAAGAACAAACAAAACTTTCAACCAGCGAGTTTCTAAATTATTTTATGATATAGATCATTTGGGTAACTACACAGTTCCTGACTGGTTAACAGATTTATCTAAAGAAAATCTTATTAAATTTATAAAGTTTTTATACGAATTGTGGAATTACAGAGCAGGAATTTCACCAGAAACAAAAATTAATATATGTCCTTATTACAACCCTTTCAATTATAAACGAATATGTAGTGAGTTTTCTGTAAACGCATCAATAGAAGTTTTAAAAAATATGGCAATAGGAATATGTGAAAATTTGTTTTACACAGCAAGAAATGATGAATATAAAAAATTAAGTGCCATCTATATTTTAATGGCTCTTACAACAGTTAGCAATTCAGCAAGAAATTCTATACCTTGGTTATACGAATCAACATTATAATTAAATTTATTTATACTTATTTTTATATAAAATATAAATATTTGATTTTTATACATTTTTTTCATTCATCAACTGGATTACCCTGTTATATTTAGGAACAATTTATTATTTTAATGCGTTAAACTACTTAAAAAATAAGATTATTATAATGTATACCAGAAATGGCCCGTGCTTCCAAGACCTCCGCTGCTAAGACTGCTCCTGCTGCCCCTAAGAAGACCGCTTCTAAGAAGAAGACTACTCCTCCTTCTGAGGTTGTGACTGCTCCCGTTGAGAATGTAGTTGAGACTAGGACTGAGACCCCCGAGGTTGCTGTTCTCGAATCTGTCACCAAGCTTCAAGAGTTTGGTGCTAAGATCCAGCAACTCACTGGTATTCTTGCTGCTCTCAAGCAGGACTTCAAGACCCTCGATAAGGTTGTCAATCGTGAGATGAAGGTTCTTCAGAAGAACACCAAGAAGCGCAAGGCTAACTCTAACCGTCAACCTTCCGGTTTCGTAAAGCCCACTCGCATTTCGAGTGATCTTGCTAAGTTCCTTGGAAGAGACGAGGGCGTTGAGATGGCACGCACTGAGGTTAGCAAGGAGATTAACCAGTACATTCGTGCTAACTCTCTTCAGGATAAGAGCAATGGACGTATCATTAAGGCTGATGCCAAGCTCAAGAAGCTTCTCAACCTTGCCGATGGTGATGAGCTTACATACTTCAACCTCCAGAAGTACATGAAGCACCACTTCATCAAGGAGGATGCTGCGTCTGTTTCTGCTTAAATAATATAACAAATATGATAAATAAAATTTTATTTATCATAAACAAACAATAAATCAAATACTTTTTGAGGATGAACACTTATACAAAATTCTACATATTTATTGATTTTGTCGCATTTATTGATTCTGTCGCATTTATTGATTTTGTATTATATGTAAAGAATACATAAATTATATCACATAAGTTTCATAACAAACTACATCAATATACAAAAACACATCACTTATGGTATTAATAATATTAAGTTTAATAAATTATGCAGTTATAGATAAATTATTGTATAGAGAAAAAAAACTTTTTTAAAATTCTATTTTGAAAAAAATGAAAATGGACATTTTAAAAATGTCCTTTTTTGATTTTCTGAAAATACTTTTTTCAGAAAAAAAAACGAAAAAACGAAAAATTAAAAAAATCATTAAAAATATTTTTAAAGCATTTATGCTATTAATAATAAATACAATAAATTAATAATTTTTTTCAGTCACACACATTTTTTTTGAAAATATGAGAAATATTGAATGAAAATGTCGATAAAATGTCGATAAAATGTCGATTTAGGCAATTTGGGCAATTTGCGGCAGTAAATAATTTATCATAAAAATAATATGTAAAATAATAATATATTTAATTATTATTAGCATAATGAATAACAATTATTTATATTCATTAGAATTATCACTGGATAATAGATATTTTAAATATTTTAACACCACAACTAATATAAGAAGTAAAAAATACTTACATAAAACCGAGTGGGAAAAAAATAAATGGTTCTCAAAAAAAGGTATTTTATTAGAAAAAACAAAAAATGAAAATGTCGATAAAATGTCGATAAATGAAGAAAAAAAGGCAGAAAAAGGCAGAAGTAAAAATGTCCAAACCGAAGTTTTTAGAATTTGTGAAAATAATTTTTTTGTAAAAAATAATGAATTATTTAAAAATGTAAAATGGGAAGACTGGTTATTAAGTGAAATAAAATCATTAAAAACACATAATGCAAGAATATGTAGAGAAACGATGTTAAAATATGTAAATGGATTAACTGATAATATAGACATAGAAGATAATAATCGTGATAGTGAATATACAAGAGATAGACTATATTGTGACATATGTGATTATAGTTGTGATTATGAGTCAAAAATGAACCGCCACAATGAAACAAAAAAGCACATAGCAAATATAAAATTATGCGAACCTACAAAGGAAGATTTAAATCTGTCACAAAATACCATAGTAAAAGCAGAAGAAAGTGGAAATAGAAATATAGAACTTGTAAATACACTGATAAAACAAAATCAAGAATTCAAAGAAATGATAGTAGAATTAACAAAGACGAATAATGCAATACATAATACAATGAATGGAAATATAAATAACAATAATAATAAATTTAATATTAATATATTTTTAAATGAAAGTTGCAATCAAGCTATAAATTTTAAAGATTTTATAGATAAAATAGAAGTATCACAAGACGATTTAGAAAATAATGCGCAATTGGGTTTTGTAGAAGGTATATCAAAAATTATATTGGATAACTTGAGACAGATGAGTATTCACGAACGACCCATACATTGTACAGATCTAAAACGTGAAACAATGTATATTAAAGATGAAGATAAATGGTTAAAAGATGAGAACAGTGTAAAAATTAAGAGGGGTATACAAAAAGTATCTATTAAGAGCATTACAACATTAAATGAGTGGAAAGAAACAAACCCGGATTATAAAGATGTAGAATCCGAATTTTCAACAAAATGCATAACAATGATGCAGCAATCAAACGCAGGTTTTAAAAGAGAAACGTATTATCCAAAAGTAGTGAAAACACTAGCAAAGGAAACAGTATTAAATAAAAGAAATATAATAGAAACGTTAGGCAAAGACAAAACCATAGGGTCGTAAGAATTTTTCTATTGTCATATCATTATTAATGGAACAATTCGATTTAGATATGTGTGTGTTAGAATCTACACAAAACATATTATAAATTTTATTGATTTTTTCCATATCCAGAACAATATTTTTCAAATTTGAATACCATTCATAAAACGGGACATCAGTTTCTAGTTTTTTATAAGTATTATATTGTTTAAGAACATCCTTAACATTAATGCTATGTTCAATATTATAATCTGTTCCTGATAAAACTGCTAGTTTACGAAATTCTACCATTTGTATGTCTAGTTCTCTTAGAATGCCATTAATATTATAAAACATAACCGTATGATTATATAGACTTAAACCTCTCATTACACGTGTGCAACCATATACAAACATATCCATATCATCGCTCATACACGCCCACGCGGTTTTATTTAATACCAGTTGTACACATAGTTGGTCAGCTTCACCATCGGCAATATAAAAGTCCTCATTGCATAATTTAATTAATCTTTTTGCCTTTTCGCTATCACCCCACGAAACACGCACACATTGCTTCTTTAACTTTTCTATTGAATTTTGTAAATTTAGCATTTTTTTGATTTCATCTTGTGTTTTATCTTTTATATTATAAAGAGTATCATATTCTTTTTGCATTAAAACACATTGTGATTCAGCTTCATTCTTCAAGTCATTTCTCTTATATAAAAGTTCTTTCTTTTCCTCTGGTGGTTTTCCATCGAATACGAAAATAGGTTTAATATTGTAAAATTTAAAAGTTAGTATCATTTGGTAGAGACTCTGAATAATACCATTAGTGGCAGCGAACTTGTATAGATAAATACTAATATCAATTGCAATTGTTTTGCCACTAAAAGTAGATAGATGCTTCTTATTTATGGACTGCTTACTGCAATTTTGGATTAGGTATGAATTAAGTTTTGGAATTCCCATATTTCAAAAAGATTTGTATTTTTGAATATTATATAAGAAAATAATATTCAAAATCAATTTTATAACATTTCGTATAGAACCATTCTCATTGTATCGTGTGTTTTTTTTGTTTTCGTGATAGTTTCAATTTTCCGTATAGTTTTTATGAAAGTTTCATTTTGATATATATTTTTAATTAAATCACAATAGCTTGTTATATTTTTTTGTGTTTTTTTAAAATTAATTATATTTATATTATTTTTAACATTCCAAGTAATAAAATCGTTAATATGGAATAATAATATTGTTTTAATAACATAATATGCAAACGAATTGGTATTTTCTTGGTAAAGAGCAGTTATTTTATTGAATACCATATCTTCATAATTTAAATTTTGTTTACGTAATATCAATACCATTTGATTAATGGAGAACCTAACCTCATTCGAATACATCTTATGAAATTGTTTTAACATTAACTCGTAATTTATCTTAGATTTTGTATGAAAAAAAGATAAAAATATAGTATGGATAATATTACCCCACGTTTCACAATAACTCTCATAAAGTCTTAAGTCTTTAATGCTTGTGGAGAACAAGCGGTTTATTTTGGCATCGCATTTATTAACATCCATATTTGAAAAATCCAAACCCAGACAATGAAAAGTTTCATGTATAAATACTTTAAACCATTCTTCACGCCTATAAATGTAAATTTCGTTATGAGAAGCACAAGACGTTGTAAATGCTGTATTGGCATTGATAGTTTTGATCGGTGATTTAAAATCAGGGAATTGTTTTTTTAAATCCGTTAGAAAAATATATATATCGAGAACATCAGAACAATGATTATTTGCTGCTTGAAACGCAATATATAACCACATATTCATTTTTAATAACATAACATTAATTGCGTCTTGCTCTAATGGATTTTTATCATGTATATGATATATAACATTTTTACTCCCTATTTTATAAGATATTTTATAATAATTCTTATATTGTGATACGATTACATTATGTATTTGATTGGGTATAGAACTAAATAATTCATTTTGATAAGATATTTCACTATATGAGTATAATTGTTGTAAAGGTGAGAACCTTGTGTTATATGCTTCATTCATTTTAATAAAGAATTGTTTTATTATATTAGACCGGGTTATAGTAAGTTCTCTAATAGGAATATTAAAATCTTTTATATATTTTTGCAATTGCCGAGAATCGTCTGTATAATTCATAAATAACTATATATACAATTGTTATATATAGTTTACAATAGTTTATTTTTTTTTAAGTTATCTAATATATTCTAATGTTCATGAAGTTCTTTTCTTATTTTCATAAGAGTTATCAATTCGGACGGAGGAGAACCTTTAATAAAATGAGTCAATTTCGCGAATTTTGTAGATTTTAAAAGTGATTTCATATCTTCACCTTGAGTGAATTTAGCTTTGAGAGAATTATAATACTCATTTTCACTTCGTTCTCCATAATAGTCAGGGTCAATAACCTCTTTATTTTGTCTTAAACTATGTTTTGTTTTAGAACCTACTAATTTTGCTAACTTGGGGTCATTCGATAATTTAATCATTTCTTCATTGTTTTCATCTGCGTCGGCGTTAATCGAAAATTTCTTATAAAAATCGGGAAATCCCTTTTTAAACTTTGAACCTTCTACATAATGAGTAACAGACGCCCACCTAAGTCCATCATAATCAAAAGGTGCTTGTGTCCAATCATCATCTAATTTGCGACGCCATTGTTTATCTTTACGTAATTCTTTAAATTCAATAATGCGATTTAAAGGTATTTTTTCACCAGAACCTTTACCAGGTAAAGGTGAATTATTAGATTTATTGTATATTTGAAAAACTATTTCTGGGTCATAAAGTTCATTACCAATTGGCATAGGGTTCTCATCTGTTTCTTCAACATTCATTGTTATATTATCATTGTCGTTCGATACTTCTTTTCCTTCATCGGGAGAGATTCCCATTCGCGATTTTAAATTTCTAAATTCTTGTATCATATAAAAAACTCCAGAATTGCGTTCTAAACATTTGTTAATAACGAGCATTTTTACATCATACGGAACTTCACGATAGGTTAATATCTTTTTTTCTTTGTATGAAATGCTTTTATAATGATTACCATTATAAGACGCCATTATGTAATAATTAGGATTAAATGAACCAATGTCTTGTATATTTTTATTAAGTTCTCCACAATTAAGAACGCTATCATATGCGTTTTCATCATATGATGTTTCGGAAAATATAATAAATTTCATATTTAATTTGTATTCAAGTGTTGAAATCGCCCAAGTATCACCCCAATAACTGGATGTTTTAATATAGTCTTTGAATTTATCTATGGTATCTAAATCTTTCATAAAACCAAAATTATATTTCATAAATAATTCAGTCTCGGTATTATCCTTAGTTAATTTCTTAATTTCATCTGAGTGTGATTTTGCCTGATTAATAATCATTTCTCGTTCATTTCTAGTAAGAGAATTGCTCTTATTGGATTTTTTTAATTGTTGAATAGCTTTTTTATTAGTGTTAACTTGTTTACTGGTTTCTACGAGTTCATTTTCCATATCAAGATATACATTTCTATAAGTTTGGAAAATTTCATCAGTAACTTCATTTGAAAGAAGTTCTCTTAATTTGGGAACAGTAGTATTTTTTCCAATTTCAGCATATGCATCTCTAATAACGATAAATAGACAATCTCCACTACCATCATTATCGTGGAGTGAATAATTTATATTTTTCATAAATGTTCTAATCCAATTATCAGAATTCGATGATTTAAATTCATTTCGTATTTTTTCTGCGTCACTTTTAGTCTCTTCTGTAAGAATAGCAGGGACTGATTTATTAACGTCTATTTCGAAAAATTCAGATGCTTTATTCTCCTTTGGTTCTACTTTTACATTATCATCTTCATTAGTATCGTTATTGCTTGGAACAAAGACATCAAATATACTATCCATAATTGATTTCGATTCATCATCGTCATCGTCATCGTCATCTTTATCATCGTCATCTTTATCATCGTCATCGTCATCGTCATCGTCATCTTTATTATCGTCATCTTTATCATCGTCATCGTCATCTTTATCATTGTCATCTTTATTATCGTCATCGTCATTGTCATCGTCATCTTTATCATTGTCATCGTCATTGTCATCGTCATCTTTATCATCGTCATCTTTATCATTGTCTTCTGTTATGTTATCACCAAGGTTATTGGAACTACTTGTATCATCAGTACTGGTATCAAGCATATTACTATCAAACGAATTTATAAATGGTTCGTTTACAAAATTAAATAATAAAGGTTCTGGCATTTTATCAGGGTCAATATCACGCTTATTAATGCTAATACTGGTATCATCATTATCTAAAATACCTGTTTCACTTCCAAAGGGAATTTCAAGAACACCAATTTTTCCTTTCACACTATCATCAACAACTAGATACATAGGGTAAAAAGAAACTCCTTGTTCTTTATATAAGGCATTGTTTAGTTTCCCAAAAGTAACAGTTATTTCTTTATCGGGATTAATGTCACGAAAAATAATATCATATGAAGAGGATTCGTGGTTTATATCAGTTTTATCGATACGTTTACTTTCTATATAATCAATTTCAGAATTTATTTTTGACTTGACCATTATGTAATATACATATAAAAATAAGTTTTATATGAATAAATATGAAAAAATAATTACTACAAACGGAATTACAACGATTATTTACCTTTATTTTGTTTATAAATGCAGTTTAAAATTGATTGGGGATATTTCATTTCTTCTAAAATAGTTACACCTCCTTTAATGTTAGATATGCCCTTCCGTAATGTGAAAGTATAATCGGCAATATTATCTTGGTTGGTAATAACATCCATCATATAATTAGCCATATTATGTTTCTTTTTAATTTTCTTACATAGTTTATGATAATGAGTAGTAAGAGCAAAGTCAACATTTTTATTTTCGGATAGGTAAAGAAGTAAGGCATAAGCAGATTTAGTAGCTTCATCGGGATTAGTGCCAGAATAAAGTTCATCAAAAATACACAAATGTCGGTCATCATTAGAAGATTTATCTATAATATCAATAATTTCTTTGCATCTGCGAGATTCAGCTTGGAAAAGACTATCCCTTCCGGATGTGTCAGGAATATTCAAGTATGAATGAATATGAGTATATGGATTAATAGAACAAGAATCATAAAATCCGACACCAAATTGCTGTGAAAATATGATATTAATGGAAGTAGATTTAAGAATGGTTGTTTTACCGGATGCGTTTGGACCGGTAATAATAATATTTTTTCGAAAAGAACAATCATTTTTAACGTATTTTTCATCAATTAAAGCGGGGTAATACATACCATTAATGCGGGTAGTTTCATTTGTAAATGATGCGTTATTAATATGTTTTAACAAAATATTTGTGCGTATACCTTTAAGATTAAAAAGAAATCCATTAAATCCAACAGAATAACGTAAAGCATTTTCATAAAAATCGTTCATATGAAGTTTATAAAAACTCTTCAATAGATATCCAATTTCGGTTAATTTCGAAAATGTAGGTTTAAAAGGTTGTATAGTTTCTATTTCGGCAAGTAGTTCTTTTAAATTATCGCATTGGAATTGTGTTTGTTTACAGAAGTCTGAATATGTATGATATTGTAAGTTAAATTCAATAAATAGGTTCATCTTATCAATCGAAAATGATAGATATTGCTTTAAATTATGAATATGATTATTAATGCGTGAAAGGTTATTATAAAATCGAATACAAGACCTATAATTTTGATAAATCTGTAACAAGTATAATCCAGCAGTGGCAATAATATAAAACATACTAGACCAACTAATATTTTCAGTATTGCGTAATATAATACCAATAAAGTGATTTTTCGCGATATTTTTAAGAGTATTAAAATAAGTAGTGACGTCTATAGGAATACCTTGTAATTTGAGAATAATAAAAGGAAAAATGAGAAAGAAAATAGGAATAAAAAAACTAATAACAGGCGATGCCATGTTAATAAATGAAAGCATTTGAAGAAAACCGGAAGATTCATTGAGATAGCGTGCGATGTCCCACTCAATAAATGAATAACGTTCCATAAAATTGATATTATCTTGCTTACAATCCTTCCAAAAGTCTAAAAAATCATCACAATTTAACGTGTCTTGGTCAGATAAAATATAATCTATGTTTTGAATAACACCCTGTGATTGTTTTAAAAAATCAGTATTATTGGTGAAATATTTAGACCATTCAGGTATAATAGTGGTAGCAAATTTATTTTGCGGTTTAAGGAGATAATTATACATAGTATTTGAGTTAGTGATTTGTCCAGATATATCTTCGATGGGTGGAGAAATCAATTCAAGATCAGAAGCAACGTTATTATTTAATTTAAATATTGTTTCACTAGGAAGGAATTCGATAGGAAGTTTAAAGACTTTATAAATATCTTTGTCTAAAATAGTTTTTCTAGGTTCGGTGATGTGAAAAATGTTTTGTAATGAAAACATATTACACTAAACCATCATTAAAAGATAATAATTATAACGAATTATATAAAATCAGAAACATTACTGGGAAGTTCCTCAATAGTGGTTTTATATCTCTCTTCAATTGCTTTAAATACGGGTGTATCTTGTTTGGTCATAAAATTAATAGCAAGACCCTTACGTCCAAATCGTCCTGAACGACCAATTGCGTGAACATAATTTTCAAGATTATTTATAAAGGTTTCCATATCAAAGATAATAACGGTACTAACTTGTTGGACATCGAAACCTCTGGTAGTCATAGCGGATGATATCATAACGCGGTATTCACCATTACGGAATTTAGCAATCGTATTGTCTCGGTCACTTGGTGGCATTTCACTATGAACATAGCAAACAGCAAATCCATCACTAATCATAGCATTATACAAGCGTGTTACACGTTCACGAGAGGAAACATATATAATACTTTGTGAAGCACTAATACATTCATATAGGTCCTTGAGACAATCAAATTTTTCCTGGTCACTAGAAACCGCAATATAAAATTGTTTTATGCCTTTTAATGTTACATCCTCTGCTTTCAGAGTGATTTTAACAGGATTACGAAGGAATTTATCAGTTAGAGTGAGGATTTCGTTAGGCATAGTGGCACTGAAAAGGGCAACCTGAACGTTATCATCAAGGTATCTAAAAATTTCATAAATCTGCTCTTTAAATCCTTTATTGAGCATTTCGTCCGCCTCATCCATAATAAATAAACGTATATGTTCAGTCTCAAAGTGTCTACGTTTCATCATATCAAAAACGCGTCCAGGTGTTCCGATAATAATGTGTGGTTTTCTGGAACGCAAATCGTTAATGTCTTCTGAAACAGATGTTCCTCCAATCAATAATTTGGTAACAAGACCATCCATATAATGTGAAAGACTATTCACAACACTGAATGTCTGTTTTGCTAAAATATGAGTGTTCGATAATATGACAGCTTGTGTAGTCGAGGAAGTTAAATCAATACGTTGAAGACACCCAATTGTAAATGAACCAGTTTTACCTGTTCCGGATTGTGCCTGACCGATAATATCATTTCCATCGATAATGGGTTTAATTGCTTTTTGCTGTATAGAAGTGGGTTTTTCAAAACCATATGCTAGAATTCCTCTATGGAGGTCTTCTTTAAGATCTAGTTCATCCCATTCAGAATATAATTTAATGTTATTATCAAGAGCGTTTTGTGATATTTCGTGAGTTGTCATCTTATTATATATGAGTGTAAATGTTTATATTTATTTAATTTATAATAAATATATGATTTATATAAAATATATAAACAGATAATTAGAAATATAAAATAGATATGTCGTATTACACAATACAACAATTTAAAGACATATTGTTTGATGGAATAAACAATAAATTATCAGAAGAAACAAAGAATATAATAAGTGAGTTATCTTCGTTAATAAATATTTCAGATGGTGCTGAAACAGGGTATAAGAAGGTTAAACGAAATGATAGTGGCGAATTATATAAAAAGGGGTATAAAACAAAAGAAGTAGAGGAAGATTGGGAGAGTGTGCGTAATTTCAAAGTAACAAAAATAGAAAAGAAAGAAGGTATAGAAAAAAAAATAAATGAAATTAGAATAGCACTTAATAAAATATCAGAGAAGAATAAAATAGAGCAGACTACAAAAATAATAGAATTGATAAGTATTGTATTCGAAAGCAATGAAGACATGAATGAAAATATGGAAAAAATTGTAAAATTTGTATTTGATACAGCAAGTTCGAACGCATTTTATTCAGAGATATATGCCGAGTTATATAAAAATATATTAATGAAATTCAGTCAATTTCAAAGCAAGTTAGGTGATATAGTTATAAATTATAAAAAATCTTTCGAAGAAATTAATCAAGTAGACCCGAATGTTGATTATGATGCGTATTGTGATTTTATAAAAGAAAATGATAAGAGGAAATCAATGACTACATTTATGTGTAATTTAACCAAATACGATATTTTAGAAAGTGAAACATTATATCAAATCATTAAATACATAACCTTTAAGATTCGCGAACATTCAACTTTGAATGATAGTATTAGTATTGTCGAAGAATTATGTGATAATTTATATATATTGATAACGACTACTTATGAATTATATAAAACAGATGAAACATTTCATAACGAGATTATGAAAGAATTAAAAAAAATATCATTGTATAGAAAAACAGATAAGGTGTTATATAAAAGTATGACATCTCGCGCTTCGTTTAAAATATTAGATACGATTGAATATGTAGAAAAAAATTAATTGAACCTTTTGAATAATAATTATTACTAATTTATGTAATAATTATTGACACGAAAACTAGGGTTTATGAAATATGATAATTTTTTCTGCAGTTTCACGATGTTCTGTGACATGTACGTTTTTATTATATAATGGAATTATTTCTTCAAATATGAAATACTTTTCAGTGATTTTATTCATATCATCTATAAGGTTATATATAGAACCAGTATTTTTACTACCATAACCAGATAAAATATAGCACATTTTACTACCGGGAGACAAAACGTGTAAGCATAATTGGATAGTTTTCTCCCAATATATTTTCAACCAAGTATCATAATCCCGGTATTTAGTAGTGCTTTGTTTATCACCAGGGTATAGTTCCATTTTATAATAAGGAGGACTAAAAAAAACAAGATCAAAATGTTCTTTATAGTTTGTTTTGAAATGTTTATTATTCAATAAGTTCTCCGATGGTGATTGATAAATCTTATGTTTTTTGAGAGGATAATTTAATTTTAAGAAGGTTCTCGTTTTGGAACATACATCTTTAATGACATCTGTACCTACATATTCAGAAACATTTGGTGATTCCATAAAACCATATGCGTATGACGACCATCCTAATGTTGGTGTAAAAATGCGTGTTCCTTTGAGAACATTATGATTTAATGAATACACGATATATGGGTTCATAATAGACGCACGAAAATAAAAAGATGAATAAACACTACCAATGCGACCATTGTCAATATAGTGAAGTGCGCTGGGTGTTAATATTTTATAATCGATGATATGATTATTATATATGTCTTCGAGAACATCCATAAATGTAGGGTTATTTTCAATACCAGATTTCGTATTTTTAAGTATATCTAAAAGATGTAAATTACGAATAATATTTTTAAAATTAACAAATTTATTATTATTTATGTTGTATTTTGTCATAGGTTCTCTATCGAACTTGATATTTTCTTTAATTGATAGAGAGGTATTATAAAAGCGTGAAAGGTATTCTCTGTTATTAACGATATGTAAATATAATTTTTTCAAGACAGTAAGATTTATATTTTTATACTTAATATAATCTTTCAAAGGTACGAGTTTTTTTCTAACGCGAACATTATAATCATCAATAAACATTTCAAAAGTATTTGAATATGATTTAAAGAGTGATATAAAATTTTCTTTTGAATAAAATAAAGAATTGTTATGATTCATATACTATAAGATATATTATAACGATATAAGTTAAACATAAAGCAAAAAATAAAATAAATAAAAAGTATATAGTATGAATTCTCCATATGGAAATAAACCGGCGATTTTAACAGATTTAATAGAGGTAGCAGATTTAGAATTTTTATTAAAGCCCTTAAAAATGGGCAAATATAAACGTATAAGTTTCGATGATAATGTTTATATCACATACACTATATCACGTGAAGAAATAAATGAACATAATTTGAAAGATGATATATGGTGGAACGCAAAGGATTATGAAAAATTTAATGAAGAATCAATACAAGATGTGTTTAATTTTATGTTGAAATTTCCTGGATTAGATTTTTATTCTGCGCGAAAATTATTATATAATAATCATTTTTTAGATATAATGGATACCATAAATGAATAAAATGATTTATTCATTTACATACAGCAAGTTTTTTTATTATCAAAAGATTGAATAGTGAATTCGCTCGGTTTCTGCAATTTTTGAGGTATAAGTGCCAATTTTTTAGCAACTTGTATCATAATATCATTAATATTATCACCAGTTTTTGCGCTAACTTCGGAGAACATAGTATTATTTATTTCTGAAACATCAATTCCCGTTTCTCTTTCTATTCTACGTTCAGACAAGTCAATTTTATTACCGAGTAAAACAATGATACAATTGCGTTCACCTTTATTCTTAATTTGATTAATCCAATATTTGGCATTATTTAATGTATCTGGGTTCGTAATATCGTATACAATAAAAGCAACCGAAGCTCCCCGGTAATACATAGGTGCTAAAGATCTATAACGTTCTTGTCCAGCGGTATCCCAAAATTCCATTTTTACGACGCAGTTATCTAATTGTATATTTTTCGTTTGAAACGCTGCTCCAATTGTAGGTTCCTGAAAATCAAAAAACTCATCTCTTGTAAAACGACTTACAATAGATGATTTACCAACAGATGTTTCACCTAAAAAGACCACTTTATGTTGAACACTATTATTATGCATCATAACAATACAATACATAATAATTTTTTATTTTATACATTTATATAAATTTAATACCTCTTACTGACACGAGCGCGCGCAGGTCTTCCGACATCAGTATATCCATCATCACTCTCACCATAACTATCACGATGACTGCGCTGGTGTCTAGAAGTAGGGCGGTCGTATCCATTTCTATCACGTGGAGGAGGTCTAGGGTTCTCACGGTGCGTCTCACACATAGTAAGACCTCCCAATACACCGGAAACAGAAGATGCCTGAAACTCGTGCTTCTCCCCCTTAGACTCAACCAGGTCAAACTCTACATATTCACCTTGAACAAGATACTTGTATTGGTCGTCTTCTCCTTGAACGGCGGAGTAATGAGCAAAAATATCCTTATCCTTATAATCACTTTCTCCGCAGACAGTTAAAAAACCATATCCGGACTTCTTGTTGAACCACTTAACACGACCAGTAAGACGAAGAGAACTCATAATACACGGGGTATACTATATAATGTGATAACCTTTTAAGTTGCTTTAATAAATAATAAATAATATATTTTAAGTATATATAACTATGAAAGGATTGATGGGAATTTCTGGAAAAAAAATGACGTCTATTGTATTTCTTTTAGCCGTTTTATTCATTTCTTTAACTCTTGGTAGCATAACATTCTTAGTAAACAATAACGACAGCACTCTACCTAATGTAGGTTTAGAAGGAAATAAAAATATGAAAGATGATGAAGTATCAGAAGAACACAACGAAGAGGAAGACAAAGAAAAAAAAGAATAAATAAAAAACTAATGTATATCAAATATATACATTATGTTAGATGTTGGGTTCTCCAAAAGTAAAATAGCATCTGTATTTTTTTTAATATTTGCGTTAATGATACCATTATTAATAAGCAGTCTTGTATTTGAAACAAATATAGAAGGAAATTGTAATCAAAAGAGTGAAGGATTAACCAATAATGAAATTACAAAAATGAAACAACATATGAAAGAAATGAATAAACACATGAATCAAGCACCTGAGACAGCTAAGAAATAAATATTTGCATTAAGTTGTCATAATCTGGTATATCATCACATTTTAATAAATAACAATACTTCATATAATTTTTATAGGGACCATCATTTATAAGTGGTAAAAAATTTTCGGGCGATTTATTATCTTTACGAATAATATTATCAGGATGATTGATATTACATACTGATAATGTGGTCGATATTCGTTCTATTTCATCCCAAGGTAGAGAACCTGTATTTAAATACATATACATATATCCCAAAGATAATAAATCATCTCTGGGTGATGTAGGTTCTCCACAATGTGAAAAATAACTTGTAAATCTAGGAGAACCAACAATTTCTGCTTTTATGTTATTTATATCATCATCACTATATTGAAAACTATATATAGTAGATAGTCCAAAATCAATTAGATTAAGTTCTCCATCATGTAACATAAGGTTCTGCGGTTTAATATCTCGATGTATTACTTGGATATTGGCGAGTTGTCTAAGTATGTCAAGACATTTTATCATAATAGAAGACATTTTCGTATCATTAATAATTCCTCTTATGTCATAATAATCTTGTAAACTATTATTATAATAGGTCATAATAAGTGTGGGATGTTCGTGGTATATTCCATACCAATAAATCCGAGGTATATTTGAAACGTGTTCATTATATAAATAATTAAGTATAGATACTTCGTGTTTGAGAACATTGAAATCCGAGGTATCAATTTTAACAGCGACATTTTCTTTATTTTTTTCATTGAAACCTTTATAAATCTTACCAAACGAACCTTCACCTATCTTTTCAATGATTTCAAATTGTCTTATTTTCATTCTAATACTTATTAATACATACAAAATAGTCTTCATATTACACAATAATAATATCATAAGTATTTATAAGATGAGAATCATAAGTGATAAAAACTTAGAATATATATCACTACCATTTAGATATATCAGCATGCTTCTATTAACAATTTATATTACAACGTATATGGGATTATTATATGTAAACCCCACATATATAAACAGATTAACATTAAGTGTTAATGTCTTTGTTTGTTTATTTTTACTTTATAAATTTAATCCATTGAGAACCCATACATTAAACAAATTTGATGGAAAAATAATTTTTGCAAGTGCTTTATTTATGTTGACGAATCTAGGTATTACGGAAATAATAGCAAATGTTCTCAATATTACAATAAGGATATAAAATAACAATCATATTTATTATTATATAAATATGTCTGACTTATCTAATGAATTTATCAATAAAGTATTTGAAGATTCACAGAAAGATTCTTCATTATTGGATACAATAGATATAAATGAAATAATAGCAATGACTGAAAATGAAAATATGGATTATATAAATGAAAAAACGATGAATGATATACTAACAATAGTCTATAATTCATTAAAGGAAATACCTATA
>Ga0075480_10000226_pt1 | contig 31717 bp, 32 predicted proteins | sample DEB08_DNA_7_FD_81590 | JGI IMG/M metagenome (GOLD analysis project Ga0075480, IMG submission 81590) | Aqueous microbial communities from the Delaware River and Bay under freshwater to marine salinity gradient to study organic matter... | ecosystem: Environmental > Aquatic > Marine > Coastal ... | reverse complement strand
CCTCACGGAAGACGTCTCACGGCAGCGGCTGCTTGTCGGATTCACCTTCGGTCTGTAGGCAGCAAGAGGGTGGAGGGAGCGGTCCTGGAAGGTTCCTGAAAGACTGGATAAGTCAAACGACAGCGGGGCGGCGCTCATTCGAGCGCCGCCCCGCGTCCTGTTCGGGCCAGGCCGCATAGCCAGAGGCGGCCTGGGAAGCGTGCCGTATTTCTAGGACTTCTTGGTGCCGTGTTTGGAACCCTTCATGTGGCCATTACCTTCGCCATGCATCATCTGACCTTCCTGCGCTTCGTTGAGCGATACCACGAACGTGGCCACGGCGCTGCGCTCTTCCTCGGTCAGGACGACGGGAGGCATCAAGCCATGATGCTCAATAGCCATGGGTGGCATAAGGGATTTTTCGGCATCCGGCCCTTCGAGCCATTCCACGATACGCGCTGTGGCGGTTTCGGTAGACTCTGTCATCATCACATATCGACGAGCTACCATGCGCATGGGCGGAGCCAGGGGCTCTTGTTCCGTTTCTGCCGGCCGATCGATCGTATGGCAGGTCGAACAGACCCTGTTGAATACTTCCTCACCGTCCACCAAGCTGAGCGAAATCGTCCGGACTGCGTCGTCCTGGTCGGACGTGGTGGATGACGTATGGGAGGGTGGAATGAGTGCCGCTGCCAGCAGCATGGCTATGCCGATGACAAGGAGCGCGAAAAACAGGGTGCGCATCCGGTGGTGGGCATGTTTATCGTGATGGTGATATACCGTACTCATGAGATCGACCATAGGGCGGGTGTCGAGAGAGATGTTCGGGTACAATAATCGTGATTATCCAACGCATGTGCGATGGCAAAAATCACAGTACCAGAGTGGTGGAAAACACGCAGAAGGCGTGGGGGATGCGACTACAACCGAGCGACGACCGTCTGTCAATCCACCCGCCTATGCGGTATGTTCACTTCGTCACTCATTCTTCAGGCCGTTCATGTCTGTCTCCCGTTCCCCGACACACATCCAGCCTTTTCGGCGGGTCCTGACCGCTGCTGTTTTACTCTGGATCGTTCAGCTGGGCATCATGGCGTGGTTCATGGTTGGCCAAGGCTATGACCGCTCAACAGCCGCCATGCTGCCCTGGTTCGGCCTCCTTTTGGTCCCCGTCATGGCCGTATTGATGCGTGCCGGTATGCCATCATGGTCTCCATCACGCAGCATTCGGATGGCCCGCTCGGTCGCGGTGGCAGGCATCCTGTACCTTATTGGAGTGCTCGTGCCCGGGTGGATTGTTACCACCGTCATGCACCTGGACAGCCCGTTCACCGAACTCTGGTCGATCCTAACCATGTCCACAGCACTGGTAGTGCTCGGATTGGCGGGTCACAAAGCGCCTCCTCATCTGCGTTGGCACTTTTTGGCGGTGCTAATCTTGAGTGGGGCGGCCGGGTGGATGCTCGTACGGCGTATTGTCTTCAGTTTCTTCTGAGCCGCCTCGAGATCACCCTTGGGCGCTTGCCAAGGAGCACCGAGTCCGGGTTCATCAGTCCTGCCTCATTCCGTGGCTGCAGGCGTATTTCCTGCTGCTTCTGCGGCGGCAGCAGCAGCCCTGCGCTCGCGCATCACCCGATAATAGGCCTGAGCGTTTCGCCGATGTTCAGCCAGCGTGCGGCTGAAAATGTGGGTACCTTCGCCTGTGGCCACGAAGAAGAAATACCGATGCTCCTCAGGGTAGAGGACTGCCTGGATCGAGGTCAGACTGGGATTCGTGATGGGGCCTGGTGGCAAGCCCCGTCGCCGGTAGGTATTGTAGGGGTGCTTCAGATCGTAGTCGCGAAAGAAGAGGCGCCGTTTGTTGCCCTCTGTTTTCATGATGGCGTACTGCACCGTAGGGTCTGCATCAAGTCGCCAACCATTGTTCAGCCGGTTCATGTAGACCCCCGCCACGGCAGGCTTCTCGGGCACGTGGGCCGTTTCCCACTCCACGATCCCGGCCAGCCGAATGACTTCGTCGGGAGTCAGGTTGCGTGGCAAGGTACCCAAGGAGTCGAGTCCTGCCTGGATGATGCCATCGTAGCGTCGCTTGATACGCCGGACAACGTCCCCAGGAGGGGTCAGCCAGTAGAAGTGGTACGTGTCGGGGACCATGAAGGCCCAGAGATGGGTCGTATCCGTGGCCAGTTCGGCAGCAAACGCGGTATCCGAAAACACGGCGTGTAGATCGTCTTCGGAGAACGCCATTTCAGACGCCATGGCTCGGATCATACGCTCCTTCCGCGTACCCGCCGGGATGCGAACATTGACCGGCTCCTGCAATCCACGCCGCAGGACCGTAATGATGTCCAAATTGGATGCGCCCCGCTCAAAAACGTAGTGCCCGGCTTTGATCTGCTCGGCCCATCCTGTTGTTCGGGCCAACAGGGAGAAGGCCCCAGGTTTCAGCAGGATACCGGCTTGCACCAGTCGCTCACTTATCTCGTCAATTCCGATGTCTGGATGCAGTCTGACGGACCGCTTTCCTTCAAAGTCAGGTGTTGCGGAACGATACAGGAAATCGTAGGTGGCCAGTGCGCCGGCCACGACGATGAGTAGGGCGATGATGCCCAGGATCCTGCTTTCCCTTTTCACGTGTTTGCGTATGGTTGTCTGTTGCCTTCCTAATCCGGATCCAGCGTCTTCACGGTGTAGTGCGATCGGATTCGGGGTCGTCTTCCTCGGTACGATGCTGGTATTTGCGCCGTTCCAGAGAGCGGGTTTCGTCTATGATGCGTTCAAACAACCGCCGTACTGCGCTGTCCTCCAGTGGTCCTGAATTCTCCTTCAATACCCCATCAAGGACCTGCTGCTCCCGCTCTGGTACGTAGATCGGCATCCCCATCTGCTGTTTCAGATGTCCGATGGCATTGGCGCTTCTGCTGCGCTCGTTGAGCAGCCCGAGGACGATACGGTCAATCCGGTCAATCCGCTCGCGCCAGGGAGTGATACCCTCCTCGGGATCCGGCTCATCAAGCTCCGCCAACGCGTTCAGCAAGGATGTGATGGTGGTCAGGCTGTTCATGCCAGGGCGAGGGAAGGGTCTGCGGTGATGGTGAGGGGAGAAGTCGTGCCTTGGAGGAATCGATGGTAGCCTGCCATGGCAATCATGGCGGCGTTGTCCATGCAGAAGGCCAACGGCGGTACGAAGAGACGGCCGCCCAGTTCACCGGTCACGTCCTCGAGGCGGCTGCGAAGCCTTGTGTTTGCACTCACGCCGCCCACGAGACCAAGGTCCCGTATGGTTTCGTTTTTCATGGCTTTCTTGACGGGAGCCACCAGCATGTCCACGACAGCCTCCTGAAAGGAAGCACACAGGTTGGCCCGTTCCGTAGCCATGTACTCTTCGCGCCGGGCGTCTTCAATACCGTTGAGGTGATACAATACAGCCGTCTTGATGCCCGAGAAGGACATGTCGTAGCCTTCGAGTCGCGTTCTGGGAAACCGTACGAATCCAGGGTCTCCCGAGCTTGCCAGACGATCGATGACGGGTCCAGCGGGGTAGGGGAGGCCCAGCATCTTGCCCACTTTGTCGAAGGCTTCTCCGGCTGCATCATCCCGGGTCTTGCCCAGGAGCGTTGCCTTTCCCTCAGCGGTCACTTTCATGATCTGGGTATGCCCACCGGACACTATCAGGTTCAGATGCGGATGCCTCGGTTTTTCCGCCGAGAGGTAGAGGCTGGCCAGATGGCCGTCCAGATGGTTGACGCCAACCAGGGGAATGTCGAGTGCCAGAGCAGCCGCCTTGGCAAAGGAGACGCCCACCAAGAGCGATCCGATTAGCCCCGGGCCGATGGTAACCGCGATGGCATCGAGCTCCTCCCGGCGTATCCCTGCCTGGGCAAGAGCCTTCTCAACAACCGGCACGATAGCCCGCTCGTGTGCCCTGGACGCCAACTCCGGAACAACGCCGCCCCAATCCTGATGCTCCAGTTGGGTCGACACGACACTGGATTGCAGCCTGCCGTCGACCACGATGGCGGCAGCCGTGTCGTCACACGAGGTTTCGATACCCAGTATGGCTACAGGCGGGCGTATGGCGACTGGAGAAGGCACGTTCAGGCGAAAACGGGAAGGGATGCTGCGCGCGAGACCAACGGAGCGGGTTGGGGTGTGGGAGGTAGAATGTGGGGCGGGGCAAAATAAAACGGCCTCTGGAACGTTATTGACAGAGGTCGTATACCACCCTATAATACGAACCGGCTCCTTCATTGATACGCCGACCTTTGACCCCTAAGCCCATGCGCGCATCCCTTTTCGCTCTGCTCTTCGTGTTTGCCCTGATGACGGCTGTGGCGACCTCCGACCCGGCACACGCCCAGCTGCGTCCCAGTGGTTCGGTGGTGGAGTCCAGTGTCCGGCTCTACGACCAGGGAACGCCGGGTTTTTCGTTGAATCGGTTCTTCACCCCGGAGCACTTCCGTATGAGCCACTCGTTCGAGGCGAGCTCTTCAAGCTGGGGTGGCGGTACATCGATGGCCATGTATACCAACACCATGCAGTGGCAGTTCAACAACAAGTTGGCTGCCCGGCTGGATGTATCGGCTGCTTCCCAGATGGGCGGTGACCAACGGTTGGCTCAAGCCATGGGACAGAGCCAAGGTCAGGTGTTCGTGCGCAACGCCGAGATTGCGTACCGACCGACAGGAAACATCCAACTTCACCTGAGCATGCGCCGCAGTCCGTATGGTTCGTACATGAGCCCGTACGGTTACTACGGAAATGCCAATGACCGGTGGGCACAATCGTCCTCCTTTCGAGCGGATTTTGGACCGTCCGGTCGGGATCTCTTCTGGAATGACCGGTTGAACTGAGGGTCATCACCCATCCCCCGTCTCCCGCCTTGGCCCGTCCATCCGGCAATCTCCTCCTGAACAGTGTTCTCGTGCTCTTTCTGGGCGCAGCGGCCGTGTTGCTCTTTGCATTTGGTCAGCGCTTGGCATCCCCCAGACCGGATCCGGAACGTCTGCACAACCCCGGTAACCTGATCGGTGACTTCATTCAACTGGAAGTCATGAATGGAGCCGGGGTAGACGGTCTGGCAGCCGAAATGAGCGACTATTTGCGGGATGTGGGGTTCGATGTCGTCGCTGTGGACAACTACGTGCAATCCGACGTGGCCCGCACCGTCGTCATGGATCGGATCGGAAACCCGGATGCAGCCCAGCAGATAGCCTTGGCGCTGGGGCTTGAGGAAGATCGTATCCAGCAAGAGCTCAAGCCGACTTGGTTTCTGGACGCCTCCGTCATCATTGGCCAGGATTATGCCAGCCTGAAACCTTTTGTGGATCGTTTACCGCCGCCATCGGTTGACGAGTAGGTAATCCATAACATAGACGGATCCATCAAGTTGCCATTTCCTTGATGCCGGGCTCGCTGAATGTGGCTCGTCCGTTCAATTCACCCTACTGCCGGGAATGGATCCCGGGGAGATCGACCCTGAGCGAAAAGAAAACATCCACCCCAAACAGGGAGGACCTGGAAGCCTCCCTGAAAAAAGGTGCTCCTGAACGGTCAAAGGACAAGAAACGACAGACTGCCGCATCAACCCGATACATTGCCCGTTTGGCCGTCGATGCCATTCTGGACAAGAAGGGAAAGGATATACTGATCCTGGATGTGACGGGCGTCAGCGGCGTGGCTGACATCTTCATCATCGTTACGGGAGACTCCGACTTGCAGAACAGGGCCATCGTTGAGTCGGTGCGCATGAAACTCAAGGAAGAAGCCTCGGAGCGCCCGTGGCACGTGGAGGGTACCGATCATCATCACTGGGTCCTGATGGACTACGTCGACCTGGTTGTACACGTCTTCCTGCCGGAACAACGGGCTTTCTACGAGCTTGAGCGTCTGTGGGGCGATGCACCGCGTGCCGAAGTGCGCGACGATCAGCAGGCGTCCGATATCGCGCTGCTGGCTGACTGATTCCTTTTCTGGAGGGCGAATAGCGACATGCCTTTTTTCAGCACACATCACCCGGGGGGGGCACCATCGATGCTGCGCGCCGCGCTCTTCATTGTGGCGCTGACCCTGATGCAGGGATGTGCTGCACTGCGACCCGACATCACGGCGGAAGAGGCGTATGGTCATCGCGTGCAAGGGGAGGACCGGGAGGGTCGTTCGACCATCAGCGTAACGCCTCCTCAGGAGGATGTGACCTACCGGTTTTTTGATGCCACATTCGACACGGTGACCATTCGACCGGATGTCCTCACGCCCACAACGGCTCGAGAGGGGGTTCCTGTGGAGGTTCTGGTTAAAGGGGCTTTTCCAGATGCCTGCTCCGAACTTCATGAGGTCACGCAGCAGCGGGCTGGTAATCTGGTCCTGGTCACGCTGACCATGCGTCGACCTCAAGGCGTTGTGTGTGCGCGCGTCCTGAGGCCCTACCGGTTCTATCTTGATCTGGAGGGCCGTTTCGTAACGGGATCGTATTCCCTGCGTCTGAACGAGGAGTCGCACGCGTTCGAAGTGGCTGCGCCCACGGGTTCCTGAGGAGGGATGCCCTGCGTGTGACGACCTCCATCGCCTGATGGGTTCCTTCTGTTGTCATCCCCAGTCCTCTGCATCCATGTCCAGAACGCTTCCTGTGCTTTTCGGCTCGCTGGTAACGGCCGGCTTCCTGCTCGTTTCAACCGGCGCGGCCGTCAACTCGGGCGGTGCACCGTCAGGCCGCACCGGCGCTCCCGGAGCCCTGACCTGCGCAGACTCGGGCTGCCATGCATCCTTCGGATTGAACGCAGACGGCGGTTCGCTTACCCTTGAGGCGCCATCATCATGGCAGCCCGGCATCCCGGTGGATCTGCGGCTGACCGTGGAACGCGCCGGTGCGGCCCGGTTCGGTTTCTCCGTCACGGTTCAGGATGCGAATCAGAACATGGTAGGGGCCTGGGAGCTCATTCCGGGACAGGACACGGCCTTTTCAGAGTTCGGAGCCGATCCCACTCATGTGACCCATGCGCCGGCTGTCAACACAAATGACACCCATACCTGGCAGTTACGCTGGATTCCCCCGGCGCAGGATGTGGGTCCGGTCACGTTCTACGCGGCCGGAAATGCCGCCAACGGCGCCCAAGGATCGGCCGGAGACTATATCTACACGTCATCCCTCTCCCTGCCTTCGGGAGCCGGCGTACACGCCGAATCATGGCAGGTCCTTCCCTTCAATGTGACATCGGTCTATCCACTGCCCGCATCGGAGCGGGTCAACCTGGCCCTCGAAATGGACCGCACGGCGCCCGTTACCCTCCATCTCTACGACGCAACCGGGCGATCCCGGGTGCTGGAAGAACGCATGGCGCCCGCCGGAACCACTATGTTGAGCATTGATACCGGCTCGCTGAGCCCGGGCACCTACCTGTGGCGCGTTGTCGTGGATGGGCACTCACGAACCGGACTGCTACCCGTTACGCGGTAAGTTCTGCCTTCCTAGTTGGCCGGTCCGCCGGCTTCCTCCTCCGAGGCATCCCGCATCGTATTGTAAAGCGCCTCCACTTCGTCAGCCGTTTGACGATAGGAGGGATCTCCGATGGTCTCACCGATCTCGTTCGTAAACGCTGCGTAGGCTTCAAAGTCCTGCGTTTCGAGATACGCCCCTTGGATGATCTCGATGAATCGGGCCACCCGGGCCATCTGATTATTGCTGTTGGAGGAGAGGGCCTGTCTGAGACGATGCAATACCAGCGGCTCTGCCTGTTTCCAAAGGCCGGCTGCTTTTTCGCTTTCCCCAAGCACAGCGTAGGCCTGTGCCATGAAGGCAAATGAGGTTTCGTCGCCCGGGATGGTTTCAAATGGCACCTGCTCCATGAACCAGTCCAGGAGGGCCAGCCCGTCCTCTGCCTGTCCCGCGCGCGCCATGGACTCGGCCGTGTGAGAGAAGATGTTGCGGTAATTGTCTACCATGCGACGGATATTCTCGTCGAAATAGACATCGGGGTCATTGAGGCCCGTAAAGCGGAAAAGGCGCAGTTTTTCGGCCGTGATCTCGGGGACGACACGTCCGAGTTGCTCGCGATGCCGGATGGGCACGACGCGGTAGGCTTGTCCCTCCAACTGAAAGAAACTTCCGCCCTCGGAGGGTTCATTCAATCCCAGCTGTCCGCTGGGCGCGACGGTCACAGCAAAATATATCGGTCGCTTCCAATTCTGCTGGGCATTGGTCAGGACGATGTTCAAGGCTGCCTGATCTGCTCCGTAGAGCAGATTGATGTCCTGGGAGAACGGGCGTCCCTCCAGGTACCACCGCATGGGGCTCTCGATCAGAGTGGAATCTTGTGCCGGGATGAAGCCCGTCATCTCGGAGCGGCCGAAGAGGGCCTCGCGATTCACGGGTACCTCAAGCTCCCGGGGCTCCCAGCGGATGATCTCCAGCTGGTCGATGACCTCTTCCGGCAGCGAGATCGGAAGGGGATCGGAGTCCCGTGATGCCTGATTCTTGAGCTGGCGGATATACCAGGGCGTGTTGAGGAGCGAAAGGTTTGTGACGCGTACGTCCTGACGAACACCCTCGACCTCCTGCAGATACCAGAGAGGGAAGGTATCGTTGTCACCATTGGTGAACAGGATGGCGTTGTCCTCAAGCCCGATCAGCATGTTGTAGGCGTAGTCCCCGGCAACATAACGTCCGCTGCGGTCGTGGTCGTCGTAATTGACCACCATCATGAGGAGGGGGACGGCCGTGAACAGTGCCCCTGCTACTGCAGTCAACGCTTGCCGCAGCCCCTGGGGTTTGAGCCGCTGGGCCAGTTGGTCGGCAGCCAGCCGCATGAGTCCCGTGGCACCGATACCCACCCAGATACTGAAGGCGAAGAAGGAAGCCACATAGGCATAATCGCGCTCCCTCGGTTGGAACGGCGTCTGATTCAGGTAGAGGATGATGCCCAGTCCGGTCACGAAGAAGAGGACCAGGACAGCAAAAGCACGTCGCCAGTCCCGCATGAAGTGGAACGCTGCACCAATCAATCCCAGCAAGAGCGGCAATCCGTAGTAGGCGTTCCGTGAAGCCTGCTCAGAGGGTGTCTGGTACAAGTATTGAACCGTTTCAGCCTCCGAGAAGCCGGTAATTGCCGGGGCATCCTGCACATCGGCTGCCCGTCCGACGAAGTTCCACAGGAAGTAGCGCATGTACATGTGCCCCACCTGGTACCCCCAGAAAAACTCCCCGTCGGAATTGTACTGGCTGTAGGCCCGCATGTGATTCGGGTCCTGGGAATGGCGACGGGGAAACCATTTCTCCCGGCGTGTATCGATGGTGCCCGTCTGGTTGTCGTAGGTGTATCCCTTCAGCAGGGGCGTCTCCCCGTACTGTTCGCGTTTCAGATAGGAGACAATGGCCTCGACCGTTTCCGGATCGTTCTCATCGATCGGCGGATTGGCGGCCGACCGGATGAAAATCAAGGCGTAGGATGAGTATCCGATCAAGACGACCGTCACACACATCATGACAATATTCATGGCCTGCAAGCCACGCGAGTGGCTCCACCAGACGCCAAAGGCCAGTAGCCCGAACAAAACGAGGGTTCCGAAAGCCGGCGCCGACATCTCGCCAATAACCCCGGGCAGCCATTGCACGATCCCCGGATAGACAATCAGGAAGGCGACGGACGAGATGAATCCGGTGGCTACGATGCCCAGCCAGCGCGTGCGGGTATCCCACTCGGGATTTTCGAACTCGATGTAGAAAACGATGAGGGCCACAAAGAAAATGGCCAGCAGGTTCAACAGGTGTACTCCGATGGCCAATCCAAAGAGGTAGGCAATCAGGATGAGGTACCGGTTGGTGGCCAGCCCGAACCGGTGCTGTCCCCCCGAGAGGCGTTCATCCTCCAGCGAAGCCTCTTCGCGCCACTTCAGGATGAGCCAAACGACGAGGGCGGTGAACAACATGGACAAGGCATAGACCTCGGCCTCCACGGCATTGAACCAGAAGGAATCGGTGACTGCAAAGGTGCACGCACCAATCACGCCGCCAGTCAGCGCTACGAGACGATCCAGCGCATTCCACGTGGAAGGAGCTCCTTGCCATTCACGGATCAAGCGCACGATGATCAGATGCAGGAGCAGCACGGTCAGGGCACTTGAGACGACAGAGACCAGGTTGACCGCAATGGCCACATACTCGCTCGGGACGAACATGGAGAAGAGCCTGCCAACGAGCATGTAGAAGGGCGCTCCCGGTGGATGGGACACCTGAAGACGGTTGGCGATGGCAATGAATTCACCCGAATCCCAGAACGACGTGGCGGGCGCCACGGTCAGCAGATAGAGCACAAGCGAATAGATGAAGACCAGGGCGGCTACGATCCGGTCAGTGCGATTGGCGTTCATCTGCAGTCGGGTGATGGTCTGGAAAAGGGCTGCAAAGCGATAATATGGCCGCTACAACGCGGTCCCATCTGGATTGGTTCATCTTCAGGATCGCTTTTTCGGAAGCTGCAGATGTCCGTTGGCACGTCTCCTGGTCAGCCTTCGTTGAGCCGATCGGAGACTTTGGCTGACCCCAGTACAAGAACGATTTCTCCCCGGATCCTGGTTTGGGACTCGGCCCATTGAAGTACCTCGGCAAGGGTTCCACGGACGAACTCCTCGAATTTTTTGGAGATCTCCCGCGCGATGACCACCTGACGTTCCTCTCCGGCCGCGTCTGCCAGCTGTAGAAGCAACTTTTTAAGTCGATGGGGGGACTCGTAGAGTACCACCGTGCAGTCCTCCGCCACCAAGCGTTCGATGCGGGTCTTTCGTCCTTTCTTGGGGGGGAGGAAGCCTTCGAAAAGGAACCGATCGGTCGGTAACCCGCTAGCCGCCAAGGCCGGAATCAGGGCAGAGGGGCCCGGCAGGGCGCTGACCTCCAAATGGGCATCGAGGGCCGCCCTGACCAGTAGATAGCCAGGGTCCGAAATACCCGGGGACCCCGCATCGGAGATCAGGGCGATGTCCTGCCCCCGGATCATCAAATCCACCAGGCGGGAGGCTTTTCCATGCTCGTTGTGGGCGTGGAAACTGGTGGTGGGGGTATCGATACCATGGTGCGAGAGGAGCACACCGGATGTACGGGTGTCTTCGCAGGCGATGAGATCCACCCTGCGAAGGGTCTCAATGGCACGCTCGGTCATATCGGACAGGTTGCCAATGGGTGTTGCTACAAGAATCAGGCGGCCGGGGCGTTCTATGATCATGGCAGGATGGTACGGTCTTTCGGGATGGAGCCGTACGAACGACTCAGGAAGGCTGGAAGTGAGGGCGTCGGCAGGGCGGTCATATCCCGCCAAACGACGATCGTCAGCCAGATGGCCATCAGCCCGGTAACAATGTCAGCGATCCACATGCCCAGCCATGGCTCCAGCAAGCCGCGGTCGGCGAGCTTCTCGCCGTTTGCCAGGGACACCCAGTGGAACAGGAAGATGCCGACGGCCAGGGCTGCCGCTGTTGCAAGGCCGCGTCGTCGGGCAAACAGGCCCAAGGGAGCTCCGATCATCATGAAAATCAGGCAGGCTACGGCGATGGAATATTTCTTGTGGATTTCGACGCGGTAGCGATCGGCTCGGTCGTGGGCCCACAGGATATCCTTGCGCGCCGCCTCGGCCCGGGCACGCGCACCTCGGATGGAGCGCAGGACTGCCTCGTGACGCTCGGACGTTGCCTCTGTTGTCTGCTCCCGTGAGAACATGGACAGGGTGGAGAGCGGCGTGGAAGGCCTCTCTGCGGCCGACCGAGCCTCGTCCGGTACCGAGAAACCAATTTCCCGATGCGTCAGGCGGCCCGTACCGAGCTCGTCAGTGAGACCCTGCAGGATGCCCCGGCTGCGCTCGATGGTCATTTCGAGCGAGTCCACCAGGCCAATCATCTCTCGTGATGCCATGGTGCGATCCGTACGACGACCCTGGGCCGGATCGCTGCGCGTAAAGGTCAGATCCTCGAGGGAGATCCTCATAAGGTACCGATCGAAGCTGAGGCGTTCGTACCGATCCGAGCTGCCGCTGCCTGGTGGTCGTTTTCGATGCACTTCACCCTCAAACAGATGCAGCTTCAGCGTGACGCCGTCCAGAACGGGTTCCAGCATGCCCCTGGCTGCATGAATGTCGGTACGGAAACGCGCGCCTTCACTGTAGTCGTAGATCGTGACGTCATGCCATTCATTCGTTTGACCCGGTGGAATGTCGCCGACAAGGATACTGTAGTTGCTGATGCCCTCGTAAAAGACGCCCGCCTGCAGGTCGAACCCCGGTTTGGCCGAGCGGATGTCCTGCCACAGATTGCGGGCCCTGAAGTTGGCTTCCGGATGGATACGCGTGTTGAAGATCCACATGGAAGCAGTGAGCACCAATCCGACCACATAGACGGGCCAGGCGAGCTGGATGAACGAGACGCCGGAGCCCTTGATGACGACATAGGCGTTCGATTCAGCCAAGCGACCGAAGGCCATCAGGGTGGCAATCAAGGCGGCCATGGGAACAGCCAGGACCAGCATGTAGGCCAGGTTGTAGAGGATCAGTTCTCCAATCACAGGCACCGGAAGGCCTTTGCCCACGAGTTGCGGCAGATACTTGATCAGGAACTGCATCACCAGCAGGAACAGGAGCACCACGAGCCAGGCCAGGAAGGGGCCGGGCAGCATGCGCAGGATCATGCGGTGAAACTGTTTCATGGACGACGCGTGGCAGACGACCTGTCAAACTCTGAATGTGACCTCTGAATACCGGAGGTCAGACCTACGGGGATACGAACCGCCCCGGCACCTGGTCCCGCTCCAACGATCCCCATCGGCATGATAATCAAATCATTCACGTTCAACCCGTTTTCCACCAACTGTTATGTCGTCGAAAGTGGAGAAGACATCGTGGTGGTGGATCCCTCCAGTCAGGCTGACTCCGAGCATGGTCTCCTCATCGATTACATTGAAAGCCGAGGCGGAGTGCTGCAACGGATCCTTCTTACCCATGCGCACATCGACCATGTTTTCGGATGCAAACGCCTCTCAGAGCATTTCGGTGTAGGTATCGAGGTACATGCTGCTGAACGGATGCTGCTGCAACGGGCTGAGACACAGGCCGCCATGTTCGGCGTGGAATTGGAGCCACCGCCAGAGCCCGTCTCACTACTCGAACCAGACACAGTGATATCGTTCGGGGACAGGACCTGGGAGGTACTGCACACACCGGGACATTCTCCCGGGTCCGTCAGCTTCGTGGATCGTGCCGAGGGCGTGGTGTTTGCCGGCGATGTCCTCTTCGCCGGTTCCATCGGGCGGACCGATCTATGGCAGGGATCCCTGCCCACGCTCATGCGGTCCATCTTCGATGTCCTCGTCCCACTCGGAGATGCATTCAGGGTCCTGCCGGGCCACGGTCCCTCGACCACCATCGGTCGCGAGCGCCTCTCGAATCCCCATCTGGTCGGACATGCCCCGCTTTGACGTCCTTGAACCCTCCTCGTAGGGATTAGAGGGGCACGTGCGGGGACGTGGCAGGCTTGGAGTCCTCCAAGAGCAGCATGATGGACTGGTGAACGAGATCGCCCATCGAACTGCACGCGGTAAACCGGTTGTCGTTGTAATGACGTGCCAGTTGGGCACCCAGGCGCTGGATGTTGTCATCGGTTGAAATGACATCTTCCCGCATGACCTCCATGAGGGCATTGAAACGGTTGTCGGATACCCGGACCCGATTGGCAATCAGGCTGCGTTCTTCCTTCTGGTACTGCAGTACGTTTTCCGGCGCCAGATTCCGTATGGTCAACAGCAGCAACGGTTCATTCTGACGGAAGAATTGGGGGAGGTAGACCTCCATGCGCCAGTGATGGCTCTGCTGGTCGAAGTCAATTGAGTGGATTCGGAAGTGCCATTGTTCGAAGTCACGGGTCAACTCGACGACGTAATTGCCGGAATGCATGTCCCCAAGGAGGGAGACGAAGCATCGTTCGTTGAACTTGACAAACTCCTTGGCCAGTCGAACCCGGTCAAAATCCGTGATGGGGAGGCTTTCCCTCAGAAAGGCATCGGCCGGAATGCCGATGATGTGCTCTTCGATGATGGTGCGACGATGCAGGAAGTAGTTGACACGGTTCGGGGAGAGGATGTGCTCAAGCTCGAGGCCGTAGATGCGATTGGCATCAATCCTCTTGACGTAGAAATAATCAAAGTTCTCATTGATGCGATTGACCACCCGAATTCTGAAGGGAAGCGTATTTCCGTGATTGCACAAATCAACCCGGTCGATGTAGAGATGATCGGTGATCGACATATCGCCGTTGGCCTTCAGGATGGCATAGGCACTGAGTAGCTTGCCGTGAATCTCGGGTCGCTCCGAATCCCTGTACAGCACGGTGCTCCAGAGCGTGTCCTGTCCCTTTTCATCGTAGACTGCGGTAGCCGCTGTAAACCGCAGCAGGTCGTCATACCGGATGGAGTCGGCCCGTATGCGACCGTAGCGCCTCAGGTAGGATTGCAGATAGTCGCTTACCGGATAGCGGACTTTTTTTCGGCTTATGAGGTGTTTTTCGCCCATGGTGACAGGGATTCAGGTGGCAGTGCCATCATGGATCGTCCGTGGCAGACGCGTCAGACCGCCAGCGCGGCTTTCTCCATGACCTGCTCGTAATAGGCCTCATACTGGGGTACGATCTTGCCGATGTCAAACGATTGCTCTGCACGCAGTCGAGAGGCCTTCGCCATCCGCTCGTGCAGGTCGACATCGCGCAGCAGCCGGTCCGCTGCATCTGTATATCCTTCCAGATCCCCAAGGTCGCACAGGAACCCGGTCTCGCCATCAACGACGAGTTCGGGCAGCCCCCCGATCCGGCTCGCGATGACAGGCACGCCACAGGCCATGGCCTCGAGTGCAGCCAGACCGAAGGTTTCAGACCCGGAGGGCATCATGAAGATGTCAGCGATGGACAGGATCTCCTCCACGGGCTCCTGCTTGCCGAGGAACCGCACGTCATCATACACACCCAGTTCACGGGCCCGATGCTCTGCCGGGGTACGGTCTGGTCCATCCCCGACGAGAAGCAGTTTGATGCCGTGTCCGCGCTGCTGGAGGCGATGGAAAACGTCCACGACCTCCGTTGCCCGCTTCACCGGCCTGAAATTGGACACATGCACCAGCAGTTTCTCACCATTGGGACAGATGGCCTGCTTGAAGTGCTCCCGGGGCAGCCGTTTGAAGCGCTCGGTATCAATGAAATTGGGAATGACCTCGATATCGGCCCTGATATCGGATCCGAGCGTTTCAGAGCGCAACCAGTCGGACACGGCGGTAACACCGTCCGACGCATTGATCGAGTAGTTCACGACCGGAGCAAACGATGGATCCTGGCCCACAATGGTAATGTCCGTGCCATGCAGAGTGGTCACGATGGGAATGCGGATCCCCTCTGATTCCAGGATCTGACGAGCCAGCAGTGCGCTCGTTGCGTGAGGGATGGCATAGTGCATGTGCAGGATATCCAACTCCTCATACTTGACCGTGTCTACAATCTTGGAGGTCAGATTCAGCGTGTAAGGAGGGTATTCGAAGAGGGGGTAGGCATTTACATTGACTTCATGGAATCGGATGTTATCTGCAATATGACCTAGCCGGAAGGGCATGGAATAGGCAATGAAGTGGATACAGTGCCCTCGAGCGGCGAGGGCCTTGCCCAATTCGGTGGCGACGACGCCACTGCCTCCGTAGACAGGGTAACAGGTGATTCCGATTTTCATGGGCAGACGACGGGGATCTGAATGGTCCGGTTTGCAGGTCTCTTCGGTGATCTTGTCATGGTCATCTGTTACGATCAAGCCCCAGATCGGATCACGTCTTGATTGCACAGCCCGGCGAAGATACATTTCGTTACGTGAGCGTCACGGCGGGCCAAACAGGAATTCCCGCAGACGCCGTACGTTATGAGCAGACCAACCCAACCATCGGCTTTTCCAGACGACATGACAGATAGACACACATCCGGAGCCGTTCGACGTGCCGCCCTTCTTCTGGCAGCCATCACCATGTTAGTGTTCATGCCGCAGCGGGCCGACGCTCAGCTGGGTGTTGCTGCAGGATTGAATTTCGAAAGTCTGACAGATATCTCGGGAAGCCGAAGCGCCACGTATGACAATGCTTCGGGGTATCATTTCGGTGTGTTCTTCGACACGGACTCGAGCCCATTGGCCCTGCGACTGGGTGCCTACTACCGGGATATGGGAGAAGTCGAATTGGATCTGGGGGAATTCGGGCAAGCGTTTGACTTGAGCCTGCTTGACGTGGCGCTGGACGTGCGATTCGCCGTTCTGCCGCTTCCCTTGGTCAAGGCCTTCTTTTCCGCCGGACCGGTAGTCTCCTTTCCTTCATCGTCGAATGATGAGTACAAGGAGTCCCTGCAGAGCACAACGGTATCCGGAAATGTCGGAGGTGGACTGGCCATTTCGCTCGGTGGTCTGACCTTGATACCCGAGCTGCGCTACTCCATCGGTGTGTCCCGATTCATGAAGGATGAGTTCAGCATCCGGGGTATCGAGTTCGTGACCGACGATGTGCAGCGCAGCAATTCGGTCATGCTGCGTCTGGGAATCGTCCTGTAGGACTTCGGAAATCGGCCCAGCGCAGGCGACGGTCCATACGCGGGAAACAAGCCGGGCATGTGAAGATTGCACCATGTGGCCGCAAAAGGCGAATCTTTTGTGGCCCGCGGCGTATCATTGCGTAATCCACCCGAAAGCCCGTGCCGAATGCCATTGTATGCCGACCGGTGATACCAACCGGCCGGCATTTTTTGTGCTGACGCGTGCAGGATGGGGTGGTGGACTTTCAAGAAAATGACAAGGCGCTCAGCGCCCAACCAACGGTATGAAGAATCTCTTTGTCGGAAACCTCCCTTGGAGTGTCGACGACCAACAACTCGAAAATCTTTTTGGAGAGTACGGTGACGTCCACTCTGCCAAAGTAATCCTGGATCGTGACACCGGTCGCTCCCGTGGCTTCGGTTTCGTTGAAATGGAAGATGAAGGCGCCAACGCCGCCATCAACGCACTGAACGAAACGGAAGTGGACGGACGTAACATCCGTGTCAACGAAGCGCAGGAACGTCGTGGAGGCGGTGGCGGTGGTCACCGTGGCGGCGGAAACAGAGGCGGCGGAGGCCGTTGGTAAGACGCGCCTTACAGATATGAGAAAGGGCGCCGGTGCATCTGCACCGGCGCCCTTTTTCATTGATACCATCATGTTTTCCGGTCCGAGATAATCAGGAGATATCCTCGAAGAAGCGGAAGCGCTCAGGATCGATCTCCACGGAATGATAGCCGATGTCCACCGGTGCCATGCCGGTTGCCCACATCGGCATCCCCGTTCCCGTCATGGAGCGCTGGCTGTAAAAGTGCCGGGTATTTTTGGAAAACGGTCTGTGACGTGGATCTGCAAAGCGTACCGTGTAGGCAATACGCAAGGCCATCTGCCATCCGGGTACGCGAGAGTATGGCGTGAGACCGGTATAGTGTGCAGCCTTCTCACTGCCCGGCAGGAAGGCGGAAAACTGCCAGGGGTCGAGTACAACCCCCTGGTAACTGGATCGGCCCCGGTACCGGGTATCAACACGGTTGCGGATTACCCAAGCCACAAGTGCCTGTTCGTCGGGGCGTTTGGTTTCCGAGAAGATGGCCCGTGCCAACCACAGCGTTTCCGAGTCAATCTGCTCAGGAACGAGGGCGTCGAAATGGCGGGGATCCTTCAGTGCTTCTTCAATCGGAGTCAATTGCGGCCCAGGCACCTCTGCAGGGTATGCCGTGAGCATGCTGTCCGCATGGACAGGCGAGGGGCCGCCAAAAAGTTCGTGTTCGTACGCAATCACGCCTGAAGAGCTTATTACGAGCGCAGCGACAATGCCGGTCGTATACAGCTTCATGTTCATGGCAGAGAGCGGTTGGTGATGGATGTCGTTTCATGGCCTCTGCCTGCGTTCACCTTTCGGGTGAATCGTGGTGTAGACACCATGTGTAGCCGGCGGACCGGCTCAACGGCAGCCCTCTACGGAGCGAGCTGCCGTGGGTTTCAGCACAGATACACGGTATATCCCGCGTATAAACAATGTCTTACGCAGATGGCTGACTGATTTCATCTTGCGTTCGAACCCCCTTCACTGAGTGTTCATTCATCGTTCGCTGCCACTTGATGCAAGCTCCATGCCGACTTCATCATCACAGCCCTCTCCCCCCAAGAGATGCTGGGAACGAGTCGTAAAATGGGTGAATCAGTGCTCAGGAGCCGCTTTTTCTGGTATCTTCCAGAGGTAACCTCAATCCGTGCCTCCATGAAACCGCGCATTCTCGTTGATCAGGATATTCCGGGTGCGGTGGACATTTTTTCCGGTTTCGGAGAGGTGCAGCCTGTTCCGGGGCACGATATCGATGCCCGGGCCGTTCGGCACGCAGATGTCCTGGTCGTTCGATCCATTACGAGGGTGGACGCGTCCCTTTTGGCCGGCAGTTCCGTGGGATTCGTGGGCACGGCCACGGCCGGCCTCGATCATATGGATATCGATTTTCTAACGGCCTCCGGGATCGCGTGGGCCAGCGCCCCCGGCGCCAATGCTGAATCCGTTGTTGAGTACGTACTGGCGACTATAGCCGTTATTGCAAGTAGGCGTTCCGCGTCGCTTCATCGAAAAACACTCGGAATCATCGGATGTGGCCATGTCGGGGAGCGCCTGGCTGTTCGTGCGGAGTCGATTGGAATGCGGGTTCTTCGCAACGATCCTCCCCGGGCTGATCGGGAAGGGGCAGATGCCTTCGTGGAACTGAATCGCCTCCTTCCCCAATGTGACATCATCAGTATTCACGTACCTCTCGTACGTTCTGGCATGCATCCAACGGAGATGTTGGTGGGCCCGCGGGCCTTCGGTCTGATACGTTCGAGTGCTTGGCTGATACAGACATCACGGGGCGGAACGATGGACGAGGTATGGGCCGCTCGCGCACGGACTGATGGCCGGCTGGATGCCCTCGTTCTGGACGTCTTCGCGGGTGAACCGCATCCGGATCCGGCTATCGTGGAAGCTGCCGATGTGGCGACGGGACACATTGCGGGATACAGCCGAGATGCCAAGCGCAATGGATTGCTAATGATACGCGATGCGCTGGAGCGTTATCTGGGACTCGGGACGCCGTCTTCTTCAGCAGGTGGTAACCATCAGGGCGTCCTGAAAAGACCGCTGGATTCCCGCGGTCAGCCCGTCCCCGTCCATGACCCATCATGGTTGGACATGGTTCTTCGACAGGTCATTGACGTACGTTCGGACGATACCCGCTTTCGACGGGTGGTGGCATCATCCAATCCGGTGGAGGGCTTTCATGCCTACCGCGCCAACTACCCAGCCCGGTACTCGTGGTCGCGGTATGCGGCCTGGCCTGATGCCACGGGAGAGGAAGTGGGACGGCTTTGCGCCTTGGGATTCACTATCGGTGAGGAGGCCGATGTGTCGGGTCAGGTCGTGTAGCCGAAGGAGCGCAGCTGGCTGTCTGAATTGCGCCAATCCCCTCGGACCTTTACGTGCACCTTGAGGAAGATCGGGCGACCAATGAAGCCTTCGATATCCTCGCGCGCGAACGTACCAATCTTTTTGAGGGCCTTGCCGCCCTTACCGATCAGAATGCCTTTCTGTGAGTCCCGTTCTACAACAATGTCGGCGTGGATCAGGTCCTTGTCCCCCTCTCGCTCTTCCCAGCTGACGATGTTCACCTGCGTGGAATACGGTATTTCCTGTCGGTAAAGCTTGAAAATCTTCTCGCGGATGATCTCGGCAACGAAGAAGCGCTCGGGCTGCTCGCTGATCATTTCCTTGGGATAGAATGCGGGTCCGAGCGGCAGCCGTTTACGAATGGCCTCGAGAACAACGTCGACGTTCTTGCCCTTGAGTGCCGAGACGGGGATGACTTCCTCGAAGGCATGGGCCTCCATATAGGCCGATACGAGCGGCAACACCTGTTCTTGGCCGATCTTGTCAATCTTGTTGAGGACGAGGATGGCCGGCTGGTGCTGAACGTACTTCAGGCTCAGATCATCCACCTTGTCCCGTGTGGCATCCGCCATGAAAACGAGAAGGTCGGCATCAGCCGTCGACGTCCGAACCTCATTCATCATGGATTTCTGAAGACCGTATCTCGGTTCGATGATCCCGGGTGTATCGAGCAATACGACTTGGTGATCATCCCCGGAGAGGATCCCGAGGACGCGGCGACGGGTGGTCTGGGGGCGATGGGTAACAATGGACAGTTTTTGCCCCATGAGGGTGTTGAGCAGCGTGCTCTTGCCCACGTTGGGTTTGCCGATCAGGGCCACATACCCGCTTCGGTGACCGCTTTCCGTATCGTCGGCGATGCCTTCCGGCAGGATGGGATTGTGCTCAGAGGACATGGGCATGCTGTTCGATGACGCTGCGCATTTCTGCAACAGCCTGTTCAAGACCGATGAAAAGGGATCGGGCGATAATGGCGAATCCGATGGATACCTCCGAGACGTGCGGTACGGCACGGCCGAAGTCGGGGTAGTTGTGGACGTCCAAGCCGTGCCCGGCATGTACGGAAAGGCCCAGATCATGCGCCAACCGGGCTGCCCTGACCATGTCGGAAAGCACCGCTGCACGGGTGATGGGATCGGCAGCATTTGCATAGTCACCCGTGTGCAGTTCGATGGCATTGGCACCAACCTCGGCACTTGCGCGAATCTGGTCGTCCACCGGATCCACAAAGAGGGCCACCTCTTCGACTCCGCTCCCGTACAAGCGCGGGATTACCTGTTCGAGACGTTTCCGCTGTGTCAGAACGTCGAGCCCCCCCTCCGTGGTGACCTCTTCCCGGCGCTCGGGAACCAACGTAGCCAGCTGGGGCGAAAGTTCGCAGCATATACCGACGATTTCCGGGGCAAGGGAAAGCTCGAAATCCAACTTGGTATCGAGTTCGTCTGCAAAGCGGCGAACATCAGCATCCTTGATGTGACGCCGATCCTCTCTCAGATGGAAGACTATCCCATCGGCTCCGCCCGCAAGGCAGGACCTCGCCGCCTCGAAGGGATCGGGGAATGTCTCGCGCCTCGCATTTCGAAGCGTAGCAACATGGTCGATGTTGATGAGCAGTTTGGTCATATACCGGCCGATTCATGTCGCTCGGTGCGGTGGTGCATTTGCGACAGGGATACATACGAGCGGCAGATAAAACCCCCGGAGGCATTGAATGTTTTGAGTGTTCTGTGCGAAGCTCGGGGGTTTTGCATTTAGCGGGGGAGGCTCCTATTTTCGGTCGGCTCGCCCCCAGAGCGGCGTGCCGTTATCCATTTACCCGTTACCATCGAGAAAACAACAATGGCGTCCAGCAGCCGGGGAGTCCAGACCGCATTGCAGGTTGTGCTCGCAATCGCAATCATCGCCCTCACATACTTCCTGTACGTATCCATTACGGCTCCGTATGAAGCCGTAGAGCGGCAGCGGCAGATTACGGAGGATACCCGTGCCCGCATGCAGCAGGTTCGTGATGCCATGATTGAGCATAACCGGCGCGAAGGCCGGTTCATCTCGACGCTTGACTCGCTTGTCATGTGGCTCAAGACAGACTCTACGATGGTCGCATCGATGGACAGCCTGTTCGGAGCGGGTTTCTCACCCGATTCCCTCCCATTCTCGCCGCGTACCGGTTCCATGTTCGAGTTGGCCGTGAACGACACGCTCCGCACGCCCACCTACCGGTTGGACGATCCCGACTCGGATGACTACATCGGAACCGTAACGGGCGACGTTACTCAGTTGAACGCGGCCAGCTGGGAGTAAGTCGGCTTTTCGCCGGTTTCGCCCCGATTCTGGCATCCAACAGGCTTTTGGTTCAATGGCAGGCATCTCCACCGCCGGTGTCGAGTTCAGCCAATCCCTCATGCGTTACGCTGAGGTAGAGCAGAACGACGGACGCCACAGGCTCGTCCGTATGGGTAGCTGTGAGTTCGGCTTCGATGCGGCACATGCGTTTTTTGAGCGGGGGACAGTCCAATTCCAGGACGCCATACGCGATGCCATGGCCGACATTTTCCGCGATACGACCGCGTCCCGTTTCAGCGTCGTCATTCCCTCGACGCGGCAGACGCGTTTCGCGTCCATGATACCGGCAGATGCCGACGCGGCCCTTAGCACGGCTCTTGTCGGCTACGATGCGGACCTGTTTACGGAAGGCAGGGAAGGAGGCGATGTCTTTCCTGTTCAACTTGCGCCACAGGCCGGGGCGCACATTGAGCGCTATGCGGTCTCCCACGTTGATGCGTCCGTATCCGGATCCCTGAGCGTCCTGCAACCCGTGTTTCCCGATGCCCGGGTCGATATGCTGCCTTCCATGTCCGCTGCCCTCATTGCCTACCGCGCAATTGTTTCCCGGACGCCGACAACGGAGCACCCACGCCTTCTGATCGGTGTGGTTGATGATGGCTTTGAGGTGATGCTGCTTCGCGGTAGCGCGCTCTTGTCCCAGGAATTCGTTCAGGTTGACGCGGCGGCTACCTTGGCCTACCGTTCGCTGTTGTGCTGCCATCGGTCCGGGTTTACGTGGGAGGAGATCGATCGCGTCCTGCTTTACGGATTGCTCTCGCCGGTTCGGGTCTCGGACGCTCTGGAGGAGGCCTTCGGTCCATGTGTGGAACGCATCAACCCGGGAGTGGTGGTGGGTTTGGAAGAGGACCATTTCGGGGATGACTATCCCATTGCGTCTTTTTTACCGGTGGTTGGGGCGGCCCTACACCGATAGACAACCATGCGGATCATTGCCGGGCGTTTCAAAAGGCGACAGCTTGCGTCACCCAAAGGTGATGGCATTCGGCCCACCACGGATCGAACCAGAGAGGCTATGTTCAATGTCATCTCCTCGCGAATGGACTTGAATGGGGCATCCGTTGCCGATCTCTACTGCGGTAGTGGCTCTTTGGGGCTGGAGGCCTACAGCCGGGGAGCGGCTCGAGTCGAATTCGTGGATCGGGATGCGAAGGCGTTGGCGTTGGCGCGTACGAATGCGCTTGCTTTGGATGAGCACGCCCCCTGTCGATTCGTCAAGATGGATGTGCGCGCATGGGCATCCCATGCACATGGTCCGTACTACGATCTGATCCTGGCGGACCCTCCGTACCATTCCGAGGGTATACCGACTCTTGCCGAGGCTCTTCTGCCCCGACTTTCCGAAGGCGGGCTCATCATACTCGAACATGATCGCTCCCTGCGGCTGCCCGACCATCCGGCATTGGCAGAGAGACGTACCTACGGAAAAACGGGAGTAGCCATCTACCACCATCCCGTAGTGGACGAGCAGGCTCCATAGACAGCAAATTTCCTCAAACGCGAACCCATGATGAGAACGAAGGGACTGGCGCTTTATCCGGGATCGTTCGATCCCTTTACCCTGGGTCACCTGGACATACTCGAGCGCGCGTGCCGGTTGTTCGAGCATGTTGAAGTCACGATTGCCCGCAATTCGGAAAAGACCGGATTTTTTACGACCGACGAGCGTAAAGCGCTGATCGAAGCCTCAGCAGGGCACCTTCAGAACATGTCGGTACACATATTTGAGGGGTTGCTGGCGCATCATGCGGCGCAACGAAAGGCTGTTGCCCTGATCCGCGGGCTCAGACAGGTCTCTGATTTCGACTATGAGACCCGTATGGCGTTTGCCAATCGTAGGCTGGCCCCGGAGGTAGAGACCGTTTTTTTGACACCCAGCGAGGAACAGGCGTTGACTAGTGCGTCCCTCGTGCGGGAAATACATCGTCATGGAGGAGATATTTCCTCGTTTGTACCAGCGCCGGTCCATGATGCGATCATGAGGCGCTGAACCCTTGCCATTCCACCTCGACTGATACGTCAACGTGCATCCATCCAAGTCCCTGAATTCTCGCGTTGCATCCATGCAACCCTCGGCCACGCTGGCCATGACCGCTGCTGCCAAGGCCCGCATCCGACTGGGGCACCCGGTCATTGGGCTCAGCGCAGGAGAGCCCGATTTCGATACGCCCGCAGCTGTAGCCGAGGCGGGTGCCAAGGCCATCAGGGATGGGTTTACCCACTATACCAGCAATCCGGGTATTCCTGAGCTCAGGGAAGCCATTGCCCACAAGCTGAAGCGCGACAATGGAATCGATGTGTCGCCCGCGCAAATTCTGTGTTCGAACGGTGCCAAACAGTCGGTAGCCCAAGCCATCATGGCGCTGGTCCGCGACGGTGATGAGGTGCTCATTCCTGCACCCTACTGGGTCAGCTATCCTGAAATGGTCCGTATGGCCGGCGGCATTCCGCACGCCATCACCACGACCCACGAAACGGGGTATCTGCTTTCTCCCGAGCAACTGGAGGCCAGTATCACGGAGAAGACCCGGATGCTCATCCTGTGTTCGCCCTCCAACCCGACAGGCGGCGTGTATACCCCTGCCATGCTGGAGAAGATCGTGGAGGTGCTCCAGCGGCACCCGGGTATCTATGTCCTGTCTGACGAGATTTACGAGTACATCGTCTACGATATCCAGCATCGATCCATTGCATCGTTCGACGGGATGGCGCATCGCACCATTACCGTAAACGGGTTCTCCAAAGCCTACGCCATGACCGGATGGCGCTTGGGTTATCTGGCTGCAGAGCAATCCATTGTGGACGCCGCGGCCAAGATTCAGAGCCAGTTCACGTCCGCACCATCAAGCATTACCCAGATGGCTGGCGTTGCTGCGCTGGCCCTGGATCCCTCTGTGGTGGGAGACATGGTTTCCGCTTTCCGTTCCCGTCGCGACCTGATGCTAGCGCGCCTTTCCAACATAGAGGGGCTGGTGTGTCCGGTACCGGAAGGGGCTTTCTACCTCTTTCCCGATGTGGCGCGTTGGTTGGGGGCGCGTACACCAGATGGGGCGCTCCTGTCCAATACGCAGGATCTTTGCATGTACATCCTGGAGCACCATGACGTGGCGCTGGTGCCTGGACAGGCGTTTGGCGGTGCCACAGGATTGCGTATCTCCTACGCAGCGTCGGAGTCAGACCTCATGACTGCCTGTGATCGATTGGAAGCCGCCTTTGCCGAACTGGGATCCACGAAGGGATGAGGACCACACGCGGCTTCAAGGATCGATATTGGCTGCATGCCCTCCTCTTCTTGCTGACCCTGGCCTCGACCGTGCTGTCGGGAGCGGAGATGGCGGGCCGCTACCTGATCTATGACGCTGCGCCTGCTCTTTTCTACATCGGCCCGGTGCCCATATCGGGGCCGTTCGTGCTCGATGGATTGCGTTTTGGGGGATCCTTGCTGCTCTTCCTGACGGTCCATGAATTCGGACACTACGTCGCGGCCCGGCTGCACCGGGTTGCTGTCTCGCTGCCCTATTACATACCCTTCCCGTTCAATGGGATCGGTACGTTTGGCGCCGTGATCCGTATTCGGGAACAGGTCCCGTCCCTGCGAAAACTGTTTGATATCGGTATAGCCGGGCCGCTGGCAGGCTTCGTGGTTGCGTTCGGCGTGCTCCTTGTCGGCTTTTTGACCTTGCCCGATCTGTCCTATGTGGACGGTTTTCCGGGTCATGACGCTCTCAAGGAATGGATCCTCCGGTATCAGGCGTTTCCGGCTTCGCCCCTGTCCGAGGGTGGTGGCGACGAACTGATGACCCTGACGATTGGTACCACGCCGCTTTACTGGATCCTGTCCCAGTTCTTTCAGGACGTTCCCCCGATGTGGGAGATGTATCATTATCCCATCCTTTTTGCGGGCTGGCTGGGACTCTTCTTCACAGCGCTGAATCTGCTGCCGGTCGGGCAGTTGGACGGGGGGCACATCCTGTATGCACTGGTAGGACCCATCTGGCATCGTCGGATTGCCCGCGCCTTCGTACTGGTACTGCTGTGGTCGGGAAGCATCGGGTTCATTACGGAGATAGAACCAGCGCTGGCCTACTGGGATGTGCCTGCAGGCCAGGCCTCGTGGCTCGCCCTGTCACTTATTCTCTTCCTGTACGCCCGACGCATCTTTAACCGTAACGGGATACACACCGGCGCCGCGGTTCTTGGCCTTACGATAGCAACGGCGCTGGGCGTGAACAGCGCTTGGATCGTTGACGTGTTCGCCTACAGCGGATGGTTGATCTGGTGTCTTTTGATCATACTGCTCATCCGCGTAGAGCACCCGCCCGTGGTATTCATGGAGCCACTGACGCCCCGTAGAAAGGTGATGGCCATCTGCAGCCTCGTTATTTTCGTGCTCTGCTTCAGCTTCAAGCCTCTCTACATTGGGTAGGGGCTTTGGTGGCTGAGTATACACGTAGAAGAAAAAGTAGAAAGATGCCTCCACGGCAGCTCTTCTGACTGCATCCAACGAAACGTTCATCGCTACTGCCCGTTCGCTACCACCTTCCCCGTAGGGCCTTTCTTTTTCTGCGATCTGAACGATATCCCATGCACGTGCCCCATCTTTTGACCCGGCTCGACGGCGTGTCTTGCGGACGGGTTACTCGAGGGTTTCCGGTCTCCATCTGTACCGCACTTCTGCTCGGCCTGTTGCTGAATACGGGATGCGATTCGGCTCCCGGTACGGTACCCGTGGATGCCATGGCGCCCGTCGTCGAGGACATCCGTGTTTCACCGGATGTGTTGGCCCTGGATCAGATTGCGGGTGGTGGCGATTCCGTGACGGCTCCGATTACGGTTTCTGCGGATGTATCGGATGAAAATGAGGACTTATCCACCTTTTTTGTCGTCATCCGCTCGGCCTTGCCCGGGCAGGCACCTCTTGCTCAGGCCGAGGTACCGATTCCTGCCTCGGGCAGGATGCGGGCCATCCTGGATCTGACGGTCTCGCGTGCAGAAAGTGGTCGTTTTACCGTCTCTGTATTCGCCTCCGACACGCAAGGACATCTCAGCAACATAGCCTACCACGCCATTGACGTGACAGCATCGAGCGAGCCGCCGGTCATCAAGGCCGTCGACATGCCCGATCGCGTAGCACGCCCTGCGCCAGGCGATCCGCCCGTGAGCATTGCACTGGTCGTTGAAGCCGACGATCCGGATGGTCTGGACAACATCGCTTTCGTTCAGGTAATCGTGAACGGTGGAACGAGTTTACGGCTGTGTGATGATGGGGGGCAGGGTATCTGCAATGCAGGTTTCGGCGTTAGCAGTGGCGATACCGTGGCAGGGGATGGGCGCTTCACGCTGACCATACAGCTCGAAAGCGGCAATGCCCCCGGGACGAATACCTTCGAGTTTTCGGTCGTGGATCGTAGTGGCCTGCGAAGCGCCGTCGAAGTACGAACCTTGGTAGTGGAATAAACGCATGAAGCCAGTCAATCCTGCGGGAATCCTGTTGGCCAGCCTCATGCTGGTGATCGTCTCGGCAGAGGGTGCCCATGCCCGTCAAGACGGGGGGCCAGACCTGAGCCCTTACGGGATCCTGAACAACAGTGTGGCCAACCTTCACGTCACGGACGAGGGCGTGTGGGTAGGCCCGTTCCTCAACCTGTCAACCGATCAGGGCACGACGTGGTATCTACCCGATACGGATTCCCTCTTCGGCACACCCAATCGGCTCTTCTCAATTGATGTCGAAGGCAATGTGGTTGTTGCCGGACTGGGTCGCGCTGACAATTCCGGCGGCGAAAGTGTGCAGACAGCGGCCGGATTCCTCGTGTCCGAGGACGGCGGTCAGTCGTTCCAGTATCGTTTCCCGCAGCTGGATGATCCGGCTGATGATACCCAGGTCTACGGTGTATCGACCTTACCGGCACTGCCCGTCATCGTACCCCAGCAAAGTCCCCCGTTCGACGTGGATGTGGATGCCGGGACCGGTACTATCTGGGTGGCTGGCTGGGCCAGTGGCATCCGACGCTCTGATGATATGGGACGTACCTGGCAGCGGGTGGTCCTGCCTCCCGACGATCTGGACAGGATTCGCCCCGACCAACCGTATTCATTCTCCGTGGAGCCACGAAGGGGAGGGAACGGATCCCTCAATCATATGGGATTTTCGGTCTTGGTCGACGCCTCGGGTACGGTATGGGCCGGTACGGCAGGTGGTCTCAATCGCTCTCTTGATGGCGGACAGTCCTGGGACAAGTTCAAGGCTGACGGCACATCCGCCTCCCTGACCGGAGACTGGATCATTTCCATCGAGGAGCAGCCATCGGCAGGCATCCCCGTCGTATGGATGGCCACCTGGAACACGAGCGAATCCGGAGGCGGCACTGGGCAGTTCGGTGTAACGCTGACCCGTGATGGAGGGGAATCCTTCGAACAGACCCTCCTTGGTGAGCGCGTGTATGATTTTGCCTTCGATGGTCCTCGTGCATGGGTAGCAGGCGATGGCGGCCTCTTTTTCTCGGAGGACTACGGGCGAAGCTGGAATTCCATCAGTGACTTCCGTGATCGTGACAACCCTGCGCGACGCATACGGGACGATTCCGATGTTTTTTCGGTGGAATACGGAAGCGGTACCCTATGGGTTGGCACCTCCGATGGGCTGTTGCGCTCGCTGGATGGCGGCGTTACGTGGACCCTTTTTCGTGTCGATGTCCCGCTCAGTCCGGATTCTCCGACCGGCGCCGTGCCGCGTGTGGATACCTATGCGTATCCGAATCCCTATTCCCCCGGAGCCGATGGCTTCATCCGCATCAAATATGATGCAGGATCAGCCTCACAGGCCACGGTCCGGATTTTCGACTTCGGCATGAACCCGGTTCGCGAGATTCATGAAACGTCTACCTCAGGCATCACCGAGACGTTGTGGGACGGTCGGGATGATCGGGGCGTGCAGGTGGCCAACGGAACGTACTTTTACGAGGTCAGGAGCGGAGATGAACGAAGCCGGGGCAAGATCCTCGTGATCGAATAGGAGGGACAATGACCATGAACAATCGACGGGACATCTCGAAGCTGCCTCTCTGGATGAGCGTGCTGCTGATTGCAGGTTTCACGGCTCCCTCGCTGCACGCGCAGCATGCAGGTGCTTTTTCCAGAATGGGTTTCGGTGCTCGGGGTATTGCGATGGGCAACGCTCAGTCTGCTGACCTATCGGGTAGCGCCAGCCCCTACTATAATCCTGCCCTCGCACCACTCACCGAGGGACAGTCCGTGGCAGCGTCGGTATCGACGCTCTCCTTCGACAGGAATGTGCAGTTCCTGCAGCTGGGCGCACCCCTGCAGGATCGTGCCGGATTCATGGTTGGATTGGTGCATGCCTCGGTGTCCAACATTGATGGCCGGGACAACAGCGGCTTTCATACAGGTATGTTATCCGTGGACGAATACGCAGGCTTTCTGGCCTTTGGGCTCAAGTTCTCCACGCGAGTCAGTGCGGGCATCAACCTGCAGCTTTTCCAGAGTGACCTGTATGAGGGACTCTCGGCCGCACGCACGATTGGCGTGGACCTGGGGCTGGCGGTTCGGGTGCGGGATGACCTTGCCTTGGCGCTGGTTGCCGACGATTTACTGGCCCGTTACACCTGGGACGGGTCTGCTGTGGGAGGGAGCGGGTCGGAGGTGACGGACGCCTTCCCGAGGCGTCTGCGGCTCGGTCTCACGCACCGGCGATGGGATGATCGCTGGCTCTTCGCTGCAGAGATTGAATCGCGAACCGCATCGGCTACCCATGTGACCTACGAACCCCGTATCCTTGGCGATGGAGCGGCTCGGATCCGCAACGAATCTACCCTCACGTTTCAGGAGACCCGGCTTCGGGCAGGTGTGGAGGCATGGATACTCAACGGATTCGCTCTGCGTGCTGGCGCTGATCAACTCGGCAAGGATACCCTAGGCACCTTCAGGCCCTCAGCGGGCTTCAGCGCGGAGCAACCGATGGGAGAACTGCGTATCCGGGTGGACTATGCATTCGGCTGGGAGGCCCAGGCTGCCGGCCAGATGCATTTCGTGACCCTGCGCGTGCTGCTTTGACGGATCCAGCATTGAACCTGTCCGCAATTTCCAGGAATACGATGAAACGATTCTTCACATCCCTTTTGATGGTGCTGGCCGTGTCACTACCCGCTGCCGACGCTCCACCGGCCCATGCCCAGGATTCCGGTCTGTCTTTTCTGGCCTTGGGTGTCGATGCCGAGGGACTGGCCCGTGGCGATGCCGGCGTGGCCCATGCCAAAGGAGCTTTCGCCACCTATTGGAACCCTGCAGGGCTGGCCCATGGGATCTCGGAGATCGGTGTGGCCCATCACGTATGGATCGGGGATATCCGCACGTACGCCTTCAACGGTGCTTTCTCCCTGGGTCCCCGCTCTGGTGTGGGTGTGGCCGTGGTGGCCACGGGTGCGGGGGATCTGGAGGCGCGTCAGCAACCGGGGGATTCGGACGGACTGTTTGATGCCCAGTTTGTGAGCGCTGGGGCATCACTTGGACATCAATTCGGCCCTCTCAGAGCGGGCATATCGGCCAAGTACTTGTCTGAGCGCATCTTTACGAATTCGGCCAACGGGTACGGTTTTGATATCGGTGTTCAGATGGACTTCCTGGACGAGAGCGTGCATGTGGGTGCTGTCATGGCCAATATGGGCAAGATGGAGCAGCTCAATGTGGAGGCCACGGAATTGCCGCGTCTTCTTCGTCTGGGCATCGAGGTATTTCCCTTCAGGGCTGTCACAGCACTGGACGGAGAGATCTTTTTGTCTACATCGCTCCTGGCTGAAGTCTCGCGCAACTACGTGACCGACCGGACACAGTGGCACCTGGGACTTTCGGCCGAGGTATTGGAGACCGTGACGGCGCGTATTGGTTACTTGTCCGACGACTTCCTGCGCGACATGTCTGCCGGCGTTGGCATTGAAGTGGCCGATCTGTGGTTTGACTATGCGGTGCTGCCATTCGAGGACGGTTTTGGTGGTCCCGCGCACATTCTGAGCCTTCGCTACGGATTTTGAAGGGTAGCGCCTCTCGACCCTTTTGCGACCTCAGCCGAATAGATCCAGCAGGGCAGAGAAACCGGTGCCGGTTACGCCACTGCGGACGCGCAGGGAGCACCAGGCATCCAGAATCATCATTTGGGCAGCGTGGATGGGCACAGCGATCCAGAAACTTCGGGTTCGCCACACCAGTGCTCCGAGTGCCACACCCCCGATGATAGACAGCATGGCCTCGGGCATCGGCTTTTCGTAATGCAGGATGGCAAATGGTACGGTCTGGACAAAAATGGCCATAATGCCGAAGGCACGCGCTGTTCCGAAGAGAACGAATCCGCGCCAGAGGTATTCCCAGCCCACCCAGTAGAGGAGAAAGAAGGACTCATACACGAAAAAGACGCCCCAGTCCCGTGCAGCAGGCGAGTAGTGGGGGTACTTGGTCATGAATTCCGGGGTGGCGGAAAGGAACCAGGTGCCCAGCGCCATCAGGGGAAGGTAGAGCAGCGCGATTTTCGAGGCCAGCTTCCAGTCGCCGAGGCCGAGGCCCATGGCTGACCATGAATTGCGGAAGCCTAAACGCAGGATGGCCACAGGAAGGACGAAGCCAAGAATGCCTTGGATGCCGAACCACCAAATCCAGCCGTAGAGGCCTGAATAGTTGTCAGTCAACAAGGGAGCTACTTCCTGTCGGAAAAACCCTCGATTGCCATAGTTCATCTGCAAGATGACAGAAAAGGCGGCAAACAAGAGCACGACCGCAGTCTGCTTGTCCACCCTGCTCCAGCCGCGACGTGCCCGCTCCCACTCAGCCTTGACGTCGAAGCCCACCATTGAGGGCCTCAAACGTG
>Ga0075480_10000224_pt1 | contig 31781 bp, 31 predicted proteins | sample DEB08_DNA_7_FD_81590 | JGI IMG/M metagenome (GOLD analysis project Ga0075480, IMG submission 81590) | Aqueous microbial communities from the Delaware River and Bay under freshwater to marine salinity gradient to study organic matter... | ecosystem: Environmental > Aquatic > Marine > Coastal ... | reverse complement strand
CAATCATTACCTCCTAATGAAAAAAAAACTATATGTGAATTAAGAAACTATCATCCAGATCATATGAATATTGATAATATTGAACAAGGTCAAGGACCTATTGAAAATGCTGGCATTGAATATTGGAGTATTACAGGTGATGCTTGTTATGATAAATATGGTACAGCATATTTTTATTTATGTGTTGATGATTATAATAATAATCATCCTCCTTTAATGATATCAGCATTTAAAGATCAAACATTAGGCGAAGGTACTATTCTAGGAAAAATACCTACAGATTGTTTTAATTATTGTTGTGAACAATCAGTACCTAGAATATATTTTGGTCCTGTTGATCTTACAAAATTTCATATTAAATTAATAGATGAATATGGAAGACCTGTTGATTTAAATAATAGTGATTTTTCTTTTACTTTAGTTTTAGATAAAATTTATGATTTATAAATAATACAATTTAATGAATATATTATCTAATTAATATAAGATATTATGTTTGTTTGTGATTATAGTTTGCAACCAAAAGGACCCTATGGTCCCACTGGTCCTCCAGGTGATAGAGGATTTACTGGTTCTACTGGTCATCTGGGTCATATAGGACCTACTGGATTTACTGGTCCTACAGGACCTACAGGACCTACGGGACCTACGGGACCTACGGGACCTACTGGTGTTACTGGAGCAGCTGGTCCTACTGGACCAAAAGGCGCTGGTAGGACTGGTCCTACAGGACCTACAGGAGGAACTGGAATTACTGGTCCAACAGGACCAACTGGTCCACAAGGTCCACAAGGACCTATGGGACCAACTGGTATTACTGGTCCTATTGGTTTTACTGGTCCTACGGGACCAACTGGTCCTACTGGTCCTACTGGTCCCACTGGTCCTACGGGACCAACTGGTCCTACTGGTCCTACTGGTCCAACTGGTCCACCTAGTGGTTTAACAGGTCCAACGGGATATTCAGGTCCAACAGGTCCACAAGGTCCAACAGGTCCCACGGGAGGAACTGGTCCTACTGGTCCAACTGGAGAAACAGGTCCAGATGGTCCTACTGGACCCACAGGAGGAACTGGTCCCACTGGTCCTACTGGAGAAACAGGTCCAGATGGTCCTACTGGACCAAAAGGTCCACAGCATGGTCCAGAAGGTCCACAAGGTCCTACTGGAGAAACAGGTCCACCAAATGATCTAATTGGTCCTACTGGTCCTACTGGTCCTGCTGGTCCTACTGGACCAAGACCTGATGGTATTACTGGTCCTACTGGACTTACGGGAGGAATTGGTCCAACAGGTCCAACTGGTCTTCCTGGTTCTATAACTGGTCCTACTGGAGTTAGGGGAGGAAGTGGTCCTACAGGTCCAACAGGTCCTCCTGGTCCTACAGGTCCAACAGGTCCTCCTGGTGTTATAACTGGTCCTACTGGACCCATGGGAGGAACTGGTCCTACTGGTCCTACTGGACCCACTGGAGGAACTGGTCCTACTGGTCCTACTGGACCCACGGGAGCAACTGGTCCTACTGGTCCTACTGGTCCCACTGGTCCTACGGGACCAACTGGTCCTACTGGTCCTACTGGTCCTACTGGTGTTACTGGTTATAGAGGACCAGATAGTTTTCTGGCTGATACTTGTTTATTTGTATATAATCCATATCAAAATGTATATTGTGATTTAGCACAAGGATCAACTCAAAGTGGTGACTCTGACGATGATATGCCATCGGGTGGAAATTATGATACTTATTCTCATTTTCCTACAAATGCAATAACATTAGGTGCCTTAATTGGTGGTCTTCCAAATATTGCTCGTCGAAGTTTTCAAGGAAACTGGGGCTCAGGTGGCGCTCAAATAGATGGTCCTGCTAATGGTGATGGAGTTACAAACCATGGACAAGGTGGTTGGGATTATATTTATAGAAATAACGGAGCATTTAATTATAGTACTTTGGCAAGATGGTCACGTGAACCCGATTTTTTTGCACGTTCATCCATGCCAAATACACCATTTCAACTAGATTGGATTCCCAATAGTGCGTTAGAAAATTGGGAAGTAGTAGTTACGGTTCAATTACATATAGCTTATAATGATGGAGGAATTAAATATCGTGGAAGTGGGTTTGGTCAATCAGCACAGGCAAGAATAAGTAATAATAAAATTAGATTAGCATTAGCACCTATGTTTATTGGTGGTTTTATTGGAACCGTACAACAACCAGATGAAACTGTGGGGCATGTTGCACATCATTTAACATCAGATGCTAATTTTATTAGGAAAACAGGTGCTGCTATTTTACCAAGTTCTGCATGGGGTGGTTATGGTGGTGCAGGTGTTAAAGGTGTATATCAACATAAATGGTATTTAAATTTAAATAATTTTATTGGTGGTAAGCAAAATTTAATTGGTGTAAGAATAGTTCCAATGGTTTGTTCAAATTGGTATTACGATTCTAATGATGATTCTCGGGGTTATTCTTCAGCTAGGTTAGTTCTACAAGCAGGAGGAACTGGTGATATACGAGGTACTGATTGGAGTCAAGGCAATTTTGAATATACTCCGATAGGACGCTGGGGTGGTGTTTGTGATTCATTTATTAAATGTGAACCTACACCTAAAAATACAGTAATAGTTAATCGGGTTTTTTAAAATGAATTTTTATTAATATAATATTAATAAAAATTTAAGAGTAATATTATTAACATATTATATATTAATAATATGTTAGTTTGTGATTATAATAATAAAAAATGGGGTCCAACAGGTCCTACAGGACCTACAGGTGTAATAGGATGGACTGGACCAACGGGTTCCACTGGTCCTACAGGACCAACTGGTTTACAAGGTCCACGAGGACCAACTGGTCCTACTGGACCTACTGGTCCTACTGGTCCTACTGGTCCTACTGGTATTACTGGACCAACTGGACCAACTCCATTTGGTCCAACAGGTCCTACCGGTCCTAATAGTACTTTAACTGGTCCAGTTGGTCCAACTGGTCCTGGAGGTATAACAGGTGTCGATGGAAATCAAGGTCATATTGGTCCTACTGGTATTACTGGACCTACAGGTCCTCCTGGTGTTTTAACTGGTCCTACAGGTCCAACAGGTCCTCCTGGTGTTTTAACTGGTCCTACAGGTCCAACAGGTCCTACTGGTCCTACAGGTCCAACTGGTCCTGCTGGTCCTACAGGTCTAATAGGTGATCAAGGTATAACAGGTCCAACAGGTCCTCCTAGTGTTATAACGGGTCCAACAGGTCCTGGAGGTCCAACGGGAAATCTAGGTCCAACAGGTCCAACTGGTTCTATAACAGGTCCAACAGGTCCAGGAGGTCCAACGGGAAATCCAGGTCCAACAGGTCCAACTGGTGATCCGGGTGGTCCACGAGGTCCAACGGGTCCAACAGGACCACAAGGTCCAACAGGTATTCCAGGTCCAACAGGACCTGCGGGTCATCAAGGTATAACAGGTCCAACAGGTCCTCGTGGTGGTTCAACAGGTCCAACAGGTCCAACAGGAATTACAGGTCCTACAGGTCCAACAGGAATTCCTGGTCCAACAGGTCCAACAGGTCCTCCTGGTATTGTAACAGGTCCAACAGGTCCGCCTGGTAGTGAAACGGGTCCAACAGGTCTACCGGGTCGTGGAGGTCCCACAGGTCCGACAGGTCCTCGTGGTGTTTTAACAGGTCCCACAGGTCCAACAGGTCCTCCAGGTGTTTTAACAGGTCCAACAGGAATTACAGGTCCTACAGGTCCAGAAGGTCCAACAGGTCCCACAGGTCCTACAGGTCCAGAAGGTCCAACAGGTCCTACAGGTTCAACAGGTCCAACAGGTCCAACAGGTCCAACTGGAAATGATAAACTATTAGTAAATAGTTGTATTGCTATCTATGCACCTAGTACTAAAAGTATTTGCGATGTTGGAAGACGCTTGGCTGGAGATGGTGCTGATATTGGTCAGGGAAACAGAATTATTGGGGGAACCTTATATGGGTATCCAAGAAATTGGGATATGAATGAAAGTGAGTTTAGCACCTCCCGTGAGGTACGAGGAGAATGGCTAAGTAGAGGCACTTTTGGAGATGGACCTGCTACAAAAGGTAGTCCGCGAGGTGGATGGGCTCATATTTATAAAAGATCAGGACAATTTAATGTTATAGCTAATCGACCAGATTTTGAAATAAAATGGATTCCTCAAAATGATATGCAATGGAAAATTACATTAGAACTTCAACTTTTTATTTTATATAATAATGGTGGATGGAATGAAAATATAACAAAAGCAGACGATTTGCCACAAACAGGTGGAGGAGACAATTTATATGGAGGTTCCGATAATTATGAATATCCACAAAATAATTTGAATCAAATTGGTTTAGGTTGTAGAGTAATTCAGAGTGATGGAAGTGATGGACCAGATCATCTGATGTCTCTAGATGTTGGAAATGCATTTCATATAATAACAAATGGACCAGGATATGCTTTTGATACTGGAAATGGGTCATTAGGGTGGGGTGGTTTTGGACAAATAGGTGTATTCCGTGAAACTTTCACATTAAATTTGGAACGTACATATAATGTTAATGGTAATCTTGGAATTATAATATATCCAGTAGCAAGAAGTTTATGGAAGGAGGCACTAGATGATGCAAGTAGCAGTGCAACACCTGGTTATGGAAGTGCAAGAATAGTTTTTGCAGCAGGTTCAAACATAGGATGTTTAGTAGAAGGAAATGCTGTTAGTTATCCAATGACATATATGAAAATATCATCAGTACCCCCACCAGAAAAATTAAAATATGTTACACAATTATAAAATTAAATAGAAATATAAGAGATAAATTTTGTTAACAAAAAATATGTTAATCCAAAAAGAAAACTTTGAAAAATATAACCAGCTAAATTAAGATTACCATCTTTTTTAAATAGGATTGGTATAAGTGAATATAATGTTATATTAATAATAGGTAGTTGAAATATAAAGAATAATATGCCAATAAGAATAGGTGTTTGTATGTGTGAAAAAATAATATCAATATAATCTTTTTGATTTTTAATTTTATTTTGTTCATTAATAATATCTTGTGAAGTTTGGTGTTGAGAAATATAATCTAGATTAACATTTTCAGGTTGGGGAATAAAATTAGGTTTCATTTGAGGATCCTGTGTAAGATGTGATTGTTGTTGTGGAATGTCTTTTGAAGGTAATTCTAATAATCCATTATTAGCAGCTTGTTGAATACCAGAAATAAATTGATTGATATTATCAGGACCTTCAGTTAAAGCAGTTTCTTGGGGTGGAAGAGTTTTAATTCCAGCAGTTAATTCATTATTTCTTTGATTTTTAATATTTTCAATAGAATTATGAATTTTAACATTTAATTCATCAGTACGTAATTGAATATTATTATCTGTTTGAGGAGAATATGGTAAATCATCTATACTTGTAGACATAATTTAATATATTAAAGAATAAAATATATTAAATAATTTACGCAAATGATATTTGTTTAGGGGCGGTATTACATGAAATAGCTTTTTCTTTAAATTTATAACATTTATTATCATAACTATAAATTTTATTATGAATTTTATCTATAGATGGTCCTTTAAAAATATAACATTTTTCATCACCACATGCTTTTCTAAATAAGCTAGCTAATCCAATTCCAATAATAATAGATAATAAATATTTACCAAAATTAGTTTTCATAGCATTTAAAACATTTCTAATATACATTATATATAATTATAACATAATTAGTTTTGTATAGGAATATTTTGTATAAGTTTTTTATTTTTAGGACAATTAACTTCTAAAGCATTAAATTGAAAACAATTATCAGCTCTATCTTTATATTCAACCTTATTTAAATTATTTGGTGTGGGATATACATAAATAGTAGTAGATTCAGGATTAGATAAATAAACATATATTAATCCAAAAATAAAACTAAGTAGAAATATAGGTAAAGAAATATATTTAAACATTATATAATAGAATAAGAATTTATTGTATATTAGTAATAATACTACCTTCACCATCTTCAGCACCAGGTTTATGAATATATAATTGATTTAAAGTATATGGTTTTTGTATTAAATAATTAGTATCATTATTTTCTTCAATAACAGAATATTGATATTTAAGTTTTCTAATATCCTCAACAATAGGAATAATATTATTAATATAAATTTCTACCATAGATTTAATGTATCCAATCTTATTATCATCATTATATAATTTATTTAAATCTTTCAGTTTATCTTTTTCAATTGACAAAAGTATATTATTACTTTTAATATTATTTATGTTATCTTGATTATTAACTATAGAAAGATATTGATTGCGAATTTTTAGTAAATATTCAGTAATACTAGTTAAGTCTTTTTTAAATGTCTCAAATTCTTTTAAAGTAGTATCTTCATCATTAAAATTAAATAATAATTTTAATTTAGATAAAATAATACTATTTTTAATATCATCAATTTCATTAGTTAAGTCAAAATCTTCTTGTCTAATATTAAAATAATATCCTCTATTTATTTGTATATTTAATTTACAAGGATTAGTTGCTCCACATACAGCAGATATATTATTATTATTATTAGAAAAAATAGTTCCACCAGATTTTTTACAATTAATACAAGTTTTTTTAATTTGTAAAAATTTTTTATGTTTTTCTTTACTTGTTAAACTATCGTTCTCTAATATTTTTTTTTTCTCAATAGCAATTTTATTTTCATATTTTTGTTTAAGTTTATAGTAATCAGTAATAGCTTTACTTAAAATATCATTCATTATATATAAATAATTATTTTTATTCTATCTAAAATCCCATATAGGTAAATCTGTAATCATATCAGAATTGGTTTGTTGTTTTTTTTTCTCAATAGCAATTTGTTGCAATTTAGATATAATATATTCTTTTTTTTGTTTATTTTTAACAGCAATTTCTTCATAAGTAAGTTTGCCTTTATAACGAAAAAATAAAATTATCCCTAAAAGAGAAATAAATGCTATAAAAAGAAATATATTAAATAGAAAACTAATGTGTTGTTCTTTAAATTTTTTACATTCTTTAAGAGTTCCACCGATAAAATATTTGACACCAGGCTCAATTAATATAGGTAACTTCTCCATTAATAATATGTAGTATTTTTTCAAAATATATTATGCACATTATTTATATGAGTAATCAAAAAGGAAATGCAAGTTCAGGAATGTTATGGTTTTTTATAATTACTTCCTTATATTCAATTATTAAATATACAGGTGGTAATAATGCATCTTCACAAAAAATGTATTTTGGTATATATATATTATTGCTAGTAATAGGAGAATATATTATAAATTTATCTTTAACAAATAGTATTTGTGGTACAACACAATTTGGTACAGCAGGAGTAATAACGCTTGTTCCATGGGTAATTATTTTTGGTTTATTACATCTATTATTAATAATATTTCCATCATGGTTAGTTCCATTTTCAAATACTTTTGGATACGGAGCTGCTAAATTGGCAGGAGTTACAAATATTATAAACAAAATATTTCTACCTGAAAATCAAGCTCCTAATCAAAAGGATTCGGGTACAGCTAAGGCTTTAGCATATATATATTCTGATAGATCCTTATTAATAAATGAAATTACTATTGAAAATTTTGATGAATTTTGGAAAAGTATGCAACCATTAATGGATAGAACAGCTAGTCAATTTAAAACACAATTATATAATATAATAAGATTGAAAACTATTGTAGCTGAATATATATGGTATATGTTAAGTGGAATACTAGTAACATCAGTAGGATATAATTATTTAATTAATTATGGATGTGATTCATCAGCATCACAAATGAAAGAACGAATGCAAAAATATGAAAAAGAAGAAAATGAAAAAATTAAAGAAAATGATACAGATGATATTAGAAGAATTTATAAAAGTCAGTAATTATAAAAATTCATTTTTGGACTAGCTAAATAATAAAGAATGCTAAAATAAGAAAATATAGATAATATAATAGCTATTAACCATATTGGAACTACTGTTTTATTTGTATAACCTATACCAAACTCACGTAAAGTACCATCTTTACTATATAAAAAATTCGGTTTTAAATAATTTATAAAAGCAAATACTATTAAAAATAAAATAATTGATAAAGAAGTAATATTTTGTCTAATAAAGTTACGATTAATATTCATAATTATATATATAGTATAATTATATTTTCCAATTATTTAATGTAAATAATTATAAAATATATTATTATATGACTTCTAATAAAAATATAATTATAGTAATATTATTATTAATATTATTACTACAAATATTTAGTAAATATAATGATATAACTGAATATTTCTCTCCAATAAAAGTAGATCCCAGTAATAGACAAATTCTAATATTGTATACTGGGGGAACAATTGGAATGAAAGAGACAAAAACTGGTAATAAACCAGCAAAAGGTTTTTTAGAAAAAAAAATTAATAATTTATTAAATAATACAGATAAAAAATATATATCAAATTTTCATATTAAAGAGTATAATCCATTATTAGATTCATCAAATATGGATTTTAAGGATTGGAATAAAATATTACATGATATTTATAGTAATTATAATGACTATGATGCATTTATTGTAGTACATGGAACAGATACATTATCATATACAGCATCTGCATTATCATTTGGACTAGAAAATCTTAGTAAAACAGTTGTAGTAACTGGTTCACAAATTCCTATGCAAAAAATTAAAAATGATGGAGGATTAAATATGATTTCTTCTTTAATAGTTGCATCTAATTATAACATACCTGAAGTTATGGTTGTATTTGATAATAATATATTTAGAGGAAATAGATCCCAAAAAATTAATTCAACAAGTCTTAATGCGTTTGATTCACCACATATGGAACCTATAGGTGGTTTTGGATATCAAGAATTACCTATTTGGAATATTCCTGTACTAAAACAACAATCTATTGGTCCTTTAAGTATTCAATATTATAATGAGAATATTCAAGTATATAATATGTTTTTAACGCCAGGAATGGGATTTAATGATGTAAAAATCATAGTACAGGCTAATGATAAAATAAAAGGAATAATTATTAGAACATATGGTATAGGTGATGCTCCAGTCGATAATGATAAATTTATTGATGTTCTAAAATTTTTAAATGAAAAAGATATACCAATTATGCAAGTATCACAAACAAATTCAGGACATATTGATACAGGAGATTATGATACTGGTTCAAAATTATTAAAATATAAAGTAGTTTCAAGTAAAGATATGACTATTGAAGCAGCTTATACTAAATTTCTATATTTATTAAATAAGTATAATAATACAAATAATTTTTATAATGATACAAAAAGTGTAAGAAAAAATTTATCTAAAGAATTAAGAGGTGAACTAAATAATTCTGTAACATTTTATGAAGTAAATTAAATTAAATTATATTATTTATTTTTATAATCTTTCTCAGTTAATTGATTAGTCAAATACTCTATTAATCTTTGTTTATTATTATTATCATCTATTGCTGGTTCATAATAATCTGGTACAAGAGAGATACCCATTGATTAATATAATATACATTATCTATTTTATATTATATTATATTACACCATTAGACATTTAAAATGCCGAATTTATAATTAACTATTTTATTTATTTTAAAAATTGATTTAAAAATTAAATGTATACATAGTTATATAACTAAAAATGGTTTTTTATAGTTGCGAAAAATGTGGTAAACAATTTAGTCAAAAAGGACATTATAATAAACATACCAACAAAAAACTACCGTGTGTTAATGAAACAAAACTTAAAGAAATTATAGGTATAGTTGTTAATGAAAAGTTGAATGAAATTAATAACAAAAAGGAAAAAATTGATTTGTTTATTCCAAAAGATTTAGAAGATACTATAAATACAGAAATACCAACTATGACAACAAAACATAATTTAGGACAATATTTTACAACCCATAATGAACTCAAAGAAAAGGTATTTGAGTTTATCTTAAATGCTCCATCTAATATTTTAGAACCATCTATGGGACAAGGTGATTTAATTACATTTATTACAGATAAAATACCAAGTATAACATTTGATATGTATGAAATTGATACAAAAATTAAATTATTGGATAAAATACAAAAAGATAAGGTTATTTATGGAGATTTTATGACACAAACAATTACAAAAACATACAAAACAATAGTAGGAAATCCGCCTTATGTTAGAACTAAAAAAGGGAACTTATATATTGATTTTACAGAAAAATGTTATAATTTACTTGACGATAATGGTGAGTTGATATTTATTGTTCCGTCTGATTTTCTTAAATTAACAAGTGCATCAAAATTATTGAATGTTATGATGACAAATGGAACATTTACTCATATATTCCATCCTCATAATGAAAAAATGTTTGAGAACGCATCTATTGATGTGATTGTTTTTAGATATTGTAAAAATAGTTTAATTGATAAAAAAGTATTATATAACGACAAATTACTCTATATTACAAACAGCAACGGATTAATTACTTTTGGAGAAGAAGAAAATAATAATAGTGTGATGTTTCAAGACTATTTTGACATTTATGTTGGTCTTGTTAGTGGAAAAGAAGAAGTTTATAAAAATGATGAACTTGGTAATATAGAAGTATTAAATGGCGAAGATAAAATTGATAAATATATTTATGTTGAAAACTACCCTTGTGATAATGAGAAAATTAATACACATTTATTACACCACAAAAAAGAACTTATAGAAAGAGGAATACGAAAGTTTAATGAAAATAATTGGTTTGAATGGGGAGCACCAAGAAATATAACTACAATAAATAGTAATCTTGGTAAAGATTGTATTTACATTTATAATTTAACACGAAAACCAAATGTATCGTTTTTAGGCAAGGTTAATTATTTTGGTGGTGGATTAATAATGCTTAAACCAAAAAAAAAGTGCAACTTAAATAATATAGTATCATACATAAATAGTAATGTATTCAAGGATAATTTTATATTTTCTGGAAGGTTTAAAATAGGACATAGACAAATATGTAATTCTTATATTCCAAGTGAATATCTATAAATCTAATGTCCTTATATTTGACATAAATGTTTCTTTCCAACTTGGTTTTGGTTTTTGTAAGCAATCAATAAATAGTTTTATCTTTTTGTTTATGTTTTCATATTTAAATGTTCTATTTTTATCCCAGCAAACTTGAAATGGTAAATTATTTATATTTGGTGTTAATATTGTCAATCCTTTTACACTATTAACAATTATATCACTCGCATCTGTTTTATTTAACACTATGAAATAGTAATCTTTTTTGTTATTAGTGTTATATTTTTTATTTTTTAATTTATTGAAAAGTATATCACTCATCTTACCATTTTCATAAGATTTATCCCTATGAATATCTAATATTTCATTCGTGTAAGCATATACACACATTGCCAAATTACCAGTATTATCGCTTGTTATTGTAGTAGTTGTTTTTATATTGATTGGAACCCATCCATACATATAATCAAATGCTAAAATATCATACCACATTCTAATTTTAGGTTTTTTTATTTTTTCACCAAACTTTTCAATAAGTAATTTAATTACTTCATCTTCATCAATACAACTATTTATTCTACCATCTTCATTTTGGGTTGAAAACTGAAACGCTTGTAATTTCAAATATTTTTTAATTTTATACATAATTAAAGGTAATTGTTTTAATCTCAAAATGCACCCCCTAAACCATTTTTGTATTTTAATTACTTTATCAATATCTTTAACAATAAATTTAGAAAAGTTCTCTGTAAGTTTTTCCATTGTGTCACTACTCATTATGAATAGTCTTTCTTTAAGTAGTATAGAATGTCGTTTTTAATATTATTATTTTTTTGTAATTTTATTTCAATTTTATTTTTATTATTAATTTATAATGTCTACTCATAAAAGTAGCGATTATAAATTAACTGCTGTTAAATACTTTTTAGATAATAATGTTTCTCAACTTGATACTTGTAAAATTTTTAATTGTAATCCAAGAAGTCTAATGAGATGGGTAAATAAATATAAGATAACTAATACTATTAAGCGGAAAAACAGAAAATATAAATCTTATAAAGTAAATAAGCAACAAGTAGATTATATAATACAAACAATTAATAATGATAAAACTATTACTATGAAAGATTTGCTATATAAAATTAAACTTAAATATCCAGAATTTAGCATAAGTGAAAGGCATTTATTAAGGATAGTAAATGATAATAATATAACACTTAAACAAACAAGATTTAGACACGAACCAAATAAACATTATGGTAAAACTATAAATATAAAAGATAAATTAAAAAGTTTTTATGAAACTATTGAAAAATATAAAATAGAAGACATAATTTGTATTGATGAAACAAGTTTAAAAACATTTGATAAAAGAAAGCATTGTTATAGTGAATTAGGTAAAAGATGTATTGTTAAAACACATTCACAAGAAGTATTTAAGAAATATACTGGTATATTTGCTATTAATTATAAAGGAGTTATAGGATATAAAATTTACCAAAAAGATGGTATAAATAGTGATAGACTAATAGAGTTTTTAGAAGAAAATATTAGCAATCTTAAAAATAAATTAATAATATTAGATAATGCAAGTAGTCATAGAAATGAATTAGTTAAAAAATTAATAGATAAAGATAATAAATTATTATATAGTGTTCCATATCAACATTTTACTAATTCAATTGAAAATTATTTTAGTATGTTAAAAGCACGATTATATAAAAAGAATATATTAAGTTATGAAAAATTAGTAGAAAATATAGATAAAGTAATAAAATCAATACCAAGTATAAATTATAAAAATATAATTACAAGTGCTTATAAAAGAAATAGTAATTATATAAAAAATAAAACAAGAAAAAAAGAATTAAAAAACTATAAATAATCGGCGTTTTAAATGTCTAATGGTGTAAAATTTAATTTAATAATATTCATCACCATCTAGATCACCATAGTCATCATCTTCACCAACATAATTTGATAAATCATTTTCTTCATTTGTTATAAATTCATCGTTAGTTTGTTGTTCTAATTGATCCATTACATAAATATTACGGTTCATTTCTGTTACTAAATCATTTGTTCCTAATTTAAATTCTAGAAGAGCCTGATCTTCCATAGCTTTTCTTTCTTCATCATATGTATCTGCTTGATAAATTCTTATTCCTTTTTGAAGACCTTTACTCCATTTTTCTAATTTATTATTTTTAAATAAATTTTCTATTTCTCTCTCTTCATCTGTCATTTCTTTTAAATAATTTGTAATAATATCTTTCTCTTTTTCTTTAGATCGTAAAACTCTTTCCATAAGTGTTTCATAATTATAATCTATAGTATCTTTTTCTTTACATATAATATTTGTAAATGTAGATAGTAAGGAAGCTATATTTTCCGATATTTTTTTTTTCTCTCCACTAATTGTTTCTATATCAGATATTAATCCTTGTTGTTCTTCTCTAATTAAATCAACAGAAGGAGATAGTTCAACATTTTTAATAACTGGAACCATGGATGCTTGTAATATTATATCTTCATCATCTAATATTGATATATAAATTTTTATGATCGAGAGAAAATAAAATTTAAATAATAATATAGATAATCTTCTATCAAAAATTGAATATACATATCCATTTTCTGTATTTATTGGTGCATAAAATTGTGTATTTTCTATTAATAAAAATAAATCTTTTGATTTATCTTGTACTCTAGTTAGTATAGTATTTAGTTCTTTATTGTTATAAAATTTGTATAATGAAGAATAATGTTTATTTAAAATATCTTTTAAATCTTTATTGTGACGATCAGATAATTTCCAATAAGAAGGTATAGTTACATTTGAATAATCTACTTCGTGCAAGATCATATTAGGATATACTTTTATTAATGAACGAGAGATATTAGATATAAAAGTAATCATTTTGTATATAGTTTCATCTTCCTTTTCAATATAAATATTATTTCCTGTCTCTTTAAAATTAGATATATTATTTATACATTCTTGAAAATCTTTAGATATACCTTTAGATATGTTTCTTTGCATAAAAGATAGTATATCTTCTTTATAAATTTCATTTGTTCGATTTAAATAATTTTTCATTTCTCTCATTTCTGGTGTATCTTCTATTAATCCACCTATTTCAAATGTATCTAATATTTTTTGCATGTTAGTAATAAATTCATTAGGTATAATTGTTATATCTCTATCTTGAATAGATTGACAAATATCTCTTAGTATTTGTATATTACTAATACTATTCTCATATAAAACTAAATTTACTATATTTTTTCTATTAATAATAGACATTAATTGTTGTAACATTTCATTTGAATAAATTTTACCATCTCTTTTTAATTTTCTTATTTTTTCATCAATAGAATCATTTATATCAAAACTATCAGGTTTTTCCATACAAATAGCCCGTAATTCTTCACTTATAGGTATATTAGAATTATATTTACAATATACAATAAAAGCTCTATATATAGTGTCTTCTGTAAATTCTGATGAAATTTCAGGATATTTTCTTTTAGTATTTGTAGGATTAAATAATATTCCAGCTTTACCCATTACATTTATATCAATTAATAAATCATGGATATTTTTTACTGTATTATTAAAATTTAATATATTTGGTTCTAAATTTGCAAAATAGTCTATAGTATTTTTACTTCCATCATCACAACATGAATTTTCTAAAAAAGGCTCTTTATTATTATTCGTTAAAATAGCAGTTTTTTTTGTTACTACACTTTGAATACTTTCAATAATTTTAATTGCAAAAAATATTATTTTTGCTTTTAAAATATTTATTTTTTCATCTTGATTTATTGAACCCGTTTTTAAATTACTTTCTAATTCTCTACCAAATTCTGTAGAATAATTTTGAATATTACCAATTTTTGTTGAAAAAAGTGGTGGTAAAAAATTAATCCAATTTTTTATATCATGTTCTATAGGTATATCTTCATCTTGATTTAATTTAATATATGTTAATTTTTCTTGTATTTTTTCTTGCACTACATCTTGTGATATAATCATTTTAGTAATTGTATTTTCTATTTTATCTAGTATATTTTTTTCATTTAATTTTTGAATTGAATTCCATGGTGATATTGAACTTTTTATTTTATTTGCAATACACGCAATATATATCATTGCCGATTTATCTTCCACACCTGTCAATGGAAATCCTGAAAATGATCTTATACATCCTGGAAAACGCTTTTTTGTTTTAATTGATGGAATACTAGTTACAACAGCTATTAAATAATATGATAATGTTATTATTAATAATGATTGATCAGAAAAAATTTCATATGTATCATATTTTCCTTTTTTTCCTTTTTCTATTGCTTTTGCTACTGCTTTCTCATATGCTGCTTTGCTTTGAACACTTCTAGCTTGCAATTGCATAGTATTTCTAATAATAAAATCAAGATGTGGTTTAATATCTATACCACTATAATTAGCTATTGCTGTTGCTATATTAGATATTTTTTCGGTTTCAGGATTTTCAAATTTACTTACATTTTGTTTTCCACTATTAATTATTACACTACCTAAATCTGCTTCCATTATACTTCTGCTAGTTATTTTATAACCTTCTTCTGTAAAGCCTTCTTCATTATCAAAATCTATTTGTGTTATTGTGTAACCACTATGTTTATCAACCCACAAATCACCTTCATCACTAATTGTTCCCTGCTCTGCACATATTTTTTGAATATTTAATAAATAATTATCTTGATTAATAAACACTGTAGCTAATTTTGCAATAAAGGTTGGAAGTAATTTTTGATTAGATACAATACAATATAACCAATATTTATCTTCACTATCATTATTTGCCGGTCTAGTATACATTGTAACAAATTTACTAATATCATTTTGTCTTTTTACAAAATCTCCTTGTCCAAGAATAAGATCTCTTAAGCCTATATATGGTGATAATTCTCTATCTAAATCCTCTTCTATATTTAAACCTAAATTGTATTGAATTTGATTATTTTTATAAATATTATTATCTTTTATATTAATTAAATTAGGTAATCTAATCATATTTTCCTGAAGTTTTTTATTTATATTTTTAATAATTACATCTTTATTTTGATTAAGTGTATCACTAAATTCACTTAGTAATTCTTTGATATTTTTTTCATTAATTAATAAATTAGAATTTTCCAAAGTTTCACATTTATTTTTAATCTCAAAACATTTTTGATCTAAATTACAAAATAATTTATTACTGTCAATAAATAAATCTTCATTTATATTAACATCTCTAATCCATGTATTATCTTCTCTTTTATAATATAAATATTTTGTTCCTTTTTCATCTTCTATTTTAACTAATGCATAATCACCGTCCTCAACTAATTTTTTTCCTAATAATAAACTTTTTGCATCACGATTTGCATTATTAATACTTAATCCATTATTTTCTTGAAGTTTTAAACTAATAATTTGAATCATATCTTCCATTGACATATTTTTTCGATCCAATAAAATTTCATATTCATTTATTAAATCATAATATGTATTATCATATTTTTTATCGAAAAATATTTCTTTACCATTATCTTCTTCCATTTCATCAATAGCTAAATATTCTTTTGAAAGTATATGTTTATTACAATCATTATTTAATTTATTAATATTATCACTTGTTTCATCATACCACTCTTTAATATCTTCGATTTTTTCTGAACCATTACTTATCATTAAATTTATTGATAAACTACTAATAATTGTATTATAGTATCTACAATTATCAATACTATTCATATATTCTAATAGCTCACTATTAGACATATCTAGTAAAGACAGTTTATCCATCTGATAATACTCTTTTAATTGTTCTAATAATTCTTTATTTATTAACCTTAAAATAGAGGGTTCTATCTTAACTGATTTTCTTTGTAATAAATAGTTATATTCTTTGCTACTAGCAGAATATTTTTTCTTAAATTCTTTTATTTTTTCACTAATAAATATATTAAATTCTTCATATTGTTTAAAAGATAAATCTTTTTGATAAATCATAAATGGTTCCAAATATTTTAAAAGATCATAAATAGATAATTTTTCATTAATATTTGATTTAATTAATTCAAATAACACTCTTGTTTTTGGTATTACTGTTTCCAAAAATTTTTTATACTTATTTTCATCATCAATACTTGCATCAGGTACATATTCATTTATATTATTTAAAAAAGTATTAATATCATGTTCTAATGGTTTTTCTATATTATCAACTATTTCTGTTGAAGTAATTGTAGATTTATTTAATAATTGCCAATATTGAATAAAGTGTTGATTTAAATTTGCTTTAATCATAATGTTTGTAGATGGTAGATTTATATGAGAGAAATTAACTGCACTTTCAGGTAGAATAAGAAGAGATTTAATAGTAATATTATCATTTAATGTTACAGGTGTGTATGATACTATTTCATTTCCACCTTTAACTTTGCTTATATCTAACATATTTTGTCCAAGATTATATTCTTGAATTAAAAATCTTCTACGTTTAACATTATCATTTTCAGCTATTGAAGAATAAAAATCTTCCATATTATCTATTACTGCAGTAATATTAGCATTAACTCTTTTATTAACTAAAATATTATCTAAATCAGGATTATTATAAGGTGTTAAATAAGGATTTAATTCTTTCAATAAATATGAATATTTATTTTCACCATCTGGAACTAAATTTTGAAGATATGTATTAATAATTCTCTCTTCATCTATTCTTGTTTCTGCTACTGTTAATGGTATTACATCTTGAAATTCATCCTGCACATCTAAGTCTAGATCATATAATTTTTTAATATTTTTAGCTACAGGTAATAACCAATACAATTTTTTATTTAATGCTTCTAATACTTTTACAAGAGGTTTATAATCAGCACCTTGTATTTTTGGCATTAAAGCATTATTTTGTTCATCCATAGTAGAAAATTCTTCTCGTAATTGTTTAAATCTTTGAATTAATTTATGAATATTATTAAGAACCGTTTCTGTTCTCTTAACATTTGGAATTGTAGATAATAATTCATCTAATAAATCATTTGTTTGTGTTTCTATTCCATATCTCTGTTGTTGTTCAGGAACATCTACTATTTGTGTAATAGCTTCTAATTCTTCACCAATAATAATTTGATCTGCATCAAGTAATAAATTTTTTATTTGTGCTTCAACTTCTGCCTTAGGAATTAATTCTTCAATATCATCTTCTTGAACTTGTAATTCATCTGGTATTTTTAAAGATGCTGGTGTTAAAGACTTTATTTCAGTAACTTCTTTTTCTTTATCTGCTGCTTTATCTAGTGCTTTATCTGGGGGACTTTCTCTTATTACTATTTTTTCTATTGGTATATCTTTTGGTATACCTTTATAAGCAAAATCTATATAAATTTTTTGATTATCTTCATATAAAGTAATTTCAATTTGATCTTCTTCTAAATTAGTAATTTTTCCTGTTAATACAAAAGGTACATCTCCACTAAAATAAATATCTATCCAATTTTCAGGAATTAAATTGTTTTGTCTAGCATATCCTAATTCTTCAGAACGACTTAATATTATAATACTTTCTATAGATTCATTTCTTAGTTTACCATCATCTATAAATAAAGTTCTATTTTCACCATTATTATTAATTAATAATATTTCAGATAGATCAATATATGTTATATAATACACTTTTTCATTTATATCATCATCAGTAGGTGCAATTATTTGAATTATATCTCCCAATTGTAAATTTAATTTATCTTCCTCTTTTGGTGATTGACTCATTACCTTATACTTACAGTAGAAATTTTTATCATTTACGAAAAAATTGATATATAAACTAGTTAAAGAAATAAATATAAATTAGATAATGACAATGATCTACAATTTAAATACGGTTAATAATGTACAAGAACTATTTAATAATAGATCTAATAATACATCATCTATTAATAATATCCTTAATAACTTAAAGTTAATTGAAAAAGCATGGAATAAAGATAATAAAGATAATAAAGATGTATATCATATTATTAAATATGATAAACAATTTATTAATAATGATACTGTTACTACATCAGGATTATTTCGTTCAGTAATTCATAAAAATGGTAAAATTCTTGTATTTTCTCCACCTAAAGCTATGAATGAAGATATGTTTATGTATAGATATCATCCAGCAAATTGTATTGCAGAAGAATTTATTGAGGGTACAATGATTAACTTATTCTTTGATCATGAAAACCAAGAATGGGAAATTGCTAGTAAAAGTGCAATTGGTGCTAAAAATAATTTCTTTGTTAGTGATAATAATGTTAATAAAACATTTAGAACTATGTTTCTAGAAGTTTGTAATCATGTTAATCTAAATTTCAATAGATTAAATAAAAATTATTGTTATAGTTTTGTATTTCAACATCCAGATAATAGAATTGTTGTTCCTTTCACTAATATGAATTTATATTTATGTGCTGCATATCATATTAATAATGATAATTTAACTGTAACTGAAATTAGTAGAGAAGAATTAGAAAGTTTATATTTTACTGAAACAAATGTTAGATTTCCTAAGCAATTTAAATTTACAAATTATTATGATTTAAAATCATATTATAGTAATAATATTGATTATACCCATTTAGGTATAATTATTAAAGAAAATGCAACTGGTATGAGAATGAAGTTTCGTAATAAAAATTATGAAAAAGTAAGAATGTTAAAAGGTAATCAACCTAAATTACTATATCATTATATTACACTTCGGAATAGTGATAATATTAACGATTATTTAAAATATTATCCAGAGGATAAAGAAAAATTTAATGAATATGAAAATAAAATTAATACATTCATTAATAAATTATATAATTATTATGTATCTTGTTACATTAAAAAACATGCTCCACTAACAAATTATGAATTTCAATATAAAAATCATATGTATAAAATTCATGGTATTTTTTGTGAAAAATTACGTACTCAAAATAAATATGTAACAATAGAAGTAGTTAAAGATTATTGTAAAAATTTACATCCATCTCAACTTATGTTTTCACTAAATTATCATTTACGAGTAAAAAATTAAATAAATAAATAAAATTTTCCTTCTCAACCATAATTATTCACTTAGATTTATAAAAATGGTGTCATATATGAAATAAATTTCATTAGAAAATTTTATAAATTTAAATATGATACTTATATGAGTCAGCCACCACCTTTTTGCAAAGGTGATATATTTTTTTGTGACATCATAAAGTTCATTGGTCAAGCGCCACCATTTTGTGTAGTAACAACTGGTGACGACATTCCTCATCCACCTCCAACTTGTGCTGGACCACTACCAGCTGTGCATCTAGTATTAGTATTTAAAACAGAAACAGAACCACATGGTTGAGGTTGATTAAATTCACCATATCCCATCATATATCTAGGTATTTTTTCTCCAGCAAGTAATTGTAAATTAATATCTTTAATTGGAGTTCCATCAGCTCCTCCAAATAATTTATATCTCTTATTTTTACGAGATTTTTTTTTTATTGTTTTCATAGGTTTTCTATTATAAGATCTAGATCTAGAGACAGATTTATAACGACGATTTTTATATTTTTTTTGTGTTTTTCTTTTTTTTAAATATTTACAAGTTTTCATTATATATAATATAAATATAAAATAGAATTATAAATATTACATAATATTTATAATTAGAAATACCAACTATGACAACAAAACATAAACAAATTTTAAATTATTTAATCATTGCGAAATTCAGATCCAATTTTTTTAAATATATTAATAGCATCATCTGTCGCATTTGAGATATAATTAATAATTTCTGTTTTATCAATTGAATTATAAAAACCTAAACGAATTAAAGATTCATCTATATGAGGGTGTGGTTTTTGAAACCCACAATAAGATAGTGTTTTATCTGATGTTTTTTTATTATAATGTTTACTATATAATATATATTCGATTACTTTACCTAATGTATGATTTTCTCCAGGTAATTTAATATCAAAACAATTATTTATTGTTGTTTCTGCTGTAGTAATTAATTCAGGATTTGCTTGTATTTTTTCTTGTAAATTTTTTAGTTTTGATACTAAAATATCACAAGCTTTAAATACTATTGACATATTACTAAAAACTCCAACTGTTTCTATCGTAAAGTTAAATGTATCAGGTAAAATAATCCGTTTAGCATCCAATAATAACCAATCTTTTTTAATATTTTCAATTTCTTCCGAAGGTAATCCTTTACTTTGAAGTTCTTTATATTTTTTTGCCCATACTTCATTTATTTTTACACTGTCTTGTGCTGCAGAATAACAAGCTGTACAAGCTACATTAAATGAACTATCTTCTTTTGCATTTCCAATTGATAATTTACAAGAAATAGATAATTCTTCACCCTCTATTTCATTTGAGACTTCTGGTCTTAATCTAGCTAGTATAATATAATCACCTGTAATATTATTTGGTGGAAATATTTGTTTTGTTACTGCAGATGTTAAATATGTATCTGTTTTAATATTTTTAATTTTAAAATCTTCGGTAGTAATAAAATTGATACTATCAGTATTATTTTTTTTATTAATTTCAACAATATGATCATCAATAGGAAAATCTGTGTCAGTAATATGAATAGGTATACAACTTAATCTTTGTTTAATTAATTCATTATTCATTCTAGTTGTATTTTTATGAAAAGTAGCATCATTTTTTTCATATGGCATAGTTCTTATCACTATACACGGTATTTCTGATAAAATTATTCTACGAATAGCATTAGCTAAGCTAACATTAATATTTGAAATTTTAAATTTTAAATAATTATCATCTTCCTGAAGTTCTGAGATAACTGGATTCATAATATTTAGTTATATATAATTTCATATATAATTTAAATCAATTTTTATTAAAATAAGTTAAAATATAAAGATATTAAAATATTAAAAATATTAGAAATATATGAGTTGTATTCTATATTATAGCAATTATTGTCAAAATAGTAAATCTATTTTACAAAAAATATCTACTAGCAGAATTAAAGATGAAATGCATTTTATTTGTATTGATAAACGAATTAAAAAACCTAACAATGCAATTTATATTCAATTGGAAAATGGACAAGAAATTTTATTACCACCAACAGTAAATAAAGTTCCTGCATTATTATTATTAAATCAAGGTCATAAAGTATTATTTGAACAAGAAATAACTAATTACTTAGAACCTAAACAACTTGCTGTTCAAAAACAGGTTACACAAAATAATATGGAACCTATGGCATTTTCTTTAGGCGGTAGTGCATTTGGTGTAGCTTCTGATAATTATAGTTTTTTAGATCAATCATCCGATGATTTATCAGCTAAAGGTAATGGTGGATTAAGACAACAGCATCATTATTCAAGTATTAATGATAATAATATGATAGAAACACCCCCAGATAATTATCAACCAGATAAAATAGGTAAAATTAGTATGGAACAGTTACAGGCTCAAAGACAATCAGAACTAAATCCACATTAATAATTATTATTATTACACCGACCGAAAAGAAAAATGAGACAAACTTATTAAAATAAATATTTTCCATTTTGTCTATCGGTAGTGTAAAATCAATATTGATGGTCTAACTTTTTCCAGATTTCCCGATTGTGTTCGGAAAACTGGTGAAAGACGAAATATGAGAATGAAATTCATTTGGTCGTTTTTGTTTCTCTATCCAAACTTTTGCTAATTTCATTATATTTATTATCTTGTAGAGATTAATTTTAATTATAATAGAGTTTTTAATTTATCACCAAATACACCTCCTCTTTTTGCCATAAATTTAACTCGTTTATACCATTCCTTATCACGAACTAGTTCATCTCGTATTACATTAAATGATTCTGATGTTCCTAATCTTAAGTAATGTTTTTTTTTTGGACTATAAACACTACCCAATTTTCCCCATATCATTTTATTATCAAGAGTAGATTTATTTTGTTTTATTTTTACAGATTTTTTATTAGTTATATTATTTGATTTATTTGATATTTTTAACCAACGCTTGGTACCATTTTTATTTTGAACTATTTTCCACATATTACCATCGTTACCTTTCTTTTTTGTTCCTAAACTAAATTTAGTTGCACTAGAAGCTGGTCCTTTTCTTACTTTTAAAGTTTTAGCCATTATATAATATATAAATAAAATCAAAACATCTAGAAAATTATATAAAACATGCTTTTAAAATTTATAATTGATTATTCGGTTTTGTCTCATTTTTCTTTTCGGTCGGTGTAATATAATTATTATTATTAATATATTTAAAAATATAATTGTTATATAATTAATATGAATAATAGTAGCCAAATATTAAAAACTTTTAATACTCATTTTGTAGAATTTTTAGAAGATATTGAACGAGTTTTTCCTAATGATAATGATCTTCTTACTTGTAAAAATGCTTTGATTCAAATGAAAAAAGCTAATCCAAAATTAATTATAGTAACATTTAAAAGTTATGTTTCTATCTATAAAGAACAAATTTTAAACGGAGATCTAGATTTTTTTATTAATAAAGATTATAAAAGTGATGTGGAAATAGATCCTGAGTCTAATAAAATGATTTTAGATAAAATAGAGTATTTACGTACTCCTGTACGAGAAATGAATACTGAAGAACAAGGCAAAGTAATAAAATATATGCAAAATTTAACTAAATTATGCGAATTATATAATTAATTAAGATTGATTTAAAAATATAATTTTTAATTAAATATATAATGAGTTCAACTGATAAAGATAAGTTATTAAATAATACAAGTAAAGATACTTGTGAAACTACTAATTCCGAAAGCACTAATTCTGAAATCACTAATGGTGAAACAACTAATTCTGAATTGAGTAATTTAGAAACTATTAATCTTGAAACCACTAATCCTGAAACCACTAATTCTGAAACCACTAATCCTGAAATCACTAATGGTGAAACTACTAATACTGAAACCACTAATTCTGAAACCACTAATCCTGAAACCACTAATCCTGAAACTACTAATAAAAAAAAAAATTGTTTAAAAGAATTTATTCAAATTATTAGTGATATGATAAATGATTTACTAAATACTTTTCCTGAATTAGAAAAAAACTTAACTGAAGATTTACTTGCTATTAAAAATAAAAGTGATAATTATGAAATAAATGCTGAAAAAGTATATGATTATTGTGTATTAATTTTTCCAGAAAGATTTTTTGATATTCTTTATCAAAATACAGAAATTTTTAATAATGATAGTGAAACAAATGTTACTTTTTTACCAGGAATAGATTTTAAAATACTTTGGAATGAAAATATATCAGATAATACTAAAGAAACAATATGGAAATATTTACAATTAATTTTATTTACAATAATTACTTCTTTATCAAAACATGATTCTTTTGGTGATACAGCAAAACTATTCGAAGCAATTAATGAAAATGAATTTAAAGCAAAATTAGAGGAAACAATCTCTCAAATGCAAGAAGTATTTGATAATAGTAATAATTTAAATTCTGAAGATACTGATACTCCTAATATGGAAAAGTTTCCTGATCCAGAACTTTTACATCAACATGTAAATTCTATGATGGAAGGAAAACTTGGTAAATTAGCTAAAGAAATTGCCGAAGAGACTGCTCAAGATATCCAGATCGATATGAAAGATGAATCTTCAGTAAATGATGTTTTTAAAAAATTATTTAAAAATCCCACAAAACTAATGGATTTAATAAAAAATGTAGGCACAAAACTAGATAATAAAATGAAATCTGGTGAAATTAAAGAAAGTGAATTATTGGCGGAAGCTAGTGAGCTTGTAAAAAAAATGAAAGATATGCCTGGTATGAGCAATTTACAAAATATGTTTGGTCAGATGGGCATGCAAGGAATGGGTGGAGGTAAATTAAATGTTAATGCTATGCAGGCACATTTACAAAGACAAATGGGACAAGCACAGCAAAAAGAAAGAATGAGAGCTAAATTAGAACAGAGACAAAAAGAAAAAGAAGATGTTTTATTAAAATCTAAAGGACCTAATCATGATGGTGTAGAAAGTTTTGTTTTTTCTACAGGTGAAGCTCCTATAAAAAGTGCTAGACAACCCAATACTGGTAACAAAAAAAAAAATAAGAAAAAATAAATTTTTTATTAGCTATAAGTATATATAATGACAACCTTTTGGTTAAATGATCCTACTATATTATTTAAACAAAGTGAAATTACTAAACTTTGGCCTATATCTTCAATGACATCATCAGAAAAATTAAATGCTATAACTAGACTTGTTATTATATTAACTGTTTTAGGATACTTAATTACAAATACTATTAAAATTCTTATTACAGGTCTAGTCACTTTAGGTGCTATTATAATATTATTTCAAATACAAAAACATGCTTCTAAAAATGAATTAAAAAATGAGGGATTTATTAATTCAAATAATTATAAAAATAATTTACAATCATTTCAAGAACCTACTATTAATAATCCCGCAATGAATGTTTTATTAACTCAAATCAATGATGAACCAAATAGAAAACCTGCTGCTCCTTCTTTTAATCCTGTAGTTGAAAATAAAATTAATAAAGATGTACAACTTTTTGTAGATAGTAATTTTGGTAATGATCCTAATATTAAAGATAAACTTTTTAAGGATTTAGGAGATAGTTTTACATTTGATCAATCTATGCGAACTTGGTATGCTACTCCAAATACTAAAATTCCTAATGATCAAAAAGCATTTGCAGATTTTTGCTATGGTGATATGGTCTCATGCAAAGAAGGCAATGCTTTTGCATGTTCACAATCTATGCCTCCAGCACATCAAATAAATGGAAATAACTAAAAAATTTAGTAAAAATAATATATTTTATCATTATATATGGCGACTGTATATGATTATACTTTTTATCAAACATCAAGAATTGGTGATGATCAATGCGATTTAAGTCAACGTAATATTCAAAATATAAATAGTTGTAATTATATGTTAGATAATTATTTTCCAGATTGCCCCATGAACAATGCTATGGCATTTGCTACTAGTCAGCCAGCAATTATTCCACATGGAAGCCATCAGGTTGGAATTAATGGTTGTAATATTGACGATAATTCACAATTATCTATGTCTAAATTATCTAGACCTAAATGTCGTTTAAGTTTATTTCAACGACCTTTTGCAACAGTACCTTTTTTAGGTAGGGGTGAAAGTAATCCTGTTTTAGAATCACAAATTCAACAAGGTGATCTAGCAAATAATAGAAAAAGTGTTAATCCTTCTAGTGAAGTTTGTTATATGGGTTATCAAAATACACCATTAATTCCATCTCTTCAGGCTACTATTACTAATCCATCTAATTTAGTTGAAGGTGTCGCAGCTGAAGGTTGGATTAGAGGTGGTTTACCTTCTAGAGAATTAACTAAAGATAAAGATTATACACAAACTCATACAAGTAAACAATATATATAAACTATTTAATAATTATTTATAATAATTATTAAATTATGGATTACTCAACTGATTTTATTTGTACTTATTTACATTTAGATGATTTTCAAGAACAAGAAGATTTATATCGTATTCAATTTTTACAGGCATTTATGATAGAACAGTGGGATGATAATATTATCTCTGAAAAAACTATTAACCTTTTTAAATTTGTTAAAAATAATGAACAATTTAAAATTATTTTTGATAAAGCTAGAAAATCTGATAATCTTCAACTTCTTATATTTTTAACAGGAACAAAAGATTTTGATATTTTTAAGTTATTATTTAAATTTGAATTATTTACTTATACTCATAAGTGTATTTGTGATTTAATAAATAAAAATCATATTTCAGAACTATCATTTAATAATTTAATAAGTAATCTATAGAAATAATCTATAGAAATAATATAATGCCTCAAAGAAATGCACCTAGATATCATCATGGTAGATCTGCTATTGCCAGAAATATTTTATTAAGTGGAACTGGTAATGTTAATGGTATGATGCCTCAAGAACAAGTTTTCACACTTAATGCTGGTTATGTTTCTGGAAATACTTATTTTGGTGGCAACAAAAAAGGAGGAGCTGCTCCAATTGCTACTGGTTTTATGAGACCTTCTGGTGCTGCAAAACGTGCTGGTAGTAGTGGTGAAAAATCTAATTATTTGTTTAAATGGGGACATCTTGCAAAACCTGATCCTATGCCATCTACTGTTGTCCCTGCACCTGCATTTCAGATAGATTTTCAAGGAATTTAGATGAAAACTTGCCAATGGGACATTGATTGCATCTGCAGGTCATACATTTCTATGTACGATAATTGGAAAATATTATGTTCTATATATTATATACATGGCATCTACTCGTAATAATAATACACCAAGTAATTATTGTTTACAACAAAAAGAATATGCTTTAGCACGAGACTGGCAATTATATAAACACTCAGCTTATGGTAGTGTTACTAATCCGGTTATACCTTGTCTTGGGTATACTCCCAGTCATATGCCTAGAGATACATTATCTTGTAATCCAGTTGAAATAGAAAGTGCTTTATTTGGAATAAATTCTACTAATTTAGTTTCTCCTCAAGAACCTGTAAATCCACAACTTAAAAATATTCCAATGAAACCCTGGTTTCAAACTACACCATTAATTATGCCAATTCCTTTGGTTATGGAAAATAATCAACGACCATTTCCAGTTGGATCTAGAGGATAAAATATATATCTTTTATTAAATTTTTTGTAATACTTAATATTTTTATATAAGTATTATTATTTTTTATAGATAAAGGAACTTGTGTATATAATACTATTATAAGATTTATAAATTTTAATATATTTATTATAAATATCTCTCTAACATATCTTTCAATTATATAATAATATGACCAATTATTTGTATAGCTACACATATCTGAATCTCCATCCATAAAAAAATTATTTATATCAACTATACCATTTATTATTCTATGTTGCGAATTTTCTTCATTAAATTTTATTGCTTTTATTATTTTTTTATAAGTAATTAATTTTATAAACAAATTTGGTCTTATATTATCTGTAAAAATATATGGCATTAATCCATCTATATATCGTTTTTTATAGTAACATTTACCATTCATTATATATGGTATATGTGATGAACGAATTATGCATTCATATAGGTGTTCTTTATTTTTAAATTTACTAATAGTTTTTAATTCAAAATTATTAATATCATAGTATGAAATATATAAACGATCATTTAATTTATCTATGTTATCTACATTTTTATCTATAAAATTTTTAATTATATTTTTATAAATTTTAAAATTACAATTTTTTTTAAAATATTTAGATACATCTTTAAATATATCATCACTATTTATATCTGCATTAGTTAGATATATTAAAGCTATCCATGCTCCTATACTTGCACCTGAAACACGTTTTACCTTTAAATATTTAAGTTCTTCCATTACTTTAAGATAATATGCACAACCTAAACTATACATTCCATTAAAAGCACCACTATCAAAAGATATATCTATTTCTTTTGGTATTTCTTTTGTATTTATATTTTTGATTAAACTTTTAATATAAATTTTTATTAATGATGCATTATTCATTATAATATATTAAATATTATACATTATACTTAAAAACGTAATAATATTTAATTTATGAATAAAGAACTTAATCGACCTTCATGGAATGATTATTACAAACAGCTTACTCTTTTAACTGCAACACGTTCCCCTTGTAAAAGATTGCAAGTTGGCTGTATTTTAGTTAAAGATAATAGAATTATATCACAAGGATATAATGGCTACTTACCTGGATGTTCACATAATCAAAAAATTAGAGATGGACATGAAATGGCCACTGTTCATGCAGAACAAAATGCTATAGCTGATTGTGCAAAACGAGGTACTAGTTGTAAAAATACTAAAGCTTATATTACTCACTATCCATGTGTTAATTGTATGAAAATATTATGTGCATCTGGTATTAAAGAAATAAATTATATTAATGATTATAATAATGATGAATTGGTAAAATATTTTGCTAATGAAGCAAATATTATAATTGAAAAAATTTAAATTTAAATTAATTTTAAAAATAATATTTAAGACTAAAAATATTATTAAGATAGTATAAGATTATGATAATTTGTGAAGTTTTTCATCGTAAATTTGGTCCTGATGGTCCTAAAGGACCAAGAGGAATTTCTGGACCTACTGGAGTTACTGGACCCACTGGACCCACTGGACCTACTGGACCTACTGGACCTACTGGACCTACTGGACCTACTGGACCTACTGGACCCACTGGACCTGCTGGACCTACTGGACCTACTGGAGCTATTAATGATTTTGGTAATCTTAATAATCCTCCAGGACCTACTGGTCCTACTGGTATAGATGGACCTGAAGGACCTACTGGACCTACTGGACTTACTGGACCTACTGGTATAACTGGTATAACTGGACCTGCTGGACCTACTGGACCTACTGGACCTACAGGACATCCTGGACCTACTGGACCTACTGGACCTACTGGACCTGCTGGACCCACTGGACCTACTGGACCTACTGGACCTACTGGACCCACTGGACCTAGTGGACCTACTGGACCTACTGGACCTACTGGACCTACTGGACCTACTGGTCCGACTGGACTTATTGGACCTACTGGCCCAACTGGACCTATTGGACCTACTGGAGTTACTGGACCTACTGGACCAGTCGGACCTACTGGCCCAACTGGACTTATTGGACCAACTGGACCTACTGGACCTACGGGTTATGCTAATGGTTTATTGGGATTCACTGGTCCTACAGGTATATTAGGACCTACTGGACCATCAGGACCAACTGGTCCTACAGGACTTACTGGACCTACTGGACCTACTGGACCATATATTGGACACACTGGACCTACTGGACCAGATGGACCTACTGGACCTACTGGACCTACGGGAGGAACTGGACCTACTGGACCTACTGGACCTACTGGACCTACTGGACCAACTGGACTTACTGGACCTACAGGTCCAACTGGACCTACTGGACTTACAGGACCTACTGGACCTACTGGACCAGTTGGACCTACTGGACCTACTGGTCAGACTGGACATCCTGGACCAACTGGACCTACTGGACCTGCTGGTCATATTGGTATAACTGGACCTACTGGACCTACTGGACCTACTGGTATAACTGGACCTACTGGTCCCACAGGACCTACTGGACCTAGAGGACCCCAAGGACCTCTGGGGCCTAATACACTTTTAAATGGAACATTTAGTTATTTTGTACCTCCTAGAAGATTAGATGCAGATTTACGATGGAATGGTTCCCAAAATCTATATGTTACTACCGATGGCGATGATGTCGGTTTTCTTAGAGGTGGATGGGGTTATGTTAATGGTTTAAATCATAATGGAGCTACATGGGCAACTATTGGTGGCTCAAATAATTATTGGTCTTCTGGGACATTTGGTTTTAATCCAGGACTTGCTCCTACAGGAGGAAAACCTTCACGGTGTCCAGCAAATGACTGGGGACAATTAGGTAATAGTTATCACTTAAATAATAAACCACCACCTCAATATGTAAGTGATAGTATTTCACCACCTGGTGGATGGCCATATGGAGCACATAATTATAATCAAAAAAATATGAATTGGGGTTACTGGTATCCAGAACCAGGAGAAACAAGAAAATTAATGATTACTGTTCAAATATATAGAGGATGGCAACAGACAGGTACTTGGGGTGACCAGACTCCACCTTTTGGTCAAGTTGGTTCCCAAAATGTAATAGGTAATTTTTTTAAATTAAAATACCAAATTAATCCAACACGTACATATGCTGCACCAGATGACCCATTTTGGCAAGATACTTTATATGAAATACCAACTTTAAATAGTTTTAGCCGCCATCAGTCTATTTTAACAGCAGGTCCACAATACTTAGAAAGAACTGGTGCCTTTAATTCAAAAGGATATCAACATTCTGTTATGGGAGGTGGAATATGGATATATACTACTTATGTTGATATGACTGAACAAAATGTTGCTGCTGGTTCATTTCGTTTTAGTATATTTTTATGTGGAATAAATGCTAATCATGAAGGAAGTCAAAATATTACTCAATCAGTTGATCTAGGCGACGCGCCGGACGGCGATCTATATTTTGAATATATGTTTAATGCAGGTACAATATTTCAAATGGGTTTTGCTCCTGGTTGGGAAGGGCAAGTAGCTATTCCAAGTCCACAGGTAAATGGTTTTTATGGTTATCAACAATATTTAACTGGTAAACAATTTTTTTCTCCAGCACCTAGTATATGGTTGGTTGAACCAGTGGCAGATGGACAAATGACGGCGACAACTGATGGTGGGGTGCAATATTCTGTTTCTCAATTGCAATTAATAGAAGGAGATGATTTCATATAATAAATATTATATTAGTTATTTTTATAATATTTATAAATTAGAACATACTTTGTTAAATTTCCAAAGATATATTATATTTTTTTGTTAATTTTTAATTTAGTTTTTAGTTTGTTTTTTAGTTTATTTTTTAGTTTGTTTTTTAGTTTGTTTTTTAGTTTGTTTTTTAGTTTGTTTTTT
>Ga0075480_10000223_pt1 | contig 31817 bp, 20 predicted proteins | sample DEB08_DNA_7_FD_81590 | JGI IMG/M metagenome (GOLD analysis project Ga0075480, IMG submission 81590) | Aqueous microbial communities from the Delaware River and Bay under freshwater to marine salinity gradient to study organic matter... | ecosystem: Environmental > Aquatic > Marine > Coastal ... | reverse complement strand
GGAGTCGTTATAAAAGTGACAGCAAAAGTAAATTTAGTCAAAGGTAATGTTGTATATATACATTCGGATACTGATAATGATACTACTTATGTAGATAAAGCTGATGCGAGTGATACGAGTAAAATGCCTTCATTTGGATTAGCATTAAAAGATATTGATGCTAATAATTCTGGTTTTGTGATTACAATGGGTAATATAATAAATGTTTCTATAACTGACGTGGTGGAAAGTGGTATTACATTGAGTAATGGTGATGTATGTTATATTAGTGCGAGTGAAAGTGGTAAAATAACAAATGTTCCTCCAAGTGGCGAAAGTAATCGGATACAAAATATAGGAAAAGTTATTCGTTTACATAATAGTAATGTAACATTAAGAGTTGGTGGAGCTGGTAGAACAAACGCGACACCAGCATTAAATAATGGAAATATATTTATGGGCGATTCAAATAATAATTCTATAAGTAAATCATTTAATACAGCATTAACTGATGAAAATGTAGTATTTACAACTTCAACACAAACACTTACAAATAAGACTTTAACAAATGCTATACTAAATGGTAGTGTATCCGGAACAGCAATACTAGATGAAGATGATATGAATAGTAATTCAAATAATCAATTGGCGACTCAACAAAGTATTAAGGCATATGCTGATACTAAAGATATATCATTAGCTACTGTAGCGGATAATTATCTCACAATCTCGGGGCAAGAGATAACAGCAGGTAATGTTCCCGTATCATTAGGAGGAACGGGGGCAACTACAGCTGAAGGAGCAAGAACAAATTTAGGAGTCGATGCTGCAGGGACTGATAATTCAACTCCGGTGACTCTTGCTAATACAAACTATTTATCTCTCTCAGGACAAGAAATTACTGGAGGAACAATACCAGTATCTAGTGGAGGAACAGGTGCAACTACAACCGATGCGGCTCGTATTAATCTTGGATTAAATATAGGTTCTGATATACAGGCTTATGATATCGAATTAAATGCTTTAGCGGGTTTAACTAGTGCTTCTAATAAAATACCTATGTTTAATGGTTTGGGAACAGCGACTACAATAGATTTTAAAGATGAAGATGATATGGCTTCAGATTCAGCTACAGCGGTAGCAAGTCAACAAAGTGTAAAAGCATATGTTGATAGTGTAGCACAAGGATTACATATAAAAACATCTTGTAAAGCGGCAACAATTACTTCAGATAATTTATCTTCTGGTTTTGAAGATGGTGATACTATAGATGGTGTAATATTATCTACGGGAGATAGAATTTTAATTAAAGATCAAAGTGATGCCACAGAAAACGGTATTTATGTAGTTAAAGCATCGGGTGCTCCAGATAGAAGCGATGATATGCCCGCGGGTGATACTGCGAGTGGAGATTTTACATTTGTAACTGAAGGAAATGTAAACGGAGATCATGGATTTGTATGCACTTCTAATAGTGGTTCAGATACGATAGGAACAGATAATTTATCATTCACTCAATTTTCAGGGGCAGGTCAAATCACGGCAGGTGATGGATTAGAAAAATCGGGTAATACGTTATCTATAGATGTGAAATCTAATAGTGGAATAGTAATAGATACATCAGAATTATCATTAGATTTAGGAGCATCAAGTATTACAGGGACGTTAGCTGTCAGTGATGGAGGAACAGGGGCGACTAATGCTTCAGGAGCAAGAACAAATTTAGGATTAGTGATAGGAACAGACGTTCAAGCTTATGATGCTGGTTTAACGAGCATTGCAGGTTTAACAACTGCTGCTGACAAGATGATTTATACTACTGGTTCAGATACTTATGCTACAACAAGTTTAACATCCTTTGCTAGAACACTATTAGATGATAGTGACGCAACAACAGCTCGTGGCACATTAGGAGCAGGAACAGTAACAAGTGTGGGAGGAACAGGTTCGGTGAATGGTTTATCATTAAGCGGAACAGTAACGAGTAGTGGTAATTTAAGTTTAGGGGGAACATTATCGATAAACGATAGTGATTGGTCGGGTGATTCATTATCAGTAGCAAATGGAGGAACAGGGGCAACTACAGCCGCAGGAGCAAGAACAGCTCTAGATGTTGACCAGTCAGGAACGGATAATTCAACTCCAGTGACTCTTGCTAATACAAACTACTTGAGTATTTCAGGACAAGAGATAACGGGAGGAACAATACCCATATCTAGTGGAGGAACAGGGGCAACTACAGCCGCAGGAGCAAGAACAAATTTAGGATTGGTGATTGGAACAGATGTCCAAGCTCATGATGCTGGATTAACAAGCATTGCTGGTTTAACAACTGTCACAGACAATATGATTTATACTACTGGTTCAGATACTTATGCTACGGCAAGTTTAACATCCTTTGCTAGAACATTATTAGATGATAGTGATGCTTCAGCGGCTCGCACTACATTAGGAGCAGGGACAGTAACAAGTGTGGGGGGTACAGGTTCAGTGAATGGTTTATCATTAAGTGGTTCAGTAACGGGTAGTGGTAATTTAAGTTTAGGAGGAACACTAGCGATTAATGATAGTGATTGGTCGGGTGATTCATTATCAGTAGCAAATGGGGGGACAGGAGCTTCTAGTTTCACATCAAATGCTGTATTAACGGGTAATGGAACAAGTGCTATACAGAGTGAATCTAATTTAACGTTTGATGGTTCTGTATTAAATGTTAATGGTAGTTTAACGATTAGTGGTCATATAATACCAAATGCTAGTAATACATATGATTTAGGAAGTGCTGATAATTATTTCAGAGATTTATATTTATCTGGTTCAACAATACGTTTAGGAAATACAAAAATAACTACAAATTCAGATGGAGATATAGAATTCATGGATAAAAACAATACAACTCGTAGAAAACTTATGGTTGATGAATTAATTATAGGTTCGGGGGATGATAAAGTTACTCTTAGAAAAGATAGTTCTAATAAATTAGAAATAAAAACAAGAGGTAGCGATAATACAATTTCTGATAATAATATAGAAATAAATAGTGGAGGGACGGGTGCTACTACAGCTTCAGGTGCGAGAACAAATTTAGGATTAGTCATAGGGACAGACGTTCAAGCTCATGATGCCGGATTAACAAGCATCGCGAGTTTAACAACTGCTGCTGACAAGATGATTTATACTACGGGTTCAGATACTTATTCTACAACAAATTTAACATCTTTTGCTAGAACATTATTAGGTGTTAGTAATGCTTCAACTGCTCGCGCTACATTACATGTGGATCAGTCAGGAACTGATAATTCAACTCCTGTGACTCTTGCTAATACAAACTATTTATCGCTCTCAGGACAAGAAATTACTGGAGGAACAATACCCATATCTAGTGGGGGGACAGGGGCGACTACAGCAATTGAGGCAAGAACAAATTTAGGGGCAGGGACAGTAACAAGTGTAGGAGGAACCGGGACAGTGAATGGTTTATCATTAAGTGGATCAGTAACGAGTAGTGGTAATTTAACATTTGGTGGAACACTAACAATAAACGATAGCGATTGGTCGGGTGCTTCATTATCGGTAGCGAATGGAGGAACAGGTCAAACTACATATAGTAATGGTGAACTACTAATAGGTAATAATAGCAATACATTAACAAAAACAACCTTAACACAAGGTAATAATATAAGTATTACTAATGGCGATGGTAGTATTATAATTTCGGCTAGTGATACTAATACAACTTATACTGCGGGAACTGGGTTGAGTTTAAATTCAGATGAATTTAGTGTTAGTGCGACGCAAACTAGTATAACATCAATTAAAAATATAGGATTAGAAATTGGAAGAGATGATAATAATTTAATTGATTTTTCAACAAATAATACGATTGTTTTTAATATTAATGCTAGCCCTACATATCGTATGTATGGAAACTCTTTTCGTCCATATTTAGACGAGGGGGCTTCACTCGGTATCGGTGGAACTGCATGGACTAATTTATATTTAGGGAATGGAGGAACTATTGATTTCAATATTGGAGATGTCATTTTAACTCATTCATCAAATACTTTAGCAATGACAGGGGCATCTTCTGGTGGATTTACATGTGATGGGGATATAACAGCATTCAAAAGTTCAGATAAAAGATTAAAAAATAATATTGTAAAGATAGAAAATCCTATAGAAAAGATAAAAAAAATAGGGGGTTATAATTTTAAGTGGAATAAATTAGGGGAAGAAAATACAATTAATAAAGGAAATGATGTGGGTGTTATAGCTCAAGAAATAGAAGAGATTCTACCCGAAGCAACAACTACTCGTGATAATGGATATAAGGCGGTTCAATATGAAAAGATAGTTCCATTATTAATTGAATGTATAAAAGATCAACAAATCATGATGGAAAATTTACAGGGTCAGATAGATGAAATAAAAAATAAGATAAATATAATAAATGACAAATATTGGTAATACAAATATAAGTTTCAGTTTACTAAGACAAAGATGGTCTGAATCAAGTTTTTTAAAATCTGATGGGACAAATGGTACAGATCCGGGGTCAACTAATATTTCATTAAGTGAATTTAGAGGGGCATTATTTACAGATGGAACAAATGTTCCCAACAATGGAGAAATTTCAATAAATTCACATTTTAAAAATAATATATTTGGTTCAGCAAATAATTCATTTGTAACAGGAGATTTTAATTTTAATTATGATTTCAGTGGAGAAAATGATAGATTATTTCCAGTTTCATCTTCTTCGTCTAAAACTGCTGAGACTAGTTCTGAACATAAATTTGCTAGATTATTTCATAGTAATGTATCATACCTTTATCCGAGTATTTTATTATGTCCACAAACAGGAGATCCTACAATTGGTATCGAAGATGATGCCGAAGTATGGATAAAACTAGATCCAAATGGTCCAGTAGGTAGTTTTCATTTTCAAATTGGTATTGTTCATAAACAAGGGCAGAGTTCTTGGAATAATGTTGCTTCTACGGCTTTAAGAACTAGACACGCAGCATTTAATGATAGAATTGCCATACATACATTCGGTATTATTACACATGCAGGACATGATGTAGAGTCTTCAACAAAAGTAGATGAACTAACCGGTGTAATAATTACAAATGAAACAACAACAAGTAATTATCATAATCGTATAGGAACTACTGCTGGTTCTGGTAATGGTTTTGCTACAGTTTCTGATACATATTATTATCTTCAAAGTGATACTGATTTTTATAGGTCTAAAACAGATATATCTACAGCATATTATATAGGAATGAAAGTTAATTATTATGAAATTACATTAACGGGTACTGTATCTTTTAATTCATCGATAATTAGTAATATTCAATTAAATGGATCACAATTAACAGAATCTGATAATGTATATTCTGGAATGTATTTATCATCTACAGATACATATTTTCCTGGATCATCTATAATACAAAGCATAACATATTCAACATCTACAAGTTTAGTAATGGGGGATGAATTAACTGGAACTGGTACAAAAACATATGGATATTCTGGAAGTACAATCACATTTAAAGCATATGGACAAAGATTAGAATTTCAATATACAGATGATTCATTTAATGGACCCAAAAATATAGGACCTAATCATATCATTCTTCCAAGGAAATATAGAACATCTAGTAATGGTAGTATTATAGAAATAGATTCTTGGGCATTTTATGTAGGAGATACTACTAATAGTAGTAATAGTGGTATTTTTACAATTCAAGATGAAAATCCCTCTGTTTATGAAAATATATATGATTCATTTTTAGAAATATCTAATGGTATAGTTGATTCAAATACATATATGGGTTCGACTGCTGATTATGATGGAAATTATCACGTTTCAGAAACACAAGTTTATTTAGATGGTTATTATAATTTATATATCGGTATTAAAGTAACATCTGCGACAACATATTATAATGATATATCAATTGCTGCTGTACAGGTATTAACATCTGATAATACTATAAGGACTACTTGGATATTTAATTCAAATAGCGATGGATGGAAAACATATACATCAGAAACAACTACTAAAACAACAAAAGGGTTCCCGGTTTCACCACTAACCGCTGCTAGCTACAGTTATGTTAATATCACTACGACAGCAGATAAAACTAGATTTTCTTATACAAGTAGTACTGCCTCACCATATACAGGTACAAAAGATGGTATAGATACTACAACTTCAGCATTTACAGTTGGTGATAATACTGTTCCTCAATCTTCCAGTTCAACAAATTATTTGTATAGAGAAACAAGTGGTTCAACAAGATATAGTGGAGCAATAATGCAAAGTCCAAGTCAATATTTTCAACCAGGTGATAAAATAAGAGTTGTTCATATGTTAGCAGGATATTCAGCAAGTAGAATGGATCCAGATGATTCATTATATTTGGGGGCATATAGAGATTTAACAGCAGAGTTTTATTCTTTACCAGTAAGAGTTTTACATTCAGATATATATATGGGTTCTAGTGCTGATTATGATGGTCCATATGATGTTTCAGATACAATAGTAGGTCATACAGGTAGTTATAGGATTTATCTAGGTGTAAAAATAACATCTGCGATAACATTTTATAATGATATTTCTATAGCTGCTATACAAATAGTAAATTCAACGGGTACAACTGTAAAGAAATTTTGGAATGCTGCTTATACTACCGGATTAGAATGGCAGACATATACATCAGAAACAACTACTAAAACAACAAGAGGTTTCCCAGTTACACCCCAAACTGCTTCAGGTTATACTTATAGTAATATCGGTGGATCAGCAAATATAACCAGATTTTCTTATACAAGTAGTACAGGTTCTGCATTCACGGGAGCTAAGGGTGGTATAGAAAATACATCATCACCATTAATACCCGGAATAAATAAAGTTTCTCAACTTGATAATAAAAACTATTTTTTTAGAGAAGCAAGTGGTTCAACAAGATATAGTGGTGCTATTATGCGTAGTCCATCATTTAATTTTACAGCAGGTGATAGAATTAGAATAGTTCATATTTTAGCAGGATATTCTCAGAATAGTATGGATCCAGAAGATTCATTATATTTGGGTTTATATTAATAATAATATTATATACAATAATATAATGATAAATTGCTTAGATTGTGATAGTGAATTAATAAATGTTTTTTATAAATGCACGCCCGAAGATTATAGATATGTAGATGAAAATGATAATTTAATCCATATAAAAATGATCCATAATTTAGATATAGAATGTAATGAAGTAAATAGCGAAGTAAAAGATATTTATTGTGTAACTTGTAATAAACCAGTATATTATCCAACAAATTATTTAAATAATGATTTTATTAATAATGATATTATTATAAAAAAATTCCCACATTTTTTAAATAAAAATATTATTCATAAATTTACAAATATTACTTGTAAATATTGTAATACGAATACTTTACAAAAAGGATACTTTACTAACACAGAAATGGAACAAACAGAAGAAAATTTATTACAATATTCATATCCAACTGATTTTACAAATACTATACATATTTATAATGAAGAAAATAATACAAAAATAAAAGATATTATAATTAATTTAATAGAAATAAATCCAATACCAGAAACAGATATAGGTAAAAAAATATTATATTGTCCAGATTGTAATTATTTTATAATGAATAGCTTACAAGTTATAAATAAATAATTTAATTAATAATATTTTGTATATGGAATTAATAGAAAAATATCATTTTTATATAAATTTAAGTGAGAGAAAAGAAAAAAATGAAAATACTATTAAAGAGTTAAAACGATTAGGTATAAGAGAGCCAAATCGTTTTGAAGCAATAACACATGAAATAGGAATAGTGGGATGTGTAAAATCACATATAAAATGTATCGAAATAGCGAAAGAAAGAGATTATCCTTTTGTATGTATTTTTGAAGATGATGTAATATTCAGAGATATAAAAAAATGTAAAGAAATGATTAATAAATATATAGATATAGATTATGATGTTTTATATTTAGGATGTAGAGTATTAAATAATAAATATGAATTTATAACAGATGATTTAATAAGAATAAATAGTGCTTATACTACTCATGCTTATATAATAAAATCTCATTATTATGATACTATTTTAAATAATTATTATGATGGCGTGGAATTAAAGATCCAGGCCGGTGTAGAGGCTCATAGTAATAGACAATCAGAAGAATATAATATTGATGTTTATTGTAATATTCTACAAAAAGTAGATAAATGGTATACTTTTTATCCTCATTTTGTATCACAGAAGGATGGATATAGTGATAATTTTAATGTAAATTTAAATTTATGTGATGAAATATTTAATATACCTATTCATGATAAATTTCTACCAAGTATATCAATTTTAACACCGACATTTAATCGTAAAAAATTCTTGCCTTTGATGCTTTATAATATTTATCATTTTAGTTATCCGAAAGAAAAGATTGAATGGAATATTTTAGAAAGTAATGATAATTCATTAAAAGATTATGAAAAATTGTTTAATGATAAATCAGAAATTACAGATTTAGAAGATCAGTTAGGAATCAAGATAAAATATGAATATAATGATAATAAATTAAGTATTGGTGAAAAACGAAATATGTTAAGTGAAAAGAGTAGTCATGAATATTTAATCAATATGGATGATGATGATTTATATTTACCATCATATTTAAACCATAGTATAGATATTTTAATGAATACGAATAAAGAGATTACAGGATGTTTAGATATGTTATTTATTTATCCACAAAAAGATTATCAGTGTAGTTTTATTCGTTGTGTAAGAGATTTTAGATTATATCATGAAGCTACATTATGTATGAAAAAATCTCATTGGAACAAATATAAATATGATGTTTCAAATAAAGGAGAAGGTAAAAATATATATGGTGTTTCTAAACTATGTGAGTTAAGTAATATAACAAACTGTATGATATGTGTATGTTGGAATGGAAATACAGTAAATAAAGATAAATTTTTAGATTACAAGATAAATATGAATATTCAAGGTGATAGTTTAAAAGTTTTAAAAAATATATTTAGTGAATACAAAATGGAATCTACTAAAGAAGAAACTAAAACTATTGAGATATCGTTAGAATTATTAAAAAATATTCGTAATTTAATTGAAGTAACAAACAGTAGAGTGAACTGGAAAATCGAAGAATTATTACCAGTTGGAATAATGATAAAACAAATAGATGAATTATTGAAAAATTAAATATGTTTATTAAGAATGGTTAATTCAAATTCAAATGAATTATCATTATTTTGACAATCATAAAATGAATCAATAGTATCTTCATATAGTTGAATTGTAAGTTTATCAATATTAATCGGATAAAAGAAATTATCAAGATTAATATCACTTGAATAATATACTAAATTACCACTACCTTCATCAAGAGGTATTCTATCAATAATATTTTTACCATTACTATTTCTTTTACAGGCAATATATGGAATTTCGGGGATTACTAAATCTACGAAATGTATATTTTGCTGAACAACATTATTGGATGTATAAGATGTATTATAACTAGTATCATCAAGATTAAAGAAACCAAATAATCGATAAGCCGAACCACTACTTGATAACCATTTAATACGAAAAGCAGTAGAGTTAGTAATTGTATATTTAAATGTTTTTGTATCTTTAACTATACTAAACCCCGAAAGACTGACATGAGAATTCAGAGTAGATATTAAATGATCACCTAATTCTTGAAAAGTATAACTACTATGGGTTAGATTGACAGGTACTTCGGAAGAACCACTCATTTGAACGATTATGTTCTTATTGTTATCATTTACAGTGTAAATAGAGTTAGGAACCATTGCTTTAATTAAACGAAATCCAATAACATTATCAAAGTTACCATAACCACTTGTAGCATTTCCTACAGCTTTGCCTTCAAAATGTATAGTATAATTACTCGTGCTATGATTTAATGAATGATCAACATTTTTACTATCAACAAGTAATCTTATTCGCTTTAATTCGGGAGTAAAATATTTATTTCTAATAGTTTCATATTCTTTTGAATTTTCCATATTCATAAAATCTCTCTGAGTATTAAAATTATTATAATGAACACCTATATTATTCGATAAGAGTTGTGAATGTAAATCATCATCGGAACTATCATCCAATTCTTCGGAAGAACTATCGCTCACTTGACCATAAGGTATAATTGTATTATCCATATTTATATATAATAATAATAATAACTTTAAATTATAAACTATGAAATATATAATTAAAAGCTTGGTAAAATATTCAAGTGTAAATACTATTTATGTGAGTAGTATAGTTTATTTAGATATAAAATATAAATATAATAATAATGTGGTATAAAAATACAGATATTAAATTATATAAAACAATAAAAATTAGTGATCTAAAAGGTTATGTCTTACCCCATGCTGGAACAAAATATACGGGAGAAATAATTTCACATACTTTAAGATTCAAACCTGTAAGAAAAATAAGAAAAATATATATTATTTATTATCCGTCTACAGATATACCCGATGTTGAAGATATGTATCATGAATATTATGTTCCTTTTATGTGTTTAAAATCATTTTTTGATGTAGAATATGTAGGTATAAATTTAAAACAAGGGGGACCAGAATTAAGAATAATACAAGATGAATTAGTTGTAGTATCAGTAGATTTTTCCCATTTTTTACCCTTTCAAGAAGCGATCCATTTGGAAAATAAAGCGGCACATTCTATAATGTTTCGTGAATTATCTGAAACATATTATAATTCTATTATTGATGATATTATATCATTTAAATATTTATATAAATATTTACCTTTAAGTTTTCAATTGCAATGGGTAGGAAGAACAAGAAGCAATGGATTAAAAGGTGTTGGTTATTTATCATTTTTAATTAGAGATAATCCCAAACCTTATGTGAATAAACCAAATGGATTATTTATAACAGTATATGATAAAGAAATGAATCCTAGAGAATGTTTAGGAGAATGGTTTACATATAAAGAATGGAATAAACGATGGGAAAATAATTTTGTAAAAAATGTTATTAACAGAGCTAAATCAACTAGTCGTTTAACAGGCGGACAAAATAAAAATATACCTATAAAAGGTTATACTATTACTTATTTATATAAAAATAGAAGTAAAGATTTTATAAGAGGTTTTCATGGAATAAAATATAAAGCATTTTATTTATCTGATGTATTTTTAGAAAATACTTTTGAAAATGGAAGATGGATTAATAATTCAGATAATCAATGGAATATAGAAACAAACGAATTTAATATGGACGAAACATTTTCTAAATTATATGAAAAAAGTTTAAATCATAATAGACAAAAGAGAACGAAAAATAAAAAACCCATATATCAATTGTATAATGAAAGAGTTTTACATGTATTAATATCGTAAACTATTCACATAAATAGAAGATATTTTATTTTCTTTATTAATATGATATAATTTTTTACAATATTTTTTTAGATAATCGGTGTTTCCATTGATTTCTTTGATTTCATTCAGGAAAGATTTTTTATTTTGTAGATAAAAGAATCTTTTAGATTTTTCTGAATGAAACAGATACGAATTATAAATCATTTGAAAGATACATTCTTGAAAAGTTATACTTCTTTCTAATTGTAAAATATATTGAATAATATCTTTTGATAAATTTTTCTTATAAAATATTTGTAATATTTCTTGTGATCTATACATAATAGTTTAGTTTATTTAATAATTAAATTTTTATTTTTAAGCACCACCGCATTGGGCCATCCCGTGCCCACTACCGCCAATTGCCCATGCATTCACCAGTTCATTTCCCGGACACATACATTTTTCTGCATCAATGATATTACCATCGGGTGTTTTTGCCATTAAATTATGTTGATTAGGAAAAGTAGAACCTGAAACATTAGTTTTTAGAGTAATTGTTCCAGTTGAATCCATTATATGAGTAGTATTTCTACTACCGGGTCCCATAGCTCCCCCAAGCTGGCCACGCTCGCTTTGCCATTTCTCCTTATTAATATATACCCTAAAAGTACCACTAACTGTGCCAGTGTTACTCACACTACACCTACCAGTACCATAAGAATCTAATAAATTATTTTTCGCAGTATCATCCATCCCTTCAAAATCTCCTTTTTTATCGTGATAATCATAAATATCTTGACAACTAGCACATTCATTTATTACTTGTGAACATTTATATCCACCATTATTATCTTGAACATAAGTTCCAGGTGGACACTGTAGATTATTATTAGAATCATTAACAGTTTTCTCATTATATTTATTAGGATAAGTAGTTGATGAATCATTTGTATAATATGTATCTTCTTCATTAATAGCTGAACTACCTGTATATGAAAATCTCCACTCATTTCCTCCGCTATCAATAGGCTGAATATCAGGTAATTCATTTTCATTTATATGATTAAGTATATCACCTATTTTACCATCAGGTGGTGGTGCTCTAATTTTGTTCATACTTATCCAAATTTCATTGTCATCGGTAGATCTTTCCCATAGTGGTCTTCCTTTAATTTGTATTGTATCTCCCGATGACCCACTTCCCATTAAATTATTCGTCCTCCATTCCCTGATATCAGAATTTGGATATAGTGATTTCCAAGAATAAAATTCAGTTCTATAACCATCATCGCCTATTGTAACCTCATGATTCATCTCAGTTGCTTGTGGAGCTGTTATTCTGTTATACCAGTTTACAACACCCTGTCTAGTTGATTGATCATATTCTTCATTAGCATTAATAAGATGACCACCTAAATGATAATTCTTTATAACGGAATCGTCCGTAATGTCCGGCGGCGGGGTGTCCCCCTCCCGTCGCTCCCTCCCTGGGTATAAATAGCTCTCCATTTTGCGTATATTATTAGGTAATTTATTCCATTTTAATAATTCACACCGGGTTTGACCACCGGATGAGTCTTTCTTCATGCGAACTAAATCACACTCGTTATTATTTAAACAAGCATTAACACACCCCTTCGCCGCGACACTGCTGAATCCAGTATATGATGAGTGGTTCCAGTGAAATATACACTGTTCTCTTTCATTATCAATATTATCAGCATCTAATCCCAATGAAGAATTAGAAGGTCTGTTTTGAGAGCCATAAATTAAACTATCATTAAAACACCCCCTTACTCTATCAATTAGAGGGAAAATTGCTGCATCACTAAAACCGCTATCATATTGATAAATTTCCGAATCTTGGTAATCTTGGTAATTGCGAGCATACATTATTCCATCTTGTCTTGGACCTGGATTTAATATATTATGTGTATAATCATTTTCCGAATAGTCCGTATTAGTCAATATCCCCCCTTGTAAGTTTCTCCCTTTATTATAGTATAGGGGCGTAGACTTTATGCTATAATCACCAGAACCATCGGGTACGATATGCCATCCTCCAGTACTAGACAAATATCTTGAAATAGACCCATCTCTTAAATAGCAACTACTACTTATAGTTGTTTTTGGTGTTGTCTCGCCGTTCGCACCTGTGAAATGATTGTTTTCATAAAAGAAATCAACTGGTCCATCCCATAAAATCGGGTGACATCTATTAATCATAGTATCATTAAGCTTTGTATTATAAGGGTTTATCCTTGTAGGTCTAAGTGGTTGGTGGTTGAGGTCCGTATCGCCGAAATTCAGTATGGTAAAATTACTCGCCATTAAATCATAAAAGGAAGGTCTGACCGGATCATACCCTTCTTTTAAAGCATTAGCAATAGATAAATTAGTTAAATCATTGCTCACGGACGCAGTGACGCCGCCTTTACCAACACCATAGTTTGATATATTAAATACAGCATCAGTCGCAGCTTTAATATTGTCTCCATCGTGAGTTTCATGCTCTCGATAAGGTGTCACATCTTGATGATCATTCCAATTAGTTAATATTGCATTATTATTATAAAAATTACTATAATTATAATCTATTGAAGTAGTATAACTAGTAATATGTGGACTTAAATAATCCAATACAGATTGTTGATTATATAATGACTTATGATTAGAATAATCTTCAACTCCTTCCGCTTGCGGTAGCGACCCTGGAGATTTATGAATTAAATAACCGCCATTCGAGACAGTATCGTATATATTTTTACATTCGCCTACCCTATTATCATCTGCATCAACATTAGTAACCCAACCACAAAATCCATTCGTATGTGCATTATTAATCATTTGTATTTGTTCGTCTGATAATATTTGTTCGTCTGTATCTAATTCACCGTTCAGTTGGTTTGATAATCTATCGTTTTCATAATCGCTTAAACCTGTTGAAAATGATTTATTACATATGACTTCATCTGTTATATTTTCACAAAATTTAGTTATCAATTTAGTTTGAGGAAAACATTTAACATATGGAGCAAGCTCTTGTCGGTCGCTTATCAGACTAGTCGCTAAATTATAACCATCTCTATAATAAATAAAACCTTCATTACATGGTCCCCTTGTATTATCTTCTGCATATATTTCACCAGTTGTTATACTTTTAAAACCCACAATATTTCCTTCATTATAGCTTTCATTATACATATTTGCTTCATAACTACATATAGGCGCGTAATTATTATTATTAATGTTTCTTACTATATCTTCTCCGGGTGAGTTGAATGGGGCATCTCCATTTTGACGGAGGGTATTGGCATTAGACGGCATTTCATTTACACACGCCTTGCATTCGCCTTCATTACTACCTTCATTACTACCTACTGAATTAAAAGATGGTATATAATCTACATCAGGTGTATTATTATTACATACAGTAGATATAGGTATAGGTGTCGTATCCGCGGGTGTATGTATTTCTAAGTTATTTCTATATAAATAATGTTCTTTTTTCAAATCAGTAATATCATTGATAGTAAATTCACTTGGTGGTTGTAACAGGGTCCCACTATCATTTATTCTACTTTTTAATGTTGGTTTATTATCTGGGATAGTTGTTTCACTGGGAGCGGAAGAAATATCTAATATATCTGAATTATCTGTATTAGCTTCACCAATATTAAAATTGTTATTAAAATATGTTCTCCACCACTTTTTAGCTTTATCAAACTGACTACCTTCTGTTGCTGGCTGATCGTAATCACCATATATTTTAACCTTTGGTGAACAAGTCGTGCCACTATCTGGTTCTGAATCACATACTCTTGTTCCTAGTGTAAAATTATCAGCTGTCATAAAATCAATATCATTATTAATATCTGTAATTTCCTGTGTCAAGTCTGCTCCAAAATAAGGACTATAAACTAAATTGCTACTCGTAGTACCATCTGCAGATGTTCTAACCGCCCTCAATGTAGATATATCCGGATGATCAATATTAGAATTATATTCTGTGCTTCCTATATCTGGTCTCGGTAATAAACTTATACTATTACTGCTGCTATCAAATAAATGACCACTATTACAAAATCTTTCAGAAATAGCTGAAATAGGATGATTATTTTTATATAAATCAGTACAAGGTTTACAATAATCTTCTGTATCTCCTCTATAGGGATAATATCCGGGTTCACAAATAGAATCGGGTTGCGTTCCATCGGGGCGTTCATTTAAAATATCGTTTCGAATATAACTCACCTCTAGTCTACTTAATGCATCTGAATTTGTTATATGTCTTTTATCATCTGTTAAATAATCAGGATCATCATCAAATACATATTTAAATCTTATATGTCTTAGAGATGGATCACATCTTTCAGCTAATTGTCCACCATAATTAGGATGTTCGGGAACTTCTTGCGTTCCTTCACAATGACATTTAAAATGTTTAACATTTATTTTTGATTTATCAAAATCATCGGGCATACTTCCAGTCGCTCGGCGTGGTTCATATAATTCAAAGCAATCTGAATAACCGTTATTACCATTATAATATTGATCCATGAAGAAATTATTTGTTATTTGTCCTCCCGATGTTGTTGAAAAATCATTTTTATAATCGCAACCTTCTATATGTATATGTACAGAACTATCATAATCTGCCTCTGAATATGTACCTTCACCTTCTTGTGTTCTTTCGGTCAGAACTCCACTATAAGGTGTAGTTAATACATCGTTAGTACATTCTCTCATACAAGGGTGAAAAGTAGAATTTTCACATTGTATATTATCTAATTGATGTGCAAAATTTCTAACATTTACAATTGCATTCTCACTAACACCTGTAATAAAATTACTCAAAACGACACCATGATGATCACCATCTTGTAAATTGGGTAAAACACAGAATTTAGGACTACCATTAGCCAGTGATTGACCCTCATCACAAACGTTTTCATTGGGTTCTACATTACAACCCGTTAGAGTATAGCGATGATTATCTCCATCCGCATCACGCGTACATTGTAGAGAAGGTGTCCCATCACCTGTACAAGTCACTCCATCATATGGATTATGACCAACAACTGTACTAAAAGTAGATATATCCCGATTATATTCAAATTCAATGGGTCCAGGATTTTCGTGTAATTCATTAATTCCATTATAACCAACTAAACTTGCGGGATTCATTAATTCATCTGAAGGACTACAAGTTATATTTTCAGAAGAAATACAACAAGAGTTGTTTCCTGGTTCTACCGCTTCATCTAAACTATTACCATTAAATGTACCGCTCATATTAAATACATTTATACCATCTCCATTATTATTATTGCAATATCTATTTGCAGATGTTTGTTCACTTTCACCTGGAATATTACCTGGAATATTATCTGGATGATTTGCCCACTCTTGACAGGTTAATTGCTGACAACATCCTATGTCTACTACTGAAGTATCACCCCCTATAGGAACACCCGTTTGATATGATTTAAATATATTATATTTTTCAGTATCTGAACCACCCGAAGTAAAACTATTTAGATAAGCAAAACTTACAGGGTTTTCAGGTCTAAAAGTGCCACTATTACAAATATTTTCAGATGTGATTACTTCGTGCCCCCCTCCTACAGAAACTCTATTAAATTCATCAAGATAATCACTACAAGTTAATCTTTCACAACAATTATTTGAATTGATTTGAATAGGCGTTCTAGATTCATCTACTGGGAATCCAGATTCATCCACTGGAAAATCTGTTTTCTTTGTTTCATAATTTCTACACCCGATTTCAGTCCCCGATGAACCATTATTACAAGTTTTAGGTATACAACAGTTTTCATTAAAATCTGCGAAATTAGATGGTAAAGAATTTGTATCAGGATCAGTTTCAGGATCAGGATAAATTTTATTTTCGGCACAATTTGCTCCTTGTGAACGTAATTCTCCACAAGTAGAATTACAATTTTCTAGTTCATCTACAGTAAAATAAGAACCCCCTCCTCCACAGGTATAACTATAAGTTCTTGCTTCACCTGTACCAAAATAATTATTACAATATTTTCTAACATTAGTGCCAGACTCAAATTCTTGACCCGAATTTTTACCCGTATTATCATAAAGTGGATTTACTCTATAACTACCATTATCTAAAGGCGTTTGTGTGAAATAATTAATATCTCCATCAGTTAATGTATGATCCGCAGTACAAGTATCAATACAATTACCTACTTTAATAATATTATGACCTGGAGTATGACCTACAGTATCCCCACATTCACTATAATCAACTCTAGGTCTATCCCCTAATGTAAAACTACAACCAGCAGCTTCACATTCCCTCTGATTATTATCATGTGTTTTACAAGTGTTGTCATCTGTACCAGCATCGCTAGCATTACACATACCATATTTAAAACCATCTTCACATTTAATACCGTATCTAGGGTCCTCTGTATCACTACCATCTTCAATGCCAAAACTTAATAAATTTTGGATATTCGTTTGTGAAACATCAGTTTTTCTTAGGAAATAATTTGTAGTTAAATCGACAGAAGTATTATCATTTCCAGGGAAAGAAAGGTTTGTTCCAGATGGAAAACCAACATTCCCAACATTTGTATTTGCATGATTATAAACACTATTTGGATTATTTACATCATTCGCCTCTACAATACAAAAATTGGTTTGTTCAAAACAACATTCACTTATATCGCAAGTATCGCACGCTGTATCATCTGGATATTTTAACATATCATTCCCTCTATCAGCTGCTGGGCCTGTTTGATGAGGACACTCAGTTCCTATACCCCATTCGGGATTTTCATTGTTTACCCAATCATTGGCACAATTTTTAGGAACACAGCATTCATCAATAGTACAATCACCACCTATACCGGTTGTTTCACCATTACACTCTGTTGATGGATTTACTGCTTTTTGTTGATAAGGACAGTATCCATCTCTATTTGTTTTCACATCTAATGTTCTTCTTCTATCAGATGATAAAGCCGCATTTGCTTGTGGAAATAATCCTTCGAGTTGTTGTTCTTCTGTAGAAGCTGCCATAATAGTATCCATTTCTGATTGTGTTATATTATTTGTAGCTAGTAAATAATCTAATTTATCTTCTAATGAATATTCTCTATCTGCACCACAAGTTTTATGAATACAACAGTCATCAGATGTACATTCTACTTCACCCAGTCGATCTCCCGTGATTGAATCATCGCCTCCATTACATAAAGAAAAATTTTGAATTAATTTTGTTCCTTCATCACAATCACTGGCTTGAAATTTAATATCGGGAACAACATTTCCATCAGAATCCAAACCAAATTCAAAATCTCCTCCCGGTTTCATTTGAGTAGCATTTATCTTTTGACAAGTATTTTTACATTTGTTCCCTTCACAATAGTCTGAAATATTAACTTCACTGCTTTCTATTTTTTTTTCGGGTTTAAATATAAATATTATAACCAATATAACTGCTATAATTATGAAATCTAACATCTACTTACTTATTATATCTAAATAAATAAATTTGATTTATTTAATTTAAGTTTATTTAAAATTAAAATGAAAACCGTTATTGTTGTTGAATCGCCTGCGAAAGCAAGGAAGATTGGTGGATTCTTTAAAGATGGTACAATCGTCACGTCGTCTTTCGGACACATCATTGATTTACCTAAGGATAAAATTTCTATCGATATCGAAAACAATTTTAAACCGACTTATAAAACTATGTCAGGAAAAAGTAAAATTGTCTCTTCTTTACGGAATTATAATAAAGGTTATCGTGTTTTACTGGCTGCAGACGATGACCGAGAAGGTGATGCGATCGCGTGGCATTGCGGTAAAGTGATGAATGTAAATTTTCAAGAAAAAAATAGAATTATCTTTCATGAAATATCTAAAAAGGCGATTCAAGAATCTATACAAAATGTCCATCAGTTAAATATGAATTCAGTAAATGCTCAACAAGGAAGAAGAATTCTTGATAGATTAGTTGGTTATAGTCTTTCTCCACTTCTTTGGAAACATATACAAACTGATAAATTAGGATTATCAGCTGGTAGAGTTCAAAGTACATTATTATTAATATTAAAACAGCATGAAGATAATATCCTTGATCATACTTCCGTTTCAAATTATAAATATATTGGAAATTTTACCGATTCATTAAAATGCGATTTAATTTTAGAAGATAAAACTATCTTACCTAATGATGTTTTAAACTCTTTGAAATCTGATAAAGATTATAAAATAAAGAAACAAATACACAAACAAGAAAAAAAATATTCCCCTTTTCCATTAATTACATCGTCTTTACAAAGATGTGCTCAAAGTGAATTAAAATTTAGTGTTAAAAAAACAATGAATATCGCTCAAAAACTATATGAAAATGGTAAAATTACCTATATGAGAACGGATAGTACAAACATTAGTAGTGATTTCCAAGGTATACTATGTAATCATATCAAAGATAATTATGGCAAAGAATATTATTTACCGAAAAATAGTAATAAAAAGGTAAAAGGAGCACAAGAAGCTCATGAATGTATTCGTGTAACAAATTTAGAGTATCGGTTAAATGATAATTATAGTGAAGATGATCATAAATTATATGAATTAATTAAGAAATATACAATTATATCTCATATGAAATATGCTCTATATGATAATCATAGTATTATCTTAAATAATGATATTTTATCTCATAAAGGTTATTTTTCAGGTAATATAAAATCACTATTATTTGATGGTTATCTAAGATATAGTGATGATAAATTAGAGATTGTGAAAGAGATCAGTGATTTACCGGATAAGATTTATCTATTAAAATCTTGTAATTGCGAACAAGTGTTTTCAAACCCGCCTGGATATTTAAATGAATCCTCAATTGTAAAGAAACTAGAAACATCGGGGATAGGAAGACCTAGTACTTATGCTTCATTGATTAGTACCTTATATAATAGAAACTATACAGAAGTGAAAAATATCAAAGGTCAATCTAAGGAAGTAAAAACATATACATTAAATAGTAAAAATGAGATACTAGAGAAAACTATTCATAAAAAACTCCCCGATCAAAAATTTATAATACTTTTAACAGATTTAGGTAAACAGGTATTAGAATATTTAATGAATCATTTTAATATGATTATTAATGTAGAATTTACATCCTTAGTTGAAAAAGACTTAGATAGAGTAGCTAATGGTGAAATAGAATGGCAGACTGTGGTAGGTAAAGTATATGATTCATTTAAGGATTCATTAAATGTTCAAAAATCTCTTACTTCAAAGAAAAGTAAGAGTTCAAGTAAAAATTCTAATCAGGAACGAGTTCTTGGTGAATATAAGAATTTACCTGTTGTATTAAAAGATGGTAGATATGGACCATATGTATCTTATAAGGATAAAAATTATACATTACAATACATATTAAAGGATAAAAATATTGAGTATGATAATATAAGATTAGAGTTAGTCTTAGATACAATAAAATATCCATTATGTTTAGGTAAACATAATGGATCACCAGTAGAGATATATTTAGGACCTTATGGTAAATATATGAAATATAAAAAGAGAAACTTTAGAATTCCTCAGAAAGAAGAGTATAGTTTAGAGGAATGTATTGGTAAGATTTATTAGGATTGTATAATTATCTAAGGATTATTATTTTCGCAATCATAAACTATTTTCATTTGTTTTTTACCACAGCAAGTTGATAAATATTTATCTTTTCTAGTTTTTTTAAATTTCCTATAAAAATTAGTTTTATAACGAACATGGGGGGCATCTTTATCATCATTTTTAGGATCAGATATTAAATCGCCATACCAAGGCCACATTTTATTATCTTCACTATCATCCATATTTAAGAGTTCAGGATAATCAAGAGTAATTTCTCTAATACATCGTTTCCATTCTAAGGGTGGAATAATAGGATTTGTAGTAAGATACTGGGTCATTTTAGGGATATATAATTTTTTAAATTCGTCATATTTTAATCTATCTGTATTTAAGAGAGATAATTGTATTTCTAAATCTTCACATAGAGCATTTAATTCAGTAAGATATTTATCAATATCATTTATTTTTTCAATAAACATTTGTTTTTTTATCCAAGCAGCGATAAGACTAGTCGTCATACTAGATACTGTTAACATAACATTCACATAAGTTTTATAATTATCAAAAGGGGCATTACTTTCTTCAACATTATTTGCTACGGTTAAACCCGATGTCATAGTAGAGATAACAATAATCATCCATGACCATTTATGTTCTGAATTTCTAAGATTATTCAGGTAAAAAGAAGAAACAATACGATTATATTTTAATTTCCATAAACATTTTTGAAATCTATATCTTTTAATATCCGTCCATTCACTACTATCATCTATGTCTTCGTCAAATACATTCGCATAAATATAATGAACTCTTCTAGGTGTTGAAATATTACTAACATCGCCATGATTATTTATATTTCCATGATCAATGGATTCAGTTAAATTTCTTAAATCAGCAATTTCTAATGAATTTTTACTAATATTTTTTTTTATTTCTTTTATAAAATCGTCTTCTTTATTTATTAATTTAGGTTTATCTTCAGCATCAGAAAAATTTTCTTCATTTTCGCTTTCAGTTTCCAACATAATATCTTTATCATTTATTAATTTAGGAATAATATTAGATAGATCATCATTATCTTTATCATTTTTATCTTTTAATTCTAAATTAATTAATTCAGACATATATATATTTATATTATACAGTGTGATTTATATTAATTATAAATATGATTCAATATATTATTAACTCTATAAAAATATGTATTTTTAGGTAAATCATAAATATTTTTACTATTTGTATATGTAAGTGTTGAACGAATTCCTCCTAATAAATCTTTGATTGTATTTTCTACATTTCCTTTATATTCTATTTTTACTATTTTACCCTCTCCAGAACGATAATCATTAACACCTCCATAATATTTTTCCATCGCATTTATAGAACTCATACCATAAAATTCGATATATTTTTTATTATTTTCAGTAATAATTTTTCCTTCGCATTCTTTATGACCAGCTAAAATAGATCCTATCATAATAAAATCTGCTCCGGCTCCAAATGCTTTACTAGCATCACCTGGATTAGTAATTCCTCCATCTGAAATAATATATCCACCTACTTTATGAGCAGCTTCACTACATTCGATAATCGCCGAAAGTTGCGGCATTCCTACTCCTGTTTGTGTTCTAGTAGTACATACTGAACCACTACCAATACCTACTTTTACAATATCAACTTTACCATTTAAAATAAGATCTATTGTTGCTTCACTTGTAACAACATTTCCTGCAATAATAATAGCACTAGGAATTAATTCTCTAACTCTTTGACAAAAAAGTATTAATTCTGTCATATATCCATTAGCTACATCTATACAAATAATATTACATTTTTCAGGTGATTTTATATATAATGATTTTAATTTTTCATAATCTTTTTCAAGAATACCAATAGAAATACTATATAAATTTCCATTATTATCGGGGTATTCATTTAAAAATTTATGAAAGCATGTTAATATATTAAATTTTTTTAGTGAATTATACATAGATATTGTTCCGATAGTATCCATATTAGAAGCTATAATAGGAATACCTTTCCATATTTGATCTGTATTAGGAAAATGAAATTCTCTAATAAGATTTACTTCAGATCTAGATTTAAGTGAACTCTTTTTAGGTTTAATTAATACATCATTAAAGTCTAATTTTATATCATTTGAAATATTCATATTCTGATAAAAAATACATACAAAATGTTTAAATAAAATACAATAATCTATATTTTGTTTTTTTAAAGTTTTTTATCTGTTGTAAAACGAGCGGTCTTGACTGAGTTCGAATAAAATGTAATATTATCCGATATACGGAAATACGAAGGGATCACTTTGGATACACAAGAGATACACCTCTCGTGACCAAAGCCTGCTTCTCTCGGTGACCCATAAATATCACCGGGTCTCGTAGTGAACATGGGAATACCCGTAGCAACAAGTGCGGCGAAAGCGCCCGCATCTTTCTCTCGATAATGCTGAAATACCGCCTGACATACAGGGCTGTCGCAAGTGAAACCATGACAGTGTTCTATGAGACGATACTTACAATCCTGAGTAACAATCTCTGAAGGAAGAGTCCCTCTGTCTTCTTTAGAGTATTGGAACTTCTTGATGGCATTCTGAAGATCTTGGCTATAAGTTGAAAGAACTTCTTCCGTAACGTCTATCTCTCTCCAAGTTTCGTCTGGTGTTTCTTCGGAGGGGTTATTGAACCTCATCAACTCTTTGTGTTCCAGATATTGTTGAGCATTCATTCCGAAAGGCCAGTAATCGCGAGATTTAGGATCAATAAGATCTCGGATAGAAAAAGTTTCCAAGAAGGGCGTGATATCATTACAAGGTTTGGGTGGTTCTCCACCCATCAACTCCTTCTCGCGTTCAATGGCTTCGTCTGAAAGATAGAGTTCCTCAACAAAAGATGATTTTACAACGTTAATGAGTTTGTTCTTGTCGTTGTATCTCCACTTTTCTTGGATACTTCTATCTTCAGAGCAGGAACGACAGGCATAAATATCCCCCTTAAACTTCAAATATTCTGAAAGACCTTCTTGTTCAATGATAGTTACACAACAACAGCAATGGATAGGGCTTGGAAGACACATTTCACAGACGTTGTTATCTAGTGTAGATGCCTTTTCTAGGTTGAAAGTAGTTCTGGTAGGTGTATCTTCACAACCGAGAGGGAACCAGCAGTTGTAGCAGACGGGTACTACACAAGTAGTGATCGGTCCATGTTTCTTGTCTATGCGCGAGCCATTCAGGCACTCTGAAAACTCCTCAATATCTTCTCTACTAGAGATGTATACACCTTCACCGGTTGTTTCCTTACCCGAATACCACTGATAGTAATGAAGATTAAACTTAGCGTCGCGCCAGGGAGTTGCTTCTTTCATCCGCCGATGTGGAGCCTTATCACTGGCCATAAACTCGTCAAACTTATCAACCTTTTCCGTCTCGGGTAATCCTTTAATAAGAACACCCATCATCCTTGATGTCTCGCCGGCTTTGGGTGTTCGGTGATATCGAGATCTGGAGTTGCGCCTGGAAGATGACTGGTTGCCGATAGTCTGAGAATTAAATGAACTCAACATGTTTCTTGTGTAAGGATAGTGATAGAGCTGTAGTGACTAGTTTACTAGTCAAGTATTATCTAATTATAAAAAATCTTCACTAAAATCAAATTTAAGATAAAAAATATAATTTATGAATAATTATTTTTAAACTATTCTTAAATTAGGATAAAAAAAATGGTGGTGTAGTCTCTTGAAAACGCCTGCGATTCAGTTTACGCCGAGTAAACCTTAGCCCCAGAGTTCATTCCCTGGTTTAATTCAAGAGATGTAGGCATTTATAATTTCCCTCCATATTATAAAACATTTCTGGTTTCCGACCTACTCAGGACTAAGCTAACTGTCCCACACCAGGTTGCTAACCCAATTCAGCGCCCATCGGTGAATTTTATTCTCTAAACGACACTTGGAGAATAAAATTCTTATATACCGATGCTATTAATACCCAATTATTCAGAATGAATTCTTAAATCAAATTTATGAACTTAAATGAAAAATTTATCGGTTGTTTATGAAACAAGATAAAAAATTTTTTTTGTCTTTTATTCTAACTATTTATGGTTTTTTGTTTGTTTTCTCTATATATTTTGTTTTTTTGTGTTTTCCCGTGTGTTTAGTGTGTGTAAATGCAAGTCCACCTGAAACCATTACCCTTCTTTCCTTTACCCCCGACATCTTGGAGCGCGACAGTCATCGCCTGCGGAGATCCTGGTTGTCCAATGTATCCCAAGAACTTGCCAGGGATGTAAATGTCCCCGAATGAGGAAGATGCCTTCGCATAGCCCACGTTTCCCCACTGATTCGGAAACTCTGTTCTGATGACCGCATCCACCTTGAAACGGTCCTTGAACAATGTGTTGTAGAGGATGGTTCCTCGGGGATTCCCGTCGATTGCCTGTGTTGTTGCGCTGTCTTCAGTGCACTCACCAACCCAGTTCGGCGACTTATCCTTGAATGATAGGAGCTTGTGGAAGTTGTATTCTTCGAGCGACTTCACATACTGCTTGGAATTAATCCACTTCTCGTAGTCGGAATCTTCTTCCGCCTGGCGCAGGACTTCCTCAATTTCATCCCCCTGGTCAAAGTGGTCGAGAGGCCAGAGCATGAAGTGCGCCCAGTGCCGATGGCGCGGCCATTCACACTTCTCCCCATCCGTAGGCAAGATCCTATCCCACGAATCGGTTCGCGCATACCACTCCGAGTTTTCGCAGTGTTGGAATCCCTCGATAGCCTCGCGGAGGATGCGAATCTTGCGCTCCTGCTCACTGTTGCGCTCTAGTTCAACCGCGTCCATCATCTCCTGAATGATTTGAACGTCGTCGCCATAACATATGCGCCCCTCTACACCTGAAGGAGGACACCGAAAGACATCCCACTCGGAGAACGCGCCAGTGAACTCGATGATATCGCCATCTGATGTCGGGATATTGAACGTGTCGGGGGTGAAAGCGGTCGCAGGCCAATAAGCCATGATGAAGTAGTGGTCGGGCGAGGATGTAAGCGGTTGAGAGTGTTGTAAGCGTTAAGGACCAGTTTCCCAGCCAGATAAGTTGTTATGCTAATGAATCAATTAATTTCTTAAATCAAATTTATGAACTCTTGCGATAAATTTATGAAATATGTGATAAAAATTTGATTTAGGAATTTTATTCACATTAAATAAACACATAGATATAAAATACTCATAAATGTCAGCAAGCAAACTTGGTGAGAACCTGAATGATGAGCATCTCATGAGAGAATTAGATAAGTTAAAGGAACGCTTCCCTAAACTAGATGAAGAATATCTTTTAAATGTTCTCAAGGATAAGAAAGGTCATGTCGGGAAGGCAACACAGGCGATATTTAAATCCGGTGGAGAGGGTGTCCTAGAAGCCGAAGAAGAATTTTATAAGAAGTATCCTGGAGCCTTTATAGACCGACTTTTGAGACCAGAAAGTTGTCATATGTATTATCTCTGGAATATTAATTATGATGGTTCATTTAAACGCGATAGACCAACTAAAATATTACGCAAAGATGGGAAAGAAGTTAAACTTGTTCAACAAGATAGTTTCTTATGGGATACTTCGGATCCAAGATATAATAATTACGAATATTTTGCCGATTTAGCTCGTGAGGGGGATAGTGCTTATGATGATGGAGAATGGGGTACAGATCCACACGAAATTTATGATGAAAATCATTCTTTGAATGAAAAAGGTGTTATTATGACCATACATGAATTAGAAGCAATAATCGATGTATGGAAAATTCCATTGTTAGGAGTTCATCCATATACAAATGAAGATGGTATAAGATGTAATTACATCGGAAAAGAATCGAGAAATCGACAAAAAAAGAAACTTCCGAATGGTTGGACAAGGAAAGCGTGTGAAGAATATAATGGTTTATGGTGCTATCTTAATCAAGAGAAGAATATTGTTCAATGGGGACATCCTCTAGAATAAATAAATTTAATTATTATTATTTTTTTATCTATAAAAAAAATTTAGTATATCCCATCAACGAAGCTCGCAACACATGGGGGACACTTAGACCCCCCTCAATTAAGAGGAGTGAATATATCCGCACCCACGATTATCTCAATCTGATTAGAACAACTCTAACCCCCTTAACGGGAACCACACTGAGGTGGCTATTAGCTCCGGAGTTTCCAACCCCCGGTTTTAGTTGATGGGTATTGTTTGAGTGAAGGCAACCCCGTTAGAGGCATCCTGCTCACACACCCGACATTCCTAGCATACTTGCTTTGTTTTTAAGGTGATCCTCAATAAGAGAGACCAGCTAGCGCCCATCAGGAGGACGCGGCCTGGAATGCGGATATGCCCCTGTATCATTTTATTCAAGAGGGATCCAATATTAAGGACACATGCCACACGGTCCCATACTCAGTTTCACTCCATTTTGCGCCCATAATCACCAATAGGTGTTGTATATTTGGTCTATACATATGGGAATGTCCCCGACCGCCGTGTCGGCAACCTACTCAAGAGTTCATCACTGGCGCCTAGTATGATCGGCGTCTTAATGAAACTCAATATTCATCAAATCAAATTTATGAACTCGGAAAATTTTTTTTTCGTATTGAAACTATTATAGAAAAATATCTAAGACATAGCTTGTTGGGGATTAAAAAATTGTTCGGGCTTTCCCACCATACCATGAAACCAATGTCTTCTACCCCTTTCATCGCAAAACTCAACCCGGAACTTATATTTATGATCTTTATAGGGGAAAATTTCATCATATGTATATAATTTTCCATTCCAATTATTATCATATCCATAGAATTCTTTCATATATTCTGTGATATCTAATTTCGGTTCACCATGTTTCCATATTTGAGCAAGAGTTAAATTAGGACCTTTATAATTCTTGTAATAATCAGAGTCTATCATTTATTTAAAATTTGATTTTTATTTTTAAATATAAATCAAGTATAAAATATGGAAGAAACTAAGAAATATCTTTGGATAAACATGGGGGACCAATCTAAACAGAATATATATGTTTATTTAAACGAAGAAGGGAAAGAAATATGGGGAAACACTGTCACCGATAGTTCAACAGAAAATCCTTATAGCGAAGATAGTATTTATCATGTTCCAAAAGCTATATGTAAAGGACAAGCAGTAAAATATATAAAGACTATTAAGAATTCATTAACCACAAGCCCCTGAAGATTTACTCCATAACTGATCTAATGTTTCATAAGATATATCATCTACTACTCCACACATTTTATTAATATCAACACATAGATTAATATCATATTCATCAAAATGAGCTAGTGATTTTTCTTTTTCTGTAAAAACTTTTATGAATTTATCTTTTATAGTATTATTTTTTGTTTTATAATATTCATAAGCTAATCGCATATAAGGATTTATATTTAATATTTCTTCATAAGTAGTATATCTCCTTTCTGTGTAATCATGAGCAGGATAAATATAAACAGGTTTATTTAATTCATCAATTTTTTCTATAATTGTTAGAAGACTATTAAATAATATTTCTTTGTTCTTTTGATAATCTTCTATAGATTGTTTACTATCTAAATCAGTTCTCCCGATGCCAGTAATTAATAAAGCGTCCCCTGAAAATAAATAGTTATCCTTTTCGGTTCTTAATAACAAACTATGACAATCTTCTGTGTGTCCAGGTGTTTTAAATGATTTAAGTGATAGATTTTCACTTATTTTTATTTCATTCATATTTTCATATTTTAAATCACTCTTTGCTGAATCATTATAAGAACCAATAATCGATGGAATATATCTTATGCTTTTTATTTTATCATTCGCTGTAATATGATCTACATGAATATGTGTATTCAGTAAATATTTAATATTATAATTCATAATATCACAAAATTGGATTAATGCTTCGTGTGTAGGAATATCATGATCAATATAATATAAATTACCAATTAATTTAGTCGTAGGTATTTCATAATTTGTCTCATTATAAACTGAATCAATAATAACAACTTCATTTGTATATTTATCTCCCATTATATAAGTAAAAGATGAAGATGGTGGATCAAAAAACTGATGTAAGATTATATTATCATGATTTGAATTTACAAATGTTAAATTTTCAAATAAGAATTCACTATGATATCCTATAAATAAAGCTAATAAAGCGATATATGCTGATGGATCACCTATACCTAATCTAATAGGGAAAGTTGATGGACACATCCCCGTAATACCCCATCCAATACCGAATAAAATACTCCCTATGATTAATTTTTTAGTGATAGTATTTCTTTTCGGTAACATAAATTTACAGTCTTCGTCTTTGATATAAGTTTGTTCGCAGGTTTCTGTGAATGGTTTTTTCATAATACCAATCACTCTATAACCAATAAATGATACTCCCACGGCGGTCATAAAAACTATAAGTAATCCATAATTCCAATTAGGATTTTTTAAATTTAAAAAGTTCTTTACAACACTGAATTCATACATTCCAGAATAATATAAACCACCAGAAAATAACCCAGCACTGATTACAATCGCTATAATATTAGAAAGATTAATCTTTTTATTTTCATCTTTAGGGATAGTTTTCTTAAAAGCGTAATAAATCCAACATAAAACAGCGAATAATGGTAAATATATATTTTTATTTAATGTTTCTGTTTTATGAATATTTAATGTTTTAAAATTTGTCGCAGTAATTACAGCAAAAGAAAAGAATAATATGACAGCAATAAAAGATCTTTTAGATAATCTTGCTAAACCATTAATACCATGACCACTGGTGCAACCCTGAGCCATTCTAACACCAAAAGCAAGAATAAAAAATCCCAAGAATGTAAATGCATTTAATGGAAGACTCTCAATTCTTTTAAATTTTTTTGATAATAAGATACCGATTACTAAAAAGACACTTAACCATAATGTTTTCCATCTATATTGAAAATCTTCTGTATCTATAAAAATAGTATCTAACATACTATTCATACCTGAAACATAACCGGTAGTTAATAAGAGTGTAATTGCTCCTAAACCAATCATTAATCCTCCAATTAAGAAATGATTCATTTATTAATATAATAGAAGTTTATTTCATATATAATTCTTTATTTTCGTATTTATGTGGGTATTCATTAAAATATTTTAAATAATCGTTATCAAGATAAAAAGTTAAATTTTGATCACAAATAGATTTATCACATTTACTGGTCCATTTTCTATATTCAATAATCGGTATATTTAGATTATTAAAACCTTTTATAATATTTTCTTCGTATAAATATTTTGATAAATATTTTAATTTTCCTTTAACTCCTCTTATACTACCATTACCTATTGCAAAATGTTTTAATCTCCATTCGCATTGCATAGCCGAACGCATATCTGAAAAACCATCAATTATTAATACAGGATACCAACCCTTCCTTTTACTAGTATATTTAGCCCCACCCTTGATTTCACCATTGTGCTGACGTAATCTCTTGAAAATATCATTCGTCATACCAATATAAGAAAGATTATCACATTTGATTAGATAAACCAAATACATTTAAAATAATATAATATACAATATTTAAATGAATTCAGATACATGTATCATCTGTTTCAATTCATATAAAAAACCGACTCAAATATTTTGTGGTCATACTTTTTGTAATGAATGTATAAAAAACTGGTCTTCACAATCAGATAAATGTCCAATTTGTAGGCAAAGTTTTAATTTAGAAGTCAAACATAAATACAATACAAGGAGAAATTATCATTTACAAAATAAGGAAAATATTTTTAATCAGATGAGAGAATATTTAAATGATTATAGATGGTTAACTATGGAACATGATGAAAAAATAATTCATTTTGATAAAATATTTCAATATATTCATGAAAACAAACAATTATTAAAAAATAAAAAATTTAAAAAAGTTGTCTTAGACAAGATAGATTATCTTAAAAATGAAGGAGAATTTATAGGATATTATTGGTCACAAAAAATATATTAGTTATACTTATTTTTTTCCCCTTTTATTTTTAGATCTCTTCCTGTTTGCTACCCTCGTCGTTCTCCGTTTTTTAAGACTACCTCTATTTCTTCTACCACGAGGAGATCCTCTACTACGAGGAGACGGGGCTCCGCGCGGCTCCTCCCCGTCCCGCGGCGGCTCCTCCCCGTCCCGCGGCGGCTCCTCCCCGTCCCGCGGCGGCTCCTCCCCGTCCCGCGGCGGCTCCTCCCAGTCCCGCGGATCTTTCGGACCGGGCGCGAACTCATATCTTAAGTCGTAATCCATTCTAATATCTACTTTTGATGCCACTTTTTTTAAAGTCATGAATATTTGTTCTATATTTCTTGTTAAATTTATCCGATTATAATCCTCATCATCTATTTGCCCTTCAATCGCGGTAATAAGTTTTTCTAAACTTTCTATTTTTTTTTCTAAACTTTCTATTTTTGCTCCTTTTTCTAATATAAGTCTTTCTAAATCACCAATACTTTCATCAATATCGGAAGGATCCATTAATATTATTATATATATATATTTAAAATTTGATTAAAATAAATATTATGAAATTAATTTAAAATATTAATAAATGAGTTCAGTAAAAGAAAATATTAACAAATATGATCCAGTAAAAGAAGTTGAAAAATATTACAATGATATTATTGATAATTTACGTTTAAATTTACAAGTCGCTGAAGGAAGAATAAGACG
>Ga0075480_10000216_pt1 | contig 32122 bp, 35 predicted proteins | sample DEB08_DNA_7_FD_81590 | JGI IMG/M metagenome (GOLD analysis project Ga0075480, IMG submission 81590) | Aqueous microbial communities from the Delaware River and Bay under freshwater to marine salinity gradient to study organic matter... | ecosystem: Environmental > Aquatic > Marine > Coastal ... | reverse complement strand
TATTCCGCGGGGAATGTGACCTCTACGTCAATTTCTTGACCAGTTTTTGTGCCTACAAGCTGTTCTTCGAAGCCGGGAATAAAGCTGTTAGAGCCAAGTACCAGAGGATAATCTTCAGCTGATCCCCCGTCAAAGGCTTCGCCGTCGACTTTGCCAACAAAATCCAGAACGACCTGATCCCCGTCTTTGGATTTGGCGGTTTTGCCGCGGTCTTCGAAATCCTGTGCGCTTTCGGCGAGGTTCTTCAGAGCGTCGTCGATCGCGCCGCCTTCGACCTTGGCGACCATTTTTTCCAGCTTGATGGATTTCAAATCCAATTCCGGAATGTCTGGAAGCGCCTCATAGGTCATATCAAGGCTCACATCATCGCCGGGCTTCCAATCATCCGCATTAGACATTTTGATATCGGGCTGCATCGCGGGGCGATCGCCGCTGTCCTCAAAATGTTTGTTCATTGCGCCATCGATGGTTTCTTGCATCGCTTCGCCCATGAGGCGTTGTCCAAACTGTTTTTTCAACAGCGGCAATGGCACTTTGCCTTTGCGAAACCCTTTCATTTCGACGTCTGGCTGCGCTTCGCGCAGTTTTTGCTCCACGGTTTCGTTAAGCTCATCGGCGGTAATAAAAATCGAATATCCGCGCTTTAGGCCTTCGTTCAGCGTTTCGGTGACTTGCATCGTGCTGTAAATCCTTTTTGATCCGTCCCTAGGCAGCCCCAAGGAATGCCCCGTCAACTGCATGTTTTAATCTGATTGCGTCCCATTAGAGGAATGCGCGCCCCACCTCAAGCCTCAAGAACAAACATTTTCACGCATTAGGTTTGAAAAGCGGATATATCTTTATCCAACGGGACCATTGCGGTGCCAAACCTTCCCCGAAAATATTGACAATAGTGCAGACAAATGCAACCTAAGGCCGAATGAGTTTAGTAATTTCCAATCGGTCTTACCGATATTTATTTTCAGCAGCCGCTATTTCGAACCTCGGGGACGGGGTATCAGCCTTGGCCTTTCCTTGGTTAGCGTCGCTTTTGACCCGTGACCCATTTTTGATTGGAATGGTCACATTTGCCAATCGCTTACCTTGGTTTTTGCTGACCTTACCGATCGGCGTCATCACGGACCATTATGATCGGCGCGGATTGATGATCAATGCCGATATTGTACGGTTATGTCTGACCTGTGGCGTGCTTGGGATTATTCTCACGCTTCCCGAAGCACATAACAGCAATGAAATGACATCCATTGGCTTTCTTGCGCTCTTGGCCTTTGGCTTGGGCAGCGCAGAGGTTGTGCGCGATAATGCCGCCCAAACAGTCTTACCATCCATTGTCATGCGCAAAGACTTGGAACGGGCAAACGGTCAGATGTGGTCTGTGGAACAAATAACGGGATCCTTTGTTGGCCCTCCATTGGCAGGCGCTTTGATTGCCTATTCTCTGCCCGCCCCCTTTGCATTTGATGCAGTAACCTTTGGGCTCGCGGCATTTTTTGTCTGGCACATCAGCCTGCCGTCCAAAGCGCCCTCTGTCCGCCTGCCGATGGGGCAATCCATCAAGGAAGCTTGGGTATGGACAAAGCAGCACCCAACAATCCTTCGCCTTGCTCTAATGCTTGGGACGTTGAATTTCCAATCCACGATATTTGTCACCTTAATGGTGCTTTATGCACAAGATATTTTCACCCTGAGCGCTACGGCCTATGGTGTTTTGCTCACCGCCGGGGCGGTCGGCGGCGTGGCCGGTGGGGTGTTTGGTCCCAAAGTTGTCGAACATCTAGGCCCGCAAAGATCCGCGATATTGGGCTTGGCCCTTTTTCCATTGGAATGCTTGATCACTGCCTTCGCATCCTCCCCCTTCATCGTAGGAGGTGCCCTGTGTATCGGCATGTTTGGCGCCGTTTTGTGGAACCTTGTCACGGTGTCTTACCGCCAAAGGGTGATCCCGGATCATTTGCTTGGACGTGTGAACAGCATTTATCGGTTTTTTGGGTGGGGCTTCATGCCTCTTGGTGCGCTTGCAGGGGGATGGTTGGTCAATATGGCAGAACCCGAATTGGGGCGTGAATATGCGCAGCGTGTGCCCTATTTTCTGTGTTTTTGCACTGGAAGTGTTCTGATGGTGTATGGGGCCATCAAGCTGCGCTTTCATCACATTGACAATGAACGACAGGCAGATTTTGCGCTAAAATCAAAACCCCATAAAAGGATTGAGCCATGACATTCGAAGACGCCACAGATTTCGCCCATGACTGGATAGCCGCTTGGAATGCGCATGACCTGGACCGGATTGTTGGGCATTATGCGCAGGAGATTGAATTTGTCTCTCCTTTGATTGTTGAGCGTTTAGGCGATGCAAGCGGAACCATTCACAACCGCGACGCGCTTCGGGAATATTTTGGTATCGGGTTAAACAACAATCCCGCCTTGCGCTTTGCATTCAAACAGGTGCTTATGGGGGTTCGCGGCTTTACGTTGAGTTACGAAAACGCGCGGGGGGGTCAGACGGCAGAGTATTTTGAACACAACGCAGAAGGCAAAGTCACGCGCGCCATCTGTTGTTACACTTGAACCTTTTGCTTCGGTGTCGTCCCGTATCACCAAACAGGGTTTCTGAGGGATGCCTAATTCCAAAAAGCACTTTCTGCGTTTAAGTCAAAATCCGGTTCATGGATGATTTAACAAAGACCTTAGAGGTCAGTCTTTGAATGTATTCTGTTGGCAATCATATTCGTTTTGCCGCAAACGTTTAAAAAAAGAAGGTCACATTTTCATTAAATGTGACCTTCTCAGATGGATAGAGAAACGGAAAACAAAAAGCCACCGCCCGCCGATGAGGAAATTTATTTGCCCCAGAAGGCGTCTTCAGCGGCTTGATCCTCAGAATAAAGCCAAACTTCTTTGATCTGCCCATTGCTGACTGTCATGACATCAACGCCGCTCATGGACATTTCCACTCCATCGCGCTTCGCTGAAAATTTCAGAATGGCGGCCACCTGATCCCCGTTGGCCATGATCGAAGACACTTCATCGATTTTGAAAGTTCCTGCTGAAACCTGCATCATTCCGCCGATCATGCCAAATACGGCCTGAGCGCTTTCGTGGGTACCGGAAAACTGATTGTCACCGGGTTGGTGCCAAACGACATCTGGGGCAACCAAGGCACCGAGGGCTTCGAGATCGCCGGTTTGAACGGCGGTGAAATAACTGTTGGCGACAGCGATATTTTGTGCCTCTGCACTGTCTTGCGCAACGGCACCCGTCGTAACTGAAGCGGCAACAGAAGCTGCGAGAGTGGCGTGTTTTAGAGTATTGATTACGTTTGTCATGGGTTTCATCCTTTACCTGAAAGTTTCGTTCTCACCCTGATATATAGATTTGCAGCACTGCCTCTAGACGCGCATATGTGGGTTACGCACATCGGTGTAAGCAAACATTCGCGCCTTTTGCCGTTTCAAAGATTGGATAAGAGCGATCCGTCTGTGAACATGTCCATACGTGACACTGTTTGATCACGCCCATTACAGTGGTTTTGCCTGAGGCATAAGGAAAGCGCCCCCAAGGATCAAAGATGACCCTTGGGGTGTTTAGTGTTTACATGAATTCCAGAACATCACTGGACAAAAGGGCGTCTTTGGTCACGTTTTCAATAAGAATTTCGTGAGATATGTTATCTTGGTCATAGATAATCGAAACGCCTGCAAACGCGGCTTCTGCGCCGGCTGAGAAACTGTACTCCAAAATTTGCAAATCATCCAAGTTTTTGGCCCCATTCTCTATCCGGATCACATCGTCCTCCAGATTGAAATCGGTTATCCTGTCAAAGGATTTTGCATCTGTTTGGAATATAAAAATATCCTCACCTGCACCGCCCGTAAGTCTGTTGTCACCTGCCCCTGCTTCGATGTAATCGTTTCCGGAGCCACCAAAGAGAACGTCATCACCGTCGCCGCCGCGCAAGAGATCGGCGCCTCCGCCCCCCTCTAAAATGTCATTGCCATGACCTCCATCAAGGGTATCGTTGCCTTTGTCGCCTTTTAATTCATCGTCCCCCGCATCGCCCCAAAGTAAATCATCACCGGCACCACCGTCCAAATAATCATCGCCTGAGCCGCCCTTAAGTGTATCACTGCCGGTGCCACCATAAAGAAAATCGTTCCCGTCGTTTCCTTCGAGGTAATCCGCTCCTTCTGCGCCTTCGATAAAATCGTTGCCTGCAGCGCCGAACAGACGGTCGTCATGCAAACCGCCATTGATTTTGTCATCACCTTTTCCACCATCGATGGTGTCTTTACCGGCACCTCCACCGATCGTATCGTCCCCATCAAGACCAAACATTTTTTCTGCGGCTTTGGTGCCGAAAAACTTGTTGTCGGCATTATTGCCAAACATTTTACCATTGAATTTTGTCGGAGCGACTTTGGTCATATCGATTTTGTAGCCCAAATCCCTTAGGACCGCCGCGGTCAACCCGTCGATTGAAGAATTCATAAATTTATGTGCTTCGGTCCACGGGATCGCATCTGCATCTTCCTTGCCCGTCATTTCACGATATAATTTCAACGCGTGCTCACCGATGTAACCACGTTTTTTAATCAGGCCTTTCTTGTTAAAAGCCGCCCTCTGCATTCCCAGCGCGTGAAGAAATTCATGTGCTATTGTGGCCTCTAACTTTTTTGTGTTCCCAGAATTGAGCGCTTTTCCAAACAAGCTTTTGGAAATTGCGACATGACCTGACTTTGGTGTCCCGCCTTCCCACGCACCCACGCCGCCATGGCCAGCAGCATTACCTGAAGATTCTCGAACTGATGCTTTAATAGCGAATTTGTTCGATCCGTTGCTTCCAATGATGATGGATTCAAATTTTTCAGCAACGCCCTTAAAGACCTGCATCTGTTCCCAAGTCGGTTTATCTTCACGATTATGTGTCGGCCAGACAAAAATCTTAAACGCCATATGTGCACCCCTTATACTCGTTACTCTGTTTCTTTACACGCCCACCGCGGGCTACCTGTGAACAGGGCAAAGACCCATCCAATTGCCGCAGTGAAGGCGGCAAGGTTTTGAGTATTTCACGAATTTGTGAACACCCCAGACCACAGTGACTACGGCCTGTTCAGTGGTATTGTTTCGACCCCATCCTGCTCAAATAAATAAATTTTTAACCTGCATAAAGTCAATGAATTTTATATACTTTAGGATTGAACTCAAATTAAAACGTTCATTTTTACCTTAAATATCAGACCAAGCCTTTATTTTTATGAAGAATTTATAATTTTATCGATTGGAAAAAAATATACGCCAATGGTAGAAACAAAAAATTTAATTAAAAAATACTATAATTTTGACATTTATTTTACCTTAGGACTCTAAAAGACGTCTAAATTTTTACGAATCAAAAAAGAAATTCCACAGACGCAAAATCAATTTTTCGTGATTACATAACTCAAGATAGCATTCTGAGATGCGCAGGTCTGTGATGTAACTCAGGGACTTGAGGAGTGATGTGGCTGAGCGCCTCTAAAACCAATTCCGCTCCGGAATTATGACCCCGCTCTGAGAGCATCCGTCGCCAAATCCGTGCCCCTCCTTGCCCTGCAAACAACCCCAGCATATGGCGCGTAATTTGGTTCAGTTTTCCGCCATCTTTCAAATGACGTTCAATATAAGGCAGCATTTGACGTACCACTTCTTTTGAACAGACGCGGCCTGTGTCGCCAAAAATCTCTTCGTCTATACCTGCCAGAATATCATAGGGACGTTGGTAGGCCGCGCGCCCGATCATGACGCCATCCAACCCCGCATTCAACGCGGCTTTGGCCTCTTTCAAGGAACCAATTCCCCCATTCAAAGAAAGGTGCAAATCTGGAAATTCGCCTTTCATTGCATGGACAAGATCATAATCAAGCGGTGGAATATCGCGGTTCTCTTTCGGACTAAGCCCCTGAAGCCACGCTTTGCGCGCATGAATGATAAAGCGCGACACGCCGCCGGCTGATACGCGGCTGAGAAAGTCTGGCAAGACCTCTCTTGGTTCCTGATCATCTACGCCAATACGACATTTTACGGTGACTTCAATATCAACGGCCTCGCGCATGGCGCTGCAGCACTCCGCGACGAGGTCTGGAGTTTTCATCAAAACTGCCCCAAAGCTTCCTGATTGAACGCGGTCTGAGGGGCATCCTACGTTGAGGTTCACTTCACAATACCCCGCCTGCTCAGCCAACTGCGCCGCTTTTGCAAGCTCTTTGGGATCCGATCCCCCCAATTGTAAGGCGACAGGGTGTTCTTCGGCTGAATACTCCAACAAATGCAAAGCACCCCCGCGCACCAAAGCGGCAGACGTCACCATTTCGGTGTAAAGCAAAGCATTTTTCGACAACAAGCGGTGAAAATACCGACAATGACGATCCGTCCAATCCATCATAGGTGCAATGGATAGGCGCTTTGCCGTAATGTGTTTCGCTGCAGTATTCATAGAGGGGTATTTAGGGGCTTATGCGTCCGACCGCCAGCATTTGATCGGTTTTATCCTTTTTCTTTCTTTTTTTATGCTCAAAGCTCTTCGTCGCTCGCCTATTTTGATGCACCAGACACGATACATTCGCGTTAGGGTGCTGGCATTTGTTGGGGTGCGCAGTGGATACCCCGCCCACTTCGCCCAAGGGGTCAACATTAAGCGTGATGATTTCACGCTCTGTGACGGCAGATGCGATGAGGCTATCCTTTTCACGGACCTGCTTTTTACCCCTGCCGTTAAATGCAATATTCAAAATTGCTATGTCGCCTGCATCATTGGCCACAAAAATAGGGTCTGAATGCACAGCACGCCGCTTGCAAAGAGGGCCGAAACATAACGACTGTCGACACCAAATTGCAGCAAAAAGAGACCAATCCGATTATGGCGGCACATAGAAATTTTCACTGCCAAAGCCATTGTTTGCCCTTTTGCAATGAATGGGTTATCAAATCGAACGGCGTCTTTAGAAGGATCATTCATGAAAACGCTCATCACCGGTGTTGCGGGATTTATCGGCGCCAAAGCGGCAGATGTGTTGTTAAAGGCAGGTCATGATGTGACCGGCATTGACAACCTTAACGATTACTACGATCCCGATCTGAAAAAAGACCGCCTAAAGCATTTTACCGGAAACAAATCCCTACGATTTGTGCAAGCCAGTATTGAAGATCCGGGCGTCATAATGGATCTGTTTCAGACCCATAAATTCGACACAGTGATCCATCTCGCTGCCCAAGCGGGCGTGCGGTATTCAATCGATAATCCTCGCGCCTATGTGCAAAGCAACCTGATCGGAACCTTTGAAATTCTCGAAGCCGCCCGCGCGCATCCCCCCAGACATATGCTTTTGGCGTCTACGTCCTCGGCCTATGGCGCGAATACGGATATGCCCTATAGAGAAATTCAAAAAGCCGACCATCAGATGTCCTTTTACGCTGCGACTAAAAAGGCAAATGAATCCATGGCGCATTCCTATGCCCATCTGTATGGGCTGCCGATCACGATGTTTCGCTTCTTTACCGTTTACGGTCCATGGGGGCGTCCTGATATGGCACCGATGAAATTTGCCAAACGTATTCTGGCCGGAGAGCCCATCGATGTTTACAATCATGGCAACATGCGGCGTGATTTTACCTACGTAAATGACCTTGTGCATGCGCTTCATCTCTTGCTCGACAAGCCCCCAAATGCGCGGTCAGTTTCGGATGACTTTGACAGTCTCTCGCCCGTCGCCCCGTTTCGGGTGGTTAATATCGGCAACAGTGCCCCTGTGGAATTGGCCCATTTCATTTCCGCACTGGAAACCGCTTTGGGCAAAAAAGCCATCCAAAACCTCATGGACATGCAACCCGGTGATGTCCCAGCCACTTGGGCAGATACCCGTTTGCTTGAGGCGCTCACTGGCTATTGTCCGCGCACCGACATTCAAGACGGTGTGAATGCTTTGATTAAATGGTATCTTGAGTATTATAGCGACGTTACCGGTTAATCGTGGCGGATCCCCAGCGCAAGTGAAGTTTAGATGATGAAAGACACAGAAACCAATATGCTTCGTGAAGCCCGCGCAGTGCTGATGCAAGAATCTGCTGCGCTGGCAAAGCTGTCAGAAGAGTTGCCGGCAGATTTTACAAGACTTTGCTCACGTATACTCAACTGTAACGGCCGCGTCATTCTGGCTGGCGTTGGAAAATCTGGCCATATTGCACGCAAGATTTCTGCAACTCTGGCAAGCACAGGAACGCCGTCTTATTATATCCACCCCACAGAGGCCAGCCATGGGGATATGGGTGTAATTGTCGAGGGCGATATCTGTATACTGATCTCTAACTCTGGGGAAACTGCAGAACTCCATGATATTATTGCCTACGCAAGACGTTTCGCAATTCCAATTGCTGCCATTTCCTCTCGCCCAGAGAGCACATTGATGCAAGCTGCTGAGTTTTCTCTTTTGCTGCCAGATGTGCCCGAAGCCTGCGCCATAGGGATGGCTCCGACGACCTCAACGACGATGACCCTGGCGCTCGGAGATGCGTTAGCGGTTGCGTTAATGCGGCAAAGAAATTTCAAGGCTGAGCATTTTAAAGTCTTTCATCCGGGTGGAAAGCTTGGTGCGCAAATGACAAAAGTTGGCGACATCATGCACAATATGCAGAGATTTCCAGCTGTGGCACCGGATGCTTTGATGCAGGATGCACTGTTAGAAATGACCTCCAAAGGATTTGGTATAGCGGTGGTCGTGGATAATGACACCGTCACAGGCGTGATAACGGACGGGGATTTGCGCCGGCATATGGATCATCTTTTAGAAAAAACGGCAGGTGAGATTGCCAGCAGTGATCCCATCACTGTGAAAAAAGATACCTTTGCCGCAGACGCCCTGCGCATCATGAACAGCCATAAAATCGGCGTTCTCATCGTGGCAGATGGTGACGGAACACCGGAAGGTATTTTGCATCTTCATGATTTATTGCGATCGGGGGCCGCATGAAATCTGTGATCATAATTCCTGCACGCTATGCTTCCAGCCGCTATATGGGAAAACCTTTGGCGTTGCTGACACTTCCTGATGGTCGCCAGAAAAGCCTGATTGAAATGAGCTATGAGACGGCTTGCAAGGTAGTGGGCATCGATGCGGTCTATATAGCCACTGACGATTCCCGCATCGCAAACGCCGCCAAAGACTTCGGTGCAGAGGTAATCATGACCTCAGACACATGCCGCAACGGAACTGAGCGCTGTGCCGAAGCAATGGAACGCGCGGGACTTGAAGCAGATCTCGTGATTAATCTGCAAGGCGATGCGCCATTGACCCCGCCATGGTTTATCGAAGATTTAATCCGTGCAATGCAAGCAGATCCTAGTGCAGATATGGCAACGCCCGTTTTGCGATTGGACAAAGAAACATACGCGCTTTTCCGCGAAGACCGGCTCAACAATCGGGTCGGCGGAACGACCGCGGTTTTTGATCGCAATTTTCATGCGCTCTATTTTTCAAAGGAAGTATTGCCATTTCTTGATCCGACAAAACTTCCAGACCCCGATCTGATCCCTGCCTTTCACCATGTGGGTGTCTATGCCTACCGCCCAGAAGCCCTTAGAGACTACGGATCATGGCCCGAAGGACCATTGGAAAAACTCGAAGGATTAGAACAACTGCGTTTCCTAGAAAACGGACACAGCATAAAATGTGTGGAAGTAGAGGCAAGGGGACGGGTATTTTGGGAACTAAACAACCCAGAAGACATAGCGCGCATAGAATCCGCATTAAGGCTAATGGTATGACGAACAAAACAGTCCAAGTGAACAATATCGAAATTGGAGACAAAAACCCAATAGTCTTTATCACCGGCCCTTGCCAATTGGAAAGTCGCGATCACGCCATGATGATGGCAGAACAGCTGACGAAACTGTTTTCTGATGCCGGTGCGCAATTCATCTTTAAATCGAGTTACGACAAAGCCAACCGATCCTCTATTTCTTCTGCGCGTGGCATCGGGATGGACGAAGGGTTGCGTATTCTCCAAGAGGTTGCAGAAACCTTTGGTTGTCCTGTGATCACCGATGTTCACGAAAGCGGTCATTGTGCCCCTGCGGCGGAGGCCGTAGATATCCTGCAAATCCCAGCCTTTTTGTGTCGGCAAACCGATCTGCTGATTGCCGCCGGAAATACTGGCAAACCCATCAATGTTAAAAAGGGCCAATTCCTTGCCCCTTGGGACATGTGGAATGTGGCAGAAAAGATCGCCAGCAGCGGAAATCAGAATATTTTATTGTGTGAACGGGGGACGTCCTTTGGCTATAACACTTTGGTGAATGACTTTCGCGGTCTCCAGACAATGGCTGAAACAGGGTATCCTGTAATTTTTGACGCGACCCATTCTGTTCAGCAACCAAGCGGCAGAGGAAACACCTCCGGCGGAGAACGTCATTTTGTGGCAGGACTCGCGCGGGCCGCATGTGCGATGGGCGTGAGCGGTGTGTTTATTGAAACGCACCAAGATCCCGACAATGCCCCCTGCGATGGCCCCAATATGATCGCACTCGATCAGATGGGGGCGCTGATTAAAGACCTTCTGCGTTTTGACGCACTTAGAAAATCGCTTTAGCCTCCCGCTAAAGAGGGCAGCCATAGCACAATTCCCGGGAATGCCACCAAAAGTGCAATCGTCACGCCATCCGCAACAAAGAAGGGTGCAACACCTTTAAATACATCCTGAACGCTCAGGTCGTCGCGCACTCCTGCAACGACAAAACAATTGAGCCCTATCGGCGGCGTGATCAAACAGAATTCAGCCATTTTGACGACAAGTATCCCAAACCATATCGCACACATGGTACCAGACATGCCAAAGGTACTATCGGCTGCAGACACCATTTCGCCTCCGTTCAATGCCATAACCGCAGGATAAACCACTGGAAGCGTCAACAAAAGCATTCCAATAGCATCCATGAACATGCCAAGAATGGCATAGCCGAGCAGAATACAAATCAGTATGAGCATCGGAGACATATCCAGAGCGGTGATCCAATCTGCAAAGGCATCCGGCAGTTTTGCAAAGCCCAAGAAACGGACGTAAATCAAAACTCCCCAAATGATGGAAAAGATCATAATGGTGAGCTTTGCAGTTTCCAAAAGTGCCTCTTTGAGCTGCTGGGTGCGCATTCCTCTGAAGAGTGCAATCACAAAAACAATAAATGCCCCGACCGCGCCACCCTCAGTCGGTGTGCCCCAAGCATCTCCAAATGGGTTGTAAACAAAGAATATGATGATGACGACAACGGCAACGATCGGTAATGCAGGAGGCAGACTTTGAAACCGTTCTTTCCACGTAAACCCGCCAACAGGCGGACCCACATTTTTGAAAATGACGGCAATGCCCACAATCAGACATCCATAAACAACTGCAGAAAAAGCACCAGGAATAAACCCTGCCAGAAGCAATTTACCCACATCCTGTTCCACAATAATGGCATAGATGACAAGAATTGCAGAGGGTGGAATGAGGGACGCCAAAGTCCCGCCTGCTGCCACAACGCCTGCTGCAAATTTTTTATTGTAGCCAATTTTCAACATCTCAGGAATTGCTATACGGGCAAAAACTGCAGCAGTCGCCACTGATGCGCCAGACACTGCTGCAAAGCCTGCTGTTGCGAAAACCGTCGACACCGCAAGCCCGCCAGGCACCCAGGCAATCCATCGTTTTGCCGCTTCGAACAATGCCACCGTAAGACGCGCATAATAGGCAAGATACCCAATCAGAATAAACACCGGGATCAGGCTTAAAACCTGCGCGCTGACTTTTGAATGTGGGGTAAGCCCTGCGACTTTTACACTTATCTGAACGGCTTTCCAGAACCTGTTTGGATCGTAATCAAAACCGTTCCACCGCAACCAGACCAAACCTACAAATCCGGCAAGTCCCGCGGCAAATGCAACACGCATGCCCAAGACCACCATGACCAGCATGCCGCCGCTTACCCATAGGCCAATCGTCACACCATCCATTAATCTGCCCCCTCTAATGCGCGGGCTTCCAACTTGGCCTGCTCTGCCACGCTAATGTTGAGGGGCACTGCAACAGGATTTTCAAGCCCGAGCACCAGCGCGCGGCCATATCCCACAGCTTGCAAACACAGCCGCAGCACAAGGACCCCAAACGCGACCGGTACAACCAGCTTTGAGGGCCAGATGGGCAGGCTGATATCAATCGAACTGTCTCTACTGCACAGGGGACGCGCGCAATCGAACGAGCGTTCAAAATGCTCCCATGCGCCCCAGGTCAGTGCAACCATCAATAAAAGGATCAAAATAATTGAAAATAACTCAAAAAGCCAAAGCAGCCGCCCCTTTAAAGAAGACACCAGCATATCCATCCGGACATGAGTGCCGTCACGCTGTACGTAAGAAATCCCCATGATCGCAATGATGGGCATTGCTGCTTCGATATAATCAACGTAGCCCAATAGTGGGGAGGAAAAAAACTTGCGCCCTGTCACAGAGTATGCTGCCAGAAACATCAGCGAAAAAATGGCCACACCACTGATTAAGGCGCAGATACGTTCAATCCTCAGCAGGGCGCGATCAAGGCGACTTAGAAGGCTTGAGTCCTCTAAAACGGCGGCTGAACCTGCCATGGCCTCCCCTTCCCTTTACAATGCTTCAAAAAAGAAAATTGGTCGCCCAAACCTTTTGGGCGACCGCAATTTTATCAGTTTGACGCTTTAGCAGCTGCAAGCGTTGACTGAACGAGGTCAAAAAGCTCCTGACCCGGCAAGCCTTGTGCTTCCATGTCAGCAATCCATCCATCGCGGATAGGATCGGAAGCCTTGGCACGGAAACTTGAAATCACATCATCTGCGATTTCGACCTTCTCCACACCTTTTTCCGCCAAAACCGATTCCCAACGGTCCAGCAGTTTGCCGTAATTCGCAAGATAATGATCAATAGCTTCTGTCACAGAACTATCCAGCGCGTCACGATGCGCATCTGAAAGCGCCTCATATGCATCAATGTTCACCACAACAGGACAATTCACCGTACCGGGGTTCAGGTTGGTGGTCCACCAATCAGCCTGATTGATCGTGCCGTAGGAAAGATGGGCGTGTTGTGCAAACGCAACTGTATCTACAACACCCGATTCCATTGCCTGATAGGCCTCTGTCGCAGTCACAGATGTGGGAACAGCGCCAGCCGCCTTAAAGGCTTTTCCGATCCCGCCCGTTGCCCGCACACGCATCCCTTCAAAATCGCTTAGCGTCTTGCGGGGTGTACCAGTCCCGACGATATTGTATTGTGGCATCGGAGAGGTCATCAGAAGTTTTGCGTTCCATTGCGCCATTTCTGCGGCTGCAGCAGGATGTGCATAAACGGCGTTTGACACAGCAACCTCTTGCTCCAAGGTTTGAACGCCTAAGAACGGCAGTTCCAAGACCGTAATCACGCGGTTTTTGTCAGGATGATATCCGGCGCAGAATTGCGCCATTTCAAACGCGCCAATGCTGATACCGTCAAGGTTTTCTGTATTTTTAGAAAGCCCGCCGTAACTGATATTGAGCGTAAATTCCCCATTGGTTTTTGCACTCAGCAATTCTGCCAACTTTTCGACATGTTCCGTAAATGCGCGCCGCTTCCCCCAAACGGAAACATTCCATTCTTCAGCCGCAGCTTGGCCAGCCAGCCCGGCGGCCAAGGTCAGTGCAGTCATTTTTGTGATCAAGTTTTTCATCGTTTATCCTCCCGGACCCAGTTTCATGCTTAAGGATTCTAGTACAAAAGCTTAACATTGCAATATTTCAATATGAAGGGATAAGTGACCTGAAAAGCTTACTTTAAGTGCGACAAACTATTCATCTGCCAACGGGCGAAAGCCTTGAGCATAAAACAATTTTTTTACGCTTTCCTGAGTCAAGAAATTTAAAAAAAGGCTTGCCAGTTCTCTATTGCCCTCGCTCAGGCGGCCACAGGTGTAAACGATATCAGGATGCGCGCCACGCTGAAACTCATAAAGTACCCTGACCCGCGCCGAGCCTACGTGATCAGAGGCGTAGACGACAGCCATCCGAGCCTCGTCCAGCTCAGCCAAACGAAGGGCCGCGCGAACGCTGTCCGTTTGAGCAACTCTTGATTTGATGTCAGACCAGAGTCCCAAGAATTCAAAGGCTGCTTTCGCATAAAGGCCAGCCGGAACGGAGGTGACATTGCCAAGAGCGATGGTCCCGTCACCTAATCTTTTCAACAGTTCGCTGCGCGTCATCGCAAAATCGCGTGCGTTGTCGTATTTGGTACTTTCTATCAGAACGAGGGCATTTGAAAATAGTGTGACACTCTCTTGAACCAGACTGCGTTCCTCAAGGTACTGCATCCAGTCATCATTCGCGGAAACAAATACGTCGGCTGGCGCACCATATTCGATCTGACGTGCCAAGGCACCGCTTCCGGCAAATGAAAGAACCAATTTAATGTCATGCTCTTTTTCGAAAAGAGGAACAATCTCTTTGAAGGCGGGTTTCAGACTTGCTGCAGCAAAAACGGTCAGCCGGTCAGGACTTGCGTTTTGGGCCCAAGATCCCGAATGCCCAATTGAAAAAAACAGTAAAATCATCAAAATGATAAGTCGGAAAAATCGGCTGATATAATGCGAAAAAACTGCCTCAGACATCCTCTTGAGGCACCTCCATACGGGCCCAGTAGGCCGAAAATTGCGGAAAATTCCACGTCATTCTGTAGTGCCTTGAGGCCACTTTTGTGCCATCCTTTATGTCTTTCACAAGTGATGGTTTCAACACATGACCAGAAAAGGTTAAAGCAACTTGGGACTTTCTGCGTTTTTGAACCCAAGGCAGGCGCGACATTGTTGACGAAAAATCCACAAAGGGCGTCATATATTCAGTAGTAAATTTCACCGCTAAATGTTGCGGAAAGACGCGCACACGTCCACGGGCGAAATAGCTGATAAAGCGTTCATCCGTTTTGCAAATCCGGTCCAGCGGCCATTTGTGCGTTATGCCTCTCCAGCGAACATATTCGAATTCACGTTTGAAATCAGCAACCAATCCTTCGAAATCTCTGGGATAGAAGGCCAACATGGGACTGTTGCCATAGTAATAGTAATTTTTCACCAATTTTCTGACAGTCCCCAAGATCCGCCACAATGGGAGGAAATGGCCCCGAGACATATACATTCCGCCTGTTTTCTCAAGTTCCTTGACCAATTCGGCAACATCCCCAAGGATCATCGTATCGAGGTCAAAAAACAAAGTTGGGAGGTCGGGATCAAGCAGACCAGGCTCAAAAATAGAAAGTTTCAGCCGACATCCTTTTTTGAGCGTCTCATACCAATCTCCCCAATCAGGAAACCCTTTGGCCTCGATGAATTCTGCCAAGCCGTCTTCATCATCGGTCACACAGACACATTTGACATCGCGCGAGCAAAGAGTTCGGATTTCGTTGAACGTATTATTGACATGGGCAGCCGAATACCTCTCGCCCCATTTTACGACAACAACCTGAATCATGACCCATCCTTTGCGTGCCGAGCGGGGTTTTCCATGAAACTCACTATCCCCCTAGCTCCGAACTGTTCTTATGCAGCGTTTGCCATTTAGACAAGGGGGTGGTCAAATATGCAGAAGGAATCGGCAGAATTTCTACATTTCAAATCACCTGCCAAAATTACTTTTTAACGGGTATATATGCACCAATGAAGCCTTTTCTAAGGAAATCTTAGCGAAGACCAATTATCAAAATTTGGGCAGTCATGGCGTCTTGCAGGCGTCGTTTCCATATTTTTCTACACATGAGTTTCTCACACACATATGAACTTTGGCATCACGTAGAAATTTATTTTCGTCGATAATTTCCACATCTATCGATGGAATACTCACCAGTTCTGTTTCGTCGTCACAGATTGTCACGGCTCCGTCTGTTTTACATATAGATTTTCCGGTTGCGCGATGTTCCATTCTATAATTTGTGACAAGATGCTGTTTCAAACGTGGCGGAATTTGTTTTAGCAATTGATTTTCGCATGAACTTAACTCGGCACGATACGCCTCGCCTGAACAACCAATTATTGCGATCGTCAGAAAACCAGCGACCAGTCTGCAAAGACAGGCTTGCACCTTATTCACGTTAGGTTCCCCACAGATAGCCGATTTTCGCACAGCACGCCTAAACCCCTATTTCATCGCCATAAAAGAATTGAAATCAGACTTTTATTAATGCCGAGTTAATTTTCGTAGCGCGGATCTGAGAGGTCATCCAGGCCGGTAATAAATTATCACTTGGAATAAGTTAATTTGTCTTTTACGAACCATAAAAGATCCCAAATACGGGTCCCCACCAATCCGGAAACACGCAAACAATTAACGTGGATTACCCATAAATATTACAATCCTTGATTGTATTCGGATAAATTATTGATAAGTTAGTCGATAAGTATCTGTATCTTTTGGTTATTTTTTAGAACAATAGTATCGCCCCGCTTTATCTACAACGCGTTCTGGCGTCTTATACTGCAATAAGCGGGTGGAGTTTGGCTGACTGAGATTCCAGCACCTTCCGCCAATGTTGAAAAGGTGTGAACCAAAATGGCGATAGTAGACAGTCAAAATGATGTTTCTTCAGAGCAAATAAGTATTTTGATCGCTGATGATCACGAGCTTATTCTGGATATTGCTCGGTTGTATTTGGACCAACAAAGCGACATGTCGGTGTCTACTGCCATGACATTAAACGACGCGATTGACACCTATCAGAAAGCAGGTCCATTCGACGTCGTGCTACTTGATTACAATATGCCCGGGATGAATGGACTGGAGGGTTTACGCCAAATGATGGCACTGGCACCCGGAATCCCGGTTGCAATAATTACAGGAAACCCTACGCGCCCTTTAATGAATGATGTCTTGGAGGCGGGTGCTGCAGGAATAGTTTCGAAGTCAAGTCCTGTGAAATCGCTGGCCAATTCCATCAGATTTATACATTCGGGCGAAACTTACATGCCGTTGCATCTGACGCGGGAAGATCCCAAAAAACAAAGAGGCGACACCGGACCGTTGAGTTCACGCGAAATGACTGTGTTGAGTTACCTTGGAGAAGGAAAGAAAAACAAACAAATCGCGGTATCTCTCGGGCTGTCTGAAGGTACTGTAAAAATGCATGTCATGTCGATTTGCAAGAAACTCGATGCAACGAATCGCACCCACGCCGTGATCAATGCACGCAACACTGGGCTACTTTAAAGATAGATTTCAAAGTCTGTGGGGACGGACCTTAAAGTGATCTAGTTTGACGGCATACTCTACCCTTTGGCATAGAGTTATGGACTCAATTATCTTTTGGCTGTGACAAATAGTACCTTTAACCGTGCATCTAACGCGCTATATTATTCGTAGTGGCCGTTAAGGGATTTGGTATGTTAGATAGACTTAAAGCAGCTGTGGAAAACGCACTAAAGGCGCTTGATGAAATTACGCGCCAACCTGAAATGACGGAAGAGCTCAAGCCAATTCCGGTGCGCGTTGATAAAAAACAGCCTTTCGACCGGAAACGTTGAGAACCCGTTAAATATCTTTTTCCAAAATTCCAAGTCCGCGTAGATATACGCCAATACCTGTTTCCAATAATTCTTCTGGTGAATATGGGCTCGCTGTTCCCGGGGAATTTCTTGCGAAAAGCTCTACTACGCCGTGGGACATTGCTAGAATATGCGCACTGAACATAGATGCTGGGGGACGTTTGTCTTTGGGAATATGTTTGCCCAAATCTTCCGCAGCCTGTTCCAAGATGCCGCGCGCATTTGATGAGGCTGCAGCCAGCTCAGGTGTTCGATTTACCGAAATACCGCTCTCAAACATCGAAATGTAATACCCCGGGTAGCGCCGCGCAAATGCAAGATAAGCCCGCCCTGTGGCTTCAAATGCGGCCAGAGCAGAAGGTTGGCCTTTGTCATATGCGAATTGCATGAGGTCGGCAAAAATCTTGTACCCCTCCAATGCCACTTCTGCGATCAAATCGTCACGACCTTCAAAATGGCGATAAACCGCCGCGGGTGTCACTCCGGCCTGTTTTGCTGCTTCGGACAGACTAAATCCCGTTGGCCCGCGGGCTTCGATCAGCTTTATCGCTGACTCAACGAGCGCCTGACGCAAGTTGCCATGATGATACCCTTGCTTAACCATTCCAGATGTCCGGACCTCCCAAGAGGTTTCGATCAACCGCATCCACAATATCATGATCTTTGAAATCATATTCAAATTGGGAAAGAATATGGCGAATTACAGCCAAACGTGCCCGACGCTTGTCGTCCGAACGTACCACGCACCACGGGCCTTTATCATGGTGTGTCCGTTTGAAATTTTCTTGGATGGCGGCACTGTAGTCACCCCAAAGCGACAAACCTTTGATATCAATAGAAGACAACTTCCATTGTTTTATCGGATCACGTTCGCGCTTGAGAAACCGGCGTAATTGTTCCGCACGCCCCACGTTAAGCCAGATTTTGATGAGACAGATTCCTTCATCGGCGAGCATTTTTTCGAATTCGGTCACCTGTACAAAGAATTTTTGCACTTGCTCTTCGTCACAGAACCGGAACACACGCTCAACCACTGCGCGGTTGTACCAGCTGCGGTCAAAAATCGTTATGGTGCCCGCAGAGGGAAAATGTTGGACATATCGTTGAAAATACCATTCACCACGCTCTTTTTCCGTCGGCTTTGATAAGGCCACAACCCGCGTGACCCGCGGATTAAGATTTTGGGTGGTGGCTTTGATACTACCGCCTTTCCCTGCCGCATCCCGACCTTCAAATAAAATAGCCACCCTTTGACCTGTGCCTTGCACCCAAGATTGGAATTTCGCAATCTCAATTTGAAGCGCATCCATTTCTTCAACATAATTTTTTTGCGGCAATATACGGCGATATGGATAACTCTCGTCGAGGATGTCTTTTTTATCCCCTTCAAGGATAAGTGCCTTTAAATCTGCGGGCGCTTCTTCCATCAAAAAACGGCTGATTGCGCCGTCAAAGGGCAACGATGACATGTTATCTATCATTGGTGCACTATGCCTCCTTTATCACTTTACCGCAATCCGGCCCGCTCAGCCGCGCGGTCAATCGCATCAATCACGTCTTTCTTTGCGACATGATGGGGCATATGTCCGATGCCTTCAAGAAGTGTCAGATTTGATGCCGGAGCCTGTTTCGCCAAAGCTCTGGCATGAAGATCGGGGCTGACCAGAGTGTCAGCAGTTCCGTGCAGTATTTCAATCGGCAGGGAAAGCGTACTGTATCTGGGAGCTTGATTGATGATCTGGGGTTTCAAAATCCGTCTCTGGCGTGCGTTGGCCAGAATTGTCTTACGCCGCAGGACCAGTTCGACGCCAAACTCTTCACGATACCCGTCTGGAGGTCGTTGCGGGGCAAAGACGTCTTTTAGGGACTGTTTGATCGCTTTCTCTGACGCAAACGCACTTATCATGAGCGCTCCCAACCACCCGAAATAGGGGTGCGAAGTAATTTTATAATATGTATCCAGTCCTGTGGGCCATGGGTGGGAAACGCCAGATACCGTGACAAGGGCCGCGATATTTTCTGGTGCCTCAAGCGCCCAAGTTAGGGCAACGGCCCCACCATAGCTCTGACCAAGCACAATGGGTCGATCTGCCCCGAGACTTAAAGCTGCATCACGCAACAAATGCGCCTGATCGCGAAGCGTATCCCCTTTGGCAGACATTCTGTCCGAATGCCCAAGTCCGGGGCGATCAAACATGATGACGCGGTAAGACTTTGAAAGTTCAGGGGCAATAGATGTCGTAAAATCCCGCACGTTGCCGCTTGATCCGTGAATTAAAACAAGATCCGGTCCCTGCCCCATGACCACAGCATGCACGCGTGTTCCGTTCACTTCCAAAAGGCTGCCAAATGCCGGATAGGCTTTATCAGCCTGAACTTCGCGACGGTGGGCAAAAAACAAGATTGCTAAAAGTGCAATCGCCCCAAAAAATGCGAGAAAATCAAGTGCCAATTTCATTTATGTCAAAAGGGGTCGTCTGGTAAATCTCATTGATCCAGTTTCCATAAAGAAGATGCGCATGGCTGCGCCAGAGGTTTCTGGGGGGTTGGCATGGATCATTCTGGGGGAAATAATCAACAGGGAGGTGTATCGCCCCCCCTGCTTCGACATCACGGTCGTATTCCTGCTTAAGCGTATCACTGTCATATTCGAAGTGGTTAAAGATATAGATGGCGCGATGTGCCTCATCCTGCACAAGGCAGGGTCCCACTTCTTCACTGGCCAGAAGCGTCACCAGCCCCTCTGCCCTGTCAATTTCAGTCTGACGAATTTCTGTCCAGCGGCTGACCGGAATGACACAGCTGTCCGAAAAGCCACGCAAATATTGAGAGGATGACTGCAAAACCTTGTGCCTGAAACACCCGAATGCTTTGTCAGACAGCATGTGTTTTTCAATATCATGAAAATATTTCAACATCGCCATCCCGCCCCAGCAGACGCCAAAGGTGGAATGGACATTGGTTTGGGTCCAATCCAAGACAGTCTTCAACTCTTCCCAATAATCCACATCTTCGTAAGGCAGATGTTCAATCGGAGCACCGGTCACAATAAAACCATCAAATTTTTCACCACTTTCTTGCACTGCTTTGAAGGGGCGATAAAAATTCTTCATATGTGACGCGGCGGCCGTTTTTGAATGGTGGTTGGTCATCCGAATGAGAGACAGTTCAATTTGCAAAGGGGTGGCCCCGATCAAACGCGCAAATTGGTTTTCTGTCTGAATTTTTTTGGGCATCAAATTCAAAAGCCCGATCCGCAGGGGGCGGATATCTTGCCGTGCGGCCCGATCATCAGACATCACCATTACGCCTTCTTTTTGCAAGATGCTGTAAGCTGGTAAATCAGACGGCAGTTTAATCGGCATAAATCTTCTTTCGTATTACTGTGGCGACTATCTAATCACCACCTGCGCGCTGCTCAAGAGCATGAGCAACCAATTCTTCAAAATCTGTCACTGTCCTAAGGTTTGCAACATCCTCTGCGCGCACCTTAATTCCCCAATTGGAAATACCCTCATATCTGGGGTGACGATGGGCCAAAGCTTCAGCGTAGGTCCAGCGCACAAATGCATCGGGATCCACCTCTTCTTCGGTTTTCCCAGTCTGATCAAGATACTGAGACCATTTAGCGTTTAGAAATTCAGGCTCGTAATACATCGGTTTCGGGGCACGGTCGAAACGCTCAATAAGATTGCTCCGGTGAGCATCACTGCCTTCAATCCAACACAGCAGTGTTGTTTCCGAGAGACATTTTAAAACAGGATCCTCCGGATTATTTGGATCAACCACTTCACAGATGGATCCACCGCTGTCACAGACAAAATTGCCGTAGCCGTAAATTTCTTCTGCGCGTTCAACAAAATGCGGTGTATCAAGTAGGGCTGCAATTTCCGCACGTCTATGTTGTTCCTGACGGCGCAGATACTCCGCAAAATTTAACCCCCCTTTGTTCGGGTCCCCGGGTTTTCCAAGATAGGTTGAGAGGGGCGCCAAATTATCAAAGGTAATATTGGAAGCAATATAAATAGAGTCTGAGAGCAACAGATCCCTGAGATATGGCACCTCAATCGCCTTTTTCTTAAAACTATCCGCAATCAATTCACCCATGTAACGGGTCCCGATGCGATAATCGATGGAGTAATGGAACCAGTTTCCCGACGCGCGCAACATATTAGAGACATAGGTTTTTCCAAGCCCCGACATCCCAAATAGCAAGATCCGTTTTTTTTCAGCGCTACGCCACTCAGCTGCGGATTTATACATTTTGAAACCCTCAAACGTTCCGCACCTAGGTAAACAGAGAGCTTCGATTGGTCAAATCCATATTTTTCCTTGCAGCGCTTTCCTGGATTTAACTTGCAACCCCGGATTTCTCAGCGAAACAAGAGCCCCTGATATCCGACTTGACCTTTTGGGGGGATTGTAAGTGGGACATCGCTTTCGTGAATGTGTTGAAGCTCAAGCGTCACATAGGTTCTTTGCCAGAGCCATGGACGGTTTTCCACAGCTTCAAGATCACTGGCCGGTGGTATTTCAACTGTTTTCGCAAGAAAATAAAGATCAAAACCATAGTGGGTCAGCCGTTGAACAGACAGAAGACGCATCCCGTTTTCAGAATGAAACCTCTTTAAATCCCGCTCCAAATTAGTTGTTCGCAACGTGACCTGTCCAATTGCTGCCTCTGAAAACGGAGCTTCGGGATCTGCCTGCGCCGTTTTGGCTTGGCCTGCAAAAGTATGTTGCAGCAATTCGATCTGAAATCCTTCCGGATCCGTCATATGTGACATATACCCAATATCTTCGAATTGATGTGGTCGTGACACACCAACGCCACGTGACGTCAAATATTGATAAGCAGCGTCCAGGTCGGGCAAAGTGATGCCAATTTTCCAATACCTGTCGCGCGGGCTGCTGGCGTAAGGACAAGACACCTCAGCGTGAACTAGCCGTAAAATGCAAGCGTCACTGTCAAAGAACAATTCAACACCGCCGCCCACGTTGCGCCGTTTCATTGATAGGTGATCAACATAAAATGACGATAAACGGTGAACGTCATTCACGGCCAGCGTGACGCCGTGAAATACACCATCTGTTCCCAAATTGGTAAATGAGTCTTGCATCTCCGCGCCATCCCTTTCGCAGAAAATAAGTTTTTCCGTTAAATCATGCCGACCGCAACGTCAACCGTTCGTCGCGGCAAAAGACCGTCTTGCGTTATATAGGCATAGCCTGTTTTGGCTTTTCACCTTTTCCCTCACTAGACCCCTTCCACGATAGATGTCGGGACAACTTTGATGTTTATCAACCATATATCCGACCACCACATCAGACGAATTTTCCGCGATCCATGGCGCATTATTTTCACGTCCCTGTTGATTTCCGCAGGACAATAACATCCCAGCACAAAAAACAATGCCATATCTTGAAGAGTGCATAAAAAAAGCCTCCTGAAAAAATAAATTCAAAAAAATAAATCAATGCTTCAATGTTGCGCATTTTTTGGGATTACTTCAACTGTTTTTCGGTTGAATTGCCACTGGACATATCCGCAGCGCACGCTAGGACAATCGTTATGATAACAAACCCAAACCTCCGCCTCTTGGCCGCCGTTCTCCTGATGTTCATGACGATTGCCTCATTCACAATGATGGCAATAGCAGGGCGTTACGTGAGCGATGAGCTCGATACATTTGAAATCATGATGTACCGCAGTTTGATCGGTTTTATCCTCATACTTTCATTCACCATCATGACCAAGAGATTTCATACAATCCAAATTGCATTTCTGAGAGATCATTTTTTGCGGAATGTTTTTCATTTCAGTGCACAAAACCTTTGGTTTTATGCCATTACTGTTATTCCTCTTGTGCAGGTGTTTGCGCTTGAATTCACAGTACCGATATGGATCTTGATTCTTTCTCCGTTCTTTTTGGGGGAAGTCTTCACACGCCCACGCGCCATCGCGGCGATCCTGGGCTTTATCGGCATTTTGATTATTACGCGTCCGGACGCCGAAACCCTCAATACGGGAACGATTGCCGCGGGATTGGCCGCACTCGGGTTTGCAGGCTCTATCATGCTCACCAAAGGATTGACCCGCAAACAAAACACACTTTCAATTTTGTTGATAATGACGGTGATGCAGCTTGTGTTTGGGGTTTTATGCGCAGGGTATGATTTTGATATCGCAGGGCTCAGCAAAACAAACTATATCTGGGTCATTACAATCGGTGTCGCGGGTTTGATGGCGCATTTGTGTCTCACGACGGCTTTGTCACTAGCTCCAACGACAGTCGTTTCTCCTATTGATTTTCTGCGATTGCCGGTCATCGCCGTTGTCGGATATCTGCTTTTTGGCGAGACTGTAGATCAATACCTCGTCTATGGCGTTATTTTGATTTGTGTGGGCAATTACGTGAACGTTCTGGCGGAAAGATCAGGAATAAGTCGCGCAACCTCATAGTCGTGTCCGAATTGGAAAAGCCCCCTTTTAATTGAACAAGGCGTCGACTGACACTGCAAAACAAAATTGTCCGTTATATCTGAAAGGAAAAACCCTGCTACACCCGATTATAATCGGGTGCGGCAGGGCCACGATGAGAGTACCAGTCAACTCCCCTACGGACGCGTCAATCTCATCCCACGCCTCAGGGTTACTCAGGTCAACCTTGCATTTAAGTGAACTCCGAAACGTCCCAAAATCATCCCACGCTTTAGAGCTGCCAAAAGCTTCACCCAAACCCAAAAATGACAAAATGTCATCACACACCCATACTCTGAGCACAGGTATCGCGGTCAATTGAGGCACGATTTGGGCGCAGATTTGTTCTATTTTTGAAATTTAACCTTCGGGCTAGAAATTTTGCATATGGGCGTGAAAGCAAAGCGCAGAGCAACGCATCTTGCATCGCCACTGAATTCATGTAATAGGCACTGATCTTTCCGCAGTTTGTTGGAACGCGCGGGCTCTCGTGGGGAGGCGCGGAAAGAATAACCTTCCCTTTGAAACGCGCCAGAAATGAAATGGAGACATCATGCCTTTATATGAGCATGTGTTTATTTCGCGTCAGGATCTCTCTGGCGCACAAGCCGAAGGGCTTGTGGAACACTTTGGCCAAATTCTGTCAGACAATGGCGGTAAAGTTCTAGAGAACGAATACTGGGGTCTGAAAACCATGGCCTACAAGATTAACAAAAACCGCAAAGGGCATTATGCGCTGTTGAAAACAGATGCGCCTTCGGATGCGGTTCAGGAAATGGAACGTCTGATGCGCTTGCATGAGGACGTGATGCGCGTGATGACCATCAAAGTTGACGCGCACGAAGAAGGCCCCTCTGTGCAAATGCAAAAGCGGGATGATCGTGATCGCGGCGAGCGCCGTGAGAGACGCGACTAAGTGGCAAGATAGGAGTATAACCCATGGGAGCTAAACCATTTTTTCGTCGCCGCAAAGTCTGCCCTTTCTCAGGAGACAACGCACCTGCGATTGATTACAAAGACACGAAACTGTTGCAGCGCTACATTTCTGAACGTGGCAAAATCGTGCCGTCCCGTATCACTGCGGTTTCTGCAAAGAAACAACGTGAACTGGCGCGCGCTATCAAGCGTGCGCGCTTTCTGGCACTTTTGCCATACGCCGTGAATTAAGGAGAGTCTGCTATGCAAGTAATCCTGATGGAACGCGTCGCAAAGCTCGGTCAGATGGGCGATGTAGTGGACGTACGGCCCGGATTTGCGCGCAACTATCTGTTGCCGCAGGGCAAGGCTTTGACAGCTTCAAAGCAGAACATTGCGAATTTCGAAGCGCAAAAGGCGCAACTGGAAGCTCGCAATATCGAAACCAAAAAAGAAGCCGAAGATTTGGCGGCACGCCTGAACGGGCAGACGTTTATTGTGATTCGCTCAGCGTCTGATGCCGGTGCTCTTTATGGTTCTGTAACACCGCGCGACGCCGCAGAGGTGGCAACTGCTGGTGGGTTTAGTGTTGATCGCAAGCAAGTTGTTCAGATCAGACCGATCAAAGAACTGGGTCTTCATGAGATGGAAGTCAGAATTCACCCAGAGGTCAGTGCAACAATCGTTCTGAATGTGGCGCGTTCACTAGAAGAAGCAGAACTTCAAGCTTCTGGAAGGTCGATCCAAGAACGCGCCGCAGAAGAAGAAGCCGCAGCAGAATTTGAGATTGCGGAACTTTTTGATGACCTTGGCGCTGCCGCGGATGATGATTTTATGGGGTCCTCTGATCCGATCGTTGATACCGAGCCAAGCGACGAGGAAAAGTCCTAAGACGCCTCATCACAAACACCGTATAAAAAGCCGTCCTGCAATGGGCGGCTTTTTCAGTTTTACGTACATATTTTTTTCATTTATTTCTGTTTTAAGCAATTTTGCGCAATAAAGATAAAGAAAACCGGCGCAAAACACACAAAACAGCATCTTTGCATGTTGACCTTCGATTCCTAGGCCCATACTATTACGCTGGTAATAAAGGAACCCGACATGCCGAAAGTGCTAGTGGTTATTGTGGAGATATCGCGCATGGGTCTGTAAGGGACGCTTACATCCCACCATGCGCCCTCGACATTCGAGGGTTTTTTTATGCCTAAAGAGAAAATAACCGCGCATGTTATGATGCGCTTTGTAGATGGAGCTATTCGATGACGCGCCAGATGACCGGAGCAAAAATGGTAATTCAAGCCCTCAAGGAACAGGGCGTGGACACAGTCTTTGGGTATCCCGGCGGCGCGGTGCTTCCGATTTATGATGCCATTTTTGAACAAAATGAAATTCAGCATATTCTTGTGCGTCATGAACAAGGCGCAGTACATGCGGCAGAAGGCTATGCGCGCTCCACAGGAAAACCCGGCGTTGTACTTGTGACCTCAGGCCCTGGTGCGACAAATGCTGTTACTGGATTAACAGACGCTCTGATGGATTCGATCCCTATTGTTGTCCTTACAGGTCAGGTGCCCACCTTCATGATCGGCTCTGATGCTTTCCAAGAAGCAGACACTGTCGGTATCACGCGCCCCTGCACAAAACATAACTGGCTGGTGAAAGACACAGCCGAATTGTCTGGCATCATACATGAGGCCTTCCACGTAGCCACGGCCGGCCGGCCCGGACCGGTTTTGGTAGACATTCCAAAGGACGTGCAATTCGCCTCAGCCGAGTACCAAAGCAAAAATAAAACGGTCACAAAACATTACCAACCCCGTCTGAAAGGGGATATCGACCAAATAACGAAACTGGTAGACGCGATAGAGAAAAGCGAACGGCCTATTTTTTATACAGGTGGCGGGGTCATAAATTCGGGCCCTGCAGCGAGCCAGCTTTTGCGCGAATTGGTGGGTGCGTCCGGTTTCCCGATCACCTCGACCTTGATGGGGCTTGGCAGCTATCCGGCTTCGGGATCAAATTGGCTGGGGATGCTTGGGATGCATGGGCTTTATGAAGCCAATATGGCGATGCATGATTGCGATTTAATGATTAATATTGGCGCGCGCTTTGATGATCGAATTACTGGTCGCATTGATGCGTTCAGCCCCAAATCAATGAAGGCCCATATCGACATTGATCCATCATCCATCAACAAAGTCATCCGCGTCGATATTCCCATCATCGGTGACGTCGCCCATGTTCTTGAAGACATTTTGAAAGTGTGGAAATCACGTGGACGCAAGACAAACACTGCTGCATTGAAAAAATGGTGGGCACAGATTGATGCTTGGAAAAAGATCAAGTGCCTTGATTTCAAGCAGACCGGCACAGCGATTAAACCACAATATGCAGTCGCCCGTCTCGAAGAGCTGACAAAACACCGCAAAGACCGATTTATCTGTACTGAAGTGGGCCAACACCAGATGTGGGCGGCGCAATATCTGGGCTTTGAAGCGCCAAATCAATGGATGACATCAGGTGGGTTGGGCACCATGGGCTACGGATTTCCCGCTTCGATAGGTGTACAGGTCGCCCACCCTGATGCGCTTGTTGTAAATGTTGCAGGCGAAGCCAGCTGGCTGATGAATATGCAGGAAATGGGCACAGCAGTGCAGTACCGCCTGCCTGTGAAGCAATTCATACTCAACAACGAACGTCTTGGCATGGTGCGTCAATGGCAGGAATTGTTACACGGCGAACGCTATTCCCATAGCTGGTCAGAGGCGCTTCCAGATTTTGTGAAACTGGCAGAAGCCTTTGGCGCCAAGGGCATTCTCTGTACAGACGCCGCAGATCTGGACGATGCCATCATGGAAATGCTTGATTATAAGGGGCCGGTTATCTTTGATTGTGTAGTTGAAAAACATGAAAACTGTTTTCCGATGATTCCATCGGGCGAACCCCACAACAAAATGCTTCTGGGTGAAGCAAGTACCAAAGACGCCATAGGCAAAAGTGGCGCGGTTTTGGTATAGCCCAGCGCCATTTGATATAAATCACAAGATTGGAACACTCCCATGTCCGCCCTAAAGATTAAAAAAGGTTCTTCAAAACATTCAGCTTATAACCTGAGACCAAATTACGATAATTTGGTGGAATCCCACACGCTTGCCATCGTTGTTGACAACGAAGCTGGCGTGCTTGCGCGCGTTATTGGTTTGTTTTCAGGCCGGGGATACAATATCGACAGTTTGACAGTCGCAGAAATTGACCACAAAGGTCATCGCAGCCGGATCACCATTGTGACAAGCGGTACACCTCAGGTGATTGAGCAAATCAAAGCACAACTTGGCCGAATTGTTCCTGTTCACGAGGTGCATGACCTGACAGTTGAAGGCGCGTCTGTTGAACGCGAGCTTGCTTTGTTTAAAGTTGCCGGGAATGGGGATAAACGCGTAGAAGCGCTGCGCCTCGCGGATATATTCAGAGCGAATGTTGTAGATAGCACCCTTGAAAGCTTTGTGTTTCAATTGACGGGAACACCGGACAAAATTGACGCATTTGCCGAACTGATGCAGCCCTTGGGTCTACGCGAAATTGCACGCACTGGCGTTGCGGCCATTTCAAGAGGATGTTGATCCACCTCCCAATCTGTCACATCAGGTGTTCATAAAATTCTGGTTTGATTTCCGAAAACAAAAAACGTTTCTTCGATCCTATTTTTGCATTGACTGGGAACGCGATGAAAACGGCACTATGTTTCTGTCCGCTTTTTTAGCGAATTTCGGTGACACATGTGTTTGGTCAGACTTAGAACGCGCATGATGCAGCATGTCATTTTTTAAATTGGTGTATTGTGCAGGGTTTGCAACGACGACGTCATAGGCGCGTCTGACTCTCCCTTTATACCCTTCGACAAATTTAACCAAATCCCCAACAGAAAAATCTGTCGGCCCTAAAGTGCATTCAGCCGCAACAAAATATGCGAGCTGACCATGATCATCACACCAAATCAGGGCATTGCCCGATTTCTCTTCGATCCAAATGATCACGCCGTACATCTGCTTCCCTCGTGACCGCAAATTTAACAAATCAACCAACCCCGCATGAGTCAGCAATATGTTAACAAAACCTTGTTTTTTCCAAAGTTCCAAGTCAAAATAGACCTTGTTTTGTGTCATTCGTGGCGCTGATCAGCATCACTTCGAATAATTTAATAATTAATTCAATTACTTAACGATTTTTCTTTAAATTCATAAAGGTGAAAAGGCAAAATTATGTCTAAAAGCAAAACCTTAACCAGCAATGCAGCACCCGAAATCCGGTCTATTTTTAGTTCAAATTTAAGACAACTTTGTGACAACTACGGACCGATTTCACAACTGAGTTCTGAATTGGGGATCAATCGAACACAATTTAACAGGTATCTTTCAGGAAATAGCTTTCCCAGACCAGATGTCCTATTTAGAATTTGCAATTTTTTTGGATTAGATGCGCGCATCCTGCTTGAGCCGCTCGACTCATTACAAGTCCGCTGCTCAAACATAATGTTTCATTCCGACCTTGAAGAGTTTTTCCATTCGGCGACTGATTTAGCTTCTCAATCCCTGCCCACAGGATTTATAAATTCATCCGTGGAAGCTTTATCTATGACGATTTGTTTACTTGTGGATTATTTAAGGTTTATCAGAAGGACGGATGTACTTTTGTTCGCGGGTTCGAACCCAAGCAAGTTTTTATCAAACAGGGCCTGCCCTGCAGCAGAGACCGAAGGGAATTCAGAGGGCTTTTCATGACCCACGGGAATGGCGTGGCTATGCTTTCCTCTTACAAGATGTCAGAGACGCGCATTTTCACGGTTCTTTCTCCAGCACCAAACGTCGAAAAGCATTTCTGGTTCGGCTATGCCGCACTCGCCCGGGATCAAAGCCCCGTGGCAAATAGAATAACGCGGTTTGTCGCCGAAGCCTTGGAACATGATGTTAGTAAGATCTTAAGTGTTGCCCGGAACCAGGGCTATGTCGAGATCGGCGATGTGCCACCCTATCACCGGCAATTGCTTCAGCTGGACAGTCCAATTCGCTAAGGATGTCGTGCTCGCAAAAATCGTGTCGTAATTGAACAGGTTTCCACTAAAGGCACACCTATGATACGCCATCATATTGCAAAGGGAGGGACACAAAATGCAAAAAACGGACCTAACTGCGGTACGTCAGTCTGTTTCGCTCGCGAAAGGTTTGCCAAATGCCCATTACATCGACCCGACGGTCTACCAAGAAGAAAAACATGCGCTCTTGTTTGATCAATGGGCGGGGCTTTCTGTGGCTGCAGATGTCCCGACGCCAGGTGATGCGATCCCGTTAACGTTTCTGGGCCTTCCTCTTTTGTTGTTACGTGACAGAGAGGGACAGGTTCGTGTGTTTCAAAATACATGTCGTCATCGAGGCATGATTCTTGTGGAACACCCCACAAAAATTGAGGGGGCGATCCGCTGCCCTTATCACAGTTGGTGTTATGCCACAGATGGGCGGCTGGTCAGCACCCCACATGTGGGTGGACCTGGTCAAAATACCCACGAAGACATAAAGCGTTCGGAACTTGGCCTTATCGAAATTCGTTCCCATATCTGGCGCGATGTCGTCTGGATCAACGTAAATAACAACGCACCAGAATTTCCGGTGGCCATGGCTGATGCGATGGAACGGTGGAAGGAATTTGAACAACCCCTCTTCCATGGAGGCGAAGACAGCCGCTTCAATCTAGAAGTAAATTGCAATTGGAAACTTGCCGTCGAAAACTACTGTGAGAGCTATCATTTGCCTTGGGTTCATCCGGGGTTGAATTCCTACTCCCGTCTTGAAGATCACTATAATATTGAAAAACCCGGGACTTATTCGGGACAGGGAACTCTTGTCTATCGACAGCTCGCGGATGACGCTGGCGGGGTATTTCCAGATTTTGCAAACCTGTCTTCCCAATGGGACAGCGCGGCAGAATATCTCGCGATTTATCCCAATGTCTTACTTGGCACGCATCGTGACCATGCCTTTGCAATCATCCTTGTGCCAGAGGGCCCAGAATCGACAACAGAAAAGATCCATCTTTATTATCCTGTTGCCGATACCGATCCGCATCTAAGGCAGAAAAACACCACACAATGGAAACTTGTATTTGAAGAGGACGTCTTTGTGGTAGAAGGCATGCAGCGGGGACGCCATGGCGTGGCTTTTGATGGGGGCAAATTTTCACCGGCCATGGATGGCCCGACCCATTGCTTTCATGATTGGGCTGCACAGCAGATTGAAACGAAACGTCAGGCACGCCATGCCGCAGAGTGAAGCCAAGCTTCAAAGTGAAATCCTAAAGGCACATAAAGATAACGATTACAGCCGCCTTTGCGAACTTTATGCAAAGGCAGCACAGACGCGCGGCGATGTGAACCAAGCCTGTTTTCTGGCAACACAGGCTTATGTGTTTGGTTTACAAAGCAACCATCCTTTAACAGAGCATCTGCACAGTTTTCTCAAAAATCACGGACGCGAAGAATAAGCCCTTTGACAGCGCCCTCAACTTGGCGCATGAGATGTGAAGTTGGGAAAGGCGCGCAGCAATGGTGCGGAACTCTTTTTTGTTTACTATCCTTCTGATTATTCTTGGAACGATTGGGGGTGGTCTTGCCTATTATCTGCATCTGCCACTACCTTGGATGTTGGGATCGCTCTTTGTGACCGCGCTGCTATGTTCATTTTTTCCCAAAAGCCTGCCTCAAAATTATAAATTTCCTCAAAAATTCAGGATGATTTTTGTGGCCACGGTCGGGCTCATGATTGGGGCACAAGTCACGCCCGATCTGGTCTCTCAGTTCCGCTTTGTCTGGATGAGCCTTATCGGAGTGACGCTCTTTGTTCCGCTCGCCTTTTGGGGAAATTACACTATTTTCCGGCGTTTTGGACAGTATGATCCGGTGACCGCCTTTTACAGTGCCGCACCAGGGGGTCTGATGGAAAGTATCGCATTGGGCGAAGAAAGGGGATGTGACATCAAAATCCTGACCACCCAACAATTTCTTCGCATTATTGTTGTGATCGTGCTGGTACCGACGGCAATGTCGATATGGCTGGGCAAGCCCGTGGGCAGCAGCGCAGG
>Ga0075480_10000215_pt1 | contig 32304 bp, 44 predicted proteins | sample DEB08_DNA_7_FD_81590 | JGI IMG/M metagenome (GOLD analysis project Ga0075480, IMG submission 81590) | Aqueous microbial communities from the Delaware River and Bay under freshwater to marine salinity gradient to study organic matter... | ecosystem: Environmental > Aquatic > Marine > Coastal ... | reverse complement strand
GAAACATGGAATTAGTCGTTGTAATGTTAGTGTTGTTAGTTGTATCGCCAATGGTTTAATTATGACTATTTTAAATACTAAATTATATAGAAGATTATTCTATTTGATTGTAGGTTTATTTTTTGCTGGTGCTTTAGCTTTTATTATAGATGCTATCCTGCTTGGCATGCCAGTGGAGCGCGCAGAATCTAATTATATATATCAGTATAATATAGGTGAACCAGATTTAAGGTAATGGCTTAAATACTCTTTTGCCTGATTCGTTAGGTAGATAGTGACCATACATCATTCTATTTCTCACTTCTCTTATTCTACTAATATGAACCCAAGACCCCTCATTAAAACATTGGTCAATTTTGAAGCCCTTTCCTTTTAAAAACCTTACTATGTCTTTCGGCTCTCCGAAACCCTCGCAGACAAAATCACAAGCCAAGCCCTGTAAGTGTTGAGATTTGTCGCTTGAACCTACAGCATCATTAACAGCCTTGCACCTATATGCTGAAGTTATGATAATAGGGTGACCTAATTCCTCCCTTACCTCCTGCATCATGTCCGCCGTTGATTCTAAATTATCCAGTATTTCTTTAACGTTTTCAGTTGGATAGTTTTCTATACCTAATCTTCTAGCTGTATCGCTAACAAAAAATTCATTAGGTGAAAAGTTTTTTCTTTTTAATCTATTCATGACCAATAATTTATTTTATGAGTGCTGCGGTTTTTGCATTTATCTTCCCAAAACTCATCATTGCGTGATATATTTTCAATAAATACTTTCAGCAATGCTTCGTTTGGCGTTAAAGCCTCTAAATTCTTTTCTTTTTTTGTTATAATCTCTTGATTGATTTTCCAATGCCTAATCACAACCTCTGACAGGCTATCGGTCAACCTAATGTAAGAGTAACAGAAATCACTTGATACGATTATTTCTTTGCTTGGATAGCAACTTGCTACTAAGCTCATTAAAACTAAGCTTAGAAATACGCTCTTTAATTTTTGCATCGCTCTTTAAGTTTTTTATAATCAAATCTTTTTCTCGCTGCTTTTTCTTCTGGTGCTTTGACTTGGTCATTAACCCGCCAAAGTAGAATAAAAAGCCACCAGCAATAAATATTAGTGCTGTTTTAATGTACTTGAATATTACCACCAGCCAGTCATGTTTATTTGTAATTCGATTTCAGAATCTTCGTCCATTTTTTCGCTTTAATTTCAACCTCGTCAACAATCTTGTCGTCAAGTTCATTATCAGTTTTTTTTGCTGTTTCCCTTAAAATAAGGATAGCCATATTTATCCTGACTTGTAGTGGAATCATTTTAAATAGCAAACCTAAAATTGCTAAAATTGGTTTTAAATACTTCATTTCTTTTTTAATTGATTAATAAACAAGGTGTAAACCAAATATAGGCCCCAAAAAGAACTTCGCCTAACTGCCAGCCATTACCTCTGATAGTTATTCTTTGCATTATCTCGCAAGAAGCAAGATAGATAGAACCCATAGCGAAGCCAAGTAGTGGGATATAATGATATGAAGGGTTAAATTCATATCCGAAGTAAGTTAATGATAGAAAAGCCAAGTAGATTGAGGTTGACCACATAACACCCCTAAAGCTTAAGGCAGCACAACTACTAGCGACTGGATGTCTATCGCTTCTGAACCACTTATCCAAGAGGCCAACATCATCTCTATTGTGCTGTATTTCTTTGCTTATCATCCCTTCTATGTAACCACCCCAGCCAAATGATGCAGCAAGTCTCATAGAGAGGTAAAATATTATTATATACTTTATATCAATGTTAAAGTATAAACAGTAGGTAATGGCGAATATAGTAGCGTTTAAATCTCTTACGTGCTGAACCTCGTTCTTTCTGTATATCTTCAGCTTGATTAGGATCTTTTTTGTGGTTGTGGTTTTATCGACTAAGTCAGTTAGCCAGCCGCCTCTGATTCTATTGAATATTGCGCCTAGTATTATAAATATCATTGTACTAAATATTTTATTATTATCATTACGTCACCTTTAACAATCGAGAGGCAGAAACTTGTTAAAATTAGCCTAGATTGCCATTTTCTGTTTTCAGTGTACCACTTTAAAAAATCTAGTATAAGTTTAAGATTCGTGGTTCTCATTTTGTTTTTTAATTAAGATTCTTAGGTCTTTTAATATTTCTTTGTCATCATCTACAATGGTGCGTTTTATGGTTTTTAGCTCCCCTTCTATTGCGTGCTTCTCTTGTCTGTATTGGGGTATAACCTCTTTTAAATGCGTAACATCTTTCTTAAGTGGCGCTATCTCCTCTTTAATCAATTTAATTATTTGAGGCATTGCGCTGTCTATGCTTTTTTTAATAGCTCCGGCGGCCATACATTCACCAAGAAACACGAAGAACTTGAAGAGTATTGCAACAAGCAGCCCCCAGAATCCAATTATACCACCCCATGTTTCAGTCATTAAGTGGTTTAACGTAGCTGTTAAAGATTCCACCGCTCTGCTCATATCGCCTCTTCCATCGCAATGTCTAATTCCTTCAACCTACCTAAATACTGCGCCTCTGTATCAAAGATTTCAATAGAGCAAACATTAGACCCGAAACTGACAACTTGACCAACTTTCACTTCCCTATATAGATAACAATCCTTCTCGCCAGAATTAGATACGCTACAGATTGACTTTTGGGCTACATAGTATTTTGCGAATTTATGACCCTTAATTTGCTTTTTCCATGAAGATTTTATGTTAAATGGATCTTTAATATCCCCACTTATACTTTCCCATAGATATTCATCAGATCCATTAGGATTCTGTCTCTTAGCTAAAACCTGAGTCTGTTTATTTTCATAAGTCTCACCCTCATCCTCTATTACAGTGACTTTACCATTCTTGATTTCTTCACTAGTCCAACCAGCAGCTTTTTTAGCTTCTTGGTCTTCCAGCTCAAATTGTTTTAAAGTTCCTAATTTATACATTAATACACCCCCCATTTATCATTCAAGTAAGACTCAATAAAGCTTAATTCACCTGATGTTAATACTTTTTTAAGTACGATAATCTCATATATTCTACCGCCAAAGTTTCTAGTAGATTTCTGTCTTCCTATAGCTATCTCTGTTGAATCCTTCGCAATCGCTGAAGCTAAAACTGAACCTGTTTTTTGTGTCCCATTTATACGAATATATTGTGCATCTGAACTGCTCCCCGAATAGCTGCTAAGTAATAAGTCGACATCTTGATCATTATTCTCTTGGGTAGATTGAATTGCTTCGGTATCTAATTTCACTGTTACACCTACCCTTCCTGTGCTTCTTGCTATACACCAAATAGCTGGATTGCTGCCACCTGGCGTACTGAAATAAGATACATTAGAGTTAGTGTTAGTAGTTGAGTTTCTTATAACTGAAAGTACGGTATATTCATCGTATCTAAATGCTGTTGTTGCCTTAATTAACTCATCATCCGTACCGTCAAAAGTCATATAACTGTTTGCTGTGTATAAAGGTTTTTCAGCTGTTACAGCCTGCGTCACGTCATAACTTAGGCCAGATTTATCATCCCATTGACTTACTAAACCTGAAGCTTCTGTAACTGTGGTAGAGTCATAAGAATCTAGCCAGAGAACAGTGTCAGCATCAATATCTGCGCCATTGTCTGTTATTGTCCAGCTTAACTGGTTTCTTAGTTTTGTATGCGCTGTGCCAGCGGCAGAGAATCCTGTATATGTTGCATTGCCAAAATGGATATTCACCCCTGATTGTAAAGATTGACCGTCTAGGCTAATTAATAAAGCGTCATAATTAGCTGTTGATATTGTTGTTGTTCCTTCCATAAAGTTGGTAGCTGCGATAATACTAGAAAAATCAGCACCCGATAAATCTTGATCGAACAAAGTGCAATTTCTAAGCATGTTTGTAATAGTGTGTACATTACCCGTAATAAGATTGGAGATATCTTGGTTTAACTTGTTGCAATTTAAGAACATATTCTGACGGCTATTAATATTAGGTGCCGTCCATTGCTCTAAATTAGTGATATAAGTTAGGTTGTTGCAGTTGAAGAATAGAGAAAGAAGTTCAGCCCCGCCAGAATTACTAAGGAACTTAGGAATATCTATTGCTGTTATTGCTGTTAATTTATTGCACCCAAAGAATGCTCCGCTTTCATTTGTTAAATCTAAGCTACCCCATTGACTGATAGTAATTAGTTTCTCTTCATCACCGGCGTTATTGAATCTCCAACCAGTGATAGTGTCCACGATTCTAACTGTGTAGGTTCCTGCGCTCGGATAGGTATGCGTCCATGCTGCGTCATTCCAAGTTGTTATATCATCAGAAGTCCCATCTCCCCAGTAAACAGTGCAATCATAGGTTCCGCCTGATACAGTTGGAACTGTGAATTGATCATTGTTTGACGTTCCTGCGTTGTCTGTTTTTACTGTGAAGATGAAGTTAGGGATAGATACAATTCCTTCTGTTATATCTCTTGTTATTCCGCTTGTTAACCCTCTAGTTAAAGCCATTAGAAATTTATATTAATGTTATTCAATTTATCTAGCGCATCATCTAAAGATTTAAAGTCCTCAATTTTTATAGCGTTAATTTCTTCAGCTAAATCATTAGAATGTTGTATAGAGCTTATAGCTCTAACCTGTAAATGCGAACTTAAGCTTTGAGCCACATCTTTAGTTATTTCAACATAACCCTTTCTTTCTTTTTCGCCTTCTATGATAGAGCAACTATACTTGACACTTGAGCTATTTAGAGCCCTATCTAAAATAGTAGAAGGCTCTGTGGCTGTGTTACCTGTTGCTTTGGTTTTGAATTTAAAGTAAACCTTTTTATCAGTTCCATACTCTAGGGCTTTGATTGAGACCATTGGTTTATCTAATGAAGCATCTCTGTTAGCCTTCATTTGTGAAATTTTAGATGCCTTCTTTTCTTTTAAAATAAGCGCATCTCTTTCTTTGCCTTCGATTAATTCAAAAGGGGCTTGACGAAAGTTTTTAGATAGTGATTCGTAAGAATCTGCTTCTAGTTCTAGAATTTCGCTTGTGTCTGTGTTTTTAATGTAAAAAGGAGTCATTTTTATAATTATCAATATTAATAAAGCTCGTCAGGAATAAACCAACCTGCTGAAGATATAACATAGGTACTTGCTGGCGTTGCAGTGCCTTTATGCTGAATAGTTGAATTAGTGTCTGTATAAAATGAAACCCAATTCACTACATTGGCATTAGATTCAACCCTTGATACGTTATAATTGAAATCTGTCACTTTATCTTTAAAAGTTATAAGATTTGGAACATTGTCTATCAAACCAATCACTAAAACAACTCTAATTCTAATGCCAGTTGGCACTAAATTTATAGCTAAGTCTGTAAAAGCAGTAGGAACAGTGGTGCTGTTATATTCTGTTAGTCCCCCTTGAATAAATCTGCCGTCTTGCTTAAAGTCTCTTATATTACTGCTGCCATCGGTTATAACAGCCATCACCCAATCTTTCTTGGTATATCCGCTTGGAAGCGTTGGGCTTACATAAGATGCTGAAAATAAAAAGTCAGCTGTCTCAGTTGTTGGATTCCATATAGCAAACATATGATAAGTCGTATCTGCCGCAACCGAACCAGTATCTAAGCCGCCAGCGGCATCACCCTCTGCCCATACAGCATCAATTTGCTTAGTTAAGGCGCTTGCTACAGCTTGCCCACTTCCATCATCAAATTGGAAGTTGCCTGCCGCAAAGTCGATGTCGTGGTCTGAGTCAGTTCCGTTGTTGGAGACGGTTATTCTGTCATTTAGGTAAACTCTACCTAATGCGGATGTTGTAGCCTGGTTGTCACTATAAACAAGGTCAGTTCCATCACTAACAGGGATTTGATTTGATGATCCTAAAGCTAATCTTTCAGCAACTCCAGGAGAAGAACCTCTAATAATATCGCCCCTTGTAGTAATAACATCTTCTTGCGCTCCAAGAGTTGTTCTTGCTTCTGAAGCTGTTTCATCGTCTAGTAAGGTTTTTATGTATGTTGATACTGGTGAACCCACTGTATCAGCTATTTCGCTTGCTGTCAGGTCGTCACCATCGCCATTTACTGTGATAAATTTCCCCGCATTCGCACTTGATACAGGTATTGTTACATTAGAAAGAGTCGAGCTTTCGGGTAGTAAAATTGATCTATCAATCTTTTCGTCTAGTTCTCTTGAAATTAAAGTTAGTTTATCAACTGTATCTTCATGAGAATTAGCAGGAAAGGCGCCTGTCCCTATGTTAATATAGTCAGTGCTTTGTGTTAATGCTATTTGACTTAATAGTGTGATTACGGCACTTGATGCTGGTGCTGTAGTGAATGTAACAGATCCCAACCTTGTTGAAGAATCATAGTCTACTGTGTAGTCCGTGTCCTCTGTTTGCTCAACGTCATCAACCAAAACTTTAAGGGTGTAGTCTTTCCCAGTCGAAGAATTAGCTTCGTTTAAGACTTCGAAGGTAAATGAAAATTCTGTTTGAACTCCATTTCCTGTGTAGTCGTTTCTTGCTGATGTTGTTTTCTCTGCGATAGTCATGATTTTAATTTAAAAAAAATATTATTATAAACAAGTTATTTTTTATTCGTTATTCTTGGAGTTCTACTTGGGGAACTTTTTCCCTTCCTCCAAAAATAACGCTGTCCAGTTTGGCTTTCCAGCCTGTTTTCCAACCTCCTAACTCTTTTTTTATAATCAGGGTCCACCATCTCCTCCAATTGATCTAGTATAAGCCTTTCGACAACTAGCCTAGAATACCAGAGGGTAGAGGCTGGGATATTTCTTTTAGCTAAGTTAAAAGCGTCCCTTCTTATTTTTTCTACCGTGTCCGATGTTGGGTCGTCAGCCAATTTATCTAAGTTGCCAATTAAAGTGTTTCTCGCATCCTCAGCTAAACCAACCACTGGGCCCCCAATGGACTCAGCTAAACCAGCCCTGCCAAAAAGGAAATCGCCAAAAATACCTAAACCACCACCTTGAAGAATAGCCGCCCCCCAAAATCTAGGATCTTCAGGGTCTCGCGGGTCTCTGCCTTTGGCTATATCTTTTAACATCATGGCGCCACCACCCAATAAAGAAGCTCCAACGAAGGAGTATGCAGCGTGTCCATATTTTCCTTGTTTGGCGGATTTAATAGATGGTATCATGTGGTTAAACATAACAGTCATAGGGAATGACTTAAATTGCAAGAATGTAGCTGCTAAACCCCTAACTGCCGTCCCACTTCTTGCGTCATCACTTAAGATAGCTCCAGTATTGATTGCCCTTGTTCTTAAGGTTGGTTCATTGGTGGCGATCATTCTTAAAGATTGAGAAAAGTCATCAATTTTATTTCCAACTTCTAAGAGTCTACTTGCTGCAATACCTTTAACCCTTAACAAGTCTTCACTTCTTAGAAAATTAACACCCTCCTCTGGAGAGAAGGTTTTAGCCTTCTTTATTATATCCCAGTCATCTTTGGTGATATTATGAAGTTTTAAACCTGCTTTAAAGTCCTTATTTATATTAACCCAATCTGTTTTGGCCAAAACAAGCTCTGCTAGAGTAGCTTCTAGCTCCATTGACGCTGCATCTGCGGCCGCCTTTGTCATCGCCTGTAATCCACTGGCTCTATTTGTAAACTGAGCCAGCCATCCAGTCACCTTGCCGCCCATATTCTCGCCAGTAAACCTGACATCTGCTAATGCTGAGCCTCTAGCTATATCAGCAATGTAACCGCTTCTTTTTGCTAATTTTCTATCTTTAGAGTTGGTCGGGTTAAGTAGTTTTGCGTATCTCTTTAGTGTTTTTGTTGCAGACAATCCATTTATATTAGCCGCTGCCGCTGTAAATGCTGTGTCTGATATAGCTGATATAGGCGCTGCACCTAGTAAGGCGGCACTTAGTAAGTTTTTAGTGTTGCCAATTGTTCTGAACAGCCACCCTTCACCAACCGAAGAGTCAACATAGCCGTTTAAAACTTGATACATTCCATTAGTCCACTTTCTTTTGAAGTCTTTGGTGTCTCTTGCGAGCATTTCTAAATCTAAACTTCTCATTAAAGCATTTGGTTTTGGCCCCATTTTTTCCAGAATAGCTGTATCTCTCGCTAAAGATTCGAGGTGATTTATAACAGAGTCATATAAACCATCATCACCAACGCCATAGAGGTCGTTATATTCAAGGAAAGAGTCAGCATCTTTAAATCTGTAAAACCTGCTAGAGATCCTCTTGTTTGATATTTCCTTAGATTTCCCAATAGAAGATTTGCCAGCTTCTATGTCTCTTAAGATGTTACTTCTTCCGTTAGTTATTATGCCATCGTAATCCTCTTTCATCTCAGCAAGTAGTTTTTCTTTTGTAAATGGCAACCCTGTTTCACGGTCTATCATTTTGCTTTTATCTAGTCGCGGCTCTAGGTGATTATACCAATCCTCAAAAGATGTTTTTTCTAGTAGTTCTTTTTTGTGAGCTGTGGGGAAATAGTTTTCTAAGTCTCCCATTATACCGCCAGCGTTTTTATATCTTTTGTTAGCTTGCTCAAAGGTTTTTCTTATTGAAGTCGCAAACTGCCTTGCCTCTGCATTGCTTGTATTTTTGCCTAACAACTCACCAACAACATCTCTTATACCATCCTGCCTCCTGTGAAGTCCTGCAAATTTACTTCTGTATTCATCAGCGAATTTATCCATATTGGCAAAATATTGTTTAAGGATAGTTCCTTTTCTTAAATACGAATCCTCTAACAGATCTCTTACCGCAGCGTCAAAAGCCTGTCCTTTTTCAACTTTTTCTAATAGACTTTTTCTGATGGCGTTTTGTGTTAAAGCGGCTTTAATAGTATTTCGTTTTTTCTCAGCAATCAGATTAGCTTCTGCAGTCATTATGTCTAAAGCTGCCTTATTGGCGGCATCAGCGTCCCCCATTGTGTCAGCATATATTTCTTTTTGAGACTCGAATTTCTTTTCAAGGGTTTTTAATTGACCTTTACTTAGCAAGCCTTCATCGACCTTTGATTGTAAACATTTTATAAAAGACATTTATCCTATTGTACAAGTTGTTATTTGCTTTAAAAAGTTTTCGTCATTATCGAATCTTTCTAGTAATTCTCCTATCCTAAATTCTCCATCTTCTAAGGAAATTAGCAAGTCCGGGTTTTCTTCTGCTAATGCTCTAAAATTAATATCTTCAGCTTGTATGAATTGAGGGTTGTTGCTTTCATCTAACAACCTATCCATAAAGTCGGGTTCTAATACGTCTTTATTGGATGACTCTGGGTTGACTCTGGGTTGATTCTGGGTTGGTTCTTTTTTGGCTTTATTAAATGCTTCTGTTAGCTGTTCTTTTGTTTTACTGTTATGACCCCAATATCCAAACTCATTAATACTATCTCCTGCAAACTCTATCTCTTTGGCCTTTACTTTAAAAGAATGAACCTTTACCCCTTCTGCTAAACTTTCGCCTTTTGCATATTCTTTCGACAAAGTAACCCAGTCTCCCGTTCTTAATTCTTTTTTTGGTGATGCTCTGTAAATCGTTATCTCCGCATCAGGACTTCCTTTAACATTCGTTAATGCGTTAAAAGATTCTTTGACAGATTTATCACTCATATCCTCGTAGTATTGAGGATTTTTATAAAAATCATCAGGAAAACCCATCTCAGAAACTTCTTGTGTAATATTACTAGCGTTTGCACCTGTTTTTGTTGGTCTATGCCCCATAGCGCCATCTAAAGATCCTTTTTTAATTGGAACAGATTCTATAAAATCATCAACATTATCAAATTTAGAGGCTTCTAAAACCAAAGGGTCTTTATCTTTTTTAAACCTTTCAAGCTCTGCTAATCTGGCTTTTTCAATTTGTGTGTCGCCTCTTTTTGGCTTTGTATCTAAAGCAAGAAATTCTGACTCCGTGACTTTAATATCATCAGGCTTCACTTTTTTTCCATTTTCAAGAGCTTCTGACGCTGCTTTTACGCTGTCGTAATGCTTCTTGGTTTCAACAAGTGTTTTACTTCTAACGAACGGCATAGCCTCTTTTAAATGAGCTACCTTTGACATATAAGATGCCGCTATCTTTTGAGAAGGTTTTAGATTTTTAATTTTAGACATCTTATTATAAATAAGCATAGCAGACGGTTTAGCTCCTTTCAACGCTCCAGCCATAGAGCCGCCAAATAAAGCGGCAAATCCGACATTTTCCACCACCTCTTTAAACCCATAATCTTCGCCCAATTCTTTTTGCCACTTAGACACGAATGGCTGGGTTGCCAATTCTGCTGTTGCATTAACTCCAGCCTCAATTAAAACTGTTCTTAACACCCCAGCACCTCTAGCCGCCCCAAATGGCAGTACAGCAATATTAATAGGATCGGTAGCAACTGCCCCTATACCACCTAATAAATTAGCAGAAACGCCAGAAAATGTACCAGATCTTGCCGAGGCTTGTTGAGCTTCTAACTTTGACAACTTGGCCGTTTTCCTCGCTTGGTCTTCTAATTCTTCTTTTGTCAAAATATTCTTGTATTTCTCAGGCTCTTTTTGTTTTAGCTCGGCAATATAATCTTCTATATATTTTTCATCGTGCTTCTTCCTCATGTTAGAAATGTGAATAGGCCCCAACTCCAAAACGGCTTGCGCACTTGGTTCCTCAAAAGGCTTATAATTACTAGCTCTCGCTGGGTCTAATTTTCCACCCTCTATTTCCTCGAACAGTTTAGCCCGCTCTGATTTTTGATCGTTGATAAGGTTTGATCTAGATGTTGTGATGAAATTATCCCTAAAAGACCTAAACTGCTTAGATAATACATCTGTAAAAGATGAAGGCTCTTGCTGGATTGGTTGATTGCCTATTGGGGCTGTCTCTTTTTTTATAAACGTAGCTAAAGACATTATCTGTTATAAATTTCTTTAAGGTTAAGCACAAAAGGATTCCCTTGTTTATCTACGGCAAATTCGTCATATAAACTTATAGTGTAAAGCCCATCACCCACGACAACAAGCTGGGCATCTTTTAAGGCATCCTCACTTAATTCACTACCATTAGCTATTCTAGGAACATCACCTTGCACACTCATAATAGTAGCCCTGTCTAGTCCATCAAAAAGATCCTCAAACTCACTTTCACTGATAAATTTACCGTCATTCTTTCTAAAACCCACAACCTTCGAATCGTTGACTTCGATTATATCACCAAAAACTTGTTTAATTGACTTCTCTATTAGTTCTTGATCTGTGTTAGTATCATTGATATTATTAGAAACGGCTTTGTGAGCGTATATATTTGTTATAGCCTCTATTGAAGCCTCCCTATAATCCTGTTGAACAATAGCGTCTCCAGCGATATCTAAGAACTTATTCCTCATAGTATTAGGACTAGGCATTGTAACCACTTTACTTTTTATAGCTTTACTACCAGATAGTATTTCCGAAGATGTTTTGCCGTCCTCATTGGCAAGGGTAATCGCTAAACCAAGTGATTTATTTTCTTCAAATATGTTTTTAGCTAATAAGTCTTTTTGCTCTTCCGTGATATTGCTCGTTAAACTATTTAAATAACCTGTTGCATTCTCTGGGGTAGCTGATTCTAGTGTTTTAATTAAAGCTTCGGATTCATTTTTATTAAGCAGGGGCATATCAATTTGATATTGCTCGCTTTTTTTTGAAACAAATTCAATTCTTTTTTCTAGGCTCTCAGCGGAGTTTTCAACGTTTACTAAATCAATTTCTGGCACATCTTCTTTATCGAAGGTATCGACAAACTTCCACGGATCGCTAAACCTTAGTTTTTGAGCCTTTTCTAGTAAATCGGCCTGCACCTTCTCTTTTCTCTTCCTTGACTCTCTTATCCTATTTTCAATAGAGTTTATCTCCTTTACACTCACAAGGTTTTGCTTTAAACCTAAATTTAATGTGTCGCTTAAATCCTGACTTACTTGAATTAAATCTTCTTCTCTTTTGGCGTTATTAAACCTATTTTCTAAGTCGAAAACCGTGCTATAAAGAGCGTTCTTTGCATAAGTCTTTCTCTTGTTAGATAGCTCTTTATCGACACTAAAATCTAAGCTTACCTGACTGGTTTCGTATTCTTGTTGAAGAACCTTTTGGAGTCTTTTGTCGTCACCGTAAGATGCGCTTAACTCTTCAAAATAATTCTTCCTTTCTTCGCTTATTTTTTCTTTTGCACCGTTTATAATCTCTGGATCGTTAGCTGATTCAGATAATCTAATTTTTGCTTGATTATCAAACTCTCTAAGCTTATTTCTAAAATCCAAAGCTTGTGTCGCTTGAAACTCTTCTTGAGCCTTTCTTTGCTCGGCTTGTTCTTGTTGGAGTTTATTAATACCTATTGATGAAATAGTGCCGCCTAGATTAGCTAGTGCGTTAGGTATTATTTGAGTTTGCGCTATAGATTTTGGCGCAAGGCCAGTTTCGGTTGTCTTTCCTACTGTTACACCCTGACTTCTTGGAATCATTACCATTATTTAGAGCCTCCAAATTTACTTGCTGTTTTTAATCCAGTGCCAAAGGCTCCGATAATAGAAGAGGTTAAAGCATCTCTTCCAGCATCTCTAACGTTGCCAGCTTGAGCTTTTAAAGCATCAGATCTTGCTTGTCCATGTCTTTTTATGTTAGCGATAGTTTCCGCTTTATCTCTTAAAGTCTCTTCAATTAGCATCATCGGCGACCCTTCAAGCATTATGCCGCTTCCAGATATTCTAGCTTTCTGCGTACCTAGCAACTTATCAAACTTACGACCAGCTTGAATAGCTTCAAACTCCGCAGATTCTCTTTCTAGTCTTGCCCTAGCGTCTAAAGCTGCTTGTTGTTCTTTTGCTGCTTTTCTAGCTTGAATACCGCCATATATTTGACTTCCGCCAGATAAGACCGCTCCACCAATTACTGCGCCTGTTGCCATAATTAATAAAATTTAGTATAAAAATATTCATCCTTCTTATCGAAGGTCATTTGTTTTAATGTGGATTCTTTTTCAAACCCTAACATTTCTATCCACTTCACGAACTCATCGGTAATTGTGGTTTGCACCCGATGAATATTCATTTTTTTTACATAACTCTCTAAGAGATTATTAATCTCTTTGTAGAAGCTTTTTGCGTAATTATCCACATAAACACTAGGAATCACCCAGCAATGCGCCACACCCCTCCTAACTAGCTTTAATCCGCAACAAAATATAATCTTGTCGTCTTTTATATAAGTCAAAGCTTTATCCTCGTCAAAAGGGTATACTTCGCCTTTTAATTCGTTTAAATTAGGATAATTTATCTTAAAATTAACCAAGTCTAAATGATCTAACTTAAATTCTTTACTTATCATTTACCGTTACTTTATAAGTTATACCTTTGATAGTCATTGGTTGTGGCCCATCTTGGACAACTGAAATTTGACTAATCGTTCCCCAAGTTCCACCAGTTCTGATTTCTTTGTCACCTTCAAATAGAGGAGGTGTTTCATTCATGTTATTATTAGTTGATCTTGCAGGAATTACAACTGTATTTTCACTAGATATAATTTTGCCACCGTTTGTGTCCTCAAGTCGTATAGAAACTGTATCAATTCGATCTAATTTACTTTGTGTCGATCCTATCGTCTGAGCTAAGGCTCTTGCCTCGATAGGCATTGATTTTTGCGTAGAGGTGTAAGATAAACCTACATGAACTATGGCACCAGCTAGGTTTAAAGTAACAACTCCATTAGAGACTACTTGGTCAGGAATAGTCGCTCCATCCGAACATATAGATACTGTAGCACCTTCTAAATGGTCTAATCCAGTTATGGTTTTTACTGCAAAAGCCCAATTAGTTAGGCTGTCATTTGCGAATGGCTCTAGTATATCTAAGGTGACATTCTGATCATCAACATAAGCAGTGATCAAGCCTCTGCCGTTTCCGTCTAAGTCGTGAATTTCCTTTCCTATATCATCTGATGTGAATAAGGAGCTAGCAGCTTCTGCGTTAGAAGAATCTAGTGTTAAAACTATAGATTGAGTTCCGTTATATGTTAAAAATGAATCAAGATAAGTTCTATAAAAGTTAGAGACTAAAAAATTAGGATCTTGTACTTCAACATATCTCTTAGTTGAGCCATCAATTGTTCTATTTACTATAGCGTAATTTTCATCAGTATCATCTGCGCTGTTAATTACCGCTATGGACTCAAAACTACCTTGTGTAGTAAACCTATACCAAGCCAAAACCTCTTGATCTTGCTCACTACTTAACAAGGCTAGTTGGCCATCGCTACGCACAGCCCATAGATTCGAAAGCGGATCTTGCTGATATGATAGTTGAACTATACCATCTCCTGTGATATGATTAGCGTCAACAGTTAGATCTTGCGCTGCATATTTATCGCTATTAATATTGTAATTAATAGACCTAATCTTCTTGTTGCTTTTTTGAAGATAAAGTGGCGAACTTCCTACTAATCTAGGTGGAATGTTTGAGCAGCCGAAAGATATATGTCTTTTTACATCGATGTCGCTAGGTGTTAGTACAGATCCATTTGATGAGCTAGTAGCTCTAAATATGCCGTTAGTCGTTCCAATAAACAAGACCTCATCGGAGAATAGCCATTTAATATCACCTTTTTGGGAAGCAGTTTTAATATTAAATGCGTCATTGTCTTCTGTACCAGCCTCAAAGTTTTCATAATCAGCGTTTGATTGTGAGAAGAACACTTTGCGAGGGTTAAAAGAAGTGCCAGAAAGTATCATTCTTTGTTCGTGTAGAGCAATGCAAGAGGGATGTGATCTAGCATCGCTAAACTCTCCCTCACTCCAAGTAAAATGAGTACCTGTTTGTAAAGATGCAGGAATTGCAGCTTGAAACTCTACGGTAACTATTGTTGAACTTGTGAAGGCGGTTATTTTAAGAAAAGCAATATCTGTGCCGCTTCTTATTTTCCATAGTCCGCCTACGTGATCAGAGGTAAAAGGCGTATGGCCGCCACTTGCTGTTAATGTTCCACTATCCCCTTCACCCCATGGAGAGCCGCCAGTTAAAGCTACTAAATCGGTTGATACGATATTTTCGGCAACAAATGGACCCTTAAGTAAAGTAAGTTCAGAGAAATTAAACGAATTAGTCGCAAGTCTGGTTAGTTTGTAGATTGGGTGGTTAGGATGCACAAAATACATAACATCAGAATCTTGCACATATCTAACATCAGGTATTTCGCTTTCTAGGTAAGGCGTAGCAACCTCATGTATTCTTGAAGAAGTTCCGCCAGATGAATAAGCTGTGTAACCTGTGCCATCTATCCCTTGTAGCTCATAAGTGTTTGTCGCTTTGTTTGCAATTGTGAACTCCTTATCGTTGAGTTCTGTCATTCCAGCTACATCTTGTATAATAATGACATCTCCGTTGGCATAGGGATGTCCAGCATCTGTTATAACAACAGGGTTAGCTTGTGTTGCGCCTGTGATTGTTGTTTCGTTCTCTAAAACTCTTGCAATATCTTTGAAAAACCTCATATAGGTTTCTCCCATCTCTATTGCGTAAGATTGGCTGTCGCTAAATTCAAATTCGACTAGATAGGATTGCTTTGATGAGTCTTTAGTTTCAGCTATGAATTTAAAGCCTTTTCTTCTGAATAATGGTCCTTGGGGGAGGGGCAGGAAGTTTTCTACGGTCTCACTTCCGTTATAATATCTACCGAAGTCAACTCTTGCATTAACTAACTTGCTAAGTTCGCCAGCGGTAAAATTTGTCCTTAGTTCTGAGACTCTAGGCATTATTCAACTAATTGTGATATATCGTTACTAAAATAAGTTTCTCTGGCATCGTTGTATTTACTGCCAGTGATTGGTGTTAGATTGTCCTCTTGATAGTTTTTGTCTTTAGCGTTCTGTAATGCAACATTATACAATTCAAACATAGAGGAATTTAAACCTTTATCGCCAGTAAGTTCGAAACAAACTTCTTGAGCTATTCTTAAGGAGAAAGCTTCGATAAATAAAGAATCATACTTATTAGGGTCTGTTTCTTTTCCTACATATTTAATTTTTGCAGTTGTTTCATTGGTTAGTAAGTAACCATTTTCAATCTTATAGTTAGTGTTGTTATACACATCTAACAACCTAACTATAATCGGGAAAGTTGGCAAAACAAAACGATAAGAGTACTCGTAAGCAGGAGTTGTGGAATCTTGTGCTAAATTCTTTCTGAAAATAGCAAAGTTCCATTCATGTTCTCTTAAAACTTCTAAAAGAAGATCGTCATATACTGCTTTGCAGGCAGTAGCTTGTGGCGAAGTATCAGTGTCAATGTTGATTGATGTACTTACGCCAATTTTTCTTAATGCTTTATTACAAATAGAAGTTTTAGAAGTCATTAGAAGCTAAGTCTTAAATATGCAGAAGTACCAGAAAAATTTCCAGTTTTAACAAACAAACGATACTCAACATCTGTTTCTACTTCTTTTATAATTTTATTAAATGTAGCAATATAGCTTTCAACATCAATCCAGTTGCCAGCTACACCATTATCAATAAAACGTCTTTGTAAATGAACTGTGCCAGCAAAAGAACCAGTTTCAAAATCACCAGTTGCGTTTATTTCTGTTTGATTTGCTCTTATGGCTTCTGTTCCTGTATTTTGAGCTGTAATTGTAGCTTCGGATAATCCTCTAGTCATAATCTTATAAATTGAAATAGGGGGCTTTTACACCCCCTACTGGAGTTTAAACTGTGTAGAAAGTTTCCATAGTGATGTCACCTGCGGCAGTACCAACTGTTACAGAAGTCAAAACGATGTCAATCATTTTCTTAGGGTCAGAAGAAAGACCAGCTAACTGCCAAACTTCTTGGTTACGGATGTTTTTATCTACACCGCTTAGAAGTTTAGTTGAAGTTGCTGAACTTAAGTCTAAAGCGTCTAATAAAGCGTTATCATCAATAACGGTACCATCAGTGTAGTAGAACCCCACATTGAAGTCAGTACCACCAGTGATAGCGTCATTTTCGATTTCTGATTGATTAGACAATACAGCGTTAGAAGGAACTCTTGCAATAGTATAAGTTGAAGTATCGTCATCAGCAGCAGCGATGGCAACAGTTTCTACTTGTCTTAAAACAGGAGAGTTAAAAAGTTTTGAGTTCAAAACAACTGGATCTGAATCTAGATTGTCAATGTTGATTGAACCTTTTGTTGTAACAACAGCCATAATATTAATTTATTTAAAGGTTAATTATTCAGTACAAGCGATTTCAACGATTTTTTCGTCTTCAATACGAGTAGCACCAACGTCTAATTTAAGGTAAAGAGTTTTAGTGAATGAACGTTCTGCGTTTTCGCCAACTTTCATAGTAATATCTTTAGCCATACCGAAACCTAAAGCGTTTTCAGTATAAAGAAGGACTTGTCTATTAGAATCGCCATCAAGACCTAGTCTTTCAGAGCGGATAAAGTTGATATTGTTCCATTTACCAATAATGCCTTTATCAAGAACCGCGCCTGCCGTATAGTCAGCATTGATGATTTTTTCGTCTTGCATTAAGTCGTTTTCTTGTGAAGCAGTAATTGCACAGTAAACCATTTCTTCAGGGTCAACATCGTTGCCTTTGATGATTTCCATAGCATTTAAAAGCTTAGTAGAAGATAGACCAGCAGAACCGTGTACGATTTTTTGAGAAGAAGGAAGTGCAGAAGCAGTTGTGCCGTCTTTACCTTCATACGCAGTACCAGTTGCAGCAGCGATGATCACATCATCTTTTTTGCGTTTTGCAGCTTTGATCAAGCCTTGCATGTAGTCAGAATCTAAACCAGAAATGATTGAACGATCAGTGTCGAAGTCGTCAATAAATAAAGCGCCATGAAAAGCGGCAGTAGTCATTTTTCTTCTAGTGTGTACTGGATCAATAAAAGGAGTAGTTCCGTTACGAGAAGTTTTTTCAAGTAGGTTAAAAGATCCTAACTTGTGAAAGAAAAATTCTTCAGCTTTTACAGCTTCTTTTCTTCTAACAGTGCCATCAAGGCGTGAATTGTTTTGTTGAACAGCTTGGATAATATCATCTTTAAACTGCTTAACATGAATTTGATTTTGAGAATCAGTCATTGTAAGTTTGATTTAAATTAAAAATAGAAAAAACAGGATCACTCCCAGAATTGCTACCCTTAACTTTTCAAAGACCTTACAAGGCTACCCTTTACTTCGTGTGCGGACAATCATCTAAATGGGGCTAGGGTTCGTTTCTAGCCCCACATACCTAAAATAGGTACTTAGATAAATACTAAATAACAAATTATTGTCAAGTATATATTTATAACTTGCTTAAATTTGACACAATGCCCAGTGATTTTGCATCTTGGTCTTGATAAGCAATGGGGTATAGCTCAGAAAGCATTGATGTCTTTTGATGTTCAGGGATTTTTGAATCCGCTCTTATTTCAGCAATTCTAGACAGCGCAGTGTCTCTGCTCATGGTATAAGAGGATTCTTGTTTGCCAGTCGATGGCTCGCTCACCCTGTTAGAGATATTATTTAACATATCAGCCAAAACAAGTTGGGTTCCTTTTTCAAATTTATCAAATATATCTTTATATCTTGGGTCAACAAAGTTATTCCAAGTGGTCTTTGATTGCTCGATTAGTTTTTCAGACTCAATACCATTCTTTTGTTTTAAAAAATCCGACTCTTCTTTTACTTGAGCTTGAAATTGAGCCTCGGATTCTTCTTGACTCTTTGTCATAACACCTTGTTCCAATCCCATATACTCTTCTGCTAGGGCTTTAAATGAATCTGGATTAATCCCTAACTCTTGAGCTTTAGATTTGATAGCTCCTAAAATCTCTTCGTTTGGTTCGTAGTTTTCAGGGGCTTCGTAAGAGTAATCCTCTGGAGCATACTCTTTGTTAAATTCTCCTTCAAGTTCTTTTCTTACTTCGTCTTTGACTTTACCAAAGTGTTTAGTTTTGTGGTAAAGCTCTTTAGCAAGCATTTCTGGTTTATCTAGTGGTAAGTTAGAGCTAATTCTCTCGAAGTCGGGGTCGCTCTTTACATCTTCGGGGAAATAATCAGCAAAGTTAAATGCTGTTGAAGATTCTTCGGTTGAAGTTTCTTGTGCTATCTCATTTGGAGACACGTTTGTTTCTTCTGTCATGTTTTTTTTATTTAGTTATTAGGGAGTTGGGCATAAATGTGGTTAAGTAAAAGTAATGCGCCTTCTCTTAAAAGAGCATCTTTTGCTATATCGTCAACATGAAAAGGAAAGCTCGTCATAATAAAAGCTTCCAACTCCTTTATTACCGTTTTTCCATTCTCGTTATTAAATACTTCAGAATAAATTTTTTCTAGTTCGTTCATACTAATTCCGCTTGTTTTGCCATTGCGGCAGTTTTAACCGCCTCTTGTTCTTGCATTATTTGCTCTTGTTGCTCTTGTTGAGTTTGTTTTTGCTCTCTTAGTTTTTGAACCTTTGCTTTGCTGTTAATTAATTCAGGTTCAATGTTTAAGATCTCTCTTTTATATCTAATAACCTCATCAAAATTAACAAGGTCTAATACATCAGGGTTGAATTGAGCTAGGTTAGCAACGTCAGTCAGCCATTTATCAATTGAAGTGGATTCGCTTAACTTCTGACTTTGTGCAATTGGGTTAATGTACTCAATCTTTAACTCTCTGTTTTCCTTTAAAAGGTTAGGAAGATCTTTATTGAATAAGCCGTTATCAGGAATAAGGTCGTTGTTTAGATCATAAACCTGCGAGTAGAGCAAGCTAAATGTTCTAGTCAGGACTTTATCCATATAATCAACCAAAGAGGTTACAAAGTCGCCCATAATCCTAAAGCCTTCTGCTCTTAATTCCAGAACTTGAGTCGCTGTTGCATTGGGATTTTCAAACACTTTTAACTTATCAATAAAGAACGTGTCCTTGATAGTTTCTTTAATCTCAAGAATTAAGTCTTTATTTGCCGCAATACTACCGACTAGATTAATCGGTTCTACTGCCGCGCGTCCGTTGGCTAAATTCTTTTGCTCAGGGTAGTTTAATGCACCAGATTTTAGATTGAGCACTCTCGAATAGTTAGCGTTTACATTCATTGGGGGGCGTAAAGCAAGTTCAGTTGCTTCATTTAACTGCTTCCACATCTCGTTGGATTGGTTGGCACTGGCTAAAGCCATCATTGCGCGAGAAGTTCCATCAACTTCATCGGATGCTTTTTCGCTTCTACCTATTGCGATTGGCATTGTATCCCAACCAGTCTCTTCTATTAGTTGTTTATTGGCAACGTCTATCCAGTAACCAGCGATAGGTTTATTTAATATATCAATCTTTTGCTCTTCTCTTTCTTCACGAGGAAGAATGTGTAATTGTAAGTGAAATTCTTTAAAAGGCTCTTTGTTTGCTGCTTTTTTAATTTTTTCATTTATTTGTGCGTCGGGATTATTGCCCCATTCTTGAATAATTTGTCTAGCTGTTTTTTTAACATCCAAGACAATATAATCAATATCTCCATCCTTTGATTCAGCAATGCAATAATCTTTGATGTGTAAAGTGTGGTACTTAATAGGAAAATTACCCTTCTCAATCAAAGTGGCAACTGTACCAAAAACAATATCATCGGCCACGGCTTCACTTAAAGAACGTTCAAACCCGCTCTTAGGGTCAAACATGGTCTTTAAGATTAAATTAGTGAAATCTGTCAACCACTCACTGACTTCAATATCTTCATTTACTTCTTCAATAGGTGAAACAATAGTTATTGGTTTGATTGAGCGATTAAAGAATAAGCCGATAACTATTGATTTTAGTGTGTGTACGGCATTCACAGGATAAGAATCAAAGATACGTCTTAATTGCTCCTTATCACCTTGTGATCTTTGACTTGTTATATTAGCTTTGATTGGCCTAAATATATCAGCAACATATTGCCATTCCGTCTCAAAGTTAGAGCGACCAGATTTTAATAATTCTGCTTTTTTTAATAAAGTGTTGATGTCCATTAGCCTAGTGTTTGTTGTCCACCTACTCCGCCAAGAGTTGGAGAAAATAAATTATTTTGAGCATTGCCAGCAAATATAAGTTGCCTTCTTGCTTTTTCTTTTTGTTTGCGCACTGATTCATCAGCAATGGCTTTTTGTCTTGCAATCTCTTCTTTTGATCTAGCTTGCTCTCTTGCTATACCTTCAGCCCTTCCTTTTCTCTCAGAAGCTAGCCTTTGCTTCCTTAAAACAGTACCTGGAAGGCCAAGGATCCCAGTATTTACCACTTTATTAAATGTCTTACTTGCTCCCATTACTTAATTGCGTATTCAGGTTGATAATATTTAGGTTTTCTTTCGCTTATACCTACTGCCATATATCTAAACGAATCAGCAGCGTTAGAAGACCAGTCGTGTAGTGGTTTGAGTTTAAACGTGTTTTTCATTTCGTCAAATTGTTTTTTGTAGTTACGCAAAGCTAGTAGCCCTTGTTTACATTTATCCTCATCAAAGACGCATCTATTGAATACGGATCGTACAGCGTTGATGCCGTCTTGAACGGGGATATTTGGCACAATGTCAAAATCAATTCCTAAGTCATGTGCAATATCAATTCTTGCTTTACCGCTAGTAAACTCTCTGACAGCAATATCATGTGGTGCGTTGTGTTGCTCGTATATGTAGGGTTTTGCTTTTACTTCTTTGATATAGAAATCAAGCCCTTTGCCTGAGTCTTCCAAGAAGTCAATAATTCTAATCTCATTTCCTACTTGCTGAGTAAACCAAATCGCCGTTGCGTCACTTACCCCAAGATCCCACCACGTTTGAACTAGTAAATTAGATTCATGAGGCATTGAAGTAATTCTACCATCTTTTTTAGCCTCGTTTAGTTGCTCACTATAAAAAGCCCCCTCGACCGCTGAATTAAAAGAACAGTAATATTCCTGATTAAACAAGTCTAAAGTCTTTCCTTGCTCTATAAACTCTTGTTTTATTTGTTGTATTTGCTCGGTGGTAAATACTTGTCCATTTGTATCATCAACCGTTAATATTTGAGTAAACCAATTATCATTCTTCTTTGCCATCTCCCATAACTCGTAAGCATGATTGTGACCTTTGGGCGTAAAGTTAAACAATGCCCAGCCATTCGTTGCCATAAGCATAGGTTGGATCACTTGCCAAGCTGTCGGCCTCTGCTCTGCGTACTCACTAAATACAGCTCCTTTGATACCCGCTCCCCTTAAAGCATCCACATTATCAGAGCCTACAATTTGATACACAGAACCGTTAAAGAATTTAATCTTCATTTCTTGATCGTTCTTCGACGCTATTAGCTCTTTCGGGATATAGTCAAGATATTTGCGGCCATTGATGTCAGTTTCTGTCCAGATTGCTTTCTTGCCTTGATTGTAAGTTGGGAATACATGCCAGTATGTCCCGGGCGTATCTAGTATTGCGCTTTTAATTAAGTAGTTTAAGCCCAACAAATCTTTTCCAGCTCTTCGATGCCAGACATATATTGCTCTTTTATATTCCTGTAAAGCTGCCCAAAGGGGTTTTTGGTAGTCTCTTGGTGTCCAGTTAAAAGGGATGTCAATTTCCATATATTTTTTTTGTCTCCACCGCGTGGGCGAAGTTGCCTCAACCCTTTATTTATGCGGTTTCAATTTTTAATGAATTTTCTCAAAAATTAGTGATGATTTAACATTTTTTCGAGTTATTTACCTTTTCTCAGCTCTTCAATTGCTTTTGATATTTCAAGGAAATCTTCAATTGAGCATTTTGCAAAGAATGGGTTTAATCTGATTATTATCTCTTTTAGCACTTCGTCCCTTTCAAATCTATTGGCAATTAAGCCAAGAGCGGTAGGGCTTATTCTTTTACTAATATTTGATTCAATTAATTGTTGCTTGAAAGTCTTTTTCTTTACTGCTTTCTTTTTTGTTGGTGTTTTTATCTTTTTCTCTTTAGTCATGAAGAACCTCTTTTGATTTATCATTGATTGTGATGCTTATTCCTTTATCTTCGTTTGCATGTTTATTGCTGTATTTCCCATTGTTACACAAGTCAAATATTATACCTGCTGTGTTACCGTCTCTAGTGTTCAAATTCTCCATCTTAGTAGCTAGTATATACTCCTTAGCACTTTTTATTGTGTCAGAATATTCATCTTTGTTTTCATACTCTAATATCGTTTGTCTGTTAGTCCCTAATCTCCAAGCTAACATCTCGACTGTCAATGGTTTATCAAGTAGTTTGTACTCTTCGAAATACTGATATATTTTCTCTTGTAACTCTTCTACTGATTTAAAACTGGCTGGTCTTCCCACGTTCATATTGATCTATGTCATTTATTAAGTTATTCTTGTGCATTTCTTTTGTTTGTCGAAAGAGTTCTTCATTTCTCTTTTGATCTTCGTATAATGCGTAAGCGTTAGTAGATATTAGAATTAATATTAAAGTCAATAATATTCTCATTTTAGTTTTTTGTTTTAGTTGGTGCTGGATGTCGGATTTGAACTGACAACCCCTTCATTACAAGTGAAGTGCTCTACCAATTGAGCTAATCCAGCGTATTTCTTGTTATTAATAATTATTTTGGTCTTTAGTCACTGTTATTTGATTCAAGTTGTTTGGTCTGAAATTCATTAAAAGCTACTAATGGCATATGTTTAATATCAATGGAATTAAACTCTTTGGCGAACAGAAATAAATCTAAAGCCCTTGTCTCGGTTTCGCCGTGGCATTTCACAGTAGTTATTCTATTATTATTCATTGGATCATCGAAATATTCCCAATAATCGACCTCTTTATCACATTTTGCGCAGATTATCCGCTCTTTGTATTGTTTAATGTCTTTAGTCATATCTATTTACTCCTTTAAATTTCTCTATAACTAGAGTTACTAACAAGTCTTTCGGCTGTCGCTGATCTAACAGATATTGACACGGAGCGACTTAATGACTCTTCTAAGTCTTCGATCTGCTGCTCAACTTCAACCCTAAGAGTAGGAAAGTCATCATCTTCTATGGGTAATACTGGTGCAGATCTAATAAATATAGCTTTTATTTTTTTCCAGATATTCATATTTACTCCTTATTTTTATTTCACATAATGTATGTTACGAGTTGGATATGGGTAAATTATTTGATTTATTACCCATGTTTTATATCCCCCTTGCAATAAGGTAAATAACTAAAACAATTGCTATGCTTGTTAAGGTTAATGCCAAAGGACTTGTTTGATTGCTGCTTTTCTTTATAGGGATCTGCTTTCCTCTCTTCACGAGAAACTTAATAACTCTATCTTCACCGCCCTTTTTATATAGATTGTAGATTGTTGATTTGCTTACGTTGTGCGTAGCGCAAAAATCGTTGACCGTATATCCTAATATTTTAATCATGTCTTATTACCGTTTTATTTAAAAAAAACTTGCAACAATTAAGCTGCAAGCCCCATATTTACTGCCACCACTGTGACGCTGGTAATTGTAGTTTATTAAAAATAATATGTCAACAAATTAATCTACTGTTTCATTTTGAAACAATAAGTAAGCCTAAAATAAATAGTTTAAAAATATTTCATTTATATTCTTGACATACTAAAAGTTGGTGTGTTATTCTGTGGTTATCAAAGTTAATTTGATTTTAATTTTTAATAAAAAACGGTAAATAAAATGACAAATATATTTGATAAATTTGAAAAAGAATTTAATGAGGCCAAAAACATAACAGAAGGTCTTGACAAAGCTTTTAATATTCTCCCTAGCTCGTCTTTTAGGCTTGAGAAGATTATTGATAATATTAGACAAAAAAAAGCAAGAGAGCTTGAATATTGTGGTATAGTTGAAAGTGACTTTAATTATTATTATAATCTTGATTTCGATGAAGCTAAAAAGGGTTTAAGTATCTTAGTTAAACACTTAAATTATTTCACTGAGGAGTTTGCGGCTAAAAATAAACAATTAGAGCAAGAAAGAATTATGGCAATTCACGCTATAGAAGGCAAGTTTGGAGATTGTGCAGAAATTAATTTAAGCGAGGTGAAAGATGTTTAATAAAGAAGATATAAAACTAAGTCAAATCGGTAACATGATCCTTAGTGATAAAATCAAAGGTCAATATAAGCATATCGATGCAATTTATGATGCAGCAACTCACAGTAGTGATCTTGGTGTTAAAATTAATAATTTCCTTGCTCGTTCTGATTTTTCAGCTCATGTAGTCTATAGAACTAATTTTTTTGCTGATGAACTTTCTCAATTAAAAGGGCAAAAAGTTGCTTCTATTGCTTGTGGGTCTGGATTAGAGATTGAAAAGGCTTATCAATTAAATCCTAATCTAAATTGTCAGATTGATTGTTATGATGTGGACGAAATGGCTTTAAATAAGTTAAGGTCTAGGGGCTTGAAAAATATCAACCCGATTAAATTAAATGTGGTTAATAAACCGATTAAGCAAAAATATGATCTGATTTATTGCTTTGGCTTGTTTGATTATTTACATCTTAAGCTTTCAAAAAGACTAAGTAATAAATTGTTCAACTGTTTAAACAAAGGTGGGTCGTTGATACTTGGCAACGTTGATATTAATGCAAGCCATAGAGAATTTATGACGAACTTATTGGAGTGGAAGCTCGATTATAAATCACAAGAAGATCTTTTGTCTCTAGGAGATGGACTTGATTGCAGTAAATTTATTTTTCTTGATCCAATGAAAATTATGAACTACTTAAAACTTAAAAAAAATGATTAAATCAATAAGAAAAGCTATTAGAAATTACTTAAATAATGAAAGATTTAAACGAATTTTAATCAATGAGGTGTTAAATGACTAATATAATTAAGATAAGCGACTACAAAAAGAAGGATTGCATCTTTAAAAGGCTGTCGCATTCAACCAGTAACATTAAGAAACATATAGAGGGTGTCAAACTTTATGGCTACCCCTTGTTGAGTTATATTTTTGATGAGGTTGATTCAAGGTTTAAGGAGTATAGCGACAACCAGAAAGATATAATTATTATGCGCATTTATGATAACCTAGAGCGCGAAGGCGGCCAATTTTATTTTTAAATTATGGGTAGTGTAGAAAGTAGATTTATGAATCTTTGTGACAATTTAACCGCTCTTTTAAAGAACTCTGAAAAAAATGATTATGTTGAATATTTTGAGAAGGAGAAAGAGGCGGTTAGAAGTGGCGAATATAAGCCAGAGTGGGAAGACCTTTTATGTCTTTCTGTTCTTTATAAACAAATTCAAAAAGAAAATGATAAGAAGGCTAATAAGGTTAAAGGCTAGGTTTCTAGCTAAGTTAAGAAAAATAACAATAAAACAATGAAAGATTTTAAAAAAGATTATCAAGATACATCGATTAAAATTAATGACTTGATGAAAAAATACGGTTTTAAAAGTACAGGTTCTTTTTATAACTTCTTGCGTCAAAATGGCTTTGAGAAGGTAAGAAAGGCAGGTAGGCCAAGAAAAACTTTAAGTGATTTTAAAAAGTAGTTTACTTTTTAGGATGTATAATAATAATTGAAGAGGCGGAGCGGGTTGATTACCGTTTTCCCTCTTCGCTATAATATGTAATACATGCAATGAATAAATATAAAATCGAAGAAATATTAAATGATGAAGCAAGAAAGCTAGTCGGGTATTTAATGCCAATACTAGAATCTATGCAAGCATCAAACGAGCAGAAACAGTCTTTCAAAAAGGTGCTTTACTCGTATAAAAATAATGTATGTGAAATGTTAATTAATGAAATGTATCAAAATGACAAATCAAATAATCAATCGTAAAAGCTTTATAATTCATAAAGATAGTTTATCAGTTTTAAAAAAACTAAATAATGAAAAAGCTGGAGAGCTTTTTAAGGCCATAGCTAACTATCAAGAAACTAAATCGTTACCAGAAGACAATCTTATTTCTATCGTTTTCGAGCCGTTTCTAAACCAATTTTTAAGAGATGAAGAAAAGTATAGGAACACTTGTGAAGTTAGGCGAATAGCTGGCTCGAAAGGTGGTAAGCAAAAGGTAGCAAATGCTAGCAAATGCAAGCAAAAGTTAGCAAATCTAGCAGATAGTGATAGTAAGAGTGATAGTGATAGTAAGAAGGAAAGTAAAAAAGAAAGTAATAATAAAAAAAGATTTGTGCCGCCAATTTTGCAGGATGTTCAAGATTATTGCAAAGAAAGAAATAATTCAGTAGATGCCAAGAAGTTTTTTGATTATTATTCTGCTGGTGATTGGAAAGATGCAAAAGGAAATCAAGTTAAGAACTGGAAACAGAAGCTTTTGACTTGGGAAGCTAAAACCGATAATCAGAATACGTCTAAATCAAACACAAATACACACACAGTTGATTTTATTAATAAAATGATAGGACATAGCTTAATAACTCAAATTATCATTTCTACGCCAAATAAAGCGCAAATATGGTTTACCAATGCAGATAGTTTTAAAAAGTATCAAAATCTTGATATTGATTTGAGAAATGAAATAAAAGACAAGATCTCTAAAGAGCTTAATATTACTAACTTTGAACCAAAATTCTAATGACTAATTTTTATAACTTAGAAGCGGAAAGAGCTTTACTTTGCAAAATCATAATGAATAACGATGCTTTTTACAAAGTAAGTGACATCTTAGAAGCTAAGCACTTCGCGCAAGAACTGCATGCTAATCTATATAATTTTATTACTGAAAAGCTTAACAACGAAAAACCAGTTGATGTGATTAGTATTGTTGAATTTTTTGGTGACAACTCTGAAGCTAGAAATGAAATATTAAATACTGACGGCATGCTTCGAGTAAGAGATTATGCTTTTATTCTAATTGACTTCTGGAAGAAAAGAGAGCTAAACGCAGTTCTGCTTGATTCAAGATTGAAATTAGAAGAAGGTGACAATATAGAGAAGATAACAGCTTTAATTGACAACGAATTAGCGAAGTTGGATATACAAAGCAACATTAAGCCGACTCAACATATCTCCAATGTCATTGATGGTATAAAGGATAGGAGGAAGTTAGGAGTTAAGCCGAATATCGTATCGACTGGATTTCTTAACTTGGATCACAAACTGAATGGGGGTTTCTATTCCAAACAATTGGCAATTATAGGAGCGAGAACGGCAGTTGGAAAAACTACGCTTCTTCAGGATATAGCTTTAAGGGCATCAAGAAATGGTAAAAAGTGCCTTTTTGTCTCGCTTGAGGTTGATAGCGATAGAGTGACATTCAAATTTCTTTCTAATATCTCGTCAGTGCCATCTTGGAAGATAGCTAAAAACCTTTTGAATGCTGCGGATTATGAAAAGGTAATAAATGCGGAGGAGGAGTTGTCTAATCTTGGCGTTTATATTAATGATTCGACTGGGATGAAGGCGAAGGATATAGAGAGGTTAATTAAAAACAAGATAGCGGAGGAACCAGTTGATGCGGTATTTATCGATTATGTGCAACACATAACTTATGATAATCAGAATACTAATTCGGCAACAATGGAGATAAGCAAGAACGTGGTTGCATTAAAGGCAATGGCGCAGAAGTTTGATATTGCCATGATTGCAGCGGCACAAATTAACAGAGGTGGGGTTGATAAACCGACACTTGCACACTTCGAGGGTTCAAGTGCTATCGAAAAAAATGCAGATGTAGCAATCATTATTCATAGAGAAGAGCTAGAGGAAGATAAGAGGAAAGATAGTTACTATTCTATGGCTGGCACGTGGATTTTAGCTAAAAATAGGGATGGTAAGTCGGGAGATATTCATTTTCAGCTTGAGGGTGAGTTCGGCAGATTTACCGAAATTAATAATTTTTGATAAAGAGTAGCTATGCAACACATAAAACAAGCGATGCAAAGGATCTTAATAAATAACTCAAAAGTTAAATTCTTTGAAGACAATGAGAATAAGTTTTTGCAATATTTCGATAGTTTAGATCAATATAAGGCTTTGATAAGGTCTGGGAACTTTGACAAAATGCAAGAAATTATAAAAGACAAGTCAACTTTTAACGTTGATAATTTCATCAATTCAATAAAGAAAAAATGAGAGATAAAGAATTTTGCCAAAGATATTATTTACTACCTCTCTTGTCTGAAATATCACAGATCGGTATTGAAAAAGGTAAGACGAGTAAAAGGACAGTTAAACTAAAAGAGCTTTGCAACTCTCTTTTTGATTCAAAGATAAAAGAGCATAGCAAAGACAAGGTCAAGATGCATAGAAGATGTTTTAAGTCTGGCATACTACGCATTTACGACCTATTCACAGATAAACAAACAAATCATGTAAATACACATAAGTTAGTCATGGCACTTCATCTTGTATGTTGGACTATGAAAGAAGATGATTTACTGGAGCAAGAGATTGAAGATTTAGTTGAAGAGTTTTTAAGATTAGCAAGAGAACAAGAAAAGACGTTTGACGGTAAAGATATTTCTGATAAAGACTGGGAAAAATTAAAGATTAGCGCAGACAAAAAGGTTGATGATTTTATTGAGATACTTAGAAATATATAGAAAAGTATTGATATGTCATTTCTAGCGTGTTAATATTTCACCTCAATTATCTTTTTAAGGTGAATCGCCAAACGGAGGTGTTATTGGGATACGGTTTGCAAAAGGATACCAAAAAGATCTGCTATTAGATTCAATTAGATTCAATTAAATAAAAATAAAAAATGAAATATAAAGAACTAAAACCACAAACATTTAAACTAATAACCTTACTGAAAAGTAAGGACACTCAAAAGTTTTATAAAAAAGATATAGCAAAAGAACTAAGTGTTAGCATATCAACCATTGACCTTCATCTAAGAAAACTTGTTGAATTAGGTTATATTAAAAAATCAGTTGAGGGCGGTAAAAATGGGCTCAATAAAGATTTAACACCTCGTGGATTAATTATAAGAATATTGAAATAAAGTATTGACATGCTATTTTTAGTGCGTCAAACTATATTCACTTATTAACAAAAACGGTAAATAAAAATGACAAACACACAAAATATTATTGACGATGTATCTGGTTATATCCATGACGCATACAATGATCAAGAGCCTGCTGACTTTCTTGATTTAGCAGAAGAGTTGAGGAAGAAACTTGCAGAGTATCAAGAAAAGGCACAAAGTGACATTACTGCTAATGTTGAGGCTATGCAGCAAGAAAGACACGAGAAGCAAGTCACCGCTGACTATAGAAGGGCTTTATTATAGAGAGTTTAAATAATTAATTAAGGAAAAGATATGTCATTACAAATAATTCAAAAAAGATTAGAAGAGTCTAAATCACTTCAAGCAGCTTTAGGAGTTAAGTTGAATAAATATACTGCTAATGTTATGGCTGAAATTATTAAAACAAAGGGTGATACTAAGGGTGGCGATTTGACTTTATGCACTCCAAGTAGTATCGTTACTGCAGTTAAAAAGGCGTGTGATTTACAATTAGAAATTGACGGCAGACAGCATTGCCATTTGATTAAATATAAGAATGAAGCAAATCTTCAAGTTGGGTATCGTGGCTTAATATACTCGATTAAAAGAGCTTTCCCAGACGCTAATATTGATTGCCAATTAGTTTATGAGGGTGATGAATTTAAGTTGATTAAAGAAGGTGATTCAACTATGTATAATCTGGTTAGAAATAATCCTTTTGCTGATGATTCTAAAATTATTGGTGGGTTTTGCTATATATCATACACATCGGGCGGTAGATTGAGATCTTTTTGTGAAACTATGTCTTTGAGTGAAATAAACAAAATCAAAGGGTGTGCAAAGCAACAATTTATTTGGAATAAATGGTTTGCCGAGAAGGCGAAAGTGGCTATAATCAAGAGAGCTTGTAAAGTTCATTTTGCAGGTATCAATCAAGACTTAGATGAAGTTATTGATTATGACAATAAAGAATATGATTTAGAGCCAAAAGTTGTTGAACCTATAGAAAAGGAGTTAATAGACTCAGAAAAAGCTTTTGAACTTCAAGAGTTAATCAAAAAATCAGGAAAGGACGAGAAGGACATATACTCTATTTATCAAATAGAATCTATTGTCCAGCTTCCACTTGACAAATATGAAGTATTAAAGGGGGCTTTATGCAAATAATTAAAGACATAGAACAAGGTAGTGATGAGTGGCTTAAATTAAGAATGGGAGTTGCTACAGCTTCTAATTTTAATAAGATTATTACAGCTACTACAGCAAAAGAGTCAAGCACCCTTCCAAAGTATGCGCTAGAGCTTGCCACGCAGCACTTACTAGATAAACCAGAAGAGACTTATAAAAATAGCGCCATGCAAAGAGGTAATGATCTAGAGCCCCTAGCCAGACAAGCTTATCAGGAAAGCTCTTTGTGTTCAGTTGAAGAGATAGCAATGTTTAAAAGTGATTGTGGAAATTTTGGATATAGTCCTGACGGCTTGATTGGTGATGATGGTCTAATTGAAATTAAATGCCCTCTTGCCACAACGCACTTAAATTATATCTTAGATGGTAAAATGCCTAAAGATTACATTCAGCAAGTTCAATGTGGCTTATGGGTTAGTGAAAGAAGTTGGTGTGACTTTGTTTCGTACCACCCCAACTTTAAAGAGCGAAAATTATTTGTTGTAAGGGTTGAGCGTGACGAAGATTATATTTCTAAACTTTCCGAGTTAGCTAAAAAAACTATTTCAATACGCGATGAATACTTAAGTAAATTAAAATGATACTGCACACAGCTAAATATAAAATAGGCGAAGATTTATCTAGCTTTGCTAACAATGTTTATTTTAAAGCTCAACAAGTGGCTAATGCTGGCGATGTTGAGATTATATTTAAAACTTCTAGTAAAGCCATCAAGAAGATTATAGACCCTAGAGTGTTTCACTTTAAGCAATCCGAATTTGATTTATTGCCAGATATAAAAATGACTTTAGGAAAAGAGTTGACTAGAAGGATAAAGCAAGAGCCTTTCAACGATTTTCAAGTGATGATTACAGCTATCACGCCACCAAGTTGTGAGCAAAGGGGTTACTATTGGGGGGTTGTGATTCCTGCTATACAAGAACACTTTAAAGGCGAAGGTAACTTCATGAAGGAAACAGAGCTGCACGAGGCGATAAGACATTGCATCAAAGACGAAGAGGGTTTGACTAGCGAAAAAGTTAATCCAATTAATGGCGAAGTGTATCAAAGTATGATAACCATTTCTAACGCAGGCAATAAGTCCGAGATAACTAAATATATTGATGCCGTGATAAGGTGGGCGGCAGGATATGGAATTGATATACCAACGCCACCAGAAAAATAATTAATCAATAATAGGGGAATAAACATGTTATCAGTAGTAATAGGAAGATTTCAAACTCCTTACATCCACGAAGG
>Ga0075480_10000214_pt1 | contig 32435 bp, 31 predicted proteins | sample DEB08_DNA_7_FD_81590 | JGI IMG/M metagenome (GOLD analysis project Ga0075480, IMG submission 81590) | Aqueous microbial communities from the Delaware River and Bay under freshwater to marine salinity gradient to study organic matter... | ecosystem: Environmental > Aquatic > Marine > Coastal ... | reverse complement strand
GGACGGCAGCTCGCCCGAGCCCTCAAGCATCAGACGGACAGTGAACCCATTGTCATCGCGCTCACTGCCCAAGGTGTGCTCGTCGCCCGGCCGGTAGCCGATCGGCTATCTGCGGACTTGGATGCGATATCGATCGTTGAGATTTCGGCGATTGAGGAGCCGGCAATTCGATTCGGTGCGGCGAGTGAGAGTGGAGCATCTGTCATCGACCGGAACCTATGTGTGGCGGGAAATCTCAGCTCGCCGGACATCGAGCGGGCCGTTCACCGAAGTGTGACAGAGGCGCGCCGGCGGGCATCAATCATTCGGAGTGGCCAAACCATGGCCGATGTTCATGACCGCTGCGTCATCATTGTGGACGATGGAATTCGCAGCGGACTCAGGATGAGTGCGGCCATCTCCCATGTCCGTCATGCCGGTGCCAGTCACATTACGGTCGCCGTCCCGGTCGCTCCACGGGCGGCGATAGAGAACCTTCAGGTGGTGGCTGACGAGGTTGTCTGTCCAGCGGTCATCTCGGAGGAATGCCCGATTGATGATTGCTATGAAGAGGTGACACCTGTGACCGATTCAGGGATCGCCAGCATCATTCGTCATTCATCTCATCATGAAGTCCTAGTTGACATCAGCGACCCACACGGCCGTGGGTGGGAGATGCGGGGTTCGCTTGGCGTCCCCCGGGGAGCGCAGGGGATGGTCGTCTTCGCCCATGGTAGCGGCAGTAGCCGTCACAGCCCTCGAAACCGAGAGGTGGCCGCCTCGTTGAATGAAGCTGGTTTCGCGACACTGCTATTCGACCTGCTGACTGAGGAAGAGGACTCTCATCGGGAATTGGTCTTTGATATCGACTACCTCGCTCGACGCCTGACGGCGGTCTTGGATTGGTGTGTCGACGACGAACGGGTTTCTGAGTTGCCACTTGGGCTTTTCGGCTTGAGCACGGGAGCGGCAGCAGCCCTGACCACAGCGGCGTATCGCCCCCATGTGGTGAGGGCAGTCGTCTCTCGCGGAGGCCGGCCCGACCTGGCCGGGCCGGCCCTGGAGCGTGTCGAAGCGCCGACACTCTTGATTGTGGGCGGTGAGGACCACCAGGTGATCAAACTCAACGAGGGCGCGCTGAAGTCTCTCGGGAGGTCGAGTCGGTTGGAGATCATTCCCGGTGCCACGCATTTGTTCGAAGAGCCGGGTGCGTTGGACAAGGTCTGCCTGCTCGCTCGTTCTTGGTTCGACGAGTATCTGATTGCTGCCGAACTCGAATCGAACCGATTGATCCGATATCGGCGAACCTCCTGAGAAAGGAGGTCCTAGAACGCTGCTTCGTCCACGTTCAGGTACAGCCCGTCGTTTGTCGCGAGGACATCGAACATCGGGTCGACTCGGGGAAGTTCCCGGCTGAAGAAATACTCAGCGGCGAGGCGCTTGCCGGCGTAGAACTCCCCGTCTCCAATCGCGGTGAGTTCGATGTCGAGCCAGAGCCACGCAACGACGACATGGCCGACCGCTTCGAGATAGGTGGTGGCGTCAGAGAGGGCGGTCTCCGGGTTGCGGTCGGCCCACAGCGAAGCGGTCACCTCGAGCATCCGCTGCATTCGGGCGGCGAGTGCCTCGGCGTGGGTGGCGGGTGTGCCTCCCGTGGCGCGTGCGCTTTCGATTGTGGACTGCATTCGCTGGACCAAGGCCATGAGCGCGGCCCCGGAGTTCATGGTCACCTTGCGTCCGAGCAGGTCGAGGGCCTGGATGCCGTGGGTTCCCTCATGGATGTGGTTCAAGCGGTTATCGCGCCAGCGCTGCTCGACGGGGTACTCGCGGGTGTAGCCATAGCCTCCGTGCACCTGGATGGCGTAGTCATTCGCGCGCAGGCACCATTCCGAGGGCCAGCTCTTCGCGATCGGGGTGAGCATCTCCAGGAGGAGGTTGGCGGTCTCGTCGCCCTCGCCGCGTTCCAGTTCATCCACGAGGGTTCCGCAGTACAACTCGAGAGCGAGTCCGCCTTCAACATAGGCCTTGGAGGCCAAAAGCATCCGGCGCACATCGGGGTGTTCGATGATCGGCACCATCGGTGAGTTGGGGTCTTTGCCTGCGACGGGACGTCCCTGGGGGCGCGTGCGGGCGTAGTCCAGTGCGGTGAGGTAGCCGGCGTATCCCTGGGCGACGGCGGCGCTGCCCACAGCGATGCGTGCTTCGTTCATCATGTGGAACATATAGGCGAGGCCCTTGTTCTCCTCGCCGACGAGGTAGCCGATGGAGCCGTCGTTCTCGCCGAAGTTGAGCAGGCAGTTGGTGAGGCCCCGCTGGCCCATCTTGTGGTTGAGGCCCGCAAGGCTGACGTCGTTGCTCGATCCGTCGTCGCGCTTCTTGGGGACGATGAACAAGGAGATGCCCTTGACTCCAGCGGGAGCGCCTGGGACACGTGCGAGGACGAGGTGGACGATATTCTCGCTCAATTCATGATCGCCACCACTGATCCACATCTTGTTGCCGCGGATTCGGTAGGTGCCGTCCTCCTGCGGTTCTGCGCGGCTGGTGATGTCGGACAGGGACGAGCCGGCCTGAGGTTCGCTCAGGCACATCGTCCCGAAGTAGCGGCCCTCGATCATGGGTGGGACCCAACGTTCGATCTGCTCGGGCGATCCGTGAGCGAGCAGCAGGTTGGCGTTCGCTCGGGTCAGGAAGGAATACCCGGAGGTGGCCACGTTCGCTGCGGAGAACCACGTGCCGATCGCCTGGGTGATAATGGTGGGCAACTCGATACCGCCAACCTCTTCGGGCATCGACAACCCACCGAATCCGGCCTCGAAGTAGGCCTTGAGCGCGGGCCCGACCTCGTCGTTCACTCGCACTGAGGTTCCGTCGAAGACCGGTTCCTCTTCGTCGTTTCGATGATTGTGGGTCGCGAACTTCTCCTCAGCGAGTTGCTCGGCGAGGTCGAGCAGCGCATCGACCGTCTCGCGATCGAGATCTCCATAGGCGCCACTCGCGAGGGCCTTCTCGGTGCCCAGCCACTCGTAGAGCAGGAAGTCGACATCGCGCCGGGAGAGCAAGTGTGAAGACATCAGAGGCCTCGATTCGGTGGGAGTCGTTCTGAGGCCTTACCCTGCCACATCCAGTCGCCCTCTACAGGATGATCCTTTCGTACAAGACATCAAGGGCCACGACCTCCTAGGGACGTCCTGTCCCACAGATTGAGTTGCGAAGCTGTTCCCGATGCTCGGGGAGCGGATTCGAGGCCACGCCCCTACCGAAAGGCCTCCCCATGCGTCGAACTCTCATCTCGTTGGCAGCGACAGCTGGACTCGCTGCGGCCGCTCTCGCCGGAGCACCGGCTGCCTCAGCGACGTCCCACTACTCCGAGACAGCGGAGGGCCTCTTCGAGACATGGGCTGTGACCCTCGCTGACACCGAATGCGGGAATGGTGAGGTGATGGGGAATCTGTACCGGCGTGGAGCGATCCTTCTCGCCACTTTTGATCCCATCGTGCGTGGTCGAGATGACATCACGGAGTACTTCGACGGCCTGAGCTGCCTGGAAGATCTAGATGTTGAGCTCAACACGTGGCGTGCTGGCGGACAAGGCAACCTGGTGTGGGCGACGGGCCTGTACACGTTCTCCTCTGTGGAGGATGGTGAACTCGTGGAGGTTCCCGCTCGGTACACCTATGTGTGGAAAGCCAACCGCAAGGGCACCTACCGAATCGTGAATCATCATTCATCCGTGACGCCCTAGGGACCGTTGCTTCTGGATCGGGGCATTGTCGATTTTCGGTCAGTGGCTGCGGATAGTGCTGCCTGCTTCGCTTGAGCGAAGGGCCTAGTAGATTGGGCGGACCCATTCACGGTGGGTTCCCGGGATCGAACCGCGGAACCTCCGGGTCGCTAGCTCAATGGTTAGAGCTGCGGACTTTTAATCCGTAGGTTCCGGGTTCGAGCCCCGGGCGACCCACCGCACATTGACCCCCGTTTCCCTCACAAAATGAGGGAGCGGGGGTCTGCCCATTCGCACGCACGTTCGTCCCGCCGGCAAATGCATGCGAAAAATGCATGGGACACGTGCAGCCGTGTAGAAATTCTCGCCCCGCATCGCGTAGCCCAGCAACGTTGCCGACATTAGAAACCAGATCACGCCACATGCCCAGCAGGACATTGACTGAAATTCCTCTTCCGGGACAGTCCGACAGGTACGGTCTGTCCCTGATAACTGCATTTTCCTGAATCGCGCGCTTCTCTCGAATTGCACGCCTGCCCCGAACTGCGCCCACGCCCGAAAGGTGCCCCATGAAGACCTCTTTTGTTTGGTTTGCTGTCGGCGGTGCAATCGCCCTTGTCGTAACTGGCACACTTCTCCCCGCAGCGGCTAACGAGTCGCAACCCACCGCCGAGCAGAGCCAGACGCTGTTTGCGTGCGTGAAGAAGAAGACCGGAGAGATGCGGATGGTCAGCCCAGGCACGGAATGCGGGAATCGATCACGCTTGATCACTTGGGACGTCGAGGGCCCAGCGGGGCCGCAGGGCGAGACCGGGCCGCAGGGCGAGACCGGGCCGCAGGGCGAGACCGGGCCGCAGGGCGAGACCGGGCCGCGGGGCAGCCGAGGATCGACCGGACCGACCGGACCCGCCGGATCGACCGGACCCGCCGGACCGGCCGGTGCCGCGGCGGGGTTTTCTGCCTACAACTCTGCGACGGTATCTATCACCGGCCTCAACGGCACGACGCAACCGACAGACGCCGTTGCCACATCCTTCAACGTTCCCGCCGGTGTCAACCTAGTGGTCACTGGCTCCGCCGTGATTTATAACGAAAGCGGCTCAACTGTCGACGTGGAGTGCATGCTCTCCATCGCCGGCCAGAGTCGTGGGCTCATGCGAATGCTTATCCCATCGGGCGGGTACCAGACCTACGCCATGAACTACTCGTGGCAAGACGACCCTTCCTTGCCTGATGCCAATAACTTGTCGCAGCCGCTCAAGGTGCGCTGCTGGAAAGGCTCAAGTGACGGCACCGTCAAGTCGAAGTCCGCAAGCGTCAGTGCGATTGAAGTTGCTGATCTGACCCGCTAGTCCCAGCCCGGCGCACCAACGGCAGCGTTCTACGTGCCGAGACGACTAGACGACTACCCCGCGGGCCGATTGGCGCGCGGAACGCTCAGGTGCCCTCAGGGCTGCGCTTTGATCGACTGAAAGTGGTTGGACGTCCTGGACCCGGAACGCACCTTGGTGGTGTGCGTCGTTCTGGGCGGGAACGATGGCTGGGGAGAGCAGGGGAGCATCTCTGGACAGCCGTGTGTTGGCGTTGAGTCCGGTGGACTCCCGACCCCGGAATCCTTCACAAACGTGGACTCCGGTGGACGACGCTGCATACCTGACGGCGTCTTTTAATCCGTAGGTTCCGGGTTCGAGTCCCGGGCGACCCACCATGTTCGGTCGCCCGGGCTCTCGTCGATTCAGGAGCGGGCGAACCGAAGGCGCAGCAGTGCAATCAGGCCCATGGCCGTCAAGCCCGCGGAGGCCAACCACAAGAGCGCAGGCCGCAGCGGATCATCGGCGCCGAAGGGTCCCACCCCGACATAGGGCCCACCACCCGCAGCAACACCTGTCGGCAAGCTTGTCGCCGTGGTGACACCGGGACTCGGTGCCACCGTGATGGTGGTGTCATCGCTCGGGCTCGGGGTAGCGCTGGTCGTTCCCGGGCTGGGTGTCACTGTCGTCTCGGTGGGAGTCGGCGTCGCGGAGGTGGGTGTGGCGCTCGTCGTCCCAGGGCTGGGCGTGAGTGTCGTCTCTGTGGGTGTCGGCGATGTTTCGGTCGGTGTGGGCGTCGCGGTCACCGTCGTGGTCACACCCGGCCCTGGGACGACGATCACCTGCGTGGCCGTGACCGTGGCTGTGGCCGTCACCGTCACCGTCTCACCAGGGCTCGGCGTCATCGAGGTCTCTGTCGGAGTGGGTGAGGTTTCGGTCGGCGTGGGTGACGTCTCAGTCGGTGTCGGAGACGTCTCCGTCGGAGTAGGTGACGTCTCGGTCGGGCTCGGGGAGGGGATCATGCAGCCGGCCTCCCAGATCGCCTGCCCCTCTGGCCAGTTCAGTCCTGGAAAGGGCGTGCCGGTGTCGGGGTTGGTGAATGCCGGAATGATGTCGCCCCAGTCATCTTGCGGGTCGTCGGGATCGAAGACCGGGCCGATGTGATCGCCGTGGCCGTTGAGGAACCGATTTCCCTCCTCGTCAACACTGGAGACGTCGATCTGCGTCGAGATGTAGGGGTTGCTCACCGATGACGTGGCATGGCAGATGACCACCTTGTCCACAGGTGTGGCTGCTGCTGTCGGGAGCACCATCCATCCGGCGAGAAGGGGCCCGACGACCAATCCGATGCCGGCAGTCCAGGCCAGACGGCGACGCTGCAACCCGGATCCACGCTGATAGGTGTGTGTGTCGCTCACGGTGTGCTCTCCTTCTGCTCGCGGCTACGACCGCACGTCGGTGAAATCGACGTGCGTTCCTCACTGTGCCCTCGCGACGAGGGCTGAATGCGGTAGAGAACGGGCAACACCCGGTCAGGGTTCGGAGATGCTCAGTGCCATCCAGGTAAGGCCCGGGTGACTGGTGTCGATGACGACCTCGACCTGCATCCCGAAGCCCTTCAGGGTCCAGATACCCAACTCCGGGGCCTGCTCGACGAGGGCGAATCCCTCGGCTATGAGAGTCTCCACATACTCCTGGGTTGTGGCGCTCCGGTCGCGAAAGGCCACATATTGCGCGACGAAGTCCGAACGGCCATCTGCTGGACCGCCAACGGCATATTCGAGGGTGTAGCCGTCCGGGGAGGGGATTTCGTCGGGCCACTCGTACGGTAACTGCACCTGGGTGATGGGCTGCTGGACGCTCGATTGCATCGTTGACGATGAGGGCACAGCGCAGGCGGACACGATCATCACGACGACACTGGCTAGCAGCCCGAGAAAAATGACCGTGCGACTGCTCGACAGCGATAATCCGCTAGCGTGGAACGGATCCGGCATCCAACGACCCCCAGCACTCCTCGACGGTGGATCGTCACCGTAGGCAGGGAGTGAGGGAGAAGAAGGTGGTCTATGAGATCAGTGATCGGTCCTGACGTAAGTCAGTTTCTGGCTACCAGTGGACGTGGACGAGGCCGCCCGCGGGCATTTGATTGAACAGGTAGATCGCGTCTTGTAGGTCCGCAACGTTCACGCACCCGTGCGATCCGCCACCGGGGTAGTAGCCCGTTGCGGCGAAGGTCGGGGAGTAGTGAACCGCGATGTCACCGTTGAAGAACAGGGCGTAGGGCATGGGGGCGCGCGGAACATCGGGGCCGTTGATGCCCGAGGTAGCGTCACGCCATTTGAACCACACCCGGAAGGTGCCGGTTGGGGTATCCAGACCGGTCACGCCGAAGCGCACATCGACGGTGCGGTCAACCTTGCCGTCTTTGACGTAGCGGACCACCTTTGTGGTCTTGTCGATGCAGAAAGACTGTGATTCGCGCAGGCATGTGGAGGGCAGGACACCCACGTCTCCTGCGACGTTCTTGATCAGGATCCAGGTGCGCTTATCGGCGACGCCTGTTTCCGGGAGGTAGAACTTGTCCTGGGTTGCGCGCACTGCGGCTGCGGTCGAGTTTCCGTAGCGCCCCTCGACCCGCTCGCGCCATGAAATGTCATAGCCGAGCCACTCGAGGCGATCCTGGATGATGCGGACGTATCGGCCCACGTCCTTGTTCTCCATGGGCAGGTTCAACTTCGCTTGGGTAGGAGGATCGATCACGCGGATGGAATTGTTCTTGGCCGCCTGGGCTGGTCCGGCAGTGAGGAAAGCCGCGGCGAGCGAGGTCACGGCGAACGCCGTGGCAGTCGCCCACAGGGGCCTCGAGCGCCCCCTGATCATCATGAGTCACATCCTACGTCTCGGAGTTACCCGAGTCGAACCATCTGGGACTCGTCGTCCGGGGAGGCAGGAAGCGGGCTTCCAGGACGACCAGTCGCGGGCCATCGACATCTGGTTTGAGAGCTTCGGACAGGTCGTCAACCGAGTTGACGGTGATGACGGGGATCCCGAAGGCCGCGCCGAGTGAGGGCCAGTCCGGCGTGAGCAGATCGACCCCGCGCTCGGGATGGCCGAAGACCTGCTGATCGAAGCGGAGCATGCCGTAGCCGCCGTCATCGACGATGAGGAGCGTGACGGGCAGGCGCTCCTGGGCGTAGGTGGCCAACTCGCCGAGGGCGAACATCGGGCCACCATCGCCGCACACCGCGAGGGTGGGGATGCCAATCGCGGCCGGTCCGATGGCTGCGGGGAGGGCGAAGCCGAGGGTGCCCCAACCGACGGGGTACTGCATGCGTCGGGGGCGCGGTTGGGGTGCATAGCCGCCGACCCAGTAGCCCGCGACGGCCATATCGCACACGACGGCACCTTCTGCGGGCCAGTCGGTGATGGCATCCACGAGCGTCATCGGCGACGCGGTTCGCTCGTCAGCACGCAGTCGCGCCCGGACCTGCTCGGACAGTGCCTGAGCATCGGTCCACATCTCGCGACCCGCGATCTCACGTGCGCTGAGTTCGTCGACCAACATCGCGAGGGTGGCGACGAGATCAGCCTGCACCAGCACGTCGTAGTCGAAGGTGCGCGACAAGGTCGACCCGAGTCCGATAGCCGCGGTGCGATTTGGCAGTGGCATTCGCCAGTTGCGCGTGTTCATTCCGTCAGCGTCGGAGCCTATGACCAGCAACAGATCCGCGCCCGCGATGAGATCGGCGACGTCCGGTTCGTGCACTGGAGCTGTAATGATGCCCGGGTGTTCGGCCAGCAGGCCTCGACCGGCGTAGGTGGTGACCACGGATGCGGCGAGCCGATCGGCGAGAGCGGTGACCGCACTCTCACCGGCTGGACCGCACTGCACGACTCCACCGCCGGCCCAGATGACGATGCGCGGTGAGGCTTCGACGAGATCCGCCAGTGCCAGGACCTCATCTGGACTTGGCGCGAGTGGTGATGCGGGTGGCTCTCCTTCGTCAGCACTGAGCGTGCAGTCGGCGGAGAGCAGGTCCGAGGGGATACCGAGATAGCGGGGAGCGGTGGGCGTGACCTGGGCCGCAGCGATGGCGGCGCGAACGTGAGCGATGGCATCCGCGGGGCTGGTGGCGGTATGGGCGCCGATGCCGCGCTCACCGAACGCCGCGAAAAGCGCGGCCTGATCGGCCATCTCGTGCAGGATCCCCCGAGGCTTCCCGGCCACTCCCGGGCCCGCCTGGCGCAGAGCGCCGGACACGTCGGAGGCGATCACGAGGATGGGGGAGCCACAGGTCGCGGCCTCCCCAAAGGCGGCGAGGGCGTTGGCCGCCCCCGGTCCGGTGGTGGTGATCGCAACGCCGAGGCGCCCGGTCGCTCGGGCGAAGCCGTCCGCGGCGTAGACGGCGGCCTGCTCGTGGCGGACACCGAGAATGCGCGGGTGCTCAGGTCGATGGGCCGACCATAGGGGCAGGTTGTGCACTCCGGGAAGGCCGAAGATCACCTCGACTCCTGCGTCGGCCAGCAGGTCGAGGATGGCGGCCCCCAGTGTGGCCTCGTCGGATTCCCCACTCATGGAGTTATCCCACCACCTCCTCGCTCGGCGACGTGCGGTGGGAGGATGAATCCATGACCAACTTCGTTTCCGTGAACCCGGCCCACTACAACGAGATCGTGACCGAGGTTCCCCTCGCCAGCAGCGGCGACATCATCGAGGCGTGCCGTGCCGCTAAAGCCGCTCAGCCCCAGTGGGCGTCGATCCCCGCCCCGGCTCGCGGCCGGGTGATCGCACAGGTCGGCCGACTCGTCGAGGCGAACAAGGAATCGCTGTCGCGCCTGGTGACCCGCGAGATCGGCAAGGTCTACGCCGAAGCGCTCGGCGAGGTGCAGGAGGTCATCGACACGTGCGATTTCTTCCTGGGCGAGGGCCGTCGGCTCTACGGCCAGACCGTCCCGAGCGAGATGCCGGACAAGCAGTTGATGACGTTCCGCATGCCTGTGGGAACGGCCGCAATCGTGACGGCCGCGAACTTCCCCGCGGCTGTGCCGTCGTGGTACCTCGTTCCCGCGCTCCTCACCGGCAACACGATCGTGTGGAAGCCAGCCGAGCATGCCGCGGGGATCGCGCTCGCGATGGCAGAGTTGTTCTACGCCGGCGGGATTCCGCGTGATGTGCTGCAGGTCGTCGTCGCTGATGGCCCGACGACCTTCGAAGGTCTCGATGCCGCGATGCAGGCCGGCTACGTCAATAAGCTCGGCTTCACCGGTTCGACCGATGTCGGCCGTCGACTTGGCGAGCTCGCCGGTCGTCACCTGCAGTCCCCGTGCCTGGAACTCGGCGGCAAGAACCCCATGGTGGTCATGCCTGATGCGAACCTCGACCTGGTGATCGAGGGTGCACTGTTCTCTGGCTTCGGCTCGGCGGGTCAGCGGTGCACCTCGCTCGGGACGATGTGGGTTCACCGCGACATCTACGAGGTGGTCCGCGACCGCTTCGTCACCGCGACCCAGGAGGCTGTGGTCGGTGACCCCTTCGCTGACGTGCTGTTCGGACCGCTCATCGACGAGAAGTACCTGATCAATCACGACAAGCATCTCGGCATGATCGCTGATCACCACACCGTCTACGGCTCGACCAGCGTCGGGCGCGTCACCTCGGCGAACCCGCGCGCCGGATTCATTGGTGATCCCGATGCCGGCTGGTTCGCCCACCCGACGATCGTCGAGGGCATCCGTCCGGGAGACGCGCTGTACGACACCGAGACCTTCGGTCCGTTAGTCGGCCTCGGGGTGTTCGACACCCTCGAGGAGGCCATCGAGTTGAGCAACGGCCACGGCTACGGCCTGTCGAGTGCGATCTATTCCTCCGATCCGCAGGCGATCTGGAAGTTCCGCCAGGGGATCTCTGCGGGCATGCTGTCGGTGAACAACACGACGTCGGGTGCCGAGGCGCATCTGCCGTTCGGGGGCAATGGTCGCAGCGGCAACGGGTCGCGCCAGAGCGGGGTGTGGGTGCTCGATCAGTTCACCCGCTGGCAGTCGATGAACTGGGACTTCAGCGGGAAGCTGCAGAAGGCGCAGATGGACCTCATCGAACTGCCCTGCGACATGGACTTCCGTCTGTGACCAAGCCGCTGCCGGAGCGGGCCGATGTCGTTGTCGTCGGCGGCGGGGTGATGGGAGCTTCGACGGCCTTCCACCTCGCCGAAGCTGGCGTCGATGTCGTCCTCGTCGAGCGAGGAGATCTCGCCGGGGGTTCGACATCGCGGGCCGCCGGAGGAGTGCGCGCGAACTTCTCCGACGAACTCAACATCTCCCTCGGCCTGCGGTCACTGGAGTTGTTTGAGTCCTTCGAGCAGCGCCCCGGGCAGGGAATTGACCTGCACCGTAGCGGCTACCTGTTTGTGCTCACCACCCCTGAGGAGGTTGCGACCTTCGAGCGGACGGTGGCGTTGCAAAACTCGCTCGGGGTCGAATCGCGCATAGTCGACGTCGAGGAAGCAGTGCGGCTCTCACCTCTGTTGGATCCTGATGGTGTGCTTGCTGCGGCATGGTCACCGCGCGATGGTCACTGCGCGCCGGAATCAGTGGTGCTCGGCTATGCCAGCGGGGCTCGTCGGCATGGCGCGACCGTGCGCACCGGAGTCGAGGTCACGGGCATCGAATCTTCCGGTGGTGAGATCACCGCGGTGGCGACATCGACTGGAACAGTGACGACCGGTTGCGTCGTGGATTGTGCGGGAGCGTGGTCGCCGCAGATCGCGGCCTATGTGGACGTCGAGCTGCCAGTGACCCCCTATCGCCGGGAGTTGCTCGTCACAGAGGCGATGCCGGAGCCGATCGACATGGCATTCACCATCGAGTACGGCACGAGCCTGTATTGGCATCGCGAGGGCCGTGGCATCCTCACCGGGTTCTCCGACAAGTCGATCTCGGCGGGTTTCGGCCTCGAGCGCGACCCGCAGTTTCCCGAGAGGCTCGCCGAACTGGCCGAGCGTCGTGCCCCAGGTCTGCTCGATCTGGGCGTGCAGACGGGTTGGACCGGGCTGTACGAGGTGACCCCGGATCACAATGCGCTGCTCGGGGAAGCCCGCGATGTCTCGCGGTTCCTCTACGCCACCGGATTCTCCGGGCACGGATTCCTGCAGGGCCCAGCGGTGGGGGAGATCCTGCGAGACCTCTACCTCGGCGTCGAACCGTTCGTCGACATCTCCCCGCTCGATGTGCACCGCTTCACCACCGGCGAGTTGCGCCCGGAGCTCAACATCGTGTGAGCACAGGTCAGGCGCGGGATTCGAACATGCCGAGCAGTGCCGCGACGCCGAGCACTGAGCGCGGGGCATAGGCGACCCGCCATAGCCCGCCGTGATTCGCCCCCTGGATGAACAGATCGAGCGGATGATCCAGCGGCACCCGCGGATTGGCGAGCGCATCGGGATTGCGCAGGTCGTGCACGAGGAGTGCGGCCATGAGAGTCGTCGACGTCGCCGGCTCGAACACCTCGACACCGAATCTGCCCGCCCCCGCGTAGGCCGCAGCGAGCGCGCGGTTCTTCACCACCGACAACGTGCGTGTGGCCGGTGCGATATTGAGTGACACCCGATGCCCCTGATCGCGCAGCATCGTGGCACGCCAACGCTGGAAGCGCTTCGCGAGCGCATAGTTCGGCCCCTGTTGTGGCACGAGGCTGTCGTTCACCCCGACCTGGCGGCCGCTGGCCATCGTGACGACCTCGGGGTAGTTGGGTGCGAACTGGCGGGCCAGCCGTAACGGCGCCTGGAAGAGCTTGCCCGCGCCGCGCGACGACCAGCGTCGCCGCGACTCCTCGACTGCCTCGATCGGCACCATGAACACGTCGGTTGGTGTGGCCAGATAGGCCAGGGTGGAGCCGGGAAAGCGTTCGGCGATGTCGGTCATGACCGCATCGGCAGCCAGCGAGAGCCGCACATGGGTGAGGCCATCGGCGTAGGTGTAGTTGCCGACCACCATGGGTTGGCCCAGTCGCGCCAGCCAGGTACGCACCTGGGGTGCCCGACCGAGCAGATCAGCGCCCGCGAGAGCGGCGAGCGTGGCGTCCTCATCCTCATCGATGACCTGCCCATCGTGCAGCGAGTCCGGGAGGGTGCCTCGCTCGATCGGCAGATGGAGGGTGCCGGCGGTGGCGCGGGTCGTGGTGATGAGGTGCTCCCACACTGCAGGGCGAGGCAGGTCGACCGCGTGGACGCGCGCGCCCCAGCGCAGCAGAGATCGGGTCGGTCCCATCTCAGCCCCGGCTCCGAGGACGGCGACATCGATGTCCGCGAGGTCGAGCCAGTCAGGGTTGCCCATGACGAGCTCGACAGCGGCGGCGAAACTGGGCTCCGCGATGCCCGCATCGACCCAGGCGTGCAGTTGCCGACGCAGGTCCTCGCCGAAGAGTCGACGCCCGCGATAGGGGACGGATAGATCACGCTCGCGGGCCGCCCGGCCGCGGACGGTGAGGGTGTCGTAACCCGGATCGGTCTGCTCGGCGAAGGCCTCGGCGATCGAGGTGAGGCCCTCGGCGCTGGAGAAACCCGACTGTCGAATGAGTGAGTCCGCGCCGGCGGCGGACATGGCGCCAGCCCCCGCTGGATCGGCCGCGGCGGAGGTGAGCAGTGCCCGATATGCCGCCACGTAATCGCGATGCCAGTTCGGCAAGGATGCGACCCAGTCGGCCAGAGCGGGATCGTGGACGCGGGCTGCATCGGTGACCACCGTCTGCCCGATGCGAGTGGAACTCACGCGACCGTCGGGGCCGGGGCGCAGCACGACGCCGTGGCTGGTGGAGGACGAGGTCGCGGCGGCGGTCATGGTCGGCTCAGATTATCGCGAGCGTTCCGCGAGATAGACCCCGGCGAGGACAACCAGGCCCCCGATGATCTGGACCGGGGTGAGGAACTCGCTCAAGGCGATCCAGGCGACGACGGAGGCGAGGACGGGTTCGATCATGCCGACTGTCGACGCCTGGGCGGAGGTGAGGTGGTGCAGGGAAGCGACGACGAGCCAGAAGGGTGCGACGGTGCCGAGCACGACCATCCAGCCGATGAGTAACCCGAGGGGAACATCAGGCCCGCCTGCGCCCAGCGGCTGCCCGGTTCCGCTCAGGTCTTCCCACGGGAAGGACCACCACGGCTGGATGATGGCGAACAGCAGGGCGGCGGCGCCGAAACCCCACATGGTGAGCGACACGGTGTCGCGTCCATTCGGGCGGTGCACCTGATGCTCGGCGAGGATGTAATAGGTGGCGAGTGCCGCTGCGGCGCCTAGTGCGGCGGCGACGCCGAGTACGTCGAGAGAGAAGCCCTGCCACACCTGGGCGATGAGCACGAGGCCAGCCAGAGCGAGGGCCAGCCCTACCCAGACGGTGGGACGGACGGCCTCGCGCCGACCGAACCGGAACCACAGCGCGACCATGATGGGTGCGGTGAACTCGATGATGAGTGCGATGCCGACGGCGAGGCGTTCGAGGGCGAGGAAGAACAGCCACTGGGTCATGGCGATGCCGAGCATGCCGAAGGCGAGGAGCAACACGATTTCATCGCGACGGATGCGCAACGCATGGCGACGAGTGATGGCCACGATCACGAACATGATGAGGAACGCGGCGGTCACCCGCAGTTCGGTTAGGCGTGCCGCGGAGATGCCGGTGAGCAGGATCGACTTGCTGACCGTGCCGTTGACGGCGAACAGCAGTGCGGCGAGGGCATAGACCGAGTACCCCAGCAGTCGGTTGCGTTGCTTCGCGGTGGGGATTCCGGGAAGCGGCTCAGCGAGCTCGGTCATTGGGACAGGGCCGCTTCGTACACCCTGACCGTCTGAGCGGCGATGGACTGCCACCCGAAGTCGGCGATAGCGCGAGCCCGTCCCGCCAATCCCATACGCCGTGCTCGATCGGGATCGGCGAGGACAGCGTTGACCGCATCGGCGAAGGCATGCTCGAAGGCACGGGGTTCACTCGGGTCATAGGGCACGAGCAGCCCGGTGACACCGTCCTCGACGACCTCGGGGATCCCGCCGACCGCGCTGGCGACAACGGCCGTCTCGCATGCCATCGCCTCGAGGTTCACGATGCCGAGGGGTTCGTACACCGAGGGACAGGCGAAGACGCTGGCGTGGGTGAGGAGTTCAATGACCGAATCCCGATCCAGTTGCTCCGTGATCCAGATGACGGAATCATCCCCGCGCAATTCACGCAGCTGCTCGACGGCCCGTTCCGTCTCCACTCCGATCTCCGGGGTGTCGGGTGAACTCGCACACAGCACCAGGACGGCATCGTCGGCGAATCGCTCGGCCGCGGCGAGCAGATGATTGATCCCCTTCTGGCGGGTGATGCGTCCCACGAACACGACGAAGGGACGCGTCGGGTCGACTCCGTGACGTGCGAGAGCCCCGGTGCCCTCGACCGCGCGATATCGCTGGGTGTCGATGCCGTTGTGCACGACGTGCACCCGAGCCGGGTCGACATCTGGATAGCAGGCCAAGACATCGCGCCGCATCCCCTCGCTCACGGCGATGATGGCCTGGGCATTGTCATAGGCGGTCTTCTCCACCCAGGAGGACACGCGATAGCCGCCACCGAGTTGCTCCGCCTTCCACGGCCGCATCGGCTCGAGGGAGTGGGCGGTGAGGACATGGGGGACGCCGTGGAGCAATCCGCCGATCTGGCCGGCGAGGTTGGCGTACCAGGTGTGGGAGTGCAGCAGATCGGCGTCGTGGGTATCGCGGACCATCTGCAAATCGACCCCCAGGGTGGCAAGTGCGGGATTCGCGCCAGCGAGATCGCTCGGCACGGCGTGCGCATGCGCATCGGGGCGTGGATCACCGAAGCACTGGACCGAGACATCGACCAGGCTTGCCAGGGAATCAACGAGGTGTGCCACATGTACTCCGGCGCCCCCGTAGACATCCGGAGGCCATTCACGGGTGAGGATCGAAACCTTCACCGAACCGTCTCCATGCGCTCACTGTAGGGCCTGACGCGGGGGTGCTCCGACCACTACCCTGGCAGGTATGCAGACGGGTCCGCGCGTGCTCGCGATCGTCCTTGCCGGTGGGGCGGGCAAGCGGCTGCTCCCATTGACCGCGGATCGCGCGAAGCCGGCCGTTCCTTTCGGCGGCGCCTATCGATTGATCGACTTCGTGCTGTCGAATCTGATCAATGCGGGCCTGCGCCGAGTCTGCGTGCTGACCCAATACAAGTCGCATTCCCTCGACCGTCACGTGACGACGACCTGGCGGATGCCGACGCTGCTCGGTGACTACGTCACCCCTGTCCCGGCCCAGCAGCGCCTCGGCCCGAGGTGGTTCACGGGTAGCGCGGATGCGATCTTCCAAAGCCTCAACCTGATCAATGACGAGGCACCCGACTATGTCGTGGTGTTCGGCGCTGATCACGTGTATCGGATGGATCCGATGCAGATGATCTCCGATCACATCGACGCCGGTGCGGGAGTGAGCGTCGCCGGGATCCGGCAGCCGAGGTCGTTAGCCCACCAGTTCGGCATCATCGACACCGCGGAGGATGGGCTGCACATTCGCAGTTTCCTGGAGAAGCCCGCCGACCCTCCGGGTATTCCGGGTGATGAGGGCAGCAGCTACGTCTCGATGGGCAATTACGTGTTCGACACCGAAGTGCTCGTCGATGCGCTCAAGGCCGATGCGGCCGATGAGGGCTCGGTGCACGACATGGGCGGCAACATCATCCCGATGCTCGTCGATGCCGGTCAGGCAATCGTCTATGACTTCGACCGCAATGAGGTGCCCGGCACTACGGACCGCGATCGCGGCTACTGGCGCGACGTAGGCACGCTTGATGCCTATCACGATGCGCACATGGATCTGGTGTCAGTACATCCGATCTTCAACCTCTACAACAGGTCCTGGCCTATCTTGACGAATCTTCCGCCCTATCCCCCGGCAAAGTTCGTCGAAGGTGGCAACGCCCATGAGTCGATGGTCGGGGCGGGCTCGATCGTGTCCGGCGCGCACGTGCGCAACTCGGTGGTGAGCTTCGACGTGCAGATCGCCGGCGGTGCCTATGTTGATGGATCGGTAGTCATGCCCGGTGTTCGCATCGGCCGCAATGCGGTTGTCCGGCGAGCGATCCTGGACAAGAACGTGATCGTCCCCGAGGGCGCGAAGATCGGAGTGGACATCGACGCCGACCGCGAGCGGTACACGGTGAGCGATGCGGGGATCGTCGTTCTCGGCAAGGGGATCGTGGCGCAGCGGTGAGTGCCGGGATAGGGCGAGTCGCCGTCGTCACCGGTGCGGGTCGAGGCCTCGGTGCGGTGATCGTCGAGCAGTTGAGTGCCGAGGGGTACGACGTGATTGCCACCGATATCGAGGGGGCGCCTCGTTACCTCGATGTCACCGATGCGCAGGCCTGTCGTGCTCTTGCGCTCGAGGTGCAGCCCGATGTCTGGATCAACAATGCCGGGATTCTTGGTCAGGGGAATTCGGCTGACGCCAGCGATGACCTGGTGGCCCGGATCGTGTCGGTCAACCTGCTTGGAGTCATGAATGGGACACGAGCGGCCGTCGCCGTGATGCGCGAACGCGAGGGCGGTCGGGGGAAAGGGCATGTCGTCAATATCGGTTCGCTGGCCTCGTGGGTGCCCGTTCCAGGGGAGGCCATCTATGCCGCCACCAAGGCCGGGGTGCTGTCGTTCACCCTCGGCCTCGATGGGGATCTGCGTGACGCCGGCGTCACCGGCATCAGGTTCTCGGTGGTGTGCCCCGACGGCATGCTGACTCCGATGATCACCGACGTGATCGACGACCCCGCGGTGGCGTTGACGTTCACCGGGCTCCGTCTCGTCGAGCCGACCGAAGTGGCAGAAGTGGTGAGCGGAGTCCTGCGCCGACATCGACGGGTCGTGAGTGTCCCGCATTGGCGGGGAGCTCAGGTCAGGGCATTCGGCTCGATCCCCGACGTCGTGTTGCGTGCTGCGCCGCTGTTCAGGCGTCTGGGTCGCGCTCAACAGGATCGAGTGCGTCGAGTTCGCTGAGCGCCTCGAGGTCCTCGAGATCGTCGAACTCCGGAAGCATCAGCCCGGATAGATCCGATGAGGAATACAGCAATGCGTGATCGCGGGCTTCCTCGCGTGCGTTCGCTGCCTTCAACCGAGCGATTCCAACCCAGCCGCACGAGCAACTCGGCACGAGGAAGTGGCTGCGGTACTCGAGGGTGACCTCGTGCGCGGCGCGGTGCTCGACTTCTTCCTCTTCCACCGTTGACAGGGTAATTGCCACCGATGCCCGCGCGGGTCTGAGAAAGGTGAACCCTGGGTGAACGTTGACCGACACCCCCTCAGGCCGAATCGGATCTGGAGACCTAGGCTGATGTGCATGAGTTGTGACGTGCAGAAGATCGATACCGGAAACCGCTGGGTCGTGTCGAGATCAGTCGTGATCGATGCGCCCGCCGAGCGAATCTTCGATGTGATCGCTGACCCGCGCCAGCATGCGGCCTTCGATGGCTCGGGGACGGTGAAGGGTTCGGTAAAGGGTCCTGAGCGTCTCGGCCTTGGGGACTCCTTCCAGATGGACATGAAGATCACGGTGCCCTACCGCATGTCCAACACGGTGAAGGAGTTCGAGGAGAACCGCCGCATTGCCTGGGCGCATATTGGTGGCCATCGCTGGCGCTACGAACTCGAGTCACTCGAGGGTGGGAGCACCCGGGTGACGGAGACCTTCGATGGTACGACAGCAAGGACGAAGTTGACCCTGAAGGTGCTTCGTGCCGATGCGATGAACGCGAAGGCGATCGACGCGACCCTGTGCCGGCTCAAGGACTACGTCGAGGGGCAGCAGGCATGAGCGACATCGTCACGACCACCTACTCGGTGGAGGGGATGACCTGTGAACACTGCGTGCGGGCGGTGACGACCGAGTTGGTCATCCTGCCGGGCGTGCAGTCAGTCGATGTCGACCTGGAATCTGGAGCCGTCACGGTCACAAGCAACGGCCCCCTGGACGAGAGTGCTGTCCGGGAGGCCGTCGATGAAGCCGGCTACGAGCTGGTTTAGCCGAAGCGACCGGAGACGTAGTCCTCAGTCTGCTGATTCGTTGGGCGGGTGAAGATCTCTTGAGTCGGGCCGGTCTCGATGAGGTGACCGGGCTGGCCGATGCCGGCGAGGTTGAAGAACGCGGTGTTGTCCGACACGCGTGAGGCCTGCTGCATGTTGTGGGTCACGATGATGATCGTGTAGCGATCCTTCAGTTCCCGGATCAGATCCTCGATGGCGAGGGTCGAGATCGGGTCGAGGGCCGAGCACGGCTCGTCCATGAGGAGCACCTGCGGTTCGACGGCGATTGCCCGAGCGATGCACAGCCGCTGCTGCTGCCCACCGGAGAGTCCGGCGCCAGGTTTGTTGAGCCGGTCCTTGACTTCCTCCCAGAGGTTCGCACCGCGGAGGGATTCCTCCACGACGTCGTCCATCGACTGCTTGCGCTTCTTGTCCTTTTCCAACTTCAGCCCGGCGATGACGTTCTCGTAGATCGACATTGTGGGGAAGGGGTTGGGGCGCTGGAAAACCATGCCGATGGTGCGGCGTACGAGCACCGGATCCACATTGGGGCCGTAGATGTCCTCACCGTCGAGCAGGATCTCACCGGTGGTGTACGCGCCGGGGATCACCTCGTGCATGCGGTTGATACTGCGCAGCACGGTGGACTTGCCGCAGCCGGAGGGCCCGATGAAGGACATGACCGAGTTCGCCTTGACGGACAGGTTGACACCCTCGACGGCGAGGAAGTCGCCGTAGTAGATATCGAGGTCCTTGATGTCGATCTGCTTGCTCACGGATGCTCCTTGATGTGGGCCGTCAAGTGGTGTCAGTTGACCTTTGGCGAGAAGTACTTGGCGATGAGTCGGGCACCGGCGTAGAGCACGAGCACGAACAGAATGAGCGCGAGCGCGCCGCCCCAGGCCCGATCGACGGCCGCGTTCGTCCCCCGGCTGATCTGATCCCAGATGAACGTCGGCAGCGAAGCTTGGGAGCCGCTCGCCGGGTTCAGGTTGATGTCCTGTGCGAGGAAGGTGGTGAGCAGCAGGGGCGCGGTCTCGCCGGCGACGCGCGCGACGGCGAGCATGACGCCAGTGATGATGCCCGAGATTGCGGTCGGGATCACGACGCGCAGGATGACCTTCCACTTCGGCACACCGAGAGCGAGTGCGCCTTCGCGCAACTCATTCGGCACGATCCGCAGCATCTCCTCCGTGGTCCGGATGATGACGGGCAGCATGAGGATGGTCAGGGCGAGCGCTGCGGCGAGGCCGGACTGCTCGAGCACACCGGTGAGGATCAGCGCGGTGTAGATGAACAGACCGGCGACGATCGACGGGATGCCCGTCATGACATCGACGAAGAAGCTGATCCAATAGGACAACTTCCCCTTACCGAACTCGACGAGATAGATCGCGGCGAGGACGCCGATCGGGACGGCGATGAGAGCGGCGATGCCAACCTGCTCAAGGGTGCCGAGGAAGGCGTGGAGCAGTCCACCACCCGCGTCGCGTGGGTTGACGTTGCGCATCGTGCCGGTGAGGAACTCCGGCGACATCACCGACAAGCCCTTGATGGTGACAGTCACCAGGATCCATAGCAGTGGAGCAAGGGCGAGGATGAAGGCGGTGTAGACGAGCGTCGTCGCGAGGCGGTCGACGGCGTGCCGGCGCCCCTCGAAGGCCAGGGAGATGACCGTGATGGCGATGAGGAACGCCAGGCCGGCGATGATCCCGGGGGCGAGACCGATCGCGGTGATCCCGGTGGCCTGGACGAGCAGGCCGAGACCCAGTGCACCGAGACCCACGAGCCAGGGAACCCAGCGCGGCAGGCGACGGCCGGTCAACTTGAGCGGATCGGAGTTCGACGGGGTGGGGGGCGTGCCGCCGGGTGGATTCATCGGCGGATCGGTATCAGCCGCGGTGGGCGGGTTCATTGTCGTCTCGCTCATGAGTTGGCCCCCGAGAATTCCTTGCGCCGGGCGATGACCCAGCGCGCTGCCATGTTCACCGCGAGGGTGATGAAGAACAGCACGAGACCGGAGGCGATCAGGGCGCTGCGGCCGACCTCGCCGGCCTCACCCCACTTCAGGGCGATGTTCGCGGCGAAGGAGTTGCCGCCGGGCTCGGTGATCGCCCAGTTGATCTCGAAGACCGCCGAGAGCAGTAGGGCGACGGCGATCGTTTCACCGAGGGCACGACCGAGGCCGAGCATCGCCGCGGAGATCATCCCGGGGCGGGAGAAGGGGAAGACCGCCATCCGGATCATCTCCCAGCGCGTGGCACCGAGCGCGAGAGCCGCCTCGACGTGCATGCGCGGGACCTGGATGAAGACTTCTCGCGAGATCGCCGAGACGGTCGGCAGGATCATGATCGCCAGCACCAGGCCGGCCATGAGCAGGGACTTGGTCCAGATCTCGGGTTCGTTGGCGAAGATCGGGATCCAGCCGAGGTACTGGCTCAGCCATTCCGCGGCAGGAACCACATAGGGCATGAAGTAGTACAGCCCCCAGAGGCCGAAGATGATCGAGGGGACTGCGGCGAGCAGGTCCACCAGGAAACCCAGGCCCGAGGCAACCCGTCGAGGCGCGTAGTAGGCGATGAACAGGGCAATGCCGTAGCCGACGGGGACGGCGAGCAGCATCGCGATGATCGAGGTCCAGATAGTGCCGAAGAACAGCACCGCGAAGCCGAACACCGGCGGATCGGCGTCAGGCAACCAGGATTGCTCGGTGAGGGGGTTGACCGAGTCGGCGGTGAGAGAGGGGATCGCCTGCCAGACCAGGAAGGCGGCGATGCCGGCCATGATGACCAGGACGAAGATGCCCGACCCGGTGGACAGGCCGAGGAAGGTCCGATCTCCGGGTCGCACCGATGCGCCGGCGATGCCGTCGCTGGGCTTCTCCTCGGTGGGGGGCTGTGTGGTGGTCGCCATGAGTCCCTCGTGGGTCGTGGGGTTTCGGGTGAGAATGATCGAACCGGGTGGGCTGTCAGCCCAGACTAGTGTCTGCGGGCTGTCGGCCCACCCGGTTATCGATCATCCCGGTGATGCGGGGTTCGAACTCAGGAAGCCATCGCGTCGATGGCAGCACGCACCTTGTTCAGCAGGTCACCACTGATGGGGACGTAGCCCTCATCAGTGAGCAGGCCCTGGCCCGCATCGGAGGCGGCGTAGGTGAGGAAGCTCTTCACCAGCGCCGGGTTCTGATCAGCGGCGAGGCCGGCCTGGCAGACCGTCTCGTAGGTCACCAGGACGATGGGGTAGGCGTCCGCCGCGGCCACGGAGTAGTCCAACTGCAGGGCGAGGTCATCGCCGGTTCCGACCTGCTGGGCGAGGGTCAGCGCATTGGAGGCGTTCGCGCTGGTCGGCTCGACGGGGCCGGCTCCGTTGTCGACGAGGGCACCGCGGGAGTTCTGGGCCTCGAGGATGTAGCTGAGTTCGAAATACCCGATCGAGTTGGGGGTCTGCTCCACCGATGCGGCGACCTGGTCGGAACCCTTGGCGCCCTGCCCGCCAGGAGCCAGCCAGTCCTTGCCTGTGCCGAAGGTCCACACGTTCGGGGCGGTCGCGGCGAGGAACTTGGTGAAGTTATCGGTGGTGCCGGAGGAATCTGAGCGGTGGAACTGCGCGATGGAGGCATCAGGCAGGGCGGCGCCGGGATTGCTGGCGGCGATCGCCGGGTCATTCCACTTCGTGATCTCGCTGGCGAAGATGCCCGCGATCACATCGGGGGTGAGGATGAGCGTGTCGAGGCCCTCGACGTTGTAGTTGATGGCGATGGCACCACCGAGGAGCGGGATGTTGATGGCCGGTCCGCCGGAGCAGCGGTCATTGGCGGCCGCGAGGTCTTCCTCGGTCACGGCAGAGTCGGTGCCGGCGAAGGATGTCTGGGCGGCGATGAACTGCTCGACGCCCGCGCCGGAGCCGACGGGCTGGTAATCGATGGTCGCACCGGGGCAGGCAGTTTGGTAGTTGTTGATCCATACGGTCACGGCATTGGCCTGGGCGCTGGAGCCGGCGGCCTTGATCTCGCCATCGACGCAGTCGCCGGATGGGGCAGCGGTCGGGCTGGCGGTGTCTCCGCCGTCCGAGGAGCCGCCGCAAGCGGCAAGAACGAGTGCGCCGGTGAGCGCGGTGGCCGCGAGGGCGGCAGTGCGGGTGAGCTTCACCCTTGACCTCCTAGTGAGTCGATGTCTGACAGCGCTGACGCTAGGGAACGCCGGTGAAGCCACGGCAGGTCGAAGGTGAACAGCAGGTGAACTCATGCCCAATTCGCAGGCCTGCGAGCCGGGGCTCAGGGGGTGTGGCGCTCGACCGCGATGATGCGGGGCAATTCCTCGCCGTCGAAGTGGCGATGGATGACCAGGAAGCCGCCCGGGGGCAACTTCTCGTCGAGGTCCCCGTTGCCATTCCAGCGCAGTCCGGCGATGGTCTCGACCAGGGTGGGCAGGACCGGCCGATGGGAGCACAGCAGAAGGGGAGCGGGATCGGCGAGCAGAGCCTGCATTCGCTTTGCTGCCCGCTTGGGGTGATCGGCATGACCGGTCTCGCTCATGGTCGGTTCAGCCTGGATCGGGGCTCCGATGCTCTTGGCGTATCGGCGCACGGTCTCCGAGCACCGCACCGCATCGGAGGAGTGGACCTGCTCGATGCCGTAGGCGGAGATCAACGGCACGATCGCCTTCGCCTGTGAGCGGCCCTTGCCCGAGAGTGGGCGCTGGGAGTCATCGGTGCCCTTGAAGTCCGAGCGCTTCAGGGCCTGGGTGTGCCGGAGCAGGATCAGTGGACTTGTAGTGGGGAGTTCGGCGGCGAGGCGCACCAGATCGGCATCGCGGGGATAGGTGAGCAGGCTCACCGCATCATCAATGCCGACCCAACGCACCTGGTCGACCTCGTCATCGGGGGCGAATCCCTCATCGCTGGCGACCTCCGCGCGCCAGTAGTCGACCGTCTTGTCCCGGCCCATCGCCCGATAGAACTGACGCGGCAGGGGCACCCCGAGGCGCGGGACGAGACCGGTCTCCTCATCGCACTCGCGGACGGCCGCGGTGAGGTGGTGCTCGCCCGGATCGACCTTGCCCTTCGGCAGCGACCAGTCCGCCCGTAGCGGTCGATGGATAAGAAGGGTCTCGGTGCCGCGCGTTCCCTCGCGGAACAGCACGACCCCTGCCGCCCGGACGGGGTCATCGGAGTCGTCGTGAGCGGCCATGGTGATGTCAGAGCATGCCCGATCGACGCGCGGCCCTGGTGGCCCGGGGCCAGGCTCGATCGAGGAAGACTGCCCGGTCCGCGAACTCGGCCTCGACCTCGACGCCGTGGAGGAGGCCGAGGGCATATCCGGTGGGGCCATCTGCGCTCGCGGCGAATTCACGCAGGGCGACCTGGGCGACGTAGGCGTCCTGGTGGTTGCCGAGGGTCTCGGTGACCTCCTTGAGTTCATCAACCCAGGCCTCGACGCGCTTGCCGAACACCGGCGCAACGGCCTCGACCGCGTAGCGGGCCTTCTTCGCTGTGATCCGGGTCTCATGCCAGGGTGTGGCCTCGGACTCGGCGCGCAAATCCGTGACATCCTTCTTCAGTCGCTTCCACGCGGCCGCCACGAGCGGGGGAAGTGCGTCTTCGCATGAGGCGCGGGCCGCGTCGGTCAGATGAGGATCGTTCACAGCCGCGACCAGGGACACCAGGAGGGCGCGGTAACGCGGGGTCGACATAGCGGCGCGCGCGGCGACCTCGGCGTCACGTCGCCGCTGGGCGAGGGCGGGATCGATCAAGGACCGAACCGCTGATGCTTGACCGGCATCGAGCAAGCCGGCGTGAGCATCGAGGCGAGCCTGCAACACCTCGGCATCGCGTGCTTCACCGAGGGATGTCGCAGCCCAGGCAAGTTCGACCCGCAGATTGTCCGCCCACTCCGCTTCGAGTAGCGGTCGAAACACCCGCAGCCCACTGCGCAGCCGGCGCGCAGCAACCCGCACCTGATGCACGGAATCGGGCAGATCACGGCGCAGCCGCACATCCTGCAGGAGGAAGGCACGGACATGGGTGGCCAGGAACGCCCGGACCGCCTCGCCCGCAGGGTCCTTCGGATTCGGCCAGCGCATCTCAGGCACATCGGGCGGCGCACTGGTGCGAGGCCCGAGGGCTGCGGCTGCCTTGCTCATCGTGCCGGGAACCGCTCCATGATCGACGAGGGCCTGGACCACATCGTCGAGGACCGATTCGTCGATCTCCCCGTCCGGACCCGGAATGCCTTCGACTTCGATCTCGCGGAAAATCGCAGCAGTGCGTTCGCCGTCGAGGACCGCCACCGTGTCGTCGACGAGCTCGGCGGTGGCGCGTCCCTGGGCATCGAGCAGATTGATCGGCGTGCGTTCGGTGCGCAGTGTCACGACCGGGGCCAGGGGCGCCTCACGCACGAGGGCCGTGACGACATCGAGCAACTCGGCGGGCGCCTCCACCCCGTCGGTGGGGGGAAGGCGGAGCTCATCGCGGGTGCCGGCATCGGCGCCATCGACGGGGAGCTTGATATGCCAGCCCGCATCAGAACCACCCTCGCGGCGTCGCAGGGTGACCCCCCAGCGGAACAGTCGAAGATCGGCGGTGTCGTAATAGACATTGCGCATCGTGAACGGCTGACCGATGTCGACACTGGCTGCTCCCCAGGTGATGCCCGACAGAGGCGGGAGCCGAAAAAGTGCGTGGACCCGCAACTTGCGCTCGACCTCTCGATGGGTGGTGGGGGGCACGTCGAGGTCGGCCGATCAGGCGAGTCGGCCGCGGGTGCGGCGAACTTCGATGAGGGTCTCCTGGATGTCGCGGAGCGGCTCGCCTTCAACATCGTGTGTTCGGCGCAGCCAGGTTCCGTCGGACTGCAATACCCACTTGGCGGTGTCGGGCTCGAAACCGAGGGTGATGAGGGCATCAATCTCAGCGATGTGATCGGGGGCCTTGAGGCTGACCAGTGACTCGACGCGGCGATCGAGATTGCGGTGCATGATGTCGGCAGAGCCGATCCAGATCTCCGGGTCTCCTCCATTGGCGAATTCGAAGGCCCGGGAATGTTCGAGGAAGCGACCGAGGATGGAGATCACCTCGATGTTGTCGCTGAGGCCTGCCACGCCCGGCTTGATCGCGCAGATACCGCGGACCCACACGCGCACAGGCACACCTGCCTGGGACGCCCGATAGAGCGCATCGATGATCTGCTCGTCGACGATCGAGTTGCACTTGAAGCGGATGCGGGCCGGTCGCCCCGCTCGGTGGTGCTCGATCTCCCGATCGATGCGTTCGACGAGACCGCTTCGGATCGAATGGGGCGCGACCATCAGGCGGTGGTACTCGGTGTTCATCGAATAGCCCGACAGCACGTTGAACAGGTCGAGGACGTCATCGCCGACCTGGGGGTCGCAGGTGAACAGCCCGAAGTCTTCGTACAGGCGCGCCGTCTTGGGGTGGTAGTTACCTGTGCCGATGTGGCAGTAGCGGCGCAGCTGATCTCCATCATCGCGAACCACGAGTGACAACTTGCTGTGGGTTTTCAGTCCCACGAGGCCGTAGACGACGTGCACGCCGGATTCCTCGAGTTTGCGCGCCCACTCGATGTTGTTCTGTTCATCGAAGCGCGCCTTGATCTCGACCAGGGCGAGGACCTGCTTGCCGGCGCGGGCGGCGCTGATGAGGGCGTCGACGATCGGGGAGTCGCCGCTGGTGCGGTAGAGCGTCTGCTTGATCGCCAGCACGTGCGGATCCTTCGCGGCCTGCTCGAGGAAGAGTTGCACGCTGGTGGAGAAGGAGTCATAAGGGTGGTGAACGAGCACATCGCGCTCGCGCATCACGCCGAGCACATCGGGGGCGGAGGCCGTCTCGACCTCGGACAGTTCGCGGCTAGTCTTCGGGACGAACTTCGGTTGCCGCAGATCATCTCGATCGACGCTGTAGATCGTCCATAGCCCGGTGAGGTCGAGCGGGCCGGGGAGGCGGAAGACCTCCTGCTGGGTCACGCCAAGCTCCTCGATGAGCAATTCCAGGACGTGGGGGTCGATGGACTCCTCGACCTCGAGCCGCACGGCCGGCCCGAAGCGACGCCGCAGCAGCTCGCGCTCCAGGGCCTTCAGCAGGTTCTCCGCATCGTCCTCCTCGACCTCGACGTCCTCGTTGCGGGTCACCCGGAACATGTGGTGCTGGATGACTTCCATTCCGGGGAACAGCTCATGCAGGTGCGCGGCGATGACGTCCTCGAGCGGAACGAACCTGTCGTCGGAGACGGGCACAAAGCGAGGGAGAAGCGGGGGAACCTTGACGCGCGCGAACAACTCGGCAGACGTGGTCGGGTTTCGCACGACGACGGCGAGATTGAGAGAAAGTCCGCTGATGTAGGGAAAGGGATGCGAAGGGTCGACGGCCAAGGGAGTGAGCACGGGGAACACCCGGTCGTCGAAGAAGGAATCCATCGAGGCCTTCTCCGCTGCGGAAAGGTCGTCCCAATTCACGATGTGGACCCCGGCCTCGGCGAGCGCGGGCCGCACTTCATCGCGGAAGATCTCGGCGTGGCGCACCTGCAGTTCGTGAGCGCGCGCCCAGATTGCCTCGAGGACTTCGCGCGGGGTGAGTCCGCTTGCCGCACGAACCGCGATGCCGGTGGCGATGCGGCGCTTCAGTCCGGCGACGCGGACCATGAAGAACTCGTCGAGATTGCTGGCGAAGATCGCGAGGAACTTCGCCCGATCGAGGATCGGCAGGTGCGGATCCTCGGTGAGTTCGAGGACGCGCTGGTTGAATGCCAGCCAGGACAGTTCCCGGTCGAGGAATCGATCGGCAGGGAGGGGCCCCTGGGCCGCCTCGGTGGCGGCTGCGGCAGCGGTGTCGGCGACCACCTGCCCCTCGGGCAGGTCTGCCTGAGGGCCGTCGAGCGGGGTCATGCCCCTAGGTTCTCACAGGCCGAGGTGCCCTGGATGGGCCTTTGGTCCACGGTCGGCTGATGTTCACCTTCGATACAGGGTGTCACCGTCGATAAAGGGTGTCCGCATCCCATCGGGTGAAGCCCAGCGACTCGTAGAGGCCGATCGCGGTGGTGTTGGCCTCATCGACGAACAGCATGGCCTGGACCAGCCCGGCCTGCCGGAGGTGGGCCAAGCCGGCGAGCACGAGGGCTCGGCCCAGTCCGGTGCCGCGCCACTCGGGGGCAACACCGATGACGTAGACCTCCCCGATCGGCTCGTGGCCGTGCGAGTCCCGGCCGTGGACCTTCGTCCAGTGGAATCCGGCGATCTCGCCTGTCGTGGATTCGGCGATGAGGAATCCATCGGCGTCGAACCAGTCCTCATTCATCCGCTGTCGCAGATCATTGAGGGTCAACCCTCCCTGGTCGGGGAGGTCGGCGAAGGCCGCAGCGTTCACCTCGATCCAGGCCTCGTCATCGACATCGGGGCGGAAGCCGCGCACGGAGATGCCTTCTGGCCAGGCGGGAGCAGGGAGATTGGTCAGGAGTGAGCGGCGCATCTGCCACAGCACGCGAGCCTGAGTGAACCCGAGCGAATGGGCGAGATGGCCGGCGTCAGTGCGACCGCCGTGGGCCCACAGCCGCAGCCGTCCGTCCGGGGAGAGTTCGATGAGCCGCTGGACGAGGTCCTGGCCGACTCCGTGCCGGCGATGGACGGGATCGACGACGAGTTCAGCGGAGGATCCCTCGACGCTGTCGGTGGTGTCGAGGTGTGCATAGCCGATCAATCGGTCACCGTTGATCGAGCGCAGGTGCAGGTCGTGCTCATCGCCGCCATGTCGAAGGTGCAAGAGCACGTGTTCGGACAGCGGCATGACACCGTCGTGACGGGCGGCCGTGTCGACGAGGGTGAGTACCTCGGCAGCCTCGTCGTTGGTCAAGCGCGCATCGACCCGGAGTTCGGTCACGACGATCAGGAGTGGTCGATGTGCTCGGCGACCGTCTGGTCCTCCAGTGTGGCGACGGTCGCATCATCGGGGCGGGCAGGAACGAATCGATAGCCGACATTGCGGACCGTGCCGATGAGGGCCTCATGCTCGGGGCCGAGTTTGGCTCGCAATCGTCGCACGTGGACGTCGACGGTGCGTGTTCCGCCGAAGTAGTCATAGCCCCAGACCTCCGACAGCAACTGCGGTCGGGTGAAGACTCGGCCGGGATGCTGGGCGAGGAAGCGCAGCAACTCGAACTCCTTGTAGGTGAGATCGAGGGCACGTCCACGGATGCGAGAGCTGTAACCCGCCTCGTCGATGGTGAGATCCCCACTGCGGATCTCCGACGGCGTGCTGGGAGCGGAGTCGAGGCTCGCCCCCAGTCGGGCGATGTTGACGCGCAGCCGGGCCTCGACCTCGGCCGGCCCGGAGGTATCCAGGACGAAATCGTCGACCCCCCAGTCATGCTGAAGGGCCGCCGCTCCGCCTTCGGTGAGCACCACGATCACGGGGATATCCACCCCGGTCTGACGCATCAGGCGCGTGAGGCTGCGGACCTGTGGGAGTTCGCGGCGCCCATCGACGAGGACGGCGTCGGCATCGGGACTGTCGATGAGGGCGGTCGCCTGCGCGGGCAGCACTCGGACCTGGTGGGTCAGCAGCCCGAGAGCGGGGAGCACCTCGGTCGAGGGCTCCGTGGCCTGGGTCAACAGCAGCAGGCGCATCTGTCGAGGATAGTGGGTGGGTCCGCACCGTCTTCAGGGGCGCGGAAGGATGGGGTCCGTGACGACCCGACGACACGTCGACCCCCCGGTCCGGCTGCGCGAGGCCACGCTGAAGACCCGGGATGGGCTGTCCATCTCCGCAGCGCACCTACCGTCGCTGGATGACACCACCACCGGGATCGTCGTCATCCACGGCTTCGGCGGATCCTGGCGACAGGAGCGGGTCCTGCGCGTGATGGAGCACCTCGGCGAACACGGCGGGGTGATCGGCCTCGACATGCGCGGCCACGGCCGATCGGAGGGAGCGACCACCCTGGCCCACGATGAACCCCTGGATGTCGAGGCTGCCGCACGATGGGCGCGGGATCTCGGCTATGACCGGGTCGTCACGGTCGGATTCTCGATGGGGGGAGCCGTCGCGCTTCGTCACGCCGGACTGATCTGCCGCGGGCCCGAAACAGCGGGCACCGATGCCGTGGTATCGGTGAGCGCACCCGCCTTTTGGTACTACCGCGGCACTCCGCCGATGCGTTGGCTGCACCGCGCGGTGATGAACCCGCTGGGCCGGGGCTATCTGCGCGCGGCGATGGGCGCCCGCGTTGATCCGACACCGTGGCCGGAACCTGGGCCGCTGCCCCCCGTGGGAGCGGTAGCCCGAGCTCGCGAGCGGGGGCTGCCCGTCCTCATCGTCCACGGTGATGCGGATGCCTTCTTCCCTCTCGAGCATCCCGAAGCGCTCGCGGGCGCGGCGCCGGGCGTGCAGACATGGATCGAGCCCGGCTTTGGTCACGCAGAGGGTGCGATCGAGATCGATCTGCTGCGTCGGATCGGCGCGTGGACGGCTGATCGGTAGAGGGGATGTCGGCCCGGTAGGCTGAGCAACGTGCTGGAGATCGTCTACACCGGACTGCTCGTGCTTGCCATCGTGTTCATCACCTGGTTCGCCGGCTATGTCGTCTACAAGCTCTACAAGGGACAGGGCTGAGTCGCCCCATGCCCCCGCTGCCCTCGAGCCTGCCGGAGGAACTGCTTGGCTTGTCCTGGCTGATCGGGCGCTGGGCCGGTGTGGGGCTCGGGCAGTACCCCACGATCGAAGACTTCCGCTTCGGTCAGGAGGTCTCCTTCTCCACCGACGGTCGGCCGTTCCTGTTCTACGCCTCCCGCAGTTGGTTGCTCGACGAGGATGGCGAGCGCATCCGACCGCTGGGTACCGAGACCGGCTATTGGCGGCCCCGCCCGGACAATGAGATCGAGGTCACCCTCGCCCATCCCACTGGTTTCGCCGAGATCTGGGTGGGCAGCGTAGAAGTGCTGGGTCTCGCCGACGCGGCCATCACGTCCGCGCGAGCGACGCTGCGCACTGATGTCGTGGCGCGAACGGCGAGCGCGAAGCCCTATGAGTCCGGCGAGCGCCTCTATGGCCTGGTCAACGGCGAGTTGATGTGGACCTTCGATATGGCGGCCATGGGCGAGTCGATGGGCAATCATCTGTCTGCCCGGTTGAAGCCCGCGGACGCCGAGTCCGACGCCTAGCAGGCGGTCCCGTCATGCAGACGCACGAGGATCGCGGCGATTGGGCGGAGCAACTCCGGGGGAAGGGCTACCGCATTACGCCCCAGCGCCAACTCGTGCTGCAGGCCGTCGATGAACTCGGTCATGCGACCCCCGAGGAGATTCACGCCCACGTGCAGGCCCAGGCGGCCGGGGTGAATGTGTCGACGGTCTACCGCACGCTCGAAGTGCTCGAAGGAGTCGGTCTCGTCACGCATGCGCACATCGCGCACGGCTCGCCGACCTATCATTCGGTGCGCGAGGAGCAGCACGTCCATCTGGTGTGCCGGACCTGCGACTCGATCGATTCGGTCCCCGCGAGCGAGGTCGCCGATCTTCTCGGCCACCTGGAGCGTGCCCAGGGTTTCACGCCGGATATCTCCCATCTCACGATCCACGGTCGATGCGTGGACTGCCGGGAATCCACGGCTGGACACGAGCGTTCGGAGGAGGCATGAGCGAGTCACCGGCCTTCGGATTGCCTGGGGCCGTACCGCCCCCGGAGGGTTCGGTGGACGAGGGGGTGCCCTGGCACTACGGCGACCCCCATGCCGAGCAGCGCCGCCTCCTCGAGGGTCGCTCGCACGTCGACCTGTCCCACCGCGGCGTGATCGCGATCACCGGACCAGATCGATTGCCGTGGCTGCATTCGCTCACCACACAGGCGCTCGAAGGACTCGGCGCCGGTGATACGACCGTCAGCCTTGTGCTCAGCCCCCATGGGCATGTGGAACACGAGATGCATGTCATCGACGATGGCGAGACCACCTGGCTGATCACCGACGGCTCTCGAGTGGCTGATCTCGTCGCCTACCTGGATTCGATGCGGTTCATGCTGCGCGTCGAGGTGGTGGATGCGACGGCGGACTGGGCGGTCGTCGGGGAACCGATTCGCGAGGTCGACCCCCAGGCGCCGACCTGGTTGATGCCGATCGACTTCGCGGGGCTTGGCGCCACCGATGCCGGTGACGATCGAGGGGGAGACGCCTCGAAGTACCTTGATCATCGGCCTGGGTCGTTTGCAGCTCGGGAGGTCCTGGTGCCGCGAGAGGATCTGCTCGATCGGCTTGGCAGCGAACCTGCGGGAACATGGGCGTGGGAAGCCCTGCGCGTTGCCGCCGCGATCCCGCGGGAGGGGCTGGAGACCGACCATCGCACACTGCCACACGAGGTCGGCTGGATC
>Ga0075480_10000213_pt1 | contig 32486 bp, 12 predicted proteins | sample DEB08_DNA_7_FD_81590 | JGI IMG/M metagenome (GOLD analysis project Ga0075480, IMG submission 81590) | Aqueous microbial communities from the Delaware River and Bay under freshwater to marine salinity gradient to study organic matter... | ecosystem: Environmental > Aquatic > Marine > Coastal ... | reverse complement strand
GGCTGCACAACTTCGGTACTTGCAAGCTCATCGATTGGAGCAGTGCGTCCCTGCCCCGTAACCGACGCCTCGGAGCGCCCTAGCATTGCACGGAGGTCTATGGCGGGACCGGACTCCGAAACATTTTGCGGGCCAGTGAACAACCTCGAGCGGATATCCAGGTCCAAGCGGGCTTCAAGGTGCGAGGCACACCGGTCAAAGGCAACTCTGAACGCGTCATCTGAAGTGTATAGACCAAACCCCATGTTGTTATATTGATCACCGACCCCAGCAAACATCATTGCGAGTTTGCGGCCTGATTGGATGTTTAGGATTCGTGGTGACTGTTCTTTACGGGAGGCATCTTTGGGTCCGCCCGCTACATCGTTCCATTCACGAGTGACCGCGGCACCTACCGGCTCGCTGGGGTTAAGGCCTGCAGTCGCACTGATTGCCTTGACAAGCTCGTCGTTCGGATTGGGCTCGAAGACCCCTGTTTTCAGCTGATCGGTTAAGTCACTTAAATTGTTACTCTTCACCAGCGTCAGGCGCCATGATCCGCAGGCGTAGGACTCGGTAGATGAGTCACCCTCTTCTGGCCCGGTTGCCATCGGACTCAATCTTTCGCGAAGCGTCGCAAACTGGGTATCCGCCATCCTTGCCGCTTGCTCACCTAGCTCTTTCCACTGCTCCGAAAATAAGCCGTGCAGGCTTGCCGAGGTGTCCATCGCTTCCCTTGAAGCTGGCGCTTTATCTTTTGTGGCCTCCGGGATGCTGTTATCCAGCCAATAACGGGTGGTCGCGAAGGGATAAGAAGGTATCGACACACGTCGGTGCGGTGGCTGGTAGATACCGGACCAATCTATATGTTGTCCCGATTCGTAAAGCGTGCGAAGCGCCGGCAGTAACCACTCCCACAGGTCGCTTGAGGCGTTAAACGTGCATATGTTCTGATGCCGAAGTTCGCCCGTAAAACGGTCATCCTCTGCAAGTAAAACCACGGTGTCCACCTTCTGGCGATCGAGCTCAGATGTCAGTCGATGGAAATCGCCATCGGACAAATCAAAGGCGCTCGCGATTAATGCTTCGCTATCCTCGAGAACATTCTGCTCATCGCCCTCCGGTTTACTAACGAGAGAGGCCAGTGAATACCGACTGGTTTCATCAATAATAAGTAAAACGGGCTCAATGCCCAGCCTTCTCCACAGGCTCAGCAGCATGATTGTCGATGTATCAGAACTCTTATCCGCACGCTCTGCGGGCGGGCCTGCGCCACGCTCACCTTGCGTCGTGCAGAGCAACTGCTGCAAACGCTCTTTTGAGGCAAATTCATTCTCGAATCGCCCGACCAACGAAAACGCGACATTACTCGCCCGAGATCGCGCCCTCGGCGACGCATCAATAATCTCCGCGGCATGCTTTCTAAGCTGCTCGACTAACTCCTCCTTGGACCGTCCGCTAATCAGCAGTCGGTTAGAGAATGCCTGCCGACCCAGGTTATTCAGAGCACAGTAGGCATGCAACCGGGAAGAGTCGGTCAGGTCTTGAATCTGCGTTGCATGACTTTCCAACAAGCGTGCGAGGGCGGGGAGATCAGAGGCACAGACCGCAAGAACGAAAGGAATCTCGTTTGGATCATTGCCGCTCGCTTCCGGGATGCCTGCCGACTCCAAAAGGACGTGCGCGTTGGTGCCACTGAGGCCAAAGCTGCTGACTCCGATCAGAGGTATCGCGTTTTCCGGCGCAAGATCTTGAAGGGTGGTTGAGACATTGACCGAGAAGCCCTTCCAGGGAATTTTTGGGTTTGGCTCTTTGAAGTTTATCTGGGGAAATATCTTGTTTTCCTCAAGCATCAATATCGCCTTAATGACCGAAGCCATTCCTGCTGCAGCACTGAGGTGCCCGATATTCGCTTTTACCGAACCGATCATTAGAGGATTTTTCTCGCTCCGGGATCCAAATATGCCTCGCAAGCCGCTCACCTCGATCGGATCGCCCAGCTGAGTCCCTGTCCCATGGGTCTCCACATAATTCACGTCATCCGGCGAACGTTTCGAGCGCTTTAGCACATCCCTAATAAGACTCTCCTGGGCGTTTTGATTAGGAACCGTAAGCCCGCTCGCCGGCCCATCATGGTTCACGCCACAGTTCAGCAATCGTGCTCGAGGCGGCGACAACGAGCCCCCGTTATCGGCAGAACGTCCGAGAATGACAACACCGACACCCTCTCCCAATACAAATCCATCCGAATCTGCGTCAAACGCACGGCACCGACCGGTGGGGGAAAAGCTTTGAGTCCGCGACAGGAAGATCTGCATTGGGGGTGTCAAATTGAGCTGCATACCGACCACAACGGCAAGGTCACACTCCCGGGATCGCAGTGCACTGCAGGCCTGGTTCATGGCAACCAAGGAAGAGGAACACGCTGTGTCCACGGCAGATACGGGACCGTTAAATCCGAACTGAAAAGCAATCCGGCCAGCGGCAAAACAAAACCCGTTTCCAGTGCCCGAGTACGCTCTGATATCCTCACGCGGACCTGCCAGCTGCTCCATGCCGTAGTCATTCTGAGTAATTCCTACAAAGACACCGGTTCTCGAGCCACGCAACCTATCGGGACGCAAGCCGCTGTCCTCGAGAGCGTGCCAAACGAGTTGAAGGGCGAGCCGTTGCTGAGGATCCATCAGCTTGGCCTCCAGCGCCGAGATGCCAAAAAACGCCGCGTCAAACTCGTCCACCCCGTCAATAAATCCACCGTAACGGGTGTTGATCTTTCCTGAGGCGTTGGGATTGGGATCGTAGATTTCTGCGAGATCCCAGCGTTCAACAGGTGTCTCGGTGACTGCGTCCACACCCTCTCTCAACAGCTTAGCGTAGGCCTCAACCGAGCTTGCACCCGGAAATCGACAGGCCATGCCGAGGACCTCGAGCGGTTCAATTGCTGCATCCTCTAGTTTTTTAATACGGCGCTCGGCGTTGCGAAGCGCAATAGCCGCCTTTTGAAGCGGCGTAAATGTAGAAACCTCGTTTTGCATTTTGGTGCGCTACAAAATGTCTAAGACACTAATCATTGGTCAGACAGGTGTCGATCAAATAGCTGCTCAAGTTCCGCTTCCGACATCTGAGTTATCTCGCTGTCGGCCGCAATATCAAAAGCCTCTTCGGAGCGCGGCGTATTGTCCGCGGTCGAAGACCCGAAGCTCCCAGAGCCTGTGTCGGGTCCCTGAGAGGACTGATCTCCCCCTAGGATCGAGTCGTAGAGCGCGACAGAAAGCGCGCGGACCGAAGAAAACTTAAACAACGCCGTCGCGTCCAACTTAATGGATAACCTCTTCTCGATTGCATCGCGCAATTCAACGGAGGTCAATGAATCAAGGCCCAGGTCAAAAAAGCCCAGATCACGATCTACTTCGTCCTCGCGGCGGAAGCCAAGGACCGGGGCGATGAGTTCGGCAAGCACGGTCATAATCGCTGTCTCCGCCTGGCGCCTCGATTGAGAGCGGAGTTTCTGCAGTAATTCGTTATCGACAGGGCGGCTACCTAAAGGCTTACCTGCAGATTCGCCAGGCACGTCAGCCTTAGCGCTGATCACAGCTTCTTGAATCTCAGAAAGCAGACTTCGGCTCGGCCAACGAGACAAAAACTGCTGCCAGTCAACATCCATAAGCGCCAGGGAGCGAGGACGTCTCCTGGCGATTTCGCTGACCATCAACATGCCCGCGCTCGGATCAAAAGGCTTCACGCCGATCCGCTCAAGCCCTTGCTGAACGTCACCACTAGCTGCAGCGCCGACTTCACTCCACGGCCCCCATTGGGCGTGTTTAAACGGATGGCCCAACCGTTGGGCAGCGGCCGCTACACCATCTAGGAATCCATTAGCCGCCGAGTGACTCGCTTGCCCTTTTGGCGAAAAGATGCTGGCAATCGATCCAAAGGTTGTGAACGGGACCGGCGACTCTCCCCCAAACAATGCCAACAGGTTCAGGGTCCCGCGAAGCTTGGGCTCTATAACTTCACAAAATGCCGACCAATCCGCGCTCGCAAGCGGCTGATCCTTAAGGACGCCGGTACACTGAAAAATTCCAGCAATCTTGTCTTTAGGTTGATCCCTTAGACAGCGCCGAAGCGCCCCAAGATCGGTGATGTCGACCTGACGATATTCAACCACCGACGTCTTCGAGTTCAAACTCCTAATCCATGCCTCGGAGGACTCATCCAGCGTGGACCTGCCAAGCAGGATAATGTGCGATGCGTCTTGGGCTTTTGCCAGCCAATCCGTCGCGCAGCGACCAATACCCCCGAGTCCGCCGGCAATAATGTAGGCGCTGCGCTCAGATGCGGCAGATAGCTCGTCATCAGATTCATTCGGGAGCGTTGTTCGAATCAATCGACGGCTAAATAATTCTCCCTTGCGATTTAAATGGCCTTGCTCTTCTTTCGAATCAGCGGCTATGAAGTGGCGGAAGCTTGCTTGGGTCTCAGGCGGGTAAGCCTCTCCAACACGGTGCTCCAGATCAATGCAACGTATGGTCAGCCCGACATTTTCGATACCTGCTGTTCTTGCGAGCGCGAGCACGCCTTGCAAAAGAAAATTGCCGCTGTCGCTGTCGCTGTCGCTGTCGCTAGGTGTATCAGCAGTAGGAAAGCAGTTCCTCGTAACCAACACGACTTCTTTCGGTATCGGATGATCTTCACGCACCAGCACCTGTAAAAAATGGAAAAGCTGGGACGTAATCTCAAACGCTGGAGCAAGGTCAAACGTCTCGCCGAGATCAGAAATATCCATTGTCAAATCGGGGAGCATCAGGACCTGCCGCGATGCCTGCGCTGGAACTTTAGGAGCATCTGACCAGGCGACAAAACATTCGTTAGGCAGGCTCCAGCCGGACATGTCTTCAAACTGTTTGCGGGCGTCTTCACAAAACCCAAAAACAGCAAGCTCGTCTTTGTCTGGCGACAAATTTAGGGCCTGCTCTTTTCTTGCAAAGATAACGTGCTGGCCCGCGAAAGCACTTTGCCCCTCGTCTTCCGACACCGTGGTCGCAGCATCGAAGCCAGAGGTCGTAAGCATCTCGATCCACTCTTCAGAATCAATGAGGGGTGTACTTCTGCCACGTCGAAAATCAGAAAAATCCCACCACCCCGGAATATTTCCAAAAATCATCTCCAGCCAATCTTGTCCAGGCTGCGCCTCGATCAACACCAAGATACCTCCCGGGGCAAGAACCGAACGCACGTTAGCGAGCGTCTCGCGAATATCGGGGGTGGCATGAAGCACATTCGCCGCGATCACGACGTCATAGTGATTCTTTAAGGCGGCTAATTGAGGCGATTCCCGACTCACATCCAGCAAGAAGCTCGAAAACTTCGGGTCTGACCCGAAGCGTTGGTCCGCCTGCCGCGTGAAAAGAGTTGAAACGTCCGAAAACGCGTATTCCGCCAGATGTTCCGAAGCCGCTTTCAGAATGCTCTCTGTCGTCGCCCCAGTACCACCACCTACCTCTAGAATCCGAAGCCCGTCGGGCTGCTCTGCCCGACCCGCCATCGTTACCAATGCTTGCGCTACAGCAGTGTTAATTTTCGCTGCCCCTTCAGAATCCCGATAGAAGTCCCGCCCCTTGGCGACATCGCCGCTGGGAAAAAGCAGATCAAGTGAATCCTGCTTTCCGGTTAGCAGATCAGCAAGGCATTCGCCAAATCGCTCGACAAGGTCGCTTTCCGGATACGATGCCGAGTCAGGTGCTGGAGTCTCTGAGGAGTTCACACCCCTTCTATCATGCGCATGCGGCGCGCTTCCAACCTCGCATCCTGCAATTGTTTTTGCCATCGTCAGGTAGCGGGAGAACTGTAAATCCTTCGCCGAATCCATTTGCATGGCAGGTCTCTGTCCTACCAAGAGATCATCAATCGTCAGCGACTCCATCTCAGCAATCCTTGCCAACGCCGTCTTTGCGTAAAGCCTCGCTGAATCGTTAAGAGAGCAAATTCGCTCTGCGTAGAGCTCTCGGAGCTCGGATGCATCCGTAAGTTGCTTCACCCCCTCCGACGCGGTCGCGTGAAACAGCTCTTCTCTAGCCAGAAATTCACGAACAGGAGGCTGCGCTGTCCACACGGTTTCATAGCAAAGTCGGCTCAGGTCAGATGACCGAAAAAATTTATCTGAACTCGCTCTGGCAAAGACCAGATCGTGTAGCGAGACAACGAGCCGCTCCCTAGCCCACACAAAAACAGAAACCACAAGACCTTGGGACACGTCCTCAGCCACCTCTCGAAGGTCCACAACAACGCGATCCGGTATCTCTTTGGCGTCGGCAAGACTAATCTGCCCGGCTGCTACGGGCAAAAATGCGCCCTCATAATCTTGAAGCACGGCCGCCGCACTCTGCACTGCGGTATCCAACATCGCCGGATGGATTAAATAAGAATCGTCGGTTTGCCCACTCTCCCGAGTTGCTTCCGCGAGCTTCACCGAAACGAATTCGCGGTTGATACGCATTTCCTGAATACCTTGAAAGCGATCCTCATGTTCGATGCCCACATCGCGCATTTTTTGATAGAAGGCCGGCACATCCACCGTATCTTCAATATCTGAGTGAGAAGGGGCATCGGCGCCCTTAATTAAAGGTGAGGTCTTCAATCCACACGCCTTTGCGTGCAGAGTCCAAGACGCAGAGTCTCTCCGACTCAGAATTTCCAAATCAGATTGTCCATCTTCTTTTTGCCGGACGATGGTTTGCAAATGAAGCTCTCCCACCTCCGGAATATCGAGCGCTTTTAGGATTTGAAAATCCGCAATATCTGGAGGAAGATCGCATTGCTTCAGGGCGAAAAGCATCATTTCGATCAAAGCCGCGGCCGGCAATACGGGGGCGCCGAACACCTTATGATGAGCGAGCCAATTGATCCGATCCAAACTCAGGGATTGACCAAAGACCCGTAGGTTTGCGGGCAATACTGAAGAAGTGAACTCCTCTCCGGCGAGTGGGTGACCCATGATCTCTCGGGGCGCAGTCTCAAGGCCGCTCGGGAGTCGATACTCTTCCTTCAGGAAAGGATAATTGGGCAAGCCGGATGTCTGAGCGGCTCTACAGCCTGAGAACAGGACCCCCCAATCGAGCGTGACATCGGCACAGAACATTAGAGCCACAGCGCTATCTATAGTTTGAGCCTCTGACCGCTTTGGCAAAAGACTCGGTATCCATACAGATTTATTTTCGCCGATCTTCCTCTCTAACTCCTGACCCTGTCTTATTAGGACGGGCCTTGGGCCAAGCTCAAGAAAAACCCCTGGAGTTTTTTCCAGCAACTTACTCATGCAGCCGTGGAAATTCACGGGAGAGGTTATCTGGTCTACCCAATACTCTGCGCTGATCGGTGATTTACTACTCCAATCGCCCGATACATTTAAAGCCATAGGAATGCGCGGCTTCTGGAAATCAATGTTTTTCAGGAAAGATGTGAACGGCTCGACCATCGGCGACATGAGAGAAGTATGGAAGGCCCGTTCGACCGGTAACATTCGGGCCTCCACGCCTCGGGCGATAAGCGCCTCCATGCAGTGGTTCAAATTCTCCCGCAGACCCCCAAATACGAGTTCGGTCGGCCCGTTCACTGCCGAGAGCTCAAGACCGGGAAAATCCTTTAACCAATCTTCATACTCATCTTGCTCATCTCTCACCGCCAACATACCTGCCTCGGGGCAAAGTTCGCTCATGAGGCGGCCTCGCTCTATTGCAATGAGCATTCCCTCAAACGGGTCGAGCACTCCCGCTCCAACCGCTGCTGCCAACTCTCCAATACTGTGTCCAGCAACGCGGGTTGGGGCCAGTCCCAGCGAGGCCCAAAACCTCAGAAGACTCACCTGTATCGCATACAAGACGGGTTGTAGCGTTGCAGTGCTTGCAAAGATCTGGGCATCCGGTTTGGCAGACTCGTGAAGGCGCTCAATCAAGCTCCACCCGGCGTTTTCGCGAACCACGCTGTCTAAACTCTGAACACTTTCCCTGAAGGCTGAGTATCGATCAAACATCTCGAGCCCCATTCCCGGGTACTGCGATCCTTGACCGGTAAATAAAAAGGTAATCTCCTGGTTCGGATTACTCGATATAGGCACTCCTAATGAGGCCTGACTCACAGAGTCGCTTTCAGAGGCGTCCGACCCCAATTCAATAAGACCACATCGGAACCGTAGGTGCGCGCGCCCGACCCCGAGCGTCGCCTTAATCTTTAAGCGCTCGGCACGATCCGCCCGACCAAAAACCTCGGTAACGCCGTCAACGAGATTCGAGAGCGCCTCCTCTGTATGAGCGGATATCAGTATCGGCCCCGGTACGCCAATAGCGTGCGGGCGGGAAGGATTCACAGGAGGTGCGGAACCCACAACCACGTGCGCATTCGTTCCGCAGAAACTGAACGAACTGACACCGCCAAAGGGAGTTTGCGACGGCCAGTCCAGTGTCGTTCTGGGAATTTCGATCATCCCCGCAGCATCCCAGTCGATCTCCGGGTTTGGGCTGTCAAACAGGCATTGTCGGGGAATACGTTTATTTTTGACCATCAGTATGGTCTTTATCAGGCCGGCAATTCCCGCCGATGATTCCAAATGGCCAAAGTTCGCCTTTACAGAACCCACCCGTAACTTATCGGTTCGCCCAGAAAACGCTCGAGTTAGGGCTCCAATCTCGATCGGATCTCCCAGAGGCGTACCCGTACCATGCGCCTCGACATATCCGATTTGATCCGGCGCGAGATTCGCGACTCGAAGCGCCCGACGAATGACTCGCTCCTGAGCCGGTCCATTCGGAACCGTAATCCCGCCACTGGGGCCGTCCTGATTTACAGCACTACCACAGATCGTCGCGAGAATTTCATCTCCATCCTCAAGGGCCTTGGTAAGCCGCTTGAGAATGACAACGCCGCACCCCTCGCCCCGGCCGTATCCGTCGGCCCGAGCGTCAAACGTCTTGCAACGCCCATCTGGCGACAGCATTCTGGCCTGACTGAAGTTGATATGCGTTTCGGGGCCAAAAAAGAGGTTTACCCCGGCGCTCAGGGCGAGATCACACTCCCCCGCCCGTATCGCTTGGCAAGCAAGGTGAGTACTCACCAGGGAGGATGAGCATGCGGTATCGACGCTCATACTGGGTCCAGAAAAACCAAAAGTATAGGAAAGGCGACCCGATGCAGCGCACAGCATACCCCCGATGCCCGCGTGCTGACTGATTTGTCGACGATCGGCTGGCCACAACATTTTTGCACCATATTCAAAGTTCGAAATCCCGACGTAAACACCAACGGGTTCGTTCTCTAAAGAGGTTGGGTCAATGCTCGCGTTCTCAAAAGCCTCCCAAGTGACCTCGAGCAATAACCGATGCTGTGGATCGACCGAGGCGGCCTCCTTCGGAGAGATACCGAAAAAGCCTGAGTCAAAAGAATGGATATCCTCAAGAAACCCAGCCTCGCGAGTGATAATCTTTCCGCGCGTGCCTGCGGTAGGGTGAAAAAGTTGGTCGGCATCCCAACGGTCCGGCGGCACCGGTACCACGCCGTCACCGCCCCGCAACAGAAATTCCCAATAGTCAGAGGGAGATCTAACGCCTCCGGGAAAACGGCAGCCCAACCCCACCACCGCAACAGCATCTGAAGATTGCTGACTTTTGAGATCATCAACCTGCGCGCGTAATGACGCAATCTCCGATAGCGCCTTGTCGATAATTTTCTGAGTTCGATCGCTGGTCTTATCGACGTTCATATCAATTTAAACCAGACCTTATTTCATTTAAGAGACTTTCAAGGCCATCGAGATCGGTCTCTACCGACTTTAGGCCGTCGTCTCTGGGCTCAGCATCCGAAGAAAAACTGTCTTCAGGAATAAAGGATTCAATCAGGTATCCGGACAGTCTTTCAATAGAGGGGTAGTCAAACAGTAGCGTGGAGCCCAGGCGGACATTAAGCTCCTCTTGCATCTGATTTTTGAGGCTCATCGCTATCAGTGAATCGACCCCGAGATCAAAAAGCCGATCCTTCACATCAAAGGAACTCGAATCAAGGCGTAGAGTGTCCGCCACTAGATCTTTCAACCGCGTCATCAGAACAGCGTTGCGTCGCTCTGCAGGCATGAGGCGAAGTTCTCTTAGAAGTTGACCTCGAGATACTCCGTCGGCGCCATCGGCGGCAAGCCTCTCAAAAAACCGTGTCTTATCAGCCCAGACCCCCCAATTAACCAGAGCAACGCCAAAGTGACCCCCCTTCTCCGCGTCGAGCCGTTCAAAGACGGTCATGGCCATAGCCGGCGGCAAAAGATCGATTCCATCCTTATTGAATGAGCTGGGGTTCGCCTGTTTTACGCGATAAGCCATGCCCGAACCGTCCCAAGGACCCCAACTAATAGAAAAGATGTTCGATTTGTTCTGACCTGCTAGAGCGTCCAAGTAGGCATTCGCTGCGGCATAGTTGGCCTGACCGGGACTTCCAAACATTGAAGAAATCGAGGAAAAGAAGAAGACCGGGGTCTGTGACGATGCGGCCAACGCAACCAAACTGTTAGCCACATAGGCCTTCGAGGGAAAAACCTTGTAAAAGTCAGACCATGAAAAATCAAGCAAACGCCCGTCGTTGAGTTCACCTGCGAGATGGAATATTGCGCCGATGTCTCCGGCTACAGATGTATTAAAACCGAGCTTGCGCACATCGTAATCACTTCCGCTTTCAAAATGGCACTCTTCAAAAATTACCCCATTGTCTTTCTGGGCGACGAGAAAATCCACGGTTTCAGATGCGTCCGATGCACCTCGACCAATCAAAACAAAGCGCCTTGCACCTTTCGCATACAACCAGTGCGCGACGTACCTGCCAATACCACCGTACCCACCGATTAATACGTATCGCTTAAACGCATCAACCTCTAAACCTCGGCCAGAAAGCAGCTGCTTTCTGGCCAATCGTGCAACATACGCAGAACCACTGCGTAGCGCGAACTGACGCTCCTGACCAATCGATTGGAGGACGCGAATCACCAACTTCGGATCACTTGAGAATACCTCCGGAGCCACATCCATGACGCACACCGGCAACTGCGGATCTTCCCTATTGAAAGATCTGACAAGTCCCCAGGTTGTAGCCTGCTCGGGCCGCTGGACGCCCTCTTCGGGGAGCGCTTGAACAGCCCCTTGGGTAAGATTTATCAATCGATAGGAATGATCTGCGGCATCAAGGGCTTTTAATAATTGAATGACACTGCCACACGCTGTCCGAATTTGGTGCTCAAAATCCTGCACACCCATTAACGCCGTATCCAACGGCAAACAATTAACGATCGTGACCCCTTGGACTGCCCCCGACCCCTTATCAGGGGCAAGAGCCGCCTGCAGACGGGCATCTATTTCTTGAGGCCATTGATCCGGGTCTGATAGCGGAGCATCAATAACCGCGACCTCTCCTCCGGCCTCACGTAGCTGTGTCGCCATCAACTCGCCAACCGGATGCTTGCCCTTAACCAGCAACCATGATCCAGACTGAACCGATTCCTTCGCTGGCTTTATCGGCTCCCACGCAACGGTATAGCTCTCTTCTTCCCCTAAAGAATCCTCGCCGAGCAACCGTTCTCGATTCGTTCTTCGGGCTCGTACACCCTCCAATGACAATAACAGACTGCCATCGCCGTCGATAACGTTGATGTCGCCATGAATGTTTCCGGCCTGCAGATCGACAGACGTAACCCTCACCTCTGCCTTCAAACCGCTGAAGGACTGCGGCCGCTTCACATAAAGACGATCGAAACCCACCGGGACGTAAGTGTCCTCCGGCGCAACGCCCGAAAGAAATACAAAAATACCAAAACAACTATCGAGGAGTCCTGGCGGCAATGCCCATTGCGGCTGCGCTCTCGCTGCCTCGGGCTCCTCTAACGTGCCCACCGCAGAATGTTCCTGTCGAACCAAGTCCTGCAGCCACACATAACTGGGCCCGGTTTCGATCTGCCGAGTCCTTTGGGCTTCGTAGATTGTTGCCACGTTCACTACCTGTCCTCGAGAACCGATTGGGGGGGAAGACAGGGCTAAGGGAGTCTCCTCCGAGGAAACGAGACGGGCTTGCAGATGAGAAATTTCGCGGGTGCGCTCCGCATCGAGACTGAGCAGTTCGATCAAGTTCGATCCATCGCTCTGACGCGAAATTACGGCTTGGATACACACCTCCTCATTCTCATGGACATGAAGTGCTCTCGGAAACTCAACGTCCTGCAGGGAAAATTCCGCGACGTCCAACACGGTGCTTACCGCTTCTACAGTCAGAGCGACGTGAAACGCCCCAGCAACGATCGTCTTGCCGAATACCCGATGGTCCGTTAACTCAGGATCAGAGCGAAGGGAAATGCTCCGCTGGAGTACGGTTGTCGCGAACCGAGGCAAAGAGACCAGCTCTTGCCAGGTCCCATCTTCGAGCGAGCGACTTCTTGAGCGAGCCGTATTCGTAGCTCTGGGTACGCTAAATCTCTTGCGCTCGAAGGGATAGGCAGGAAGCGTGATTGCGCGAACCCTCGGAAATGGCAGATTAAGATCGTAGCCACTCATCCACAATTCAGCCCCCGCACTCAAGAACCCCCGTAAGTCATCGGCACCCTTTTTTAGGCTCGTGACAAATCGACCTGCTGAGACCGTCTCCGAGATATCCGCCTCAGCAGTCTCGAGAGCAGGCAACAAGGTGGGTTGGGGGCCTAACTCGAGCCACGTATCGACACCGATGTTTTGAAGCGCTCGCGCGGCATCATAAAAGCGAACTGTGGAAACAATCTGATCTGCCCAGTAGTCGCCACTCACCGCATCGCCAGCACTAAGCTCTCCGGTAAGGTTTAACCCCATAGGCATGGTAGGAGCCTGAAAATCTATTTCGGATACTTGAGAGCGGAACCGCTCAGCCGCCGCGGAAAATATTGGGGAGTGGAACGCATGGGAGACGGAGAGCCGGCGATGACGAATGTCATCGTTAACCAACCGGCTCGTGAGTTCGTCTAACGCGCTTAGCGGACCGGAGACTACTGTCGACTGCGGCCCGTTTACGCTCGCTACGGTGAGCGGGGTTCCATGAATTCTCGCTCTTACATCCTGATCCGAGAGTCCTATTGCGAGCATTCCGCCCTCTGAGGCGATCTCGCCCATCAGTCTTGCTCGCAGCCCCACCAATTTAGCCGCCTCGGGTAGGGAGAAGACGCCTGCGGCAAGTGCGGCCGCCACCTCCCCGACGCTGTGTCCAATTACTCGTGTCGGTTGCACGCCATAGGATTGCCATAACTCTATCAATCCATACTGCAAGCAGAACAAGCTCACCTGGGCGTTTCCAGTCAGATCGATATCCACGTGATCACGCAATATCAAATCTTTTGCCGAAAGGCCGCTCTGCACTTCAATTAACTCGGATGCCTGATCAAATGCTGCCCGAAAGACCTCGCTCTCAAGATACAGGCTTCTTCCCATTCCAGAGAACTGGGAGCCCTGTCCGGGGAAAACGAAGGCGAGATGTCGACCGGCCGGACCGCTCTCAGAAGATAAGTGACCGGATGACTCCAGACCTGAGATCGCATCAGATAGCCGATCCACAAAGTCGCGACGCTCTCGCCCCGCTACAGCGAGTCGTTTGGAGAGGTGTGCCCTGTTGTGCCAAGCCCCGCAGACAATCTGATGTATCTCTGAGTGAGAAGAAGCCGCAAGCAGGTCGCGGTATTCTCGAGCCAAGGAGGTCAAGGCAACTTCATCATGAGCCGAAAGCGCGAGTAGCGTTGCACTGGGTAAATCGTCCGATTCGTCGGCTAATTCTTTATTCGCATAATTTGAAAACACCAAATGCGCGTTCGTGCCGCTAAACCCGAATGAACTCACCCCGGCGTTGAGGGTTTGCTCCTGTGGCAACGGTGCCGAGGCGTCTGTCGGCACAATCACTGGAAGATCATCCCAGGGGATCAGCGCATTTGGACTTTCTAGGTTCAGATGACGGGGCACCCGACGGTGATAAAGGGATAAGATCGTCTTTATTGCTCCCGCGACACCGGCGGCGGCCTCAAGATGGCCAATATTGGTCTTTAGTGAGCCAATGATCAAAGGACTCTCGCTGGAGCGACCCTCGGCAAATACATCACCAAGCGCACCGACTTCAATCGGATCGCCAAGCGAAGTGCCTGTTCCGTGAGCCTCAATAAATGCGATATCTGCCGGACTAAGGTTTGCATCGTGAAGAGCCTCTCGTATCACACGACTCTGTGCCGGCCCGCTGGGCACCGTAAGGCCTCCACTGGGTCCATCTTGGTTTACGGCCGAACCGCGCAAAACAGCCATAATGTGATCGCCGGAAGCCTCCGCATCGGCTAACCGCTTCAAAATGAGCACGCCACATCCCTCACCTCGAACGTACCCGTTAGCCTCCTGATCGAAGGTTCGGCACAGACCGTCCGGGGAGAGCATTCGCGCTTTCGAAAAGGTCATCGCAAAGCCCGGGTGCGTATTCAACTGCACACCAGCGGCGATCGCGAGATCACACTCTCCCTTCCGGAGACTGTCAGATGCTAGGTGAATTGATACAAGTGAGGAGGAACACGCGGTGTCCACCACAAAACTAGGCCCTAAGAGGCCGTAATAAAATGAAAGTCGGCCTGCAAGAGGCCCAAATGCGCAACCACTGCCATGGTAGGGGCCGATAGACTCCCACTCCGCACCCATAAGCTGCATCGCGTTATCCGGACTGCTTGCACCCACAAAGACTCCGGAGCGCGTGTTGTACAGGCTCCTGGGATTAATGTTTCCTTGCTCAAGCGCTTGCCAGGTCACCTCTAACAAAAGAGCCTGTTGCGGATCTAGACTTTCTGCCTCAATAGGTGCAATTCCGAAGAAGCCGCTGTCAAAGGCCAGACCATCCGTGAGATACCCACCGCGGGCGCTAACGATCTTACCCGGCACTTGGGGATCCGGATCGACTAGGGTATGTTTATCCCAACGGTCTTCCGGTACATCCACGATACCGCTGCGGCCTTGGTCGAGCAGGCCCCAGAACTTCTCGATTCCATCCGACAAGCCGGGGAATCGACACCCGATTCCTACTACCGCAATCGAGTCCCGCGCAGAAAGCTTTGCATTTTCCTTTCGTAATCGCTTAATTTCCTCGAGAGCACGGGCCATCAACGCCCGCTGATCATCAGCTTTCGATTCCACCGACCCGTCAGCCATTGTCTTCGAGTTCCCTTCGCAACAACATCTCGATGTCTTCCTCGTCTGAAGGTTTCTCCTTATCGACACGGTGGCTCGTCATCTCTCCAGTCAACGGCCTGGCCGGGCTCGACGGCCAGGGCGTAATAGCTTCACTGTGCTCGTCCAAACCCAGTCGATCCAGAAGATACTCGGATAAAGCAGCGACATTGGGGTAATCAAAAAGAACTGTGCTCCTCAGTTTGATACCTAAAGCATTTGCAGCGCGGTTACGAAGTTCGACTGCTCCAAGCGAATCGAGCCCAAGATCAAACAGAGGTGTTCGAAGATCCACTGCTGCCTCTTTGCCTGCGCCTTGAAGCGCATTGACGATCTCAGAGATCAGGTAGTCAGAAAGATGGGCCTGTCGCTTAGTCGGAGCTAGTTGCTCGAGTTGCTGGCGCAGACCCGTCTGTACGGCGGCACTCGCCGATGAGGAAACCCTTTTTTCCCGCGGGCCGGCCGCGGCGGATGCGGTCGCATCACCCCACTGCGCTGCGACCAGAGCAGTTTGATCTGAGGCAGTAGCCCTCTCCAGCAGTTTCAGCGCATCTTTTGTACTCAGGGGCGGGAATCCGATATTCGTCAGACGATCTAGCGTTTTCACGCCTAGCTTCGCCGCCATGCCGACCTCCTTCCAAGGCCCCCAGTGAATCAACTGGGCTGGAGCGCCTCTTTGATGGCGGGCTGTCATCACAGCTCGCATCGCGAGATTTGCGGCTGCATAAACGGTCTGGCCTGGATTGCCTATTGCCGCGGCCACTGAAGAAAAAAGCACAAACTCCCGGACGGGATGGTCAGAGAAGAATTGATCCAGTCGAATGGCTCCTAACAGCTTTGGTTTCAGAACGGCCTCCACTGTCGAGCGCGTGCTTTTTCCTACGGCACGATCCTCCAGAACACCTGCACAGTGAAATATCCCAACAATCCGATGTGCATTTTGGTCAATCTCTTTAAGGAGTCGACTAAGCGCGCCCTCATCCTCAACGCTGAGTTGTCGAACATGAATCGTCGCGCCCTTTCTTTCGAGCTCCGAAATTTTGACCCGGGCCTGCACGGAGGGTCGGCTACGGCCAATTAGCCAAATATTTTGAGCTCCAGTTTCGACCAGGTGCGCTGCCACCTCAAGACCAATGCCGCCTAAGCCTCCAGAAATTAGATGAGCATCCCCGGGTCGCGTTTGCCGGCTGACCTCACCGTCAGTCCCTATCTCTTCCCAATGCGGCGAGAGGATCTCGTGTTCTCGGACAATGATCTCATGCTCCTTAACTACCCCGTCTCGCATGGCATCCGCTAACCGCTCAGCAATCTGCTCTCGGGTAAAAGCCGGGTTGATATCCACTATCTTCCATCCCGCGTCCGGAGCTTCACGCCGCGCCGAGCGTGCATAACCGATCGCGGCGGCTGTGGCCGGCCCGGTTGGCTTCAGGAGTAAATCACGGTCATCAAGGGCACCGTAGGTAACGAGCATTACCTGCGCTGCCATCCCTTCTTCGAGACCGTTGGAGAGCGATTCAAGATCTGCGATGACTTCCATCACGCGCTGGACATCGTTATCGCTGAGCGTGCTCGATACTATCTCATTCAAGACGTAAACAATCTGTGTGGTGCGCTCCCCGGCCTCTGCTACCGAACCGCCTAGATCTGGAATCACCGACTTCGCATTGAACTTTTCCAGGAATTCCTCTGCGGAAGAGAAGAATATTTTCGATGGCTCTTTGCTGGATTGAGCCCCCAATCGCTTCATTAACAGGGAGCCCAGTTTTTCATCAGGGCCGATGACAACGTAGCGCTCAATCGTTACCTCTTCTGAGGCAGGCGAAACGGGGGGCATCGAAGACCAGACTGAACGCAGAAGGCGCGGCGTTGCGCCCTCGGCCCTCTTGGGAGTCCACTGATCGTAAGCCACCTGACGAGCCCGAAAGCCGCTCACCTGTCCAACGATCTTTCCCGAAGACGTGAGAATGTCAAAATCAACCTTAATCCCGCTCTCGTTTTCACTTTCGGGCTCTACCGACAGTTTGGCCCACAGGTTACGCTCAACCCCCGACAGGTCAATTGAGAATTCATCGACCGCAAAAGGCACAAGCGCAAAGCCGGGTTCGACGCGTACTCCGGCGAGAAGACCCTGAAAGATTGAGTCAAGAAGGCCCGGAAATGAATCGGGAGCGCCATCGCTGGGCCGAGTCAGCTCCACTAAAATCTCACTCTGACTGCGCCACACACGATTCACCCAACGAAACGTCGGGCCCAAGTCGATGTCTTTTTGCCAAACCGAAGAGTAAAAGTTCTCTATCGGCGGATCGGTGAAGTTTTTTCGAATTGCCTCAAGCGAGGTTGCCGCAAGTTCAATGTCTGCTCGGCGATGTTTCTGAGCGCCCGTGACATGGATCACCGGATCCTCGGTATCGGCACCGACCCGAACACTCGAGATGGAAAATGCCCGCTCGGAAGAATCGGTATTCCTATCCACGGTGAGTTGCACTAATCGGCACTCATCTCCGTCAAAACTCAACGGGGCAAGAAACATAAGGTCCGAAAGCGCCAAGACCTCTTGTTGGCTCTGCGCTGGTGATTTCAAGGCGCGTAACAGCGCAATCAGCCCAGCTCCGGGCACCACGCTGCGCCCGAACACCTGGTGCTCAAGCAGCAGCGGCGTACGAGCATTCGCAAATTCGCTCCAAAAAACCTGCAAACTTGCAGCCGGTACACTCATGCTCTGCGCAAGGTGAAACTCTGAGGATTCTGAATAGCGCGTCTGCACGGCCTTAAAATTCGGCCAAAAAGAGTGTCGCTGAAATGGATAGTCCGGAAGCTTGGCGCGTCGGTACCAACGGCGATGAAACGCCTTCTTCCAATCAACGTCATCCCCGTGCTCGAAATGAATTCCGGCGGCTCGAAAAATATCTTGCTCACTGTCACGTTCGGGCTGAAGACCTCCCGCAAATTGGACGGCTGGCGCATCCTCAAGGAGTTCAAGAATCTGCTCGGCCATCGTGACGAGAGATGCCCCGGGACCGATCTCAACGAATGCAGAGCTCGCAGTCTTTAATGTCTCGACTGATTTTTTGAATTGAACCGGCCGTCGGGCATGATCAGCCCAATACTGGGGTGTTAAGGCGTTAGCCTCTATCCATTCCCCCGTAAGGTTGGAGACCAATGGGATATGTGGCGTTTTCGGGTGCAAATCTGAAGCAGCACGCTTGATCAAATCCAATGCGGGTTCCATGTGCGCACTGTGAAACGCATGCGATACGTCTAATCGTTTGTGTCTGATATGGCCCAACAGCATTTCGCGACTGAGCGTATCAATTGAGCTACTGTCGCCTGAAATTACACAAGATCGCTCTCCGTTTACCGATGCGATCTCTAACCCAGCAATTGGATCGATCCAACGCATTGCCTCTTTCTCTGAGAGTTGCACCGCCAACATTCCTCCAGAGGAACGGACGGTTGCCATAGACCGGGCGCGCTTGATAACAAACGGCAACATCTCCTCAAGCGTAAAACATCCTGCGACACAGGCCGCCGTCAGCTCTCCAAGGCTGTGGCCTGCAACCGCAGCCGGCCTCATGCCCCAGTCGAGATACAGCTGTGCGAGGGCATAACCCACCGAAAATAATGCCGGCTGGGCAACGTCGGTCGACGCCATCACATCGCTGGGACTGTCGAGCATTGCCATCAGATCGACCCCGGACTCCTCTCCAATAATTCGGGCGCAACGGAGCAGCGCTTCATTGAACGCGGGGAATGACTGCAAACCAAGGCCCATTCCGGAAAACTGGGTTCCCTGCCCAGAGAATAGCCAGCAGACCCCGGCAGGCGGCGGCGTCGTTACCCTTTGACTTAACTGAATGTCAATCTGCTCAACTAATTTATCGACACTCTCAGCAATCACCGTAGACCTCACCGGAAGATGGTGACGGCCCGTCGCCGCTGTCGCGCAGATATCAAAAGCCTCAGTTGGCTTCTTCAATAACAAGTCACGGTACGAGCGCACCAAAGAACTCAGGCTCGAGTCAACGTGCGCTGACAATGGCAAAACTAATGTGTGACCCTCCCGGTTATCCTGAGCATCGCGATTGATTGGCTCTGCATTTGCCGACGGGCCAACTATGATGTGCGCGTTTGTCCCTCCGAACCCAAAAGAACTGACAGCGGCGAATCCACCAACTCCGAAATCGCGGCCCTCTCGGGCAACATGAAGCTTCCCCAAGACCGCAGAAACCCTTGGGTTAATTCGCTCAAGGTTTGCCTGCGGAGGTATCCACCCGTGAGCGACCACTAAGATGGTCTTGACCAACCCTGCTATCCCGGCTGCCCCCTCAAGATGTCCAACAGTCGACTTAACTGATCCTATTTGGCAATGGTCTGCCCCGCCGTAGACCTTCTCAATAGATTCCACTTCGATAGGATCACCCAGAGGGGTGCCGGTCCCGTGCGCCTCGACGTATTTCACTTGGGAGCTTTTGATTCCTGCCGTGTTAAGCGCCGCGTTCATAACCTGCACTTGGGCCACTGGATTCGGGGCCGTAAGCCCATTACTTCCCCCGTCCTGGTTTACGGCGCTCCCCAGTAAGCGCGCATAAATGTAATCACCGGCCATGGCAGCATCGGATTCGCGCTTCAGCAGAAGCGTGCCAACGCCTTCTCCTCGAACATACCCATCCGCTGATGCATCAAACACATGCGGTGTTCCACTCTCTGACAGCATACCGCCCGCTTTGAGCGCTCGACTCATTACCGGGTCCAGCATGAGATTCACCCCACCTACTACCGCTAAATCGCAGTCACCGCGACGTAGCGCGCACATTGCCTCGTGAACCGCTACCAGAGAAGATGAGCATGCGGTGTCAATCGTTAAACTTGGCCCCCGAAAGTCGAAGCAATAAGACACCCGGTTCGCCACAATACTGACAGCTTTTCCGGGGCTGCTGTATGCCTCGAGACTCTCCGGATGCTGAAAAAGTCTCCGTCCATAGTCGTCCGTGGCGACCCCCATGAACACGCCAACTGCCCCGCCCCGATATCCAGAGGGATCGATCCCAGCCCGCTCAAAAGCGCCCCGCACGCTCTCAAGAACGAGACGTTGTTGAGGATCCATCGCTCCCGCCTCGCGCGCGGTAATTCCAAAAAAGCCAGGGTCAAAGTAATCGGGTCGATCCATGAACCCGCCCCTGAGGATCGATTGGTCGGTACCCCACTCATCAGCACTAATACCCAACTGGTCGAGAAGAAGCTTCCTCTCCTCAGGTATCGACCGAATGGCATCGCGACCGGATCGGAGCAGATCCCAGAGCTCGTCGGGGCCGTCGACATCCGCAAACCTACAATTGAGGCCGACCACCGCAATGGCTTCTGAATCGCTGTGCGCAACCGATTTTTGGTCTGCTGCGGAAAACGATGAATCCGCTAGGCCTATAGCGTGGCTTTTATCAATAAGCCTCTCAATGTGATCGGCAAGTGCAGCAGCCGTTGGAAACTCCCAGATAATCGATACCGGCAGATCATTTGCGGGCTCCAGCTTTTCCTCGAGGTAGCCAACCAGTGCGGACGCAGCGCGAGAATCCATGCCAAGGTCGCTAAACTTCTCGTCTCTACGAATGGACGCCGCTGATCGACCAATGAGCTGCGCGATCTGTTCGATAATCCAAGTTTCAATGGAACGCGTGCCAGGACTTTGGAGATCGTCCGATACGTCGAGCTCCTCAATTGAGCTGGCAATCCACTGTCTCAGAATACGAAGCTTATTTTCTGTCCAGAGCTCGCACGTCTTACTGCGTTGAAGCTTACCGCTCGAAGTCTTCTGAATACCGCCTTTGCCAACAAGAACGACGGCGCGTGGCGTAATCTGAAACTCCTCATAGATTGATGTTCTGATTTCTTGTAAAACCTGATCTGTGGCGTCCGATTCTTGATTGACTTCCGCCATCATCACCAAGCCCTCACCCTCAGCAAAGCGCGATGAGAATGCCGCTACATAACCCGAACGAACGACCGCGACTTCTTTCGAAACCTGCTCTTCGAGATCCTGAGGATAAATATTGCGCCCATCAAGTATCAAAAGATCTTTGATCCTTCCCGTCGGATACAGCTCCCCGTCCCAAAGGAAACCGAGATCGCCTGTGCGAAGGTAGCGACGGCTCGGATCTCCCCCCGCCAACAACCCACCAAACGTTTCTTTGGTGCTGCCTGGTTTATTCCAATACCCGGAAGCTAGCGCTGGGCTATGAACCCAGATTTCTCCAACTTTTCCCTGCCCTAAATTGCAACCACTCTCAGGATCTGCGATCACGACCTCGGTCTCAAATATCGGCGGTCCACAACTGACGACATTTCTCACATCGCCGTCGGACGCGATCTCGATGACCCCTCTCTCCTCAAAGGGTGCACGACACACATTCACGGAACGCATCGCCTGACCCAAGGGTTTGGTGCTCACCAGTAGAGTCGCTTCGGCGAGGCCATAAGCTGGAAACAAGGCATCATCGCGAAGCGCATAACTGGAGAAACGTTCTCCAAAACGTGCCAGAGTTTCACGCCGAACGGGCTCTGCACCATTGCTGAAAACTTTCACGTGCGATAAATCAATGCCGACTATCGCTTCGCTCTTTACCCGATCGACACAATATTGATACGCAAAATCTGGCGCCTGAGTATGCGTGCCCTTATAGGTGCTTAACGTTTTTAGCCACAGTTCTGGACGTTTCAGAAAAGAAACGGGCGACATAAGATAGACCGGCGTTCCGTTGAATACCGGCATAAGGAGTCCATCCACTAAGCCGTAATCATGAAAATGCGGCATCCACGTGACGCTAATACTTTCGCGGTCGTACGACCAGGCGTCACGGAGAGCGACGCAGTGTTCAATGAGGGCGCCGTGCGTGATCTCTACGCCTTTTGGATTGCCCGTAGAACCGGAGGTGTATTGAAGGTAGGCAGTATCCGAGCTCATGACTTTGGGCCAGATGGCATCGTTGCCTCGAGCGCGTTCGTGCAGACCGTTTAGATCAACATTACCCACCGTGGACGCAATTTTGATATCTCCAAGCTCGCGACCCACTCTCTCGCCCGCTTGGCTGTCGAAAAGAGCCTTTTGTCGATCGTCGGTAAGGATGATCTTCGCATCCGCATCAGCACAAATCGCGCTCAACCTCGGGATCGAGCGCTTTAGACGCATCGCATCGAGAGCAGGCACCGGGATTGCGATGACGCCCGCACGCAAGCACGCCAAAAATGCGACGAGAAAGTCGACGCTGGCAGGGTAAACCAATAGAGCGCGCGTGCCGGGGCGGACAGTGCTCAGCAACTCTGCAGCCAACAAACCCACTCGGGCGAGAAACGTCTCGTGGTCGAGCGACTGCGCTAAACCACCGCGTCCGGTGATTTCTGAAATGAAAGGTTCCCCCTGCGCAATTGGGGGTGCGCATCTATCAAGAAAATTCAATGATTAACGACCGAGATTTCGCGTTAAACTTAACGCGAAGAGTATATATTCAGTGCTACAAAGTCGTAACAGCATTATAGTGACAATGACTTTGGGCAAATGGTCAGTAGTGGATCACCTGTGTAGAGAAAATTAGACAAATGACGAGTTTTGCAAAGCGTTTTGCCCACTGGTTTAGGGACCATCTACCGGTTTTTGTGGTGCTAACCCTCTCTATCGCGATCCTGATTGTCTTCCTGTGGAGTCGCATCTTTATCATCATCCGCGCCGGGGAAGCGGGCGTGATGTACAAAACCTTTACGACAGGCACGCAGACGGATGTCGTATATCCCGAGGGCCTCCACATTGTTTGGCCGTTTAACGAACTGACGCGCTACACGACGCGAACGCAAGTCCTGCTTCATGAGTTTACGGTTCTAACGAATCGCGGACTTCCCATCACACTGCGTCTTGCAGTGCGATTTCACCCGATTTATGAGCTGGTCGGACTTTTGCATCAACGCGTGGGGCCAGAATATCCCGAGCGTATTATCCTTCCACAGATTGAGTCAGTCTTGAGGCGTCAAATTGGCCAGCATTCGCCGGAGGATATCTATACCAATAAGGCAGGCGTGCTCAGCAACATTATCACTCTCGCAATCGAAGAGGTAGGCCGCAGATACGTTAATGTTGAAGACATCATTATTCGTGAACTAAGCCTTCCAGAATCCGTGCGGGCGGCGATCGAAAGCAAGCTGATTTTTGAGCAGGAAAGTCTTGCCTACAAATTCCGACTGGAAAGAGAAAAGCGGGAAGCCGAGCGGAAACGTATCGAAGCGCTCGGCACCATGGTGTATCAGGATATTATCTCCGCCACCCTCACAGATCGTCTGGTGAAGTGGCAGGCAGTGCAAGCGACGCAAGAGCTTGCCGGCTCGGAAAACGCAAAGGTGGTCATCATTGGCTCGGGCAAAGAGGGCTTGCCTGTGATCCTCGGAAATCAATAGACGATCATCTATGTTGGAGCCGCTCCACCGCGCCCGGCAGCTGATCACGCTGTTGCCCGCCATTTTCCTAGCCACTTTGCTCTTGGGTTGCGATCAATCGGGAAGCGAACGCCGCACGCTATCGAAAGACTACTCGCTCTATGACGCGGAGGACGCAGGGGTAAATCGCGGCTTACCTTTAAGCGACTATCTGTCCGCGGATGAACCGATTGAGGTCGCCGTAGTCTGGAACTCCGCCGCGGGTGTAAACGAGTTCTGGGAAGGCGCTATGCTCGCTGCTGAAGAAGTCAACAGGCTTGCCGCCGATCGCTATCCACGACTCAAAATTAATAAATACGACACAGCGCCGTTTTTAAAACGCTTTAAATTCGATCGAGCAAGTCAAGGGAAGTTCCGAAACGCCTCGCAGTTGGCTGCGGCAGCGCTCGCGGATCAGATCCTTGAGAATCCCAAAAATGTCGCCGTGGTAGGACATGCCTATTCGGACGATACCGCAGCTAATGCGCTTTTGTCGTACGAGCAGGCGGGAATCTTGTTCTTCTCGTCTACGACAACAAACGCCCGCATCTCAGGCATGCGCTCTCCCCTAGCCTTCGAATTGTTTCCATCGGTTGACGCCATTTCGGAACGTTCGGCTAAGTTTGCGACAGACGCCGGTATCGAGAAGGTCATCGTAATCCAGCAACGTGGAATGTACGGATCTACGTCAGATCCCATACCTGTGTTCATGAAGCATCTGGCTCAAAACGGTATCGACCAAGTAGAAATTTTCTCTTTTACTTCGGGACCTGAAAGCGGTACTGCAACCGCCGCCCGGGTCACGGAGGAGTTGGTGACACGCATTCAGGGGCAGACGGGAACGGTCGGACTCTTTCTTTTGGTCGAAAATGAACTGGCAGTCACAATTTTTCAACAGCTTGCGATGCTGAAAATGACCCCGCCGATGCTCGCGGCAAGCCGCCTAGATTCGTATGCTGAAATCGGTGCCGATATGTATCCCGGCTTTACGTTTCTCGACATATTCGCGCCAGACCGGTCGCTTATGGCGAAACGTTTTGAAGCCCGGTTCCGCGAGAGATTCCCCGAGAGCAAGACAAGCAATTACGCAGCCCTGGGTTATGATCATGTCCGATTGCTTTATCAGGCTTTTCTTTGCGCCGATTCAACAGATCCAGGCACCGTTGCCCTTAACCTCCGATACCATCAACCTCTATGGCATGGAGTCACCGGACCGTTCTATCTCCGGCAATCTCACCAAAACGTCGCCAGCGGTTCAGTTATTCTGCGACAATTTAAGGATGTTGGCGGTCGACTTGCAATCGTCACCTTAGACCGTTAAAAATACACGGCGATGGTTCAAACATTTCTAACTCTGGATCTGGTTCTAAGCCTAATTCTCGCGTACTTTGGCAGAAAGAGCTCAATGGGCTTCTGGGGTCTCTTTTTCGCGTCGGTACTGATGACCCCCGTCATCGGCACGATCTTGTATCTCGTCACCCGAAACACGCAACGAGCGCACTGAGCCTAGCAACGGATTGGGTTAGCTCTCGTCAGGGCTTCTTCGAGATTCTTTTGTATCTCAGCCGCGAAAGATCGCTCCGATAAACGGGCGCCCGCAATCCGTATCCATTAAAAATCAATGACACCGTACCGTCTTCGAACATGGTCTCAACCATGACGTCCAATTCGATTGCCTCTACTTCTGACACCGTGCTCTTAGAGAGCGCGAGATAGGTGGGACGTGAGTACCGATAACTGTATGACGCGAGTTCAAGATGTGCCGCTCGCGTTTGCTTTTTAATATTCAGCAGGCGGTCGCGATTTGAATCTATGAAAACGTCTGCCTGACCTGAAGACACTGCCTCGAGAGCCTCTCTTCGAGACGGAAATCTTAAAATGCTGAAACGTTCGTTGGCGTCAATCTCTTCCGTCGTTAGCGCCTTATCCTCGTTTGCAAGCCTAAGTCCATATAGATCCTCAATACGCTTTATATCCCCGAGTTTGGTTTTATTAATTAAAAAATAGACCTGTAACTCTTCAGACTCAATCGGCCCTACAAACCATGCAAAGTGCTCCCGCTCCTCACTCCAGAAAACCCGGGGGAGTAAATCCAGCTCTCCGGCCTGAAGAAACTGAATACTGTCTCCAAAATGCTGAGCCTGCCACGTCACCTTACGGTCCAAACGCCTCATGGCCTCTGAAATAATCTCGCGCCACGGACCCTTCAGCACAAAGTCAATTTCATCCTCGCCAAGCCACTTTCCCTTCAGACCCTCTTCGACACCTCTCGGACCATCCAGACTGTTACAACAGAGGGCCATTGCTGGCGGGTAACTTCGAAAAGCTGCCCGAATCGCCTTATTTTCCTCATCAGCATGACTGTCAGCAGTGCCCACAAGACCAATGGAGACAACTAGACCAAAGAAGACGCTCAGCCTGATGCAGTAACGGTTCATTCGACGACACCCCCTTGATACGAACCCTTATCCAGAACAAATGCAGAGATCAATGCTCCTAAGGTCTCGCGCTGATCCGCAAAGAAGAAGTGTTCCCCGGGGAGATCGTGGAACTCAGGCGTTCGATTAAATGCGCTCCTCCACCCGCTGATATGCTCGGATGTAACCTCTTGATCGTCTCGGCCTGAGAGCACCATCCCAGGAATATCCAAGCAGAACGGCTCGTCCACTCGATATTGATCCACTGCGCCAAAGTCAGCTCGGAGAATCGGCTCAAAAAATGCCATCATCTCTTCATCCTGGCGAATAACCGCAGGAAGTCCACCAAGCTTCTCAATCGCGATGATCAACTCCTCCCGAGATAGACTCGCCCGACACTCTTCCCGATCGAGAAACTGCGGCGGTCGACATCCACTCAGAATAACGTGCGTCAACGCATGCGCTTTTCTACTATTACTCTGAATCATCATGGCTACACGATGCGCCACCAGCCCTCCCATGCTGTGCCCAAAAAGAGCAAACGCAGAGAAGCGCCGATTTTCGATCTGCCTAAGCACGTCCGCCGCAATATCCTCTATTGTTCCTAGTAGGACCTCACCTAGTCGCTTTCCACGTCCAGGAAGCTCTAGGGTTTCCCACTGAATCTCGTCACTGACAGCGGCAGAGAGCGGTCGATAACAGTAGCTGTTCCCCCCAGCATACGGGATCGCAAAGAGTTTCATTCCGGTGCAGAACTTAATGTGAAGTTAGTCTGCCTTCCTCCATGAAAAGAATCCGATCTGCTGAGCTGAAGTACCGGTCGTCATGAGTGACCGCTACTATCGTATAGCCAAGGTTTCGCAACTCCGGCAGGATCTCCTCGTAAAACCGACGTCGAAATCTTGGGTCCTGATCTGCAGCGATCTCGTCAAAGACGAGAACCGCACGCTCCTCCAGAATTGCCGCAATAAGGGCGAGACGTTTACGCTGGCCTGTGGACAGATTTAGATTTGTGAAGCGGCCCTCTTGGAACCGAGTCTTCTTGGATATCTCTAGCCACTCCAGCAGTCTGTCGGCCTCTGCCCACGAGACCGGTGAGATGCCGTAGAGGCGATCGAAGAGATAGAAATCGGTGAATACCGCTGAGAATTGCTGTCGATAATTCTCGTAGTCTTCCTCGGAAAGCGGCCGACCGCCGCTCAACACCTGGCCCCGATCAGGGTAGTAAAGTCCAGTAATCAGCTTGAGCAATGTCGACTTTCCACTGCCGTTTCCGCCCACAATGAAGAGGATCTCCCGGGGATTAATCGCAAGATCTATCGGCCCAAGCTTGAAGGTGGTCTCATCCTCTTCTGTTGGGTATTGGAACTCAACCTGCGACAGCGACATCCCGCTGAACGAAGCGGTCGATTGGACGTGATCGCTAGGCTTCGTGCGGATACCTCCGTCGAGCTTTCGCTCTAACTCCTTGAGATTGTCCACGGCTATATCCGCTTCAATAAAAAGAGGCAGCGATCCCACCACGAGATCAATGGGTCCAATGATAAATAAGATTGTGGCGCTGACCTTTATGACCGTTTCGATCGGTTCGTGCATCACCACAGGCCACACAAATACCACCACGCCCAACAGAGTGTAGAAGAAACCCTGAGAAAACATCATCACGAAGGTTTGATTTCGTCCGGCGCGTTTTTTTTCCTCAGCGAGCGCCGCTCCGATACGCCGCTGCGTTCGAAGAATATCTAACGCCTTTCCGCGGTTTAATTTAAGTTCCTTAAATCCCTTTAAGCTCTGATCGATCGAGGCTAAAAACTCGACCTCCTTCCGGGTTGCCGCTCGGACCGAGTCAATAATTGCCCCCCTTCGGCTAATAAACGTTAAGACGCCAAGCACTACCGCCACCGCGGTCATCAAGAAACCTTCAAACGAAACCAACGCAATATAGATAGTCGCAAACACAAGCATGATAAGCGCCCCGAATGAGGCGAAAATTACGTGCGCGCTATCGGAAATAAGAACGGTATCTTGCGATAAACGATTAAAAATATAGGCAGGGCCGATCTTTTCAATTGCAACCAGCTCTGATCGAGCGACCTTGTCTGCAACACGACCGCGTACCTGCTCAAGCATTTCCTCTACGGCGAGAATCGCGTTAATTAAAGAGTAGCGTTTCGAGTACAGAAAAAGCCCAAGCAGGCCCGCGAACAGTAATAAAGGCTGAATATCAGGCGTGCCCCCCACAGCTTGCGCGCCGTGATTTATTGCAGCGAGAACAAGAGCGCCGGCAATACCCGAAATGACGCCAAACATCAGGACCCTGCCGAGCGGTCTATCAGTTTCGTCAAAAACAAACCGAACCAGGCGCGAACCCGGCAGCAGAGAGGCAATGTTCATCAGAATACTCTACACGAACCATAAAAAAGGGGCCCGCACAGCGGACCCCTTTTCATCACAGAAAGAATTGCCGATCTATCAGGCAGCCGCCTTACCGCCCTCCGATACCATCTCTTCGTAGTAACCCCGCACCTTGTTTGGATCGAAGGTCAGGAAGGTGCCGCCAGATTCAAAATGTTGAATGAACACTTTTCCAAGCCCATAGGCGACCGCACCTCCGAGCACCGGCTGCGTGAGCACAGCAATGTACGCGCCAACAAAAGGCACAGCTTTCACAACGCTCGCGACGGTAGCCCCAGTTAAGAAAGGCACCCCGCCACCGATCAGTGCTGCGATCGCGTTTCGGGCGAGAGATTTCGTGAACTTAACGTTGTAGATGCTGGAAAGCTTATGCAGCATTGCCAACTGAACGGCCGTCATTCCAACAAGGTCAATGCCGGGCGCCGGAATGACGCCGACCGCTGCGGTCCCGTACGCGTAAATCTTAACGGTCTCGTTTGCTTTTGCTAAACGATCTTCGTCGCTCATTTCGACCACTTCCGTCACCGCTTCTTCAGTCATGAATCGTCTCCGTCTGTGTAGTTGCGAGGTCTGAGCGAATTCTACCGTATTGGTTCTTTCTTTCAAGCCCGCTCTGAAGAATTGCCCTTTTCTGGCTAAAAATCCAGCGACATGAGCAACACGCCGCGTCGGTCCGACTCCTGATTCATAATCTCGCCAATCAGAGCGAACTCCTTGCTAATGGGGTATAGGTAGTCAACCACGATACGCGGCGTTCCTGTTTGATCTTCTGAATAATCAAACCACCAATTTCCCGCCTGCAGATTGACGTCCCAGCCATCTCCTGTTTGCTCGGTGCTGCTGTAACCGCCCGCCAATATCACCTTGTAATTTTCCAGATCGCGGCGTGCTACTCCTACTTTAGTGCTCTGGACCTTCACGCCTGCGCCATAACCGAATATGCGGATGGGCATTTGAAAGGAGACGCCTTTATAGTCGTCATCGCCGTGATCCTGATAGGCCGCCCCGACCACTAAATTTCCTAAGCGCCAATTCCCGGCAATGGTCGCTCGATCGATACTCCCCGTCTCGTAATCATTGAGCTGCATATCCATAAAGATGGCCTTGTAGCACTGCTGATCAAAGCAGCGCTGATAGGCCGTCGAATAAGCCATGCGGTATTGCCCACCCACAAATCCATGCCCGCCATAGTAATGGGACTTGTCGACGTAGTTTCCGATCGCGCCAGCGAGCGGGGCCCACTGCGAACCAAATGTAACTGCTCCCCAGCTCCCTTTCAGCCCGACGTATGCGAACTTGGTTGGATTTTTCGTGTACCAGAGTGCCGGTGTGACGATTGAACCCTCAGAGCTCCACACACTATTCTCGAATACTGCGATAGCACCAAGATCATCACCTAGCTTAGCTTGAGCGGCGAAGCCAATCGAAGAGTCGCCATCCACCACAGCAACATCGCTGTTTTGTTTTTGCACTCCGGTTCTCGCAAAGCCGTACACAAACACTTTCGCATCGGTGGGCGGGACAAGGGGCATCCACTGCGCGGGACCTGCATGAGCGGCACCCGAACAAACTGATGCGGCTAGGGCTACTAAGGATATAAACGAGACCGAAGTTAACCGGGAAGATCTGGCTTTATTCACCTTCATCGCTTTCTCCCTGAGGATAGTGGTACTTGAGAAATTTTATCATAGGCCTATAAATTTTATCAGATGTTCGTGGGTTAGGTCTGTAGTATATCGCTCATATAAATAACGACGCGTAATCGACGAGTGTCCACTAAGATTAAGTGGTACTTTCCGAAGATAATGGGGAGCAAGATCCTTTGAAAAGAAACAAGGCCCACATCCGACGTCTTACGATATCGGGGATATTGATCGCGACACTCGCGGGCTCAGGCGTAAAAGCCGCTGGGAGTTCGGATTCAGATGGCCAGTACAATGATTTCATGAGCTCTGGCGTGAATCAGCAGGCCCTGCGTGAACGACTCAAGGTCTGTCGTGAAGGTTTAATCCAGTGGCTAGAAGGACGCAAAGATCAAATCTCTGAAGAATCCGCAACCCAACAAGCTGCTCAACAAACGAGCGCTGGGGCATGCTATCAACAGGCATTAAGTGATCTGATCGGAGATCCAAATTATCACCTGACAGATTGAGGCTATGCTGCGCAGATCCGATGTTTCCGGCCTTTTAGCTGTTGAGTCAGCACCCGTTCGCGCTCCATCAGATACTGGCCGTTCCGATCCTTCAGAGGATCCATTGATCTCACCAGATGAAGCCCAAGGGGTTCTCAAGTCGGCCGGCCTGTTCGCTTCCGGACGAACCATCTCTTTCATAAATCTCAAGGGCGGAACCGGAAAGACAACATCCGCGGTTACTACTGCCACTCGCGCGAGCGAGTTTGGGTTTCGTGCTGTGGTCCTCGACCTCGATGCTCAGGCATCAGCCACTTTCATGCTGGCTCCTGAGAAAATTGACCAGGCAAAACCTTTTATCGAGATATGGGATACGCCCGCGCAGATCTCCGATATATTGATTGAAGTCTCGCCATGGCTAAGTCTTTTGCCGTCTTCCCTGGATAACAGCCTGCTTGATATTCACCTTTCTAAACCTCTTTCCCAGAAGACTGCAATAAAAGACGCCTGCTCTCATATGCATGCAATGGGCCACGATCTTGTGGTAATCGATTGTCCGCCATCGCTTGGCGCAGGGGTTATATCCGCAATCTGCGCTTCGGATACCCTGGTTATTCCAACCACGCCAGATAATTTCTCACTGCGTGGGATAGATCTAACGATCGAAGAGACTGGGGCAATTGCCGAAACATTTGGGCTACCTAAACCGCAGATCAAGATTTTACTGACGCATTACGATCGACGTATTAAGCTCAGCGACGCGGTGTACAGACACCTTCAAGACAAATACGCCGATATGTTGATAAAGCAGCCTATACGAATCAGCTCGGCCTATGCCCAAGCTCAGGAACAAGGTAAAACCGTGTTCCAGTTTGCCAAAGCAAAAAAAGTGCAAGCTGACTACCATGCTCTCACGACCGAACTACTTCGCCTTAACCGAACTACTTCGCCCTAATGGCAGAACTCCAGATATGGATTCCTAAGCATGACAACACCCGATGACAAAAGCACCGAAGGCACAAGCACAAAACGCACACGCCGGCGTCTCTACGATAGCCCAGTCGATGGGCAGCCTTCATCTACACGGCAAGACTCCCAACAAAGCGTACAGGACGAGCCCAACCACGCTCAAGTTGAAGAGGTCCACAATGAAGACGCTGTGCGGCGCCGTGCGGCAGACAATACGATCCGGCATTATTGCTACTGGTCATTCTCTGCCGCACTAATCCCGGTCCCGATCGTTGACTTCGCCGCAATGTCTGCGATCCAGCTCAAGATGATTGGCGAACTGTGCGAACTCTATGAAGTTCCGTTCTCACAAGAAAGGGCGCGGACCACCATCAGCACCCTCCTGGCGAGTGCGTCGTCCTCTACGTTTGCGAGCTTGGCAAAACTGATCCCGGGCCTGGGGTATTTTGGGGTCGCTATCCCTCTCGCGGGCATTAATGTCAGCTATACCTATGCGGTGGGGAAAATCTTCGCGCAGCATTTTCAATCCGGCGAGCCCCTAGAATCTTTCGATCCGGCGGAACAAAAGAGTCGATTTGCGGAGAAGCTTCGAGAGGGGCGGGAGTTCGCAAAACGGACCAAAGAAGATTTCAAGTCTCGGTTTCGTAAAGAAAAGACTGAAGCCTAAACCGTCGCATCCTTCGGTCTTTTAACTTAACCAACAAAGGCTCGCGCGTTCTGAAACATGCGAAGCCAGGGACCATGCTCAGCCCAGTCGGCTGGATGCCATGAGTTGGTCACAGTGCGAAACACTCGCTCGGGATGCGGCATCATGACCATAACCCGGCCGTCCGATGCGCAAAGGCCCGTGATACCGTCAGGCGATCCGTTCGGGTTGTAAGGATAGCGCTCCATCGC
>Ga0075480_10000211_pt1 | contig 32615 bp, 49 predicted proteins | sample DEB08_DNA_7_FD_81590 | JGI IMG/M metagenome (GOLD analysis project Ga0075480, IMG submission 81590) | Aqueous microbial communities from the Delaware River and Bay under freshwater to marine salinity gradient to study organic matter... | ecosystem: Environmental > Aquatic > Marine > Coastal ... | reverse complement strand
CCGCGGAAGGTATTGGCGGAGTCATAGCCACACCCAATGGTGAAGAATATTCTCATATTACCACTGCTGTTTCTCTACAAACAATCATCAATGGAGACACTATTGTGAGGCTTGATTATGCGAATTTTTTAGAGTATATAAGCACCGCTATTATAGCCTTTATTCTAATTTTAAGCGCCGCTTACGCCCCATACTGGCTGATAGGCACCCTACTACTACTAATTTATTCTGGGTCGGCATACGCCAGTTATTTTGCATTCACTAGGCACCTACAACTGTGGGATATCAGTTGGTTATATTTGGTTATTACCATTACCAGTTTCCACGCCATTTTCAATCGTTTCGTAAAAGAATTTTTCCAAAAGCAACAGATCAAGAAACAGTTCGAACACTACCTGGCACCTGCCATGGTCAAGAAACTACAGAAGGATCCCGGTTTGTTAAAATTGGGTGGTGAAACCAAAACAATGACATTTATGTTTTCGGACATACGTGGCTTCACTCCCATCAGTGAAAAGTACAAAGGAAATCCTGAAGGCCTAACAAAACTGATAAACAGGTTCCTAACACGTATGACGGATATCATAATAAAGAACGGTGGAACCATAGACAAGTTCATGGGCGACTGCATAATGGCATTCTGGAACGCACCCATAGACGATGGCGAACACGAGGAACACGCAGTACAGGCCGCACTCGAGATGCAGGCGGAATTGAAACTGTTGAATCAAGAACTCACAGCAGAAGGACTTCCGAACATCAACATAGGAATAGGTATCAACACAGGTGAGGCACTTGTGGGCAATATGGGATCCAATCAGAGGTTCGATTACTCGGTGATAGGTGATGCTGTGAATCTGGCATCAAGATTGGAAAGTAGCAGTAAGACCCTGGGCAAGACACTTGTGATAGGTGAGGACACGGTCAAGGCCGTGAAATACAATTACAATTTTGACTATGTTGATGAGATAACTGTAAAAGGCAAATCAGAGGCAGTTAAAGTGTACACTATTTCTTAGTGTCACCAGTGCTATCAAAACTCTCAGATTTACTCTTGTACTTGGCCAGTATCTCGTCCAGTTCGTCCGAACGTCCGGACTTGATGATCTCTTCCTTGTACTCCAGCACCATGGCCAGTTTGGTGTTGAGTCGGATCATGTCATTGTCCAGCATTCGCACACGATCGACCAGTTTGATCAGAGTCGATGAGGCACTGCCCAGCACGGGTTTGATCTCTTCCGTGACCCATTTCCATATGTAGAAAACAAAGTAGCCTAGTCCCATGGCGGCCACTATAGGAAAGCCAAAGTCTTTGATGAGTTGTGCTATGTCCATAACCTAATCTCTCCTCGCATCTTCCTTGCCCTCATTGGCGGCTATACGTTCCACGTTGGGTCTGATCTTTAACACGTGACTCAATAGAGCGTCAATCTTGACCAGGTCGTTGTTCATGGTCTGCACCCTGTTGTCCAGGGCACCTATTATGGCTTTCAGGCTGTTGACACTTCCTGTTACCGATGCCAGGATGAATTTCAAAGTAACGAACACAAACAGGCCCGCGGCTATGGCACCCGCTATTGGAAAACCCACTTCTGCTACCAACGTGATAAAGTTCATAATCTGTGTGTATTTACCAGAATTAAGATGTGCTCGTTTAATGGATGCAGACACATCTTAAATACTTTATATGAAATTTGTTTTGGTAATAATATTCTGTACTCAAGGCATCTGCCAGACCCTATACGGACCAGATGGTTACGATACCTATAATCAATGCGAGATTGATTCCAAGTTAATGGTGGAAAACGTGTCCAGAGATTTTCCGGAAAGTTATGGCCAAACATACTGCATGGACAAAAAAGAGTTCGAGGATCTTGTTAACCAATCCGCTGGTGAACAAATCTAATTGACTTACCTATCCATTGTGCTATAATTAACACAATGTCAATAAATTCTTATAGTGGGTTCCAACCCTTGAAAGAAATATGGTTGGGTGATTGTTACCCGAAATCTTTCTACGACGATCTGGAAAGTGATACGAGAGACGCTTTCCACACAATAACCGAAATGACCAAGAAAGATCTCAATGGCATAGAGAAAAAATTGCAGGAATTTGGTGTTACCGTGAGAAGACCTGAATTCGACAGCGACCCTAACATCTATACCAATAGCAAAGGATATCTAATGAAGCCACCTATTGTGCCTCGTGATGAAAATATAACTCTGGGAGACACTTTTTATCATTTACGGAATTACTACAAGAAAGACCCATGGCAGTCGCATCTTGATAAACTTAAATAGCAAGGCAAAGTGGTTGAGGCCAACGATGGAGGCCTTGCCTGTCTAAACACGCCATCTATTGTGAGACTGGGCAGAGACATTGTGGTTGATTGGGGACCGCACAAGGATTGGTGGCATCTAGTTGAACCCATCATAAAGGAATGGTCAAAAAATTTTAGGATACAGGTCAATAAAAAGAACACAGACACGTATGGACACAGCGATGGAATTTTTTGCCCTGTTGCTCCTGGAGTCATTGTGTCCACTTTCTACAACAAAGAATACTCTCGGACTTTTCCCAATTGGGACATATACTATTTAGACGAACCCACAATGGCCGATTTCAACTGCAACTGGTTCATAGATGACGAGGAAATCATGAAGAACGCCAAGTTCAACAGTCATCTAGAAAAATTTGCCAGAGACTGGGTGGGTGATATACGTGAAACAGTTTTTGAAGTCAATATGTTGGTCATAGATGAGAAAAATGTATTGGCAATTGCTCACAATGAAAAGTTATTTGATTGGCTATCAAAAAAAGGAATTAATGTGCATCTGGTAGATTTCAAGACAAGAAGTTTTTGGGACGGAGGCCTACACTGCATAACCTGTGACATAGAAAGGGAAGGCGGAAAGCAAAACTATTTTCCTGAAAGAACAAATTCAAACTATATGGAGTACATAAACTAATGGCAATCCACGCTATGATAGACCTAGAAACACTGAGCACTCGACCGGATGCTGTGATACTTTCTCTGGGAGCAATCAAGTTTGATCCCTATACCAATAAAGAACCCTATGATCCATTGTATTTCAAAGTGGATGTTGATTCTCAGACCGAAAAGGGCAGACACGTGATGCAGGAAACCCTGGATTGGTGGGCAACACAGCCGGAACACATAAGAGAAGATGCCCTTGGAGAATCTGACAGGATCAGTCTCGATGATACCATAAAGGCAATCAACAAATGGAGTGTTGGCGTTGACGTTTTTTGGTGTCAAGGTCCGTTGTTTGATTATGCTATTTTACAAGATCTCTACGCACAAATGGAGAAACCTGTTCCATGGCAATATTGGGCCATCAGAGACTCACGAACATTGTTCTCACTTTTCAAGGAGACAGAGGTCGCCAAAGTTGACGCCCACAATGCCTTGGCAGACTGTGACTATCAGGCTAAAAAAGTACAAAGGTATTACAAAAAACTAGGTCTCACAAAATGAAATTTGATGGTATACTGGCAATAGATTGTTGGTGGAACCTGCCCGACATCGTGATTGATAACATAAAGAAAATACAGGCAGATAGAAAATTTTTGGTCAACACTGAGAATCAAGATAACAACGAAAAATTCAAGGACTGGCAGATATGCAATGATCCAAATGCTTTTTTTGAAATACTTAATAATCACAAAAGAGAGCATAAACAAGTGCAGAAATGGCTCATAGTAGGACAAGGTTGGATGTGTGGAACACACAACGAGGTATTGGGTATTGATCGATTGAAAAAATTTGTTCCTGGACTAGTGAAATTGTACACACACAAAGACCTTTTGGCATTGGGCACCCAGCATCTCGATAGAACCTGCACAGATGCCGACATAAAGCAGGATGGAAACAATTGGAAGAAAGTGGATGGAGGATTTCATGAACTCTCCTAGTTGGCACAGCATAGAAGATTTTTACGACATATCCAAGGGTTACAAGATCACGCACAAGAAAAAAACGCAAAATAAATTTATCAGGTTAAGTTGTGTATACCTTGTGTCAATTGGAGGCACAGTCGTACACGTTGGCAGGTCGGACACCTGCAGAAAGCACGGAGGTGCGGAGAAGGTTCGTAAGGCTATAGTCAATTTGCTGAATACCAACCAATACAATCCCAGCGTGTCCAAAACCAAGTATTGGGAACGAATTAGGTTGAAATACAGGCCTAATTCAAGTAACATAAAGATTGGAATTATCGAAACCAAAAATGTTGAAAAAATTTATACCCAAGAATCTAAGAAAGCCAATAACATCATATAAGGAAAGCAGTTGGGTGGCCAACGGAAAACCCTTGTGGGAAAATGATCATTTGGCAGTATGGGCAGATATGTTTCCTGTAACTCCGGGACACACTTTGTTTATTCCAAAAAAGGATGATGTCGAAACTGTGCAGACAGCATATGGTTGTGCATATGGTTGGGCCAAGGAGAGAGTTGGAAAAGGAGAATGGCAAGGATTCAATATAGGACAAAACATAGGACTCTGTGCCGGACAAACGGTGATGTGGCCACACATACACGTCATACCAAGGTTCGAGAACGACGTCAGAGGCAAAAAAGTTGGTGGCATACGACAATGCTATCCAGATGGTGACCATAAGGAATATTACTGATGCCTAAAAAAACAAAAAGGAAACACAAGGAGACAACAGGTCCTTTGTATGTTTCTCCCGATGGTGGCCACACCATATATGAGCAGAAAGCCAATGGTGAAAAGGTTTTGATCGAACAAGACGATTTCGCCAAAGATCAAGAGGAAATTGTCGAGGACGAAGAAATGATAGGACAAGACGCACTAGATCTACGCAGGAAATATCCAGCATTGAAAAAAGCCTGGGAAAATTACAAAACAATATTCAAGATGGTTGCTAATGACTAAATTTGTCAGCATCATAGGGAACGGTGAATCAAGACTGGGATTTGATCTCGCACCTTTAAAAAAAATATCCACAGTGGTTGGGTGTAATGCTCAATTCAGAGATTATGTCTTTGATTATTTTGTATGTTGCGACAAACATATGTGTCAGGAAGCCGCAAACACTGTAGGCAAAAATACCACCGTCTATACAAGAAAGAATTGGGCTTCGCAATTTGCGATGTGGCAAAACGTCAAGTCCTTGCCTGACCTTCCGTACGAGGGAGACCAAAGGCAGGACGAGCCATTCCACTGGGGCACCGGGCCATACGCAGGAGTTGTTGCTCTTGAATTCAAACCAAAGGCAATATTCATGTTGGGTTTTGACCTACACCCTTTGGAAAAAGGAAAAATAAACAATGTTTACAAGGACACCACTGGCTACACCTACATAAAAAGACCAGTTGATCCTAGATACTGGATACATCAATTCAATAAACTATTCGAACTCAACAACACAAGATGGATCATCGTGAATCAGGAAGGATGGGAGATGCCAAAGGAATGGAGTGTTCATAAAAATGTATTCTTTGAAACGTACCAAGGCATGAATAAATTTATTCAAAAGCAGTTGACACAATCTAAATAGATTATAAAATTATAATATGAAGACGAAAGATAAAAAAAGTATAAACTGTATACAAGACGTTGTGGAGTATATGCTTCATGCCATGAGCAAGAACGGCTTGGACACCACTAAAATAAGCAAGTTACCAGAATTCCTTATAATTGTAGATATGCTTAAGGCCATAATTGACAATGATCTCGATATTCCAAACGAACTTTCACAAAAAATAGACAGCATCAAAAAAGAATTAGACATTGACAACGACACACCAATAACTATACACTAAACATATGACACATTATTCAACAAAAACTTATGGACACAATATAGGATTATCGGCAGTATTCAGGCAACCCAATGCCGACCACTCGCACTGTCATCTGCTACACGGTTACAGTCTAGCATTCAAGTTTACATTTGGTTGTGATGAACTGGACAACAAAAACTGGGCGGTTGACTTTGGTGGATTGAAACCATTGAAGAAGTGGTTGGAGGATCACTTCGATCATAAACTAGCATTGGACAAAAATGACCCACATCTTGAAAAGTTCAGAGAACTAGAAAAATTGGATCTTGCTGAGATAAGAATATTTGATGGTGTGGGTGCCGAAAAGTTCGCGGAACACGCCTTTAATTTTGCCGATGAACTGATTCGACAAAAAACAAACAATAGATGTTTTGTTGTTAGTGTAGAGTGTATGGAACACGGAGCGAACAGTGCCATCTACTCTAAAAAGTAAAATAGAAGTCGAACTAGACAACATCACTTATTACATCGATATCTACAACAATTCATTGACAGATAGATGGCTGTCATCACTTGAAAGAAATCTAGCAAATAAACTGATCCTTGAAAAAAATTTCTGTTTTCTAGGATTTCCCAATTCTGCCAGGAACATTGATTTTCTTTGCGGAGAACTAAATGAAATATCACAGACGATCAATGAATTCGAATTTAGCCCCGAGTACAAAGTCAAACAAGATTATACCAAAAAGGATTTTCAGAATTTTGATCTAGGGTTAAATCATGACACCTGCAATCTGTTACACAGATATTTTGAGGACCTGCAAGGCACAGCCTGGAAACTTTCGGAATACTACAAGCAGGCAGACTATGACACAAAATATGCGATACGGCAGTTGAATAATCTTTGCCACGAAATAGAAAGTTGGGTATTGGCGTACCGTAAACAGGTGCTTGATCCAGATTGGATAAGACCTTCTCAGATCACTACATTTTTGAACGCTCCAAGAAAAGAACTCGCAGACGAGGATTTTGAACTGTTCAAGAAAAACAGGTACGACAGAGAATTTGGAGGTGTTTACCTACACTGGAGCCAGGTGGGCAAAACACTTTTTGAAGTTTTTAGAGACGAGGATGGAAAGAAACTTGACGATGCCACCTGCTCTGCAATCAACCATCAGAAATACTTCTCCGGCGAGTTTGATGTGGAATGGGGCAACACCATCAACGAAAGCAACGCATTCAAAAAAAAAGAAATGGATAATTTTAGAGAATGGCTGTCCTTAAATAATTTTGATTGGGAAGATCCAAAACTTGCTTTGGGTTATATAAAACTGGGTCAAGTGGATCTTGACAAAAGTTTTGGGTCGGATAGATTCCAAGACGTCTTGAAAACACTAGGAAATAATCTCAATATCAAATCAATAAAGATCAAAAACGGACTTTCCAGTCATTTTGATTATCGCTTGGGAGACAAAAATTGGATAACTATTCAAAAACAATTTCTTAAACCGGGTTACGATTGGAGCAGTAAAAATGGATAGGCATATTTTTTGTGTAAAATGGGGCAACAAGTATGTGAGTAAGTATGTCAATGTTTTATACAATATGTGCAGACGTAATCTCACTTTACCACACCAATTTCATTGCATAACTGAAAGTCCTCACGAATTAGATCCCGGCATCAACGTGATCAATCTACCAAATCTACCAGGCATAAAGACCTGGTGGTCAAAATTATATATGTTCCATCCGGAAATTCCTGTAAAAGGCACAATACTCTTTTTTGATCTAGATGTCATTGTGTTTAGAAACATTGATTGTTTGTTTGAACACAAACCGGGCACATTCCAAATTATACGTGATTTCAATCGTTGCAGAGTGAAAGATTGGAGCCTATCGAATTCGTCTGTTATGAGATGGGAAAAAGGAAAATTGGATTATCTATGGAATGATTTCCAACAAAATACAACATCGATTCTTCAGTCCAACCATGGAGACCAAGATTTTATCACCAAGAGAGCAAAAGATGATATCAATCATTGGCCCGACGACTGGATAAGATCATATAAATGGGAAATGATGGGCAGGAAAGATACCAAGGTCAGACATGGTGCCAAACACGTTTTCCAACATCCGCCTACTATTACCGAAGACAACAAGGTAGCGGTGTTCCATGGTGAACCAAAACCGTTTAATTGTGGCGATGAATTCGTGATTGACAATTGGAAATAATCTGTTACACTTTATATTATGCGTATAGGTTTCTGTTGTAAATGGCTCAACGACAAGTCCGAATTTGGTGGAATGAAGGTGAACGCCAAGGACAGGGATCTCAATGGCAGGTCAACCACGATGCGTTGGTTGAGGGAACACCCAGAAGATGCCGAACAGCGACAGTGGGACATAATGAATCACAATGCCGCGGCCGCTGTTAGAATGATAGAAAGGGTGGCCACACTGCCACCAGAACGCAGGATGGTCAGACTTGGATCTGAGATGCTCCAGGGTTACACAGAGAAGAACTGGATAGATTGGTGGCAACAGCGACACATACAGGATCACCTTGCCAAGATATTTGCTCCGGTTGGAGAAGCATCTAGGAAACACGACGTCAAAGTCAGTTTCCATCCAGGACAATTTTGTGTGCTGTCATCGGAATCCGAAGACATACGTGAGAGAAGCATATTGGAATTTGAATATCACGTTGACATGGCAAGATGGATGGGTTTTGGTCGATCATTCCAGGATGGTTGCAAGATAAACGTACACATCTCCGGCAGGAGAGGTCCACAAGGAATCATAGACATACTGCCCAGACTGTCAACAGAGGCAAGGAATCTGATCACGATAGAGAACGACGAAATGAGTTGGGGTCTCGACGCAAGTCTCGAACTTGAAAAACACGTGGCGTTGGTAATGGACATACACCATCATTTGATAAGAGCAGAAGAATACATACAGGCCGACGACGACAGAGTGAAGAGGGTCATAGACAGTTGGCGTGGTGTTAGACCCACTATGCACTATTCATATTTCCGAGATGAAGCATTGGCGATGGCAGGACTCAAGCCGGAAGAGATGCACAACCAAATGCACGACATGAAAGATTTACTGGCTCGTGGAGCAAAGAAACAGAAACTGAGAGCACATTCAGATCTGTTCCCTAATCATAAGACAAACGAATGGGCATTGAGTTTTGCCGAACATTTTGACATACAGTCAGAAGCAAAAGGCAAAAACATGGCCGCAGAACAACTTCATCAACAGTGGCTAAATACCCAAAATGAAGTTCAAAGAATTTGATCGTTGTCCAAGAACCAAAGCGACTGCGTGCCAATGCGAATCTATCAATAGAATAAACGAAAACGAATCAGAAGCAAGAGCAGTCTGCCAACTCACACACAGCGAAAAAGTAAAAGGCAGTGTGGTTATGATGCAGAAGTCAGGCACACCCACATTGATGATGTACAATATTTTAGGACTGCAACCGGGAGAACACGGTTTCCACATACATGAATTTGGTGACCTAAGCAAAGGTTGTGAATCGGCAGGAGGACATTACAATCCAGACGACGTTGATCACGGAGATCTAGAAAAAGGACACGTTGGGGATCTAGGGAACATCACAGCGGATGAAAACGGAATAGCCAAAGGCAAGATTGTTGCCAAGAGAGTGGATCTATTGGGAGAAAGATCCATTGTTGGTAGATCTATAGTTGTCCATTCTAACAAAGACGACCTAGGCTCAGGTGGTGATGCTGAATCATTAAAAACTGGTAACGCAGGTGATAGATTGGCCTGTGGAGTCATTGTTCTTTCTGAATAAATCTGTTACAATATCATTATGACTAAGATGCCCGCAGACTGTGGATATAATAAATCTTTTAGATATAAAATTCGCCTAGGCGACTACGGTGTTGATGGCGAATGTATTGAGTGGTGTCAAAAAAACTGCCAACAAAAATGGGGATGGACATTTGAACAAAAAGAGGACTACAGCGAGTTCCTACACAACTACGAGGAACAGGAGGCAATCATGAGTTTCCAAAATAAAAAAGAGGCTTTTAGATTTTGGTTTGAGAATGCTAGACATTTTTCAGATAAAAAATATTCGTTTGTTTAAAAGATAATTATTAGTATGAAATGGTTTGATATCACAGATGCCGCAAAGGCACAAATGGAAAAACTTCTTGCCAAGAACACAGACAAATATGCTGTCAGCCTAACTGTGTTGGGTGGCGGTTGTGCTGGATTCAAATACGAATGGGGTTTCGTGGACAAGAAGGAAAATGTGGGCAAAGATGACATACTTGAAGATTGGGGTAAAGGTCGATTTGTTGTCGATGAAACTTCTATGCTGTATGTGGCAGGCACAAAAATAGACTGGATAGAAGAGACATTTGGATCACAATTCGAAATTATAAATCCAAATGCCACATCTGGTTGCGGTTGCGGAGAATCATTCGGGGTATAATGGATACCGCATTCGTTATAGGCAACGGAGAGTCAAGAAAAATTTACCCAATAGACACACTCAAAGGCAAAGGAACTATCTATGGATGCAACGCCATTTATAGAGATCACCCAGACCTGTGTGACAAAATAATAGCAGTCAATCCTGAGATGTATGAAGAACTAGCGGAAGCAAAACAATCAATAGAATTCAATGCGGAAATTTTTGGAATAGAAAACATAAGCAAATGGGATTACCTTTTGGCAGAACAGGAAAACAACGACATACCCGATGGACTTAAACTGTACAGGATGTGGGCCGGAGGTGACATAAAAAAAGGCAAATGGTCCAGCAGAGATCTTTCACAGGCAAGAGGTTCAGGGTGTTCGGCAGTGCTGTTGGCCGCTGAATCGGGTGCGAGCGAGATTGCCATATTGGGGTTTGATATCCTAGGGGCTAGACAGTGGGAATCGAAGGATGGCGAACAAAGTAGGATACAGAACAACATTTACAAAAACACAAGGAATTATCCATCCAGGCTCAGCATGAAAGCCTATCTTAAATACGAATGGCTTTTTCAACTGACGCAGATATGTCGCAAGTTCAAAAGCACAAATTTTTATTTTTTTAATAGGGTAGAAAACATACATCTTAATCCATTTTTGAGACCTTACTTCACGTATGCTGGAGGAAACATAAGGGCCGGAAGTTATGCCGATCTAAAAAGATTAGTTGACGGACAAAAAACCGATATCAAATGGATTATATAGACTTGGTAGAACTGGCATCCATTTTGTAGATTTTCCTCATCTTTACACCAACCAATTGAGCAAATTTTTTTGAATCACAATATGAACATACGTGCTTGTATTCATTGGTTGCTCTCTGTGGATCTACTTTTGACCTAGGCCGAAGGAATATAGTACCACAATGATCACATTTGAAAACGTATATGGTATTCTTCCTTTTGAAGGTGTGATATTGGCCCAGTTTACTCTGTCTCTCATACAAACGGATTGTTTTGAGTTTTTCTAAGAACATAAAAGCACATTAATATTTAATAAATACTAACGATTTTAATATGGCCAGATTAACGATAAATTTAGGAACAGCAGGAAATTCAGCAACGGGAGATTCCGTACGAGGCGCATTCAACAAATGTAACTTAAATTTCACAGAACTCTATACCAGTGTTGCTGAAGCAGGACTAGGTGGATTACTGACTACTCCTTTTACAAACGGTGACGTAAAAATTCAGCCAAACGGAACAGGATCGATTGAAATTGATCAATTGAAAATTGACAGTTCGGCTATTACATCAATTGGTACCAACTCGGATATAACAATCACACCAAACGGAACTGGAAACATTGTGCTTGATTCGGTCACTGTAAGTGATAACAAAATAACAACCAACAGATCAAATGACAACTTGATTTTAGCCGCCAATGGCACAGGCGGTATAATCGTTGCTGAGTCGGGCAGTAAGGTTGGTTTCTTTGGTACAACACCAGTGGCACAACAGTCAGCAATAAGTTATACCAGCGATGGATCAACCAAAAATGATGTTGCCATTGATGCTATTCTTACAGTCTTAAGGAACTACGGATTGATAGGATCATAAATTTGAAAAATGGCAAGACAGAACATCAATATCGGAATAACTGCAAATGACGGCACCGGGGATACTTTCAGGATCGCTGGACAAAAGATAAACGACAATTTTCTAGAATTGTATGATGCTACTGCCGTTGATTCATTTATAGATATCAAAGGAAACAATATCACTGCAACATCTACAAACGGCAACATAAATCTTGTAGGAAGCGGAACAGGAAAAATTACATTCAGCAGTTTAAAAGTTGACAACAACATCCAGATCACGGACAACAAGATCACTGCCACACAGACAAATAGTGACTTGTCGCTGGAAGCATCAGGCACAGGAGAACTTGTTGTTGACCAGGTCAAGTTCAAAGACAACACTATCATAAACACCACTTCTTCAAACAACGTGGTCCTGGATGCCAACGGAACAGGAATAGTAAAAATTAACGGGTTCAACATTCCCAATACCGATGCTCCTAACAACTATCTTTTGAAGACAGATGGTTCAAAAGATTTAACTTGGACTTTGCCAGCGATAGTTATAGCAAACAGTGATATATCAGACAACACTATCACATTGAATGCAAGTGCTGTTGCCACCATAGACAGTTTTGACATAACAGCATACAGATCAGGAAAATATTTTATCAGTGTTTCTGACAGTGCTAATAGTAGATATGAATTTGTTACAGCGAATGTTATTCACGATGGCTCTAATGCCTACGTGAGTTCGGCAGGAAGTGTGCAGAGTTTTGGATTGCCTCTTTTGACTTTTTCAGCAGATGTGAGTGGGGGACAAGCCAATCTCAAAGCCGTGGCAATCAGTGATGATGCCCACGTGATAAAATTTATAAGGATACTACAGGAGATTTAATGCCGAGGTTAATCATAGACATAGGTTCAAACGCTAACGATGGCACAGGCGATACTCTACGAGCCGCAATGGAAAAAGTTAATACAAACTTTGCGGAGTTATATAACGAGACCGCTGTTGATTCGGGCATAACAATTTCCGGCAACAACATATCTGCCAACAGGTCCAACGATGATTTGAATTTGATAGCCTCTGGCACAGGATCTGTGACAGCCAACAAACTGCTGATAGACAACAATATTCAGATCACGGACAACAAGATAACGACAACAGTCACAAATAGTGATTTACAACTGGATGCTTCAGGCACAGGGTCTGTTGTAATGGGAGATATTTCGATCAAAGACAATACCATTTCAACAAACATATCAAACGCCAATTTGGAAATTGCTGGTAATGGATCTGGAACTGTGCTGTTGAATGGATTCGCTTTTCCTACAGCAGATGGCACATCAGGACAGTTCCTTAAAACAAACGGAAATGGCACTTTGAGTTTCGCCAGTGCTGGCGCTTCTCTCAGTTACAGCAATATATCTGACGGCACTGCCACTGTTGCTTCGTCATCAACGACAAACATAGACACGTTCGACAAGACCCTGTACAGGAGTGCAAAATATATAGTGTCGGTTTTAGACTCCACCAACAGCAGGCACGAGATATTTGAAGCGAACATAACCCACAACGGAACAAATGCCTACATTTCCACGTTTGGATCTGTATCAAGTTATGCATCTGGATTAGGAACATATACAGCGGACATAAGTGGCGATGATGTGAGATTCAGAGTTACTCCTATTTCCAGTGATTCAACAGTGTTCAAATTCACAAAATTCTTAATAGACGTCTAATTTTTTACATTAGGTTTATAAAATAATAGGTAAATATGATATATGGCAAAACAGACAATTAACATCGGAACTACAGCAAATGACGGTACAGGTGATCCACTAAGAACCGCTTTTGACAAAATTAACGACAACTTTACAGAATTATATGGCTCTACAGCAGAAGCCAATGATTTGATCGAGGACTCAACACCTCAGTTGGGAGGCAATCTCGATCTTAACGGACAAAAAATTGTTACGGCAAGATCAAACGAAGACATTATTTTAGATCCTGCTGGAACAGGTACAATAGAATTACAGGCCAATACAGCAGTGACCGGAACACTTTCTGTTTCGAGCACCACAACACTTACAGGTGCCGCAACACTTTCAACATCTTTGGCACTGGCATCGGGTGCCACTGTAACAGCAATATTAGACGAAGACAATATGTCTTCAGATTCTGCCACAGCATTGGCAACACAACAATCTATCAAGGCATACATCGACGCCCAAAACGTTTCACAGGCTTTGACTTTTGTTGGAGATGACTCAACAGGTACAGCAGTAAGGTCCGGTGAGACTTTCCAAATAGCAGGCGGAACTGGGTTGGATTCAGTAGTATCTGGAGACACCCTGACAATGTCTATAGATTCCACTGTGACAACACTGACAGGTTCACAGGTTTTAACAAATAAAACACTAACATCACCAACTATCAATGGTGCCACAATGACTGGCACAGTATCTGTTGATAACATCAACATAAATGATTCTACTATATCAACTGCATCCAATGCCGACCTTAACCTACAACCAGGCGGAACAGGAAACATAGTGGCAGGTGCGGTCACAATCAATGGAACGACATTGAGCTCAGTGGATTCAACCAAGATCACTCTAGCAGAAAACGTTGACATCACAGGAACACTAGTAACTTCTGATATCACTACAACCGGACAGGTCATCATAACTGGAACTTTACAGACAGACAGTGTGTTGTTAAAAGACAACAAGGTATCATCTGCGAACACGAATGACAATTTAGAAATTGAAGCGGCAGGAACAGGTGTTGTAGATGTACAAAGTGCGATGACAACTGTTGGTCAGACAATTACCGGCACAGTAGATTTGACTGGTCAATTGAATGCCGACAACATAAGGATAGACGCTAACACTATATCAGCAACTAACTCCAATGGTGGTATCAACATAACACCAGATGGCACCGGCACAATCACATTGAACGGTAATGTAGTTGCTGTCACAAACGAGTTGGCCGCTGTTGATGTTGCTGTTTCCAGTGAGATACAATTGGGTGCTAGTGCGGAGATCAATAATATCGCAACTAACTCAGATCTTGTGCTAGGAACACAAGGAACAGGAACTATCAGAATTAACAACCCACAAACACAGACCACAGTAGGAGCGGCAGGAGCCGCAAATGCCCTACCGGCAACCCCAACAGGTTATCTAAAATTGAATTTGGGTGGTACTGAATACGTGATTCCGTATTACGCGGCTAGTTAATAATCAATAAAATCGCAATAAATACCATTGGGAGTAAGACGAACAATGGCAAACGTAAATTGGTCTACGACATCTGGATCTTTGGGTGTGATCAACGAACGCGACTTCTATTCCAAACAACTGGAAGCGAACTCGCAAGACAGTACCGGTTTGACTTATTCTCACATCGCAGGAACCCTACCTCCCGGTATACAACTTACTTCCACAGGTTTACTGCAGGGCACTCCATTTGAAGTCTCGACACGTTCTCTGTACGAGTTTGTGATTCGTGCTTCAGATGGAACTGTCATAGCCGACAGAAATTTCAGTCTGCAGATTCAGGGTGCAGATGTTCCTAGTTTCAGTACCGACAGCGGACAATTAGATTTCGCAGATACTAGTCTAAAAACATCAGACAGGACAGACATCACTTCTGATGCAACGGATCTGACAGCAGATACTTCTCGTGATATTGTCATCCTTGACGGAAGTTATGTAGAATACCAGATTGTTGCCACTGACACCGACACAGCGGCAGGACAGACCCTGGTATATGACATTGTGAAAGGTAAACTACCTCCAGGTGTCACAATGAGTTCCACAGGTTTGATCTCTGGGGTCATACAATTGACCGAAGACGAGCGTTATGGCGTGTACGGCGGATATAGTAATGTCTACGCCTATGACACAGTTGGATACGACCCAACTGCCAGAACTAAATCAAGGTCAGAAAATTTTGAGTTCGTAGTAAGGGTTTCCGACGGAACCAGCAGTGTTACGCAGGTCAACAATATTTTTGTTTACACGGCAGACTATTTTAGAGTAGATAATTCAATCATTACGGTGGACCAAACTATACACGATGGGTACTCTCTCGTAATGAGCATGAGCGGAAACAGGAGACCTGTCTTCCTTACAGATTCTGCTCTGGGAACTTTCAAACACGATAATAATGTTGTTATCAAAATAGATGTAGAAGACTTCGACAAACTGCAGGGAGACCTAAACTATTCTATAGTATCGGGCAGTCTTCCATCAGGCCTGAGTATTGACGGAAACACAGGCGAGATAGCAGGGACACTGAGCAGACAAGATGCTGTGGAAACAACTTTCACTTTTACAATCAGAGCATCAAGAACTCCGTATCCAAATGTCACAGTCTATGGAGAAAGAACTTTTACCATGACCGTGGTAGGAGAAATAGAAGTAGGTATTGAATTCACAACATCCGCAAACCTAGGCACAGTCACAGCAGGCATACCTAGTCTGTTGTCTGTTCAGGCAGAAGCGGCCGAAACCAATCGAGTACTGGAATACACTGTGACAGCAGGTTCATTGCCCACTGGACTGACGTTGAGCAGGGCAGGAAATATAATAGGAACCGTTGACCTATCAGAGTTCACAACCGTGGACCAAAATGCCATCACATTTGATACAAACACTTTGAGTTTTGACAGAGAATACACATTCACAATCAGGGCCAACGATCAATATCAAAGCACTGCCACCACTAGAGAATTTACATTGAAAGTCAGTCTTCCTTACGGAGTGGAATATGGAAGTATGTACGCACAAGGATTAATCAATAACAAAGCAAACAGCCTAAGCGACAGAGACACTTTTTATCAACTCGCTCAGGATCCAAATATCAACAAAGAAGAATTTATTTTCAGGCCAGAGGATCCCAATTTCGGAATGCAGACAAGTGCTGAAATGTTGTTGATCGCTGGGCTAGAACACCAGACAATCACAACTCTACAACAACAAATGGAGCAAAACCATACTCCCAAAACCCTTTACTTTGGTGACATAAAGACCGCTGTGGCGAAAGAAGGATCGGCAACCAAATATGAGGTAGTTTATATAGAAATGAAGGATCCACTAGTCAATAATGCCGGCGAGGCTATATCAACATCTGTGGATCTAAGAAATGCAGTAACAAAACCGATCATAGGTCCGCTGGCAGATGCTTCCAGGATCACGGCAGATTATGACGTGTACAACGTGACCACAAACAGTGGATTGAGTTTTAGTATTTCAGGATCAAAAATACGATACAGTAATCCTTTGTCAGCAGACATCGGCACATTTGAAAAATTATACCCAAATGCTGTGGCAAATATGAGATCCAGAATGAAAAGCCTAGGACAAAAAGAATACAATCACTTACCATTATGGATGAGAACAAGCCAAGACGATTCTGGAGTACCTCTTGGGTACAAAATGGCGGTGGTGTTGGCATACTGCAAACCTGGCAAGTCGGAAATAGTCAAAAGACGAGTGCTAGATAAATCCATAGATTTCAAAAAAATAGATTACAAAATAGACAGATATGTGGTTAGCGGACACAAAGTCGACACAGGCACGATATCACCAGATGGATCAACAACAACATTCGAAATGAACGAGATAGTGCATGAAGAAGAAATAAAGGTAAGAGAAAATGCCACGGTTTTGATATACGGGGACCAAATCACAGCAGACAACAATTTGACGCCTTTGTATCTAAGCACAGATAGTTCTCTAAGAAGTGCGGACTACGAGCCACAATTTAGATTACAGCACGACGGATCTAGCAAAAAAACAAGCATTGTGTTCACTAACGCACCATCATCCGAATCTAAGATAAGGGTGGAGCGTAAAGGTGATAAATACCTAGCATTTAAAAGAAAATTAGAGGAATAAAATGGCAAGTAATATAATACCAGGAAACGTAGACGGGACATATCCAGTAGCCGGACAGGACAACAGTTCACAGGGTTTCAGAGATAATTTTACAGCGATCAAAAACAATTTTACCGAAGCAAAAACAGAGATTGAAGATTTACAATCAAACAAAGCATCAACAAATGCCGCATCTAATTTTACTGATAATGTAGTATCAAGAGCAACATTCAAAGACACTGCTGAAACTGTTTATACTCATGGTAATATCACAGGTTCGACAACTTTGAATCACGAAAATGGTCATTATCAAACAGCAACCACGACAGGCGCAATTACACTGGCATTCACAAATCTTCCTGCAACATCAACTCTTGGCAGAATAATTTTAGATATCATTGTGGCTTCAACTGCCCACACAATTACTATTCCTAGTGCGGTTTTAGTATCAGGAAACGTTTCAGGTGGTGACGGAAGTTCCGACCAAATCACGGTGCCAACATCGGGTAGATATCTTTACGAGTTTATGAGTCCAGACGGTGGTACAACTATTTTGATGCACCAACTTGGCAACAACTACATCTAACATAGGAGGTACTGATGTACTTTCATCCATTACAAGAAGAACTTGCTAATTTGTCTGACGAGGACATTTCAAAAAGAATTCAAGAATTAACAAAAAAGAAAACAAGTGCTATTAGGTTTGGAAGAAATCCATCGCTTGTGGCACAACTTACCGGTGCCTTAGAAAGTTACAGATCCGAACTTAGATCTAGACGAGTTAAAAATTGGCAGGACAATGTCAAAAAGGCACGTGGTGAGCCAGACCTTGGCGAACTAGTCAATATAGAATAATCTAAAAAGAAAATTTATTAATCAATTCTTCTTGTGAACACAGTGCAGGCAGTTTTGTAACCTGTGTGGTTTGTGGCACAGTGCAACTGAGTGGAATCAAAAATAACTGCTTGTCCCGGTTTCCATTTGTAAATTTTTTCAATGGTCAAGCCGTTTGAGTTTTCAGCAGGTATGTGTCCCAAATGTTTTTTGTGGACTTCGTTTATGTTAGCAGTTTCTTTATAGTTGGTTAAAACTGAATAGTCTGCTGTTACATTTCTTTTTTTTGAATTTTTTGGGTCTTTGTTTTTGTTACTTCCGCCCCACGGATTTTTTTTAGCAAACACCATTGGTCCTTCACCAAGATAGTGATTGTCAAAAAATATTGTTCCAGCACCTTCGCCCTCAACATTGATCGGGAAAAGCACTGCTTTGTGATCTTTTTTGTTGATGTTTCCGTCGCTGTGTATCTGCATACCTTGTTCGGTAGTGTGTAAAACCATGTCGCATACTTCGTGATTTTCAGGAATTATTTTTTTAACTTTTTCAACAACAAAGGCCGCAACAGGATTAGATAGTTGGTCTATACTATCATTTTTTAAAGTTTTGTTTCTGTATTTTCTTCCTTGCTGTACCGAAGAATCCTCAACAAGATTGAACTCTCTAATTTGAGTTAATTCTTGCTCTGTTAAAGCGTTTTCAATAATTTGAACCATTGTGTTGACTCCTAAAAATAGTTATAATACATTTATTTATCTTACAAAAACTAATTGATGCAAAATATTACCAAATCTCAAACTCTAAAAGAATAAAAGTTATGTACGTACATTATAACTAAAACAAATGATGCATAAAAATTTCAATTGGACCACAGAATTCAAAGGCATTATAGTAGTAGACGGCGAATTGTTCCATAACACATACAAAGTCAAAACAAAAATAAGACCTGTCACGGCAAATTTGCCCGAGCAAAATGTATATTTTGAACGACTTAAATTGCTATATCAGATTATTTTCAATAACTGTGTCATTACAGCAAGAAACGAACCCTTGTTTGACGTGCTTCAAAAACACACAAACAATAGATTCATTGAACTACCCAAACCGCCATATGATCAAATAATGGCCGCTGTGTGCTTTACCAAATCAAATGCCATTCTAGAAGGTAAAATTTTAATTGATAGTGTTGAACTAGAAAGTTTCCAGGGAGATGGTATCAGTTACACGGTAGAAAAAGACTTTACCGAGTTACATCTGCTTGACGTTGACAATTGGTTTTCTTCCAAGTATAATAACTTTGACCCATGGTGGTTAAGAAGTGATACGGCAACTTATGACAAAGAATTATCTAAAGGCATTTACACAGGACATTTTCCCTGGCACCCTATCGCACAATCAAATACTGGCAACAAAAAAGAAGAAAACGCAAAAGTTTTCCAATTTAATCCAAAGGTAGTGGATGGCGGAAAAGATAAAAACAAATGATTACGGCGACTGTGTATTCTCTGAGGACTACATCATCGAACAGATATACGCCAATCCTGATATAGATATATCAGGCATACACCTTGAAGATGTTACACAATACAGCAAAGCACTCAAAGAACTAGAACTAGACCTGCCCGAGATATCAGCCGTGCCCAAGAATCATATCTCGTTGGAGGATTTTGACAAAGCCAACTGCGAACATTGGTTTATGCCGGCACACTATGAAACAATAGATGTTGAAGAATGGTTGTTGGACAAATGCAGAGATGACTCCGAAACACAAAGAGTCAAAGATGAAATGAAGTTGTTCCGACAAAAAAACTTCATCAAGGTATTACAGTTTCTGATTTATTTTGTTGATACGCTGAGAGAAAAAAATATAGTATGGGGTGTTGGTAGAGGCAGTAGTGTTTCAAGTTTCTGTCTTTTCCTGATAGGAGTACACAAGATAAATCCTTTGCTTTATGACCTGGATTATAAAGAATTCTTGAGATGAAAACATACGATTGTGTCACGTACTCTGGCCTAGAAAAAGATCTACTGGAAATAAGATTTGAAGTTTTAGACAAGTATGTCGACTATTTTGTCATAGTAGAATCGGATCATGATTTTGCTGGCAACTACAAAGGTTTCCTATTCGAACCTTATAAAAAATTTCAGCACAAGATAAGATATTTCAAAATACTAGACAGTGAGGATTACCAGATACCAGAATGGGCAGTGAATCACAGTGATGGCCGTAAACGTGAATACAATCTAAGAGAACAGGTTAAAAAAGGTTTGGAAGACGCAGGACAAGAGGATCTCATTTTGTTGTGCGATGTGGACGAAATTCCAATCATAGATAATCTAGATTACAAAAATGATCTCTTTATTTTCAAACAACTTTGTTTTCAAGGCAAATTAAATTTAATCAATCCTGCCTACACCCCATGGGACAAGCATTCAAAAGCCATTAAATTTGGAAAACTAGGCAACTGCCAGGAATTGCGTATGCACACAAACCATCATATGGGTTATGGCAACTATCGGTCGTTGCCAACACAATTGGTCGATCCAGGAGGATGGCATTTCTCTTATGTGTTGCCAGAATCGGATATCTATAAAAAAATTTGGTCTTTCATAAATTACAGGCCAGAAACAAAATTATCCATAGAAGAAATAAAAGACAAATTAATCAAGAGAAAAGATCTGTTTGACGGCAGATACAATTACGACAATCCTGGGACAGATTTGGTAAAATGTGATTTAGAGCAATTACCAAAATATGTTCAAAACAACACCAACAAATTCAAACACTTGTTGGCATGATGATTGTTGTGATAAGTAGTTTTAGGAGATAAAGATGGCAAGACAACCAACTAGAAAAAAAATGTATAGAACCATGCAAGGTCGTATGGTAGATATAGATAAATTAAGAGCGGCGAATCTGGACACACCAGCCGTAGGAAATATGGGAGTGAACGCTCGTGGCGATGTGCTAGGTCCCAAAGGAGTGATAGCAAAACCTAAAGAACAGGTTATGAAGGAATACTATCAAACCCCAAAAGGCAGGGCTCAAGATACGCCTGTGCCAAAGTCTCCAAGACCAGCAATGCAGATTCCTCAACCAAGAGTAGAACAGGTTCAAACAATGAACCCCACAGTGCAGGAAACTAAACCGGCACCAAAAAGAACTGTGAAAACAGCACCAAAACAAGAACAATCCAAGTCTGGAATAGACGCGGCTCTTGACGGATTAGAATAAATCTTATATAATAATCCTATAATGGGACAGATAGAAGACTTACAAGCAAAAGGATTTGGTTCTCACGGTGGAAAACAATACACAGTAGACCATGATATTAAACCACTCAAGAAAAGAGTTCTAGTTTCAGATATGCACTTCGGCGAAACAAAAACTGCCGGTGGCATAATCTTGACCGATGACGACGGAACGGAATCGGGTATACACCCAAGATGGGCCAAAGTTTATGCAGTTGGCGATCAGCAAGAAGACGTGAAAGTTGGACAATGGATACTTGTTGCACACGGAAGATGGTCAAGAGCATTCAAGGTCAAAAAGTCAGGCACGGAACTGGAAGTTAGAATGATAGACGAGAATGATATCTTGTTGCTATCAGACGAGGAACCAGATCAGAACAGATTGAAAGCCGGATACGTGAACACTGGTGGTATGAAACAGATGACGTCTCTTCCCGGAAACGACTAGACAGCACAATAAAGCAAACACTTTGGCATAGGTTTACTCACGAAACTTTGTAAAAGATCTTTTCTATAGAAATCAGATTCAAAAATATCCTGCACACTGTTTTTGTATAGGCTTACACTGTCTAGGTCTTTGATGTATTTCTTAAGGAACTTTGTGTTGTATGTTTCATTCCAAAGGTCATTGCTGAGCATACAGCAAGGAATCACATATCCGTTATGGTCTACAAAAATTTTCTTTTGTTGTGCCATTGGACAGTGATTGATTTTTTTATTTTGTCTAACAATGTGCGTCAACTTTTCATTAAGTTGTCGATGATCACTTGATAACTCCTTATCAAATTTACTGCTTGGTTCTAAATCGAATTGGTACTGGTTTTTATTATAGACAGGCCACTTCCATCCATTGTGCCAACTCCTGTCACTGTGCTGTATTGTAAAATTTTTAAATCCCATCTTTTTACTAAGATTTTCTGCTTCATCTATTTGGTGTTCATTGTGTTTGAACACAATAAATTTCCAGGTAGAGTTACCTCCAGCACTATTAAAAGTGTTGGCATTGTCTAATATCTTTTCAAAGTCGCATTCTTGTCTATATAGATGGTTGGTATCCAACAGGCCATCTATGCTAAAAACTAGTTCGAGGTTTTTGAAAGTTGCCAGATCTTTGAAAAATTCCTTGTTCCTTATGGATCCATTTGTTACCATACGAAGTTTGCCCACATCTCTGTATAGATAAACCAATCCCATGGGATTTTTATGACTCAAAACGTCGCCACAATTTCCCTCCAGATCTATTTGCTTTAAGTTAGGAAAAAATTCCGGTCGCAAATTTTTATTTAAAATGCTAATATCAAGATGTTTCAATGGAACTATCAAATTATTTTTTTCGTCAAATCTGTCACACTGTGGACAACGTGCATTACAATAACTGGTTGGTTCAATGGTAATTTGTTCTAATGTTTTTGTTGAATACATATTGATCTTAATCTATAAAACTGTTAAAATATTTAACTATGAAAGAACTCTGGGTAGAAAAATATAGACCAAAAACACTGAAAGAGTATGTTGTCAGAGACGAGAATCAGAGGCAACAGATTCAAGGATGGGTGAAAGATGGCGCGATACCACATCTTTTGTTCTCGGGTGCTCCGGGCACAGGAAAGACCACGTTGGCCAAAGTGCTGTTCGAGGAATTGAAAGTTGACCCTTATGACATTTTGGAGATAAACGCATCGAGAGAAAACTCCGTGGATACAGTCAGAGACAAGATCATAAACTTTGTACAGATAATGCCATTTGGTGCTTTCAAATATGTGCTGTTGGATGAAGCAGATTACATCACTCCCAACGGACAGGCCGCACTGCGTGGTGTGATGGAGATGTATCACACGTCAGCGAGGTTTGTTTTGACCTGTAACTATCCCAACAGAGTCATACCAGCACTGCATTCAAGATGCCAAGGTTTCCATATCGAGACGCTGGACAAAAATGAATTCACGGCAAGAGTGGCAGAGATTCTGATCGCGGAAAAAGTTGAACCAAACATTGATTTGATAGACACTTATGTGAAAGCGACCTATCCGGATATGAGAAAATGCATCAACCTTGTACAGATGAATTCCAGAGATGGCAAACTGTATGCTCCGGACAAGTCAGACAAAGGACAAGCAGACTACAGATTAGAAATGGTGGAACTGTTCAAACAAGGAAAAATTACTGAAGCAAGAAAACTTGTATGTTCTCAGGCGAGGCCCGAGGAAGTAGAAGAAATATTTCGTTGGCTTTATGATAATCTAGAATTGATATCCAAAGACGATGACGGGCAAGACAAAGCCATATTGGCAATCAAACAAGGTCTTGTGGATCATTCATTTGTAGCAGACCCTGAAATTAATTTATCGGCAACAATGATAAAACTTGCTAGGATACACAATGGGCAGTAAGAAAGAAAGACGAAGATATTTTATTGTAAACTACAATATCAAACCCAATGGCAAGTTTGATGAATTTGTCGAACTTTCGAAGAAGAAAATAGGGACTGGCAAATTTGCCAAGGCAACTGTAATACTAGATTGTGTGAACCAAGAAGTATTGAAATGTACTTTGCCCGGAACAGAAGGCCTAAATATACCATACGAAAACCTTTACAAACATTATGAAAAATGGTATGCAGATGTCTTACAGCAATTCATTAACAGTTAATAACATTTTTACTGTGTTTGCTCCAGGCTGTGGTGGCAATCATATCGCGAATCTTGTTTCCACTGATAGTAGATTGATATCAAGATTTGTTATAGATGACTACAAAGACACCTCAAACAAAGCACATTATTTTGACAACAAAATTCTAGAAAAAGACCAAATAGATCTTAAAAAGATTGTAAATGAAAAAAGATCATACGGAAGCCATTTTTTTGAATTTGGAGGATTTGGCTTCGCAAAATTAATAAAAAAAAGTTTTATTGTGATCAAAATGCCTAGAGAAAACAGCATAGGACATACAAGAATGAAGAAATTATATCCTGCGTTTGAAGACAGTTATTTTTGGTACGAGTCAAAGAGTCTTTACACCGCTGAAAATTTTGTAAAAATATTTGATATAACAGAACCTTGTGTAGAAATTAATGGTGAGGATTTATTTGATGGGGAAAATTTTATAGATGATCTTGTCACACAAACCAAAAGGATAGGTTTAGACATTGACAAAGAGTTGTGTACCAAAGCACACGAACTATGGTTGGCTAAAATCTAGTCCCCGTATATGCTCAAAACTTCATTTACCGCAGGATGTCTCTGTATATCTCTCTTGGTCAACTCTATAAACTTCACATACTCTGCGTTGAAATATTTTTCATAGTGCCTTCGGAAATCGGTTAGTCCGTTGTCTAGCATCCTATCTGATTGCCTTGTATCTCCAGTGATAACCATTTGAGACCCTTTACCTAATCTAGTCATCAACATCTTCATTTGTGAAGGTGTAGCGTTCTGCATCTCGTCTCCTATGATAAAAGAATGTTTGAAGGTCCTGCCTCGCATGAATGCCAATGGAGCGATTTCCAGTGTGTTGTTGTGCATCATTTCGTCTATAGCCGGAGGCATATAATGGCTTTCAAAAACATCAATTATTGGTTTCATCCATGGTTCCATTTTATTTTTTATATCACCCGGAAGGAAACCAATTTCTTCATCCACACTGGACGCAGGACGAGTGATAACGATTTTGTCTATCTCTCCGTTTTGCAAACGCTGGATAGCCCTCTCCGTGGCCAGCATTGTTTTACCTGTCCCCGCCGGTCCGGTTGCTACCAGAATTCTGTATTGATAATTGTTTAAAACATCTAAGTACTCTTGTTGACCCACTGTCTTGGCCGTAGGTCTGGCCGTGTGTTTTTTTTCCTGTAGATAGTTCATAAAGTTTATAATGTTTGATTTTTGTTTTTTGCGTCTTTGTTTACGAGACATATTGTAAAACTATTTAATGGTTTACCAAAGGTAATATATGTACATATATCGCAACCCAGATATTACTGCTAAATATACGACAATGTATGATGTACTCGACATAATAAAAAATACGCAAAGCCTGTACGGAATTTCACCCGCCCTTGATCAATTGAAAGATTTCGAAAGGGTTATAGATGAACTTGACGTATATGTTTTCAAGAATTGGAACGAAGGAGAACTTCTCGAAGGCCCTATCGATTCAAGACATTTTACCACTTGCTCATTTATGTGGCCAAAGGATCAAATGCCTGACCCATCGGGTGGGAAGAGATTGCTGGACAGAGGATGTAAGGTCACATACAGACGGGACGAATTACTTAAACCAAGACAGATCAAAGGACCGGAAGACTACAGGCCTGGCACAGTAAAAGGAAAAATAGATGCCCATGACATATGGGTGGTAGAAATAAGAATGCCAAAAACTTTAATGGCCAGTTTCAAAACCGGAGTTGAAAATAAAAACCAAAAAGATTTCAATTCAGACGAATCAGTATTAGACACAAATGAAACAGATTAATGAAGGCCTAAGAGCAGGCGACCTCGACGGAATAGTTGAAAAAAGATTTTCGGTTGATCAATTCAAATCGAAAATGGGCGAAGACAAAGATGTTTGCGTCTTGTCTTTTGTATGCAACAACCCCGAAGGTGCCAAGGATCTTGAAAGGTTTGCTGAAAAAGGTTATCCTAAAGTTCTGGATGCAGATGCGACACCTGGTACCATGGAAGATGGAAAATATAGGGTATTCGTAGAATTTCCTAGAGAAGAAAAATTAGATGCCTACCTAGATGAATTTATACAAGATTTGAAAAAACTTACAAATATCGAAACTTTCGAATTCACTTATCACAAAAGGGGAAAACCTTTCGAAGCCAGTAGAGAAAATTTTGCGAATGTTTTACCAAGGACTCCTATCGCCTACAATCAAAAAATAAACCAATTGAGATTAGGTGAGGTACACAGTTTCTTTGATAAATTCCAACTGCTGGAATTCAAAATTGAAGGCAATGTATTTGAAGTTAAGAAACAAAATGCGGATTCTCTTAAATTTGAACTGCACAGTTTCGGTGCTACCAACCAAGTATTGCGAGAATCAAAAGCCTTTAAACTAGATCAAGAATCAATGTCAGAATGTATGTATCTTACAAAATATTTTGGCCCTTACCATATTACCAAAACTTATGAAAACAAATTCGTTTTCACAAAGGATGGAAACAGTGCGATTATAAGTAAGCACAAATGGTAAGGAGAGTAAACAAATGACAAGATTAAGTAAAAATTTTTCACTACAGGAATTCACAAAAAGCCAAACTGCTTTAAGAATGGGAATAGATAATACCCCAGGCGAAGAGCATCTGGCAAGTGCCACAGCATTGTTTAGAAATGTTGTACAAAAAGTAAGAGACAAATTTGGACCAACTGTGATCAATAGCGGATACAGAGGTCCCGAATTGAACAAAGCGATAGGTGGATCAGCAACATCACAACACTGCAAAGGAGAAGCCGCAGACATAGAATGTCCGGGCACTCCCAATTATGATGTGGCAAAGTATATCCAAGACGAACTAGACTTTGACCAACTGATACTGGAGTTCTATACCCCGGGCATACCTGATTCTGGTTGGGTACACATCAGTTATAAATCAGAAGGCAACAGAAAGCAAAGCCTTACTGCCATGAAAGAGAATGGCAAAACTGTTTACAAACCTGGCTTGATAGCCTAAATGTCATATCAACACATATTCGATTTCGAAAAAGAACTCGCCGAGTTCACAGGATCGACATACGCAATCACTACAGATTGTTGTACACACGCCTTGGAGATTTGCCTTAGATTGATTAATCCAAAAAAGGTATCCAGCAGTGCGTTCACATATGTAAGTGTGCCTATGTTGTATCTAAAATTAGGAATAGATTTCGAGTTGACTGGTGAGGAATGGATGGGTGAATACAATCTTAAAGATACACCAATATGGGATAGTGCAAGATTACTCAAACCCAAAATGTACAGACCAGGACAACTACAATGTGTCAGTTTTGGCAATGGCAAACCGGTAGACAACAAAAGAGGTGGAGCAATACTAACCGACAACAAGTCATGGTACGAGTCTCTTAAAAAAATGTCCTATGATGGAAGAGTGTTGCCTTTGAGCACTAGTGAGCAGGAACATTTCAGTCTAGGTTTTCATTACAATATGCCAATAGAACACGCAATCAATTGCAGTAAGTTGCTGAAACAGTATCAAGAAAAAGGCAGTTACGAACCAACCAAAGTGAATTATTACGACTGCAGAAATATAAATCTTTTTAAAAAATAGCAGTGCCTGTGATCTGCAGATTATATCTAGCAGATGATCCTAAATTAGCGGCCATGTGTTGTGTGTCATCTGTCCAACCAAAATAATCTCCTGCAAGACCTGTGTAAACTTTGTCCTTTATCCATAATTGTTGTCCCGGCAAAGAGTCATGAAGGAAAACAATTATTCTAACCACTTTTTCATCACTGTCTATGTTGTAGTGCTTTTTGTAGGTAGCATATGTGTCTGAATGAAATGGCAAGTAGTCCCCCGGTAGATACTTTTGTAATTGTATTGCAGTGTTGTTGAGCCCAAATCCATTTACACATTTTTTTATGTTTTCGTGAACATCATAACAGATATGAACATCCAAATTCATTTTTTTATTTTGGGCAGTGTTAGATGCTGTGAATCCTCTGTAGGGATTGGGATGACTGCTGTACTTTGAATTTTCATAGTCATCTGTGTTCCACGTCACAGGAATCTTGCCTTGAATTATCATTTATTCTTCCTCATACCTTTTGGAGTGGTAGGTTCAAATTTGTCATTATCGTTTATGATACTATCTATCAAATTGAAATCCAGACCTTGGTCTTTAAGGAATTTAGCAATGAAATTTATATCTTTTGGCAGGCAGGTTCCTGCATATCCTCTTAGGTCTTTGTTCACATCTAGATAAAAATCTGTGGTGTTCTTAGTGGTCACATAAGATTTTTTGATTTCGGTGTAGTTGGCATCCATTTTTTTACATAGTTCATAAAACACATTGGCGAAAACTACTCTGAGGCCTGCAAAAGTGTTAGCATAATATTTTAAAATTTCGCTTTCTACAGGCATTACTTGGTTTGTGTTTTTTGGATAATGTCCGTGAGCGTCAACGACTTTGTTATACATCCATTTGTCGTTAGTGCCAACTATCAAAAGATTATGATTATGTATAAAGTCATCAACCGAAGAACGCTCTTTTAGGAATTCAGGACTGTTGCATATTTTTAGATTAGTATAATGTTCTATCATTCTTTGTGTAAAACCTGGATATACTGTTGACCTTATAACCACAATACCTACATAATTTTTGTCAGACAATTTTTTAAGATATCCTTCTATGTCAGCAGTAAAACAATCTTTTCCGTTTTTTGGATCAGTGGGTAAGCACAAGAACAGCATCTCTGTCTTGAGTAAATCATCGAAAGAATTTTTTGTATTAAGATCGTAACCCAAAACTTCATGACCCAAACACTTGAATCCTATGCTGTTTGCGTTTCCTACGACTCCTAAACCTATGATACCTATTTTCATCTACACACCTCTCTGAGTCCCTGCTCGATGCCTATCTTGCTTTGGTATTTGAAAACATCACGTAATTTTGTTAGGTCTGGTCTACGCCTTTTTACACTGCCTTTGGGGGCAGGCATTAATTTAATTTTAACTTTTTTTCCTAACATTTTCAAAATTAGTTTAGCCACTTCTATTATTTTTATTTCATTATCATTGCCCACATTGATAATTTGATTGACGCATTTTTTATTTTTTATTATCATCTCAGTGGCTTCAACCGCGTCGTCGATGTACATAAATGATCTTGTGTTGTCAAATCCATTTAGAATATACTGCCCTTTTTTACATCTTGAAATAAAATCCGGAATAAAATGATCTTTTTGTCCCGGGCCATATACATTATGATATCTGAGGATGCAGTATTTTATACCCGAGTTGGCCACTGTGAGTTCTGATAGAGCCTTGCTGGTAGCATAACTCCATCTAGGGTTCTGCACATCCTCTATTACAACAGGATAGTTTTCTTTACTTGGTAAAGGCATTTTGAAATAATCTGTGGTTCCTGCTATAGATTCGGGACTACCCGCATACACAAAAAGTCTGCACTTGTTTTTCCTGTAAAAATTTACAAGGTTGAGTGTGGAGTTAAAATTGTCATTGACAACATCTAACGGTTTCTCATAGAAAAATTTCGTACCATTGAAAGCGGCTAAATGAAAAACTACATCTACTTTGGGGAAAATTTTTTGTTTGGTTATATCGCAGGTTTTGTGTTTGAGGCGTTTGTGCTTGAACCCAATGCTTTGACGATCAATACTGTAAACAATATCATTGTTCTTCAAAAGTTTTTTGACAAGATTTTTTCCAATAAAGCCTGCCGAACCAGTAACCAAATATTTCATTGTGAACTTATTTAATGACTGTATTTTGAGCCAATAAATATCTTTATGTTTTCATCTATAAGAATGGTAATGATCATTATAATGCTCACAGGACTGGCCGGTGGTGCGACCTATATTTTCAAACTGAGAGCAGACAACGCCACACTCAAAGCCAACCAGATAGAACTTGAAAAAGGCATAGAGTCACAGGCCAAACTGTTGGAACAACAGAAACAGGATTTTAACGCCATACTAGAGAGCAACAAGAAATTAAACGCATTGGTTATGACATTCAAAAAAGATCTCGATGACCTAGATAAACGTTTCAACAAAGGCAAACGAGACATAGGCAAACTGGCCATAGACAGGACTGGGGCCGTGGAGAGGATAATCAACAAGGGTGCGGACAACGCCGCGAGGTGTGTGGAACTGGCCTCTGGTGCCGAGAGAACGGAAGCAGAACTTAAGGCCACAAAGAAATCAGAGATAAATCCAGAATGCCCGAGCCTAGCAAATCCAAATTATGTACATTATGAATAAAATTTTATTGATAGCACTGATATTATTATTGACTGGTTGTAGCATTGGAGAGAAGCGTGTAAAGATATTCTCCGTGGAGGAACCCAGGGCGAAACTGAACCTACCCAACCCAGAGGCCTTGGACCTGGAGAAGGTGCGTTGGATCATAATCACTTCAGAGAATGCTGACGAGGTGTTTGCCAAACTGGAGGCAGAGGGCATAGACCCCGTGCTGTTTGGATTGACGGACAAAGACTTTGAAATGATAGCCAAGAACTTCGCACAGATACGACAGAAGTTACAAGAAACTAATAATCTGTTAGAAGAATACAAGCGATACTACGAAGCAGAAAATGGCGACAAGAGTAATTGATAATGTCATTCCCTCAAGCGAAAGACAACTTATCTGCAACTGGCTAGACCAAAAAGATCAATACCTCGACATAAGGCCGGATGTCACATCAAAGAGTCCAAAATTTGATAACAAAGACTGGCCATGGTTCTCTATAGAAAATGCCTTGGATTATGTATTAGATGAACCCTATAAAGTAGAGAGCGTCATATTTTATAAGGCCAAAGGAGCCTTCCGATTACACGTGGACAGTGCCAACGGTGAAGACAACCTTTACAAGGTGATCATATTTCCTCTCAAAGTTTCCGGACCAGCATCCACTGTGATTTTTGACAACCACTGGTATGGTCCCAGCGGCAAGTTCAGTAAGAAAGAAATACCCCAGTTTGAATACACATTGCAGTTGGGCACAGAAAAGATATACATTCCCGACATGAGAGAATACAAAACTGATGATGTAAAAATTAGGTCATTGCTTGACGATCTTATAGAAAAAAGGAAAAAGATCGATGGAAGGCACTACGATTATAGCAAGATACAGAACATAAATGATCGGCCATTTGATAGAAACGCACACAAAAAATACATGAATCACATTCCATATGAAAATCTTCATGGTCTAACAGTTGAAAAAATAGTAGATTGGCAGGAAGGTTCAGCATTCACTTTTGACCGTACACAGATACACTGCGGCACCAACACCCATACAGAAAAGGTGTTTTGTACTGTGTTTACTTTTTTAGCATAATATTTGGTAAATACTCCTAGAAAACGAGGAGACTTATGGAACTTATTTTAACATTAGCAATGAAATTTTGGCAGTGGACTGTATTGATCGCTGTTGTCATTATCGGAGCAATAATCAACTTCACAGACAAAAGAAAGCAACCAAATTTAAAATTCAATTTTAAAGGCTTTCCAGAACTTAAACCAGTCGCAATCAAAACAAAAGGCAAGGGTTTCTGGAAAGGAATCATAATATGGTTACTGTCAACTAGAAATTGGGAACTTACAAAAGATTGGAAATACAACATAGACGGAAAAGAATATGTGATTCCAGCAGGATTCCAATTCGATGGTGCTAGTATTCCTAAATTTCTAAGGACGTTCTTTTCACCAGTGGGCGTGTTATTGATCGGCGGACTTGTTCACGACTACGCTTACAAATACAAAACATTATTGGAAGCCAACAAGAAAGACACAATGGGTGATCTCACACAAAAAAGAGCAGACGAGATCTTCAGAGACATCAACATCATCGTCAATGGTTTTTACTCAATGAACTATCTAGCATACTGGTCTCTAAGACTGGGTGGCTTTGTGGCCTGGAACGGACACAGAAAAAGAAACGCAAAGATAGAGAATTAAATGATAAAAAATTTTAAAGACATTGTAATATTACTAATAACATCTGGTGTATTAGTGTTACTTGGAGTTATCATCATTGGTGACTATTTGGTAGCATTAGAAGAAAACAGACCAGTAGATGAAAGCGTAATTACATTAATGAAAATGTCAGTCACAGGACTGATTGGAGTAATTGGTGGT
>Ga0075480_10000207_pt1 | contig 32823 bp, 26 predicted proteins | sample DEB08_DNA_7_FD_81590 | JGI IMG/M metagenome (GOLD analysis project Ga0075480, IMG submission 81590) | Aqueous microbial communities from the Delaware River and Bay under freshwater to marine salinity gradient to study organic matter... | ecosystem: Environmental > Aquatic > Marine > Coastal ... | reverse complement strand
TTGAAAACTGAGACTATTTGTCGTGAGCATTTTTGTTTTTTTATCAACGGGACTATGGATTGCTATATCTACGCCGTTTCTCTGAAACATCGATTAGCCAATTTTCAACCTGATCTCGCTCTTTAAATCCAGAAACCTGTGCGGGCTTTAAAAGATAATATCCAAATTCTGTGCGCACTGAGACCGATTGAAGGGGGCGCACGAGCTTTCCATCTTCGATCAGGTGATCCACGAGATGCCCCCATCCTAAGGCAAGACCCAGCCCGCTTACCGCAGCATCAATCGATAAGGGGTAAGTGTTCAGCAATACAGCCTGATCCACATGTGTCTTCTTTTTCTGCATTATGGAAAGCCACGTTGGCCAGTTCATCCATTCCGTATGCTTGCTATCCACACCGATCAGGGAAAAACGGGCCAGATTGTCGATATTTGCAATGTCCGGATTTTTCTCCAAATATTGGGGGGAGCAGACTGGAAATATCGTTTCACCAAAGAGAAGGCGCGCATCATATCCTTGCCAATGTCCATCCCCGCGCAAAATGCTGAGCGTGACGTCCTCTCCGAGGCATTCTTCGTCATTATCAGAGGAGAGAAGTTTGATTTTAAGGTCGTCGTTTAGCGCATTAAATCTTGCAAGTCGCGGCATTAGCCAAAGTCCGGCAACAGAATGGGTTGCCGCAAGCGTGACCGTTTGAACAGCGTTTTCGACTTGAACGCGATTTGAGATTACGCGCAATTCGTCCAATATCGGTGCAATGTCCTTAAAAAACTGATGTCCATGTTTGGTCAAGGCGACTGAACGCTCTGCGCGTTTGAAAAATGAGCGGCCATAATGATGTTCCAAGAGCTTTACCTTGCGACTGACCGAAGACTCACTAATATTTAATGTTCTGGAGGCCCGTGCAAAACTACCCAGTTCTGCGGCGGATTCAAAAGCCAGCAGATAATCGAGTGGGGGCAAAGAAGCGTTTTTATTTACCATTTGGCAGTCTCACTCTTTTGATTGGAATGCGGTAATTCCCATTAGCCTTCAAAACATTAGGGCATTTAGCCTCTAATTACTAGAGGCTAAGCCTCACAATATTCTACGTGTGATTTAAAATGATATTTGCCAAACTGTCGCCAAGTCTGACGTGAGTGCAGACGATCCTTATCACAAAACGGGGAAAGTAAATGAAACTAAGATCTATAACCTGTGCAGCTGCGATCAGCGCGGTCTATGCGACAGCGGGAGTCGCAGCAGACAGTTCTGATCCAATCGTCATTCCAATCCACAATTGGTCGTCTCAGATCGTAATGAGCCATGCCGTTGGCCAGATTTTTGAAAGTATGGGCAACAACGTGGAATTCGTTACTACAGACAGTCAGGCGGTTTATGAATCCGTTCGTCTTGGTGATGTGACCCTCGAGCTTGAAGTTTGGGAAGGCGCATTTGGCGCATCTTTCCGTGCCGCGCTTGAAAAAGGCGGTCTGCATGATGCCGGTGATCACAATGCCGTGACACGCGAAGACTGGTGGTATCCCATGTGGACGAAAGACGCCTGTCCCGGATTGCCTAGTTGGGAAGCACTGAATGACTGTGCTGCACTTTTTGCAACTGCCGAAACGGGATCCAAAGGTCGTTACCTTGATGGTCCGGTGGACTGGTTGAAGCACGGCCAAGAGCGGGTCGAAGCTTTGGGGATGAACTTTCAAGTTGTGAACGCGGGTTCTGCAGCGGCACTTTGGGCGGAAATTGGAGCGGCAGAGGCGGAAAAACGTCCGGTCGTGGTGTTTAACTGGACACCCAACTTCGCAGAAGCTGTTTGGCCGGGAGAATTTGTTGAATTTCCCGAGTGGGTCGACGGATGTGACAAAGATCCCTCTGTTGGACCGAACCCCAACGCGCTTTATGACTGCGGAAACCCTGCAAAAGGCTACCTTAAGAAAACAGCTTGGGATGGTATGAAAGATAAATGGCCGAATGCATATCAGGTGCTGACCAAAATTTCATTTACCAATCCACAAATCGCTGAGATGGCAAAATTTGTCGATGTTGACGAAATGGAGCCAGAAGAGGCGGCAGCAGAATGGCTTGCACAAAATGAAAGTGTTTGGAAAGCGTGGTTGAACTAAACCCGTAATTTTCTTCATAAAATGAGCACGACCCCTCCCGTTGCGGCGGGAGGGGATTTTGTAAGGGGGCACTATGAAAGATAACACGCTCGCAATTTCGGCCAAAAATGTCTGGAAATTATTCGGTGCTAGACCAAAGCATTATCTTGAAACACAGGCGCGACAGAAAACCTTTGAGCAAATCAAAGCGGATGGATATATCGCCGGCGTTAAGGACGTATCGATCGAAGTCTACCGGGGTGAGATTTTGGTGATTATGGGTTTGTCGGGATCTGGCAAATCAACCTTGGTACGCTGTTTTTCCCGTCTTCATGATATTACAGGTGGAGAGATCTTGGTGGAAGGTCAAAATATCATGGAGCTCTCTGAAAATGAGCTTATTGAATTGCGCCGAGAAAAAATGGGGATGGTGTTCCAATCCTTTGGTCTCTTGCCTCATCGCACCGTTTTAGAAAATGTTGCCTTCCCTCTTGAGATGCGTGGCCAAGACCGCCATGCGCGACGCGCCCGTGCGCTTGAAATGGTCAAGCTTGTTGGTTTGGAGGGGCGTGAAGAGTATTTTCCAAGGGAACTTTCGGGTGGGCAGCAGCAGCGCGTTGGCATTGCCCGTTCACTGGCCATAGAGCCTGATATTTGGTTTTTAGACGAACCTTTTTCCGCACTGGACCCATTGATCCGCCGTGAAATGCAGGATGAATTTTTGCGTTTGCAAGGCATGTTGGGAAAGACCATTGTGTTTATAACGCATGATTTTGACGAAGCTTTACGATTGGCTGATCGCATCGCAATAATGAAAGATGGTGCGGTCGAACAATGTGACACGCCGGACAAAATCGTTCTGAACCCGCAAACAGAATATGTTCGAAAATTTACCGAGGAAATTGATAAGGCGCGTGTTGTTCACGCGAAAGTCTTGGCTGATCCGGCGGCGAAAGGCGAAGGCGAGGCCGTTGATGCCAAATTAACCGTGCATGATCTTGCGCGTATGCTTGTGGAAGATGCCCGCGAACATATTCCGGTGGTTGAAAATGGGAAAAGTATTGGTGCATTTTCGCGGCAAGTCGCACTTGATGTCCTTTTAGGAGCGCGGTGATGGTTGCTCAGCCTGACACCAATACCCCCCAAAGCCACGGCGAGGTCGATCAAACAAGTGCAATCCGTGCCTTGTTGGGGATTGCGCTTGTCTTGACCTTTGCGCAATGGTTGGGATTTTTACCTGAATGGGCGCATCGTGTGCCTGAAGTCATTCTTCCACCATTTGAAGCAATCCTTGATACGACCTTCAATTTCATCAAAGACGATCTGGGATTGATTTATGTCACCCGTTTTCTGACAGAAGGCTTGCAGTGGATCTTAGACGTGACCGCCAATCTACTGTTTGGCAAACGTCGCTGGCCTCACAGCGAACCGATCCCTTGGACGGCCGTTGCAGCCGTCGCAGGCATTGTCGGCTATTATCTCGGGGGATGGAGGCTCGCCTTGCTGGGGGCCGGCACCTTTGTCTGGACGGCGCTCATCGGGCAGTGGAAATTGGCCATGGAAACGATGTCGGTTTTGGTGGTTGCTGCGCCTTTGGCTTTTACCATCGGCTTATTGCTCGGCATCGCAGCGTGGAAAAGCAAGCGGGTTGAGAACACCTTACAACCTATACTGTCCGTTTTACAGACTCTGCCATTTTTTACCTATCTGCTTCCAGCTGTGATTTTTTTTAAGGTTGGACCAACCGCTGGTGCAGTTGCGACAACAGTTTATGCCATTCCGCCCATGATCTTGATGACCACATTGGGATTGAAAAAGGTCAGTCCGGAGGTTGTTGAGGCCGGTTATATGTCAGGGTGTTCACGCTGGCAGATGTTGCGCCATGTCTATATTCCTTCGGCACGCACCGAAATCCTTGTGGGTGTAAACCAAGTGATCATGTTGTCTTTAGCCATGGTCGTGCTGACTGCCTTTATAGGTATGCCTGGTCTGGGTGCGAAAATGCTCGCGATGATGGGTAGTTTCAAGATTGGACGCAGCTTTGAAATCGGTGTGACCATCGTACTTTTGGCGATTATGCTCGATCGTCTTTCAAAAGCATGGGTGGCAAAGCAGCCTGAGCATTTTGAAAAAGGCACGCCGTGGATCATCCGACACAAATTTACAGTGCTTTCAGTTCTGGCGTTTCTGGCCTGTGTAATTATTGCACAATTTGTGGAGGTTGCATCCACCATCAGCAGCAAGCAACACTTTTCACAAGGAAAGGAACTTGACAACTTCATCAAACAAACCGTGCTGACGGATGAAACTTTAAAATCTGTGACAGCGGCAATCCGGTATTTCATGAACAATTACGTTTTGATACCGTTTCGCAATTTTCTTCTGTCTATACCGACACCCGCGTTTATTTTCTTCGTTGTGATTGTGGCTTGGCGCGTTGCGGGGCCGCGGCAGGCAGTACTCGCTTTTGCGTTCTTTTTGTGGGTTGCGTTGAGCGGATGGTGGGACCGCTCTGTTATTACGATCTATTATGCTCTGTCCTCGACCGCAGTTGCCATGGTCTTTGGCATCCCACTCGCAGTTTGGGGGGCTGGGCCACCGGCAAGGCCTATTAACCTTTCCAATGGGTTGAACGGATCGACAGTGGTCGCCCTTATCAGCCTTATATTCAGACGTTCGTTTATAGCCTTAATGTCACTTCTGAGTGCAGGTGTGGCCCGCTATATCCTTTGGAGCTGGGGGGTTTTCGGAGAAGAGATTGACTTAGTGACATATCGGATCATTTTTTGGGTTCTATTTGGGGTGAGTTTTTATCTGATGTGGTATGTCGCTGGCAAAATGCTTCGCGATGTCTTTTTGTTGCTGGTATCGGATTCCGCGCAGACTTTTCCGAGCTTTGTCTATCTTATTCCGGCGATCATGCTCTTTGGGATAACCGACATAGCCGTGATTTTTGCGATCATGATTTTTGCTATGGTCCCATTAATCCGTTATACGATTGAGGGTCTGCGAAATGTTCCCAGTGAAATGACGGAAAGTGCCGATATGTCGGGGGCGACGCGTATGCAAAAGCTCTGGAAAGTTCAATTTCCACTGGCCCTGCCAACAATGGCGGTCGGGTTCAATCAGGCGCTGATGTTTGCCTTCTTTATGACAATGATTGCCGCCTTTATCGGCACAATTGATGTTGGACAAGAGTTACAACGCACGTTGGCTGGCACAGATTTAGGTAAGAACTTTGTCCTTGGAATTAACGTTTCACTTATGGCGCTGACCTTTGACATGATCATTATGAAATGGTCAGAGATCCGCAAGCAGCGCCTTGGGCTCGGGTAGGGACAAGGGGGCGCCAAATGACAGATCAAGCGATATTTTTGCGGCCAAAAGAAGTTTCAGGAGTAAGAAAACCGGGTTTGCCAGTCTTGCCTTTTGGGGTGGAGCGTCACCCGGTACCTGGCGGAGGAAGTCGCGCTGTTGCTATTTTTGCAGGTGACGAGATCACGCTTCAAGACGTAGAAGGTTTGCAGCCCACCGAAGTTGTTTTTTTCAATCACGAAGGAAAATCGGACGCGGCGATGATTGGAGCAAAGGGCGGACGTGATCCAGCAGGATTGAAAGCCTCATTGTTGCAACATGCTTCGGGACGTCAGGTGGTATCAGCTCTGGCAAGATCAGGGTTTGATCTGGCGGGCGCAGACGGAATATTGGCCTTTTTTGAAGGATCGCAAGCGGGGGAAACGGAACGCTATATCGCGACATGTGATGGTCTCCTGATCGTATGTGCTGCTGGGGGGGCTATGGATGCTCATGCGCAATGGGCCCCGACCGAAGTGGTGCTCTACATCAAACGCGCCAATCCGGTGGCGCTAAAGGGTGGGGCGCTTCTACCGGATCCACTGGCGGATCCACTGGTTGATATCAATATTCAGCCTGGCGAAGCAAAACCTTATCTCGTGAAAGCGGGAGAATTTATTCAGGTCCTCGACGTGCAGGGGCGCGAGTGTAGCGATTTTCAAGCCTTCTCATTGCGTGCCCTTGATAAGGGTTTAGAGAGGGATATCGATCCGACAACCACCCGCTCCTTGATGGGATCCTTGTATCCGGCGCCTGGCCTGTTTGCTAAATATTTCAGCGTTGATCAAGAACCGCTGGTTGAGATCATCCAAGACACGGTAGGGCGCCACGACACATTCGGTTTGGCCTGCACGGCGCGGTATTACGAAGATCTTGGATACCCGGGGCATGTCAATTGTTCGGATAATATGACGCGTGAGCTTGCGGCTTATAATATCCATCCACGAACGGGTTGGCCGGCCATCAATTTCTTTTTCAACACGCTACTTGACGATACGCATGCCATTTCAATGGATGAACCCTATTCGCGTCCAGGCGATTACGTTTTACTACGTGCTTTGACGGATCTTGTATACATTTCAACGGCTTGTCCTTGTGACATAGATCCAGCAAATGCATGGACTCCGACTGATATTCAGGTTCGGACCTATAAGAAAACCGAAGATTTTAAGCGCTCGATCGGGTGGCGCAAAACACCAGGGGCTGACATGGAAGAAACTAAGAAAACTGGGTTTCACGACTGTTTTGCGCGCCATACGCGTAATTTTGTCGAATACGCGGGTTATTGGCTCGCACAGGATATGACCAACCATGGAACCGTCGAAGAATATTGGGCTGTGCGTGAAAAAGCGGTGATTATGGATCTCTCGCCCTTGCGCAAATATGAGGTGACGGGCCCGGATGCCGAAGCACTCTTGCAGCTTTGTGTTACGCGTGATGTGAAAAGGCTCGCCGTGGGCGGGATCGTTTATACGGCGATGTGTTACGAGCACGGCGGCATGATTGATGACGGGACCGTTTTTAAACTTGGAGAAACCAATTTCCGTTGGATAGGGGGCAATGATCAATCCGGGTTGTGGCTGCGGAAGCAAGCGCAAGAGCGGGGGATGAACGTTTGGGTGCGCAGTTCCACTGATCATCACTGTAACGTGGCGATCCAAGGACCAAAATCCCGCGATATCCTTAAAAACATAATCTGGACGCCCCCGACCCAACCAACGGTCGAGGAACTGGGCTGGTTCCGATTGAGCATCGGACGAATAGGTGATTTTCACGGGCCCTCGGTCGTTGTGAGCCGTACGGGGTATTCGGGTGAGCTTGGCTATGAAGTTTTCTGCCATCCAAAGGACGCCCATCAGGTCTTTGATGCGATCTGGGAAGCAGGCGCGCCACATGGGATGATCCCGCTTGGCCTTGGCGCTTTGGATATGATCCGAATTGAAGCGGGGCTAATCTTTGCAGGCTCTGAATTTGATGACACGACGGATCCGATGGAGGCCGGTATCGGCTTTACCGTGCCGTTAAAAAGTAAAAGTGACGATTTCATTGGACGCTCGGCGCTTGAGCGGCGAAAAGCGCATCCTCAAAAAAAATTGGTCGGTTTGGAGCTTCACGGTGGCATTGTGCCAACGCCGGGTGATTGCGTACATTTCGGAAAGCCACAAGTTGGAATCATCACATCGGCAATGAAATCACCGCTCTTGGGAAAAGTGATTGCTCTGGCCCGCGTGGATGTTGCACATTCAGAGCTTGATACCGTACTGGAGGTTGGACGTCTGGATGGTGATCAAATGCGCCTTCCGGCGACAGTCGTGGCCTTTCCGCATTTTGACCCCACTAAAGAAAGGGTGAAAGGCAATTACACTGCGTCCGATCATCGCGTAGTAGAATCCGTAGGATAACCAGAAGCTAGTTCCAGAAAATTGAGGACCAACGCATGAGTGTCTTACTTGGGCTATTGTCCGCACTGTGCTGGGGTTTTCATGATCTTCTGGTGCGGCTGATCTCTCAGCGTTTTCACATTTTAAGCACCCTTTGCGTTGTTTTTGCGATCAGTTGTGCTGGGCTTGCAGGGAAGCTTGTTTATTCTTCTCTTTCCTTTGATATCCAGTTGGAGGTTGGAATTCTGACCTCCCTTTCCGGAGCGCTGTTCGCATTTTCGACATATGCCCTTTATCGGGCTTTTGAAATTGGACCCATTCGGCGCGTTGCACCCATTATCGGGGCATATCCCGTCTTTTCGGTGTTTTGGGCAGTTTTTACAGGGGCGCAAATAAGCCTGATGCAATGGATTGCCGTGACGGCTGTATTAGGAGGCGTCGCCTTTGTCGCGCGCAATATGGGGGAAACGGAGGAAAATCCTGAACGTTTCAGGCAGGCATTACTGTGGTCTGGCGTTTGTTGTTTTGGATTTGCGGTATCTTTTGCAATTGGTCAGAAAGCGATCCTGGGTGGCGATATCTGGGTTATCACGTTTTATGCAAGATTAAGCGGCTTTTTATCCGTGCTCATCATCGGGGTTCTGTCACGCAGGTTGCATCGGGTGCCACTTCGGCTTTTGCCCTTACTTTGTCTTCTGGCAATTCTTGATACTGGTGCCTTTGCTTTTGTGACCAGCGCTGGTCATTTTTCAAATCCGGAATATGGCACTGTTGCCTCTTCGATATCAGGAATTTTCGCGATCATTCTTGGTTGGATTTTTCTCAATGAGCGTTTGACCCCATATCAATGGATTGCAGTTGCCACGGTCTTTGGCGGCATCGCTTTTTTAGGTCTTTGATGACACGGCCTATACGTCAGTAAAGCGAACCGTTCCAATGTGGCCCAAATTTCGATTGCGCTGCGCATAATCAATCCCATAACCGACAACAAATTTGTCCGGGATTTCAAATCCTGTCCAATCCGCTTTTATAGGAACTTCTCTTCGGGTGGGTTTATCCAGAAGTGCGATGGATTTCATTCTGGCCGGTTTTCGAGATGCCAAAAGGTTTATCACGTGGCTGAGGGTAAATCCTGTATCAACAATATCTTCCACAACAAGAACATCACGCCCTTCAATGGCGCCACGCAAATCTTTGAGGATACGTACCTCGCGCGAGCTCTCCATCCCGTCTCCGTAGGAAGAGGCTTCGAGAAAATCAACCTCAACCGGCATATCAAGTTCACGCACCAAATCTGCAATAAAAATGAATGACCCACGCAACAGACCGACCACAATCAATTTGTCTGTGCCTTTGAATTCTTCGCGGATTTCACGGCTCAACTCTTCGATGCGGGCGGCGATGGCCTTGGCTGAGATCAATTTATCGATGACATATGGACGCTGCACAAAAGTCCCCCTTGATTTTCTTGGTCTGAATTCCTTATTCAATTTGGACTGTTACTCATAAAGTGGGAAAAATGCCAACACATTCCGAAGTCAGAAGCCTGCCTTATAGCGCAAAGCAAATGTATGCGTTAGTTGCAGATGTTGAAAGATATTCTGAATTTCTGCCTTGGTGTTCTGCAGCGCGAATCCGGCAGCGGGTTCAACAAGGGGAGAGTGAAATCCTCGACGCGGATCTTGTAATCAGTTTTAAGGTGTTTCGGGAAAAATTTGGGTCACGTGTCACCCTGTGGGAAAATATGCATAAAATTGACACAGAATACTTAGATGGTCCCTTCAAATACATGCAATCCAACTGGTCTTTTTCAGATACAGACGAGGGCTGCGATGTAGAATTTTTTGTCGATTTTGAATTTAAGAACGCAATTTTGCAACGCATCATCGGTGTTGTTTTCAATGAGGCAATGCAACGTATTGTGCGCGCCTTTGAAACGCGTGCAGCCGCACTTTACGGCTCTTGATTGGGGCGCAGGAAGCTGTGCCTCGCGCGCCCCTAATCCAACTCAGCTGTTCATGTCGTAAGCGCGCTCTCCGTGTACGCTAAGGTCAAGCCCGTTGGTTTCTGTTTCCGCATCAACCCGCAGACCAGTGACGGCACCAACGATTTTCACAAGCAAAACTGTTAGGACAAATGTGAAGACGCCAACGATCACCAAAGACCCAAGCTGAGCCACCCAGATGCCTTTTCCAAATAAGGCGATCATGACTGTGCCAAAGATTCCACCGACGCCATGCACGGCAAAAACATCCAACGTGTCGTCAATCTGTAGTTTGTTGCGAACAAATGTGACGGCCTCCTGACAAAGGATACCCGCTACGCTACCAATGAGCAGGGCTTCGAGCGGCCCAACAAATCCGGAAGCAGGGGTGATGGACGCAAGTCCGGCAATGGTTCCTGTAACAAGACCGACAAGAGACGCCCGACCGTATTTGATCTTTTCCCACAAAGCCCAGGTGAGCGAAGCCGCAGCCGCCGAAATATGGGTGACGGTCAGTGCCATCGCCGCGCCCCCATCGGCGGCAAGCTGTGAGCCGCCATTAAAGCCAAACCAACCAACCCAAAGCATAGCGGCACCTATCATAACATAGCCCGGATTGTGCGGTGGGGTTGTTTTGTTTTTCCGCGGCCCGAGAAAAGAGGCAATAATTAATGCTGCCAAGCCGGCAGTTTCATGCACGACAATCCCACCTGCAAAATCCTTGACGCCCGTCTCTCCAAAAATACCGCCATCAGCCAGAAAGCCGCCCCCCCAAATCCAATGCACGACAGGAGCGTAACACAGTAACATCCACAGGGCCGAGAAGGTTAAAACAAACGCAAAATTTACCCGCTCCACATAGGCTCCCACGATGAGGGCGGGCGTTATGATTGCAAAGGTCATTTGAAACGCGAAAAACAACACTTCTGGCAGAGTTCCAGAAAGACTGTCACTGGTCACACCGGACAGGAAAGTCTTGTCTAAACCGCCCCAAATTCCTGTTTCACCGCTTCCAAATGCAATTGTGTAGCCAAATGCCAACCACAGAATGCTCATTAGGCAGGCAATTGCGTAACAGTGCATGAATACACTGAGCACATTTCTTGACCTCACTAAGCCGCCATAAAAAAGAGCAAGCCCAGGTAGGGTCATAAACAACACGAGGGCCGTGGCGACAAGTATCCACGCGGTATCGGCACCAATCATAATTATTCTCCAGCGTTACAGATAAACGTGGGATGGCATGGCGCGAATATTTTCAAAATGCGAGAAAATCCGACAAAAGTAATTTTCTTTTTCTTTAAACGCATAAAAATTAAGCAATTTTGTGAACAACTGCCCAATTTAAAGCGGAAATGGAACTCAGTCGTCGAATAATAGCCATTGCAGCGCGAAGTTACGGCTCATTGAACGCACATTTCTTCGGCCGAGTGGTCCAAATTCTTTGGTAATACTCTCGCATATGCCGTTTTTTTGTGCGCGCGCAAAACACACGCGTCCCTCTGGCTTAAAGTCGGAACCACCAGGCCCCGCTATTCCTGTAACAGCAATTGATATATCTGCATCCGATCTTTGAAGGGCCCCCAGCGCCATTTCCCGAGCGACCTGTTCTGACACTGCGCCATGTTGATTTAATGTGGTCTCCAATACACCGAGCATCTCTAATTTGGCGGCATTGGAATATGTGACAAAACCTCGGTCAAATATTTCTGAAGACCCGGGAAGATCGGTAAGAGCGGCGGCGACCATACCTGCAGTGCAGCTTTCTGCGCAGGTGATTTTTTGTCGCTTTTTACGATAGGTTGCAAGCAGCGCGCTTTGGATATCAGGCAAATCCATGAAAGACTCCTGCCAGCACAACGACTCCCACTGCTGCAAAAACTCCTGCAAAGACATCATCGAGCATCACACTTAATGCAGATGACCCCCTGTCAAAGCGCCCCACAATCCCCGGTTTGAAAATATCAAACACGCGAAATAAAACGAATGAGCATATCCAGCCTGGCCAAAGCCGAGAGATGTCAATCTCCATCACGCCAGCCCCAACAGCAACCGGTAGGAGCGCGATGAATTGCCCAACCACCTCATCAATCACCACCTCGGAGGCATCATGACTTTTTGTCTGAAGGGAATAGTGTTCCGTAGCCCTCCAACCGATATAAAATAGTATCAGCCCGATAAAGATCGTTCCCCAAAGGCCGCCAAAATGAAAAACCACCCAAAAGAGAGGTAATGCGACCAAAGATCCCCATGTGCCCGGCGCGGGTTTTAAAAATCCAATACCGAAAAAAGTCGCGATCAATTTGTTCATTTAGATACCAAACATGCGGTAGCCATCGCTGCGATACCCTCTTCGCGTCCCGTAAACCCCAGACGTTCGCTGGTAGTTGCTTTAATGCTGATACGATTCTCTGACACACCTGTAATAAGGGACACAGAGTTGCGCATGCTTTTCCAATGCAGGTAGATTTTTGGCGCCTCACAGATGATCGTGCAATCAAGATTGGAAATCCGAAACCCACGCACTTTGCAAGTTTCTATTGCGTGTTTGAGGAAAATATCGCTCGCCGCGCCTTTCCATTTGTCGTCGCTTGGCGGGAAGTGCCGCCCAATATCCCCGTCGGCCAATGCGCCATAAATGGCATCTGTAATCGCATGAAGAGCGACATCTGCATCAGAATGTCCTTTTAGCGAAAATTTATGAGGGATTTTCACACCGCAGAGGATTACATGATCACCGTCTTCAAAGGCATGAACATCAAAACCGTGACCTAATCTTACATCCATTTCATCGATCCTTCAGAATATTCGCAGCTCGGTCAAAATCCTCGGGGTAAGTGATTTTGATATTGTTTTCGCTGCCACCAACAATCGCAACATGCAGTCCAGCCTGAAGAGCAACTTCTACATCATCCTTTGCAGAAGAATTCGCCCGTCTATGTGCCGCCAGAATGGGGGCAAAGTGAAACCCTTGGGGGGTTTGTGCCCGAAATAGACCCGAACGTGAAACTGAGTTTTGCACAAGGCCATTATGCCCTGCCCAAAGGGCATCTGTCACCGCGAGGGCAGGTGCCGCCCCATGATGGGTTTGAAGAGCGTCAATTACATTGTCGATTACAAATGGCGGCGTGGTGGCGCGTGCGACATCATGAATGAGAACGAAATCTGGCGGGTCCGAACTCAGGGCGTTTAATCCATTGAGAACAGATATCTGACGTTGATCGCCTCCGATGGCGCGTTCATAGCTAATATCTAAAAGATGCGTATCGTCGACATGTAGAACAACGAGAATGCGGTCAATTCTAGGATGGTCGGTAAAGATTCGAAGTGTATGGTCCATAACGCGCATTCCAGCGAGGGTTTGCCATTGTTTTGGCGTGCCAGCCCCGGCCCGTGATCCGCGGCCCGCGGCCACAATCAAAGCAGCGATCTGCATGAACCTATCCATAGCGTCATCAACATACGCTTGTCTTACTTGCAAGTTCAAAGCGAGACAATCAAGAAAATAAAGATTAAAATTTAGGCAATTGTTGATATGTGCTGATATTTTTAGCAAAAATTTCTTGCCGGATGCCCACAATGCGATTACGCACATGTCATGGCTTTAGACACATCAACATCACTCGACCCATTCGATCCGGCTTTTCCCGTGCTTTTAGCACCGATGGCCGGAATTACGGATCTTCCGTTTCGCTCTCTTGTGGCGCGCTTTGGTGCAGGTTTGGTTGTGAGCGAAATGATCGCTTCGCAAGATATCGTTCAGGGTCGCATCGGCAGCCTTGAAAAAGCCGAGTTGGGATTTGGAGCGGAGCGCACTGCAGTCCAGTTGGCAGGGAGGGAAGCCTATTGGATGGGTGAAGCGGCGCGCATGGCCGAAGCAAATGGGGCAAAATTGATAGACATTAATATGGGCTGTCCCGCCAAAAAAGTTGTCAGCGGATATTCTGGGTCCGCTCTTCTAAAGGACCTTGATCACGCATTAAGGCTGATCAATGCCGTGGTAGAGGCCGTAGATGTTCCTGTTTCCCTGAAAACCCGTCTTGGTTGGGATAGCGCGCTTCATAATGCCCCAGAATTGGCAAAACGTGCCGAAGAGGCCGGCATCTGCATGATCACCATTCACGGGCGCACGCGCTGTCAGTTTTATAAGGGAAAGGCGAATTGGTCTGCGATTTCGCAGGTAAAGGAAACAGTGCGCATTCCGGTTGTGGCAAATGGCGATATCGTCGATCTGGTCACCGCCAAAGCGGCATTGGATCAATCTGGTGCTGATGGTATTATGATTGGAAGGGGCGCAAGAGGAAAACCTTGGTTGCTCGCAAAGATCGCGCAGAAACTGTCAGCGAGATCTGATCAAAAGCTGTTTTTTTGCAAAGATTTTGCGTCACTTGTCGCGGCCCATTATGAAGATATGCTCTCATTTTATGGCAAGGACCTTGGTCTGCGCGTGGCGCGCAAACATCTGGGGTGGTATATGGATACTGCGCAAACTGCGTCTGATATAAGACAATTGATCCTGAGATCGGAAAGTCCCGCAACCGTATTGCGTCTTTTGCCAGACGCCTTTCATAGGCGGCAAGCGGCATGAGTCACCCTAGCTTGAATGATGCAATATGGGCGTCTATGCCCGTGCCTTCCCTCGTCTACGATAGTGCGGAGCGCATTATCGATGTTAACCCGTCTGCAGAGGGGTTTTTTAACACATCTCATCGTGCGCTGGTTGGAAGCTTTTTGTGGCACCGCCTTTTTATTGACGAAAATCTACGGCGGAATTTTCTGAACGCGCAGGAAAATTCCGCGAGGCTGTTCGTCAATGAAGTGCAGGTAAATACAAATCAAGGGGAGGCTCGCGTCTGCAATCTTAAATTGGCACCCATTTCAGGCGAAAATGATTTAATGTTGTTGATGATTGCACCGCGAGAGCTGGCTGGTCGCATAACACTAACGCAAACAGCACAGTCTGCGTCAAAATCGGCCATTGGAATGGCTGAAATGCTCGCCCACGAAATCAAGAACCCTCTGGCTGGTATCACGGGGGCAGCTCAGCTATTATCGATGGGGTTGCCGCCCAAAGACCTTGAACTGACAGATCTTATCGTTGAAGAAAGTCGCCGGATTGTAAAATTGTTGGATCAAGTCGAGCAATTCGGCAATCTGCGCCCGCCCTCATTGAGCGAAGTCAACATCCATGACGTTTTAGATCGCGCGCGCCGCTCTTCTCAATTGGGTCATGGTGCGCATATGCGGTTCGTAGAAGATTATGATCCTTCCTTGCCCCCGGTCTATGCAGATGATGATCAATTATTGCAGGTCCTTTTGAATCTATTGAAAAATGCGTCTGAAGCGGCCTCGCCAAAAGGGGGGGTGATCACATTGCGGACATTTTATGAACACTCTTTCAAAATGCGACGCGCGGACGGAGCAGGCCATCCTTTGCCGATGCAGATAGAAATCAGTGACGATGGCCCGGGTATTCCTGATGACATAAAGGCAAATATTTTTGAACCTTTCGTGTCCGGCAAAGAAAATGGGACAGGGTTGGGGCTGGCCTTGGCCAGTAAAATTATATCGGAACACAATGGTTGGCTTTCTTTAGACTCGCAGCCGGGTCGTACCGTGTTTCGCATTTCATTACCTCGCGCCCCAAATCATGCGCAGTTAGATAAGGAGTAGGTTTATGGACGGTACTGTTCTTGTCGCAGATGATGATAAAACTATTCGCACTGTATTGACACAGGCGCTGACGCGGGCAGGTTGTCGCGTCCATGCCACGTCAAGCCTGACGACATTGATGAGATGGGTGAGCGAAGGCAAAGGAGATGCAGTCATCACAGATGTCATGATGCCGGATGGAAACGGGATCGAAATGCTTCCCAAAATCACGCAGGATCGTCCTGATTTGCCTGTCATCGTCATCTCTGCGCAAAATACAATCCTCACAGCCATAAAGGCCAATCAGGCAAATGCGTTTGATTATTTATCGAAGCCTTTTGATCTGCCTGATCTCATGAAGCGATGCTCAAAAGCGTTAGAGCAAAAAAAATCTCGAATCAAATCTGACCCAGCTGATTTGTCTATGGAAGAGGATCAGCAAAACCTCCCGCTGGTGGGGGCGACACCAATTATGCAAGAGCTCTATCAGACAGTGGCAAAATTAATGCACGCCGATTTGCCGATAATGATTTGTGGCGAGTCTGGTACAGGAAAAACGCTCATCGCTAAGGTGCTGCATAATTTTTCCGATCGTCGAAATTTTCCGCTTGTCACTGTTTCGGAAGCCGACTTGACCGAACTGGAGGGCCCGTCAAAAATTTTGGCGCGGGCGCGGGGGGGAACAGTCTTATTCGAACAAATTGCTGACTTTAACGATGAATGTCAGGCCCGTATTGTCAGGATGATCGATAACTCGCTAGATACGGCACCCCGCTTTATTGCCACAATGCAGGACGAAGCACATGAGGCCGCTGAAGCCGGCGTCATTCGGCGCGATTTATACTACCGGCTTGGGGGGGCAACAATTCGAGTACCCTCACTGCGCGAGCGGGTGGATGATATTAAGATTTTGGCAGAGCATTTCCTTAATAAAGGGGAAAGAGATGGTGCCTTGATGCGCACATTCGGTCCTGAGGCGTCGGATCTCTTTCGAAGCTATAGCTGGCCGGGCAATGTGCGCCAGCTTGAAAATATTGTGAAACGTCTGGGCCTTACAGCGCGTTCCCCAGTGATCACGCTTGCTGAGCTGGAACAGGTTCTTCAGGACCAACCTGCGATGCCCCTGTCACAAAAAAGAGGATCAACAGATAAGCTTTCTAGTGATGTGGCGCGTCACCTTCGGCGGTATTTTGATCTTCATGGAAACGTGCTTCCTCCGCCAGGCCTTTATGCACGTATTCTAAGAGAAGTTGAGCGTCCGTTGCTTGATATTGCTTTGGAGGAAACCGGAGGGAACCAAGCAAAATGCGCAGACCTTTTGGGAATGAATCGCAATACTTTGCGCAAAAAAATAAGTGAGCTTGACATTATGGTTACACGTCGACGAAAACTGATGTAATACTGCAACATGTCTGGGGGGGCAACATATTGGGTGAACGCATGTGGTCCGCTCTGCCCAACATCGGAGACAAAGGCTGATGGCTGTGTCGCGTATGAATCTGTCTCGCCTCAGCAGGCTGCGCTTTCAACGCCGCATCGCAACTTATGTAAATATTGGCTTGATCTGCCTTGCGCCTGTTTTGGCCCTTGTGACCTATCTTATTTTGGGTCCCATTGATCAAGGACGTGAGTCCAATTTATTGCGTGTTATATTACTATGCGACCTTCTTTATCTACTGGCTCTGACTGCTCTTGTTATGCAGCGTGTCATGCAAATTGTTGCGCTTCGCCGGCAGAAATCAGCTGGTTCACAGCTCCATTTACGCCTTACAGGTGTGTTTTCAGCGATGTCGCTATTGCCGACCGCGACGGTGGCAGTCTTTGCCGTTTTGTCGATTAATATGGGATTTGAAGCATGGTTTTCTGATCGGGTTCAAGGGGTCATTGCAGACTCTCTAGAGGCAGCGCAGGCGTATGAACAGGAACAGGTGAGGGGGCTGAAGGAAGATATAGCGGCTTTGGCAAGTGATCTTGAGACTTATCGGCGTACCGCAATTAATGACCCGCAACTATTACGTCAACGACTGAGTGACGCACAGGAAAATGTACAGCGCGGGTTAAAGGAAGCCTTCATAATTGACGACACAGGCGATTTGATTCTAAGGGGCAATCGGTCCTATTTGTTTGATTACGAAGAACCCAGTTCTGAACTCATCCAGACAGCAATTCGTGAGATCGTGATCATTCCTGATATTCCAAACAACGAATTGCGGGCTTTAACCTATCTTAATGGTTTTGGGACCTATTTTTTGCTGGTTTCACGGGTTATCGATGGCAATCTCTTTGCCCTTTTAGATGAAACGCAGGCGGCAGGTCAGTTTTATCAACAGCTTGAGTCACAGCGTGGGGCGTCATTGTTTCGATTTGGGATTATCTATCTGATTTTTGCAGTGCTTTTGATTGCAGCCTCTGTTTTTGCTGCGTTATTTTTTGCCGAACGCTTATCGCGCCCCATAGGCCGCTTGACTGGGGCGGCGCAAAAAGTTGGGGAAGGCGCATTGGATACGCGTGTCCTCGAGGAAGAGGGCAATGATGAGATAAGCCAGCTTTCAAAATACTTTAACCAAATGACACAGCAGCTTGAAAAACAAAGAGAAACGCTTCTTGAGAATACAGAGCAAATTGAATTGCGACGACGGATGTTTGATTCTGTATTGAGCTCTGTAACCTCAGGTGTTTTGGGATTGGATGCGGAAGGAAAAGTCTCATTTGTCAACAAATCGGCAGAACGGTTGTTGGGAGGGCACGAAATTCTGGAAAATTCGCATCTTTCGGTAGCGGTCCCTGAATTTTTCCCCTTGTTTGAACGACTGACCCAAACGAAAAATGAAAGCCTTCAGGAGGAACTGAAAACAGTTCAGGCGGGGCGGCTTGAAAATCTCCTTGTGAGGGTGGGACGGAGGCGTAATGAAAAGGGACAATTGGAGGGCTACGTGATTGCCTTTGACGATGTAACCGATTTGGTATCCGCTCAGCGTTCAGCAGCGTGGGGTGATGTCGCAAGGCGTATTGCACATGAGATCAAAAATCCCTTGACCCCAATCCAACTGTCTGCGGAACGTATCCGGCGAAAGTTTGCACCAAAGCTTTCTGAGGAGAGCGACGATTTGGAGCGCATGACAGATGTCATCGTTCGTCAAACAAATGATCTGCGGCATATCATTGACGAATTTTCCAAATTTGCGCGTCTACCCCAGCCCAAAAAATCCAAAGAGGATTTGATCCCTATCGTAAAGGCCGCTGTGCTGCTTCAAGAAAATGGACAACCAAACATCAATTTTGTCAGTAACATTCCGCAAAATTCATTGGTCATCAGTATTGATGCCACAATGATTTCTCAGGCATTGACAAACCTATTGAAAAACGCGGGCGAAGCGATTGACACGCGACGTTATAAGTTGGGCGGTACCATTGCGGGGGAAATCCACGTGGGTGTTGAACAGGTTGGCGATAATGTTCAGGTTATAATTGATGACAATGGGATCGGATTGCCACAGGATCGTGCGCGTCTTTTCGAACCCTATGTCACGACACGGGACAAAGGTACTGGACTTGGATTGGCAATCGTGAAGAAAATTGTTGAAGAGCATGGCGGCACGTTGAGCCTGGAGGATGCGCCTTCCTTTGATGCAGCACCGTATTTTGGGGCACGTGTCGTTATGTCACTGCCATTTTTATCAGAAGAACAAGATGAGAATACAAAAGGAAAACAAACAGATGGGTGATATTCTTATCGTTGACGACGAGCGCGATATTAGAGAACTTATTGCCGATATATTGGAAGATGAGGGGTTTTCAGCGCGTAAAGTCGGCACTGCAGATGACTGCATGCGCGAAGTGATGACAGCACCGCCAAACCTTCTTATTCTTGATATTTGGCTCAAAGACAGCGACATGGACGGAATAGATATTCTGAAACGTGTGAAAAAAGAATATCCCAATATCCCAGTTGTAATCATTTCAGGACATGGAAATATTGAAATTGCGGTTGCCGCGATAAAACAGGGTGCCTACGATTTTATCGAGAAACCGTTCAATATCGACCAGCTTTTGGTGGTGATTAAACGGGCAATGGAAACGTCGCGTTTGCGTCATGAAAACACGTCTCTTCGTCAAAAGGATCGTCCCTCTGCGCAAATGCTCGGAGAGTCCCCCGCATTTAAAACACTTGTTTTGCAATTGGAAAAGCTTACGAAAACCAATAGTCGTGTACTGCTCACTGGGCCCTCTGGATGCGGTAAGGAATTGGCCGCGCGCTATATTCATAATAATTCAGAACGCGCACAGGCGCCGTTTGTTGTGGTCAATTGTGCCTCTATCGAAGCCGATAAAATGGACTCTGTTTTATTTGGGCATGAAGATAAGAATAAATCCTATTCCACCGGATTGTTGGAGCAGGCAAATGGGGGAACAGTGTATTTGGACGAAGTGGCAGATATGCCGCTGGCCACCCAGTCAAAACTGTTGCGGGTTCTCGTGGATCAAGGATTTTCGCGACTTGGCGGTGTAGACACGGTCAAGGTGGATTTTAGGGTCATTTCTTCCACCAGCCAGAACCTGTCGCACGCCATAGAAAAGCGTGAATTTCGGGAGGAATTGTTTCATAGACTGAACGTTGTGCCCGTTGAGGTTCCATCTTTATCCGAGCGAAGCGAAGACATTCCCTTAATTGCAAGCCATTTTCTTAAACTTTTCCACGAGCTGCATGGTCACCCAATACGTGAGCTAAGCGCTGATGCGGCCGGACTTTTGCAGACGATGCCTTGGCCTGGCAATATAAGACAACTTGCCAATGTCATTGAGCGGATTTTGATTTTGAGTGATGGGACTGGCCCTATAGAGGTCACCGACATTCCAGATGAAACCAAGACACAAACCAACGATCCTGAGGCCGGCACCATCAGCCCCTCCTTGGCCAGCCTGCCGCTTCGCGAAGCACGTGAGGCTTTTGAACGAGATTATCTGATGGCGCAAATTAAACGGTTTTCTGGAAATATAAGTAAGACCGCAAACTTTGTGGGTATGGAAAGAAGCGCACTGCATCGCAAATTAAAATCGCTTGGTGTTGTAAATTCAGGAAAATCTTCTGGGGTCACCACGAAGGCTGGTTGAGAAAATCAACAATTGACCAAAAGCTGTGTATCTGCGATTGAAAAGTTGGTTCGTGTTTAAACACGAGGGAGTGTGATGAAGGTCATCATTTGCGGAGCTGGACAAGTCGGTTGGCAAATAGCGCGTCATCTTTCGGGTGAACGGAATGACGTGACAATCGTGGATAATAATCCCGATCTGGTAAGGCGGGCGACAGAAACTCTGGACGTACAGGGTTTGGCGGGCTTTGCATCATATCCGGATGTTCTGCAAAAGGCGGGAGCGCGAGACGCGGATATGATCATCGCGGCAACCTATTCTGACGAAGTGAATATGGTCACCTGCCAAATTGCGCACTCTATCTTTGATATTCCAAGAAAAGTCGCCCGACTGCGCAGTCAATCCTACCTTGATGCTATTTATTCTGATCTTTATCGACGAGATCACATGCCCATTGACGTTGTGATTAGTCCCGAAAGGGAAGTTGCCGCTGCGGCGCTCAAACGCCTTTCGGCTGCATCTGCCTTTGATACAGAGACGTTTCTGGATAATCAGGCGCAACTTCTTGGTTTGCGGCTTGATGAAAATTGTCCTGTGATAAATACGCCACTGCGCCAGTTAACGGATTTGTTTTCTTCGCTGCGCATTATCGTGGTTGGCATTCGGCGCAAGAATATTCTCTATGCACCTGAATCAGGCGATCAGCTTTTCGCAAACGATGAAGTCTATGTCATGTGCCACGTCGACGACAGTGCACGAGCGCTGGAAGTTTTCGGCAAGACACAAGGCAAAAGGGATAGGGTTGTTCTTATTGGGGGCGGGCACGTTGGTTTGTCTATCGCCAAGTCCCTTGAAAAACAGGAACACCGGACCCGCGCAAAGATTATTGAAAAAGACCGAGAAATTGCGGAGTTTGCTGCCAACGAACTGGAAAAGACGATCGTATTAAATGGCGATGGTCTGGACCCAAGACTTCTTGAAGAGGCAAATATTTCAAAATCGGACGTTATTTTAGCGGTTACCGACGATGATAAAACTAACATGCTTGCGGCGGTACGGGCAAAAACGCTGGGCTGTCCGCGTTCTGTTGTTTTGGTTAATGATCCAAGCCTTGTACCGCTGATGGGAGCGATGGGGATAGATGCTTTCATCAATCCGCGGGCAACAACGGTCAGCTCCATTTTGCGCCATATTCGCCATGGCCGCGTTAAGGGCGTTTATTCTATTGGCGATGCGGAAGCAGAAATTATTGAAGCACAAGTTCTATCAACATCACCTCTGAGCGGGCAGAAAATTAAGGATATAGATTTTCCAGAAGGCGTCTTGGTCGGAGGGGTTTTGAAAGGAGGAAAGCTTGTAATGCCAACTGGATCCTTACGGATTGATGAAGGAGATGTGATCGCGCTATTCGCCTTGTCCAAAGATATCCCAGAAGTCGAAAGGCTTTTACAGGTTTCTATAGATTTCTTCTGACCGAAAATGTGGATCAGATTTACACAGCTTCCGTTTTTTTTCCAACTCTTTGGAGTGGCGTCTTTGGCGATGATTTTGCCAAGCGCGCATGCTCTGAGCGTTGAAAATTTTGCTCAAGCGCGGTCCTTTTTTTATACTGGCACCTTAGGATTGTTTCTGCTGTCAATGATTGCGCTGGCGGCTTCAAATAGAAAATTGGACGAAACGGGAGTTCAACAGCTTGCCTCTTTGGCGCTCGGATTTTTTGTTTTACCTTTGTATCTTGCAATCCCCGAATACGATGCCATCCGTACGACATATTTTATAAATGCTTATATTGATATGGTCAGTGCATTCACCACAACAGGGTTTGTGGTTTTTGATCCTGATCGCTTAAGCGACACGTTGCATTTGTGGCGTGCACTTGTGGCTTGGCTGGGGGGTGCACTGATTTGGTTGGCGGCTGTTGCCATTCTTGCGCCTTTAAATCTTGGGGGTTTTGAGGTGGCAAGCAGCAACCGCATTCACCAAACACATTTTCTGACAACAGCAGAGCGACGCATGTTTTTACAGCGAAATTTTTCGGCGCTTTTTCCGCTCTATCTTGGATTGACGTTTGTTTTGTGGATTGCACTAGCTTTATCGGGCATTCCAGGCTTCGAAAGTTTGATCTTTGCAATGTCAGTTTTATCTACAAGCGGCATATCTGCAGCCAAAACAATGTCTGATTTTGGTTCCAATTGGCTCGCTGAATTTATCATTATCTTATTTTTATTTCTGGCGATTTCGCGCGGATTTATTGCGCGGGAACGTTCTTCGGCTGGGATAACCAGTTTTCCGACAAAAATGGAATTTCGCATTGCGCGCGTGGTCATACTAGGATCTGTCATATTGATTTCAGCACGTCAGATCATGCAAATCCTTTGCGATCAAAATACTTTATTTGGAATAGAAACCCTACGCATGATTTGGGGAAACTTATTCACTGTGACATCATTCCTGACGACGCACGGATGGACATCAAGTTTTTGGGCGCCTGCCCAAATTTGGTCGGGGTATTCTGTGCCGGGTATTCTTTTTCTGGGACTTGTGCTGGTTGGAGGAGGCGTTGCCACCACTTCCGGTGGGATAAAGTTGCTGCGTGTTTATGCCCTTTATGCCAATGCCGTCCAAGAGATGGATCGACTTGTTCATCCCTCTTCGATTGGTCAGACTCGAAGCGTTCCACAAACTGAACTGAGATCCAAGGCTTATATAGCTTGGATTTTTTTCATGCTGTTTTTCATTTCCTTGGCAGGCGTTACATTAATTTTGTCAGCCACCGGTTTAACTTTTGAAAGCGCTTTTGTCGGTGCCATAAGCGCTTTGAGCACAACTGGCCCCTTGAACGAAATGGTATTTGGAGAGCCGTTTGATTTTTCTTCTTTGAGTTGGCCGGCCAAGCTGACACTTGCTTTTGCGATGGTTCTTGGAAAACTCGAAGTTTTGGTCTTATTGGCCTTGTTCACCTCTGAAACTTGGAGAGGTTAATTAAGGGGATAGACGCTCGCTTATAGTTGTGATTTTATATTGCGAGTCTCAGGGTTGATCCTTAAGGGACACTGACCAGGTGGTTGGAACAAAGAAAAAGGTAATAAAAAAATGGCTTCTGATCGTCAGAACTTGCAGGATGCTTTCTTAAATCATGTGCGCAAGGCAAAAGTCCCGGTGACAATTTTTTTGATTAACGGAGTGAAACTGCAAGGCGTTATCACTTGGTTTGATAACTTCTGTATTTTGCTGCGTCGGGACGGACAATCGCAACTGGTTTACAAACATGCGATCTCTACAATAATGCCATCACAGAATATTTCACTTTATGAAGGCGAAGAAAACGCTTGAGCCATTCTCATGACCCGCGCGTCACGCGCGCATGGGTTTTACATCCAGATATAAAATCGGATGCAACGCGCCGTGATGCAAGTGCCGCGTTGGAAGAAGCAATATCGCTTGCCTCCGCTCTGCCAGAATTAGAAGTTGTTGGCAGTAATGTGGTCAGGTTGCCCAAACCACATGCGGGAATGCTGTTTGGCTCGGGTAAGATTGAAGAACTCAAGGCACTTTTCACGGAAAATGAAGTGGAATTGGTTTTGATTGATGGACCAGTCTCACCCGTACAGCAACGAAATCTTGAAAAAAAATGGTCCGTTAAACTCTTGGATCGGACCGGTTTAATTTTGGAAATATTTTCGGACCGTGCCGCCACGCGAGAAGGCGTTTTACAGGTTGAAATGGCGGCACTTAGCTATCAAAGAACCCGCTTGGTACGGGCCTGGACACACCTTGAGCGTCAGAGAGGCGGGCTCGGATTCGTCGGGGGTCCGGGTGAAACCCAAATTGAAGCAGACCGCCGCGCGATCGATCTGCAGCTGTCAAAATTACGCCAGCAACTTGCAAAAGTGGTCAAGACACGTCAACTCCACCGAGCCTCTCGTGCAAAGGTGCCTTATCCGATCGTGGCGCTTGTTGGTTATACGAACGCAGGCAAATCCACCCTTTTCAATCATCTGACAGGGGCCAATGTTATGGCAAAAGACATGCTCTTTGCCACACTTGATCCCACTATGCGGTCGATAAAGACGGCCGCCGGAAAAGATATCATTCTTTCGGATACGGTTGGGTTTGTCTCGGACTTGCCGACAGAGCTTGTCGCCGCGTTCAGAGCGACACTGGAAGAAGTCCTTAGCGCAGACATTATTCTTCATGTGCGCGATATTTCGCATGCACAGACTGAAGAGCAGGCCAAAGATGTTTCATCCATCTTGGAGGACATAGGCATTCAGGCTCACACACCGCTGTTTGAGGTATGGAATAAAGCTGACCGATTGCCTCAAGAAGACCTCGAACGGCTCAGCAATGAGGCGCTGCGTCGGGATAAAACCCATCTCATTTCGGCTTTGACGGGGAAGGGCGTCGACGGTCTGATTAAAGCTGTAGAAGCTGTTTTGAGCATGCAGAATTTCGAAGATGTGATCAATCTGTCCTATCAGGATGGAAAAAAGCGGGCTTGGTTATATGATCAGGGTGTGGTTCGCAGCGAGACACAGAATGAAAACGGGTATCATGTTACTTTGCACTGGTCAGAGCGCCAGAAAGCACAGTTCCACCTAATTTGAACCATTGGCCGGAGACATTCGAGTTATCCCGATTGCCCCGCTTTTCGTAAGATCCTTATCGAGCGACATTCGCCAATATTCGCCGCGCCGCCAAAGTTGACCGAGATCATCATAATGGCGCGACAAGGGATGACCTGACTGGCCGGTTGCTATAACGAAGATAGAGCTATCGGGATCTGAAAAATCGTAAACGCCACGATATCCTGCCGCATGAATGTTTAAAAATGGATTTGCTCCAGTGCCCTTGGTACGGCCTCGCTGAATCGTGTGATCCCCGCCGCTTGTAGGTTGCTCGATGTTCACGAAATATTTCAGTAGGGGAATATGACCCAAGGAGGAATGTTCGTGGATTGCCTTATGTGCATCCCCCCATCTCAGAGAAGACAATGTTCCACCAAAGGTTTGCTTTAAGGAAATCAACGCATCATCAAGAGCGACGCTTGCTATATCGCTGCAGCTTTCTATGACCGAACTTTGGCGATATCACACCATTTGCCTGCTCCTTCAATGTTGCGGAACACCCGTTCGATGAAGAGGGGCTCAACATGAGTAAAAGCATCTGCAAGTTGACCAATTTCATCTCGGATTAATCTTTCCTGCAATGCGCGCATCCAGGCGGCATATATCAAAGGTTCGGGGCGATATTCATCCATATCCCCGTTCCAGTCTGCTAAAAGTGTCATTGCCAGACGTCTATTCTGTGCCTGTGTGCCAAGTGGTCCGCTTTGTTCTGTGAAAAAAAGATCGGCGGCGACTAAGGGTAAAAGACTACGGGCCGTGTAACTGATGTTGTCGAGTTGTGTTTCCTTAAAGCTTTCATTTGTATGCACTTTTCGCTCGCCCAGTAAGCGGCTCAACCTTTGAATGCGTTGGCTGTCCCCCCAAGCAAAGGCTCCATGGTTTGGGAAGGCTTTGTCCGTAAGTTTATTATTGCTGGTTACGATTATTCCGCCTGCAGGGTTCACAATTCTTGGGCTTGTTTCCTCCGGCAAAAAACCTGACCATAGGTTATTTTTATTTTCTCCAAGACTGGGATACTTCCCTAAAGTCTGATGCGCCGGATTACGCTCCGGTCGTAGCCCCGTTGCAAAAAGTGCGATATTTTCGTCATCCACAAGAGTGAGCGTCAAGGAGGGCGATTGAAACTCACCAAGTGCACTCTGTGCCATGGAAACGGTCTTGCTTTTCATCAAGTTCAAAAATGCTTCTAAAGATAAATCATCACCACGCAGTGCAGTCGCGGCTAACGCGACAACATGATTTTCTGGAGTCACCTCAAAAACACCTTGTTCTTTAGGTGATAAGATAGGGCCATTTTCGCTCCATCTTAAGATTATTGTTACCGGTTGTTCATTTCGGATTTGGATAATAGACGGCCGACTGACAAATTTTTGGGGTCCATTTTCCGAGACATAATATTCCGGCTGGTTTGGGTCCACTGTTTCAAGGATAAGATCCTGATCATCAATATAACTTGAGGTAATTGCCCAGCCAAGCACAGTACCGCGTCCTGAGAGAATTAAAGGAAGGCCAGGTATAGTTGCGCCGATGACCCCGCCTGTTTCAAGTTCAAGACGTGTTAGATACCATAACGCGGGGGCAGACAGCGCGCCGTGTGGATCATTTGCCAAAAGTGCCCCCCCAGAGGCCGCACGCGAGGGGGCTGCAGCAAAGGCGTTAGAGGCTCCACCCAAGCCCAATGGGGGCAGGTGATCTAGGTTCAACCCGCTAAGTGCCGTTTGATAGGGATCAGAGTCGGGGCTGAAGGCTTTGCTGTGATGAACATCAAATGGTACAAGAGTTCCTGTACCGGGCACCTCAGGCATAAGATCCAATGCTCTCTTGTCATCTTCAAGCGCAAGTAGCAACCGCGCATAAAGAACCTCGCGGGTGATTTGCTCTGACCATTCAACGCCGAGCATCTTTAATATTGCGATCGAATCAACAGCTGTCCAAATTGCGAAAGGCGCATCAAACAAGAACATTTCTGGTGCGCCACGCCCTAAAGACTCCTCATTGACCTCACGAATACGCGCATTCACGCCTTTGGCATAACTTTGCAGGATCGATTTTGCAGGGTCTGAAAAGTTTTCAAATGAAGATTGCGCTAAGGTATATAGATCCAATCGACGGTAAAATTGGTCACTTTGAAAGGTCTTTAAACCAAAGACTTCAGAAAGCCGCCCTTGCGCCCGCCGGCGTAGAGTTGCCATTTGCCAGAGCCGATCCTGAGCATGGCTGTAGCCGAGTCCAAAAAAAACATCTTCATCATTTTGCCCAAAAATATGTGGAACATTATAGGTGTCTCTGATGATTTCCAGATTACTGTTAAGCTCTTGAAATTGGATATCTTTGTTATATCTAGGCAAAGACTGGGCGGCGAGATAATAGGCCAGCGAAAACGCCAACACGCTCAATGAAAGCAATAAAACTGTCAGCCGGAAAGTCCAACGGAACATAAATGACATTCAATAAGCTCTCTTTTGTTTACCCTGTCATGCTTGCCTTACCTGCTGTGCATGGTTTAGGGGAAATGAGCAAGGTCGGTCACCACATTTTGAGGGTTTTATGATGACTAAAATAGCATTTCTTGGATTGGGCGTCATGGGTTTTCCTATGGCGGGACATCTTCAAAGGGCAGGGCATGATGTAACGGTTTATAACCGCACATCTGCAAAAGCCGAAAAGTGGGTTGCAACCCATGGCGGTCAAATGGCATTGACGCCCGCCGATGCAGCGAAAGGTGCAGAGTTTGTAATCAGCTGCGTTGGAAACGACGATGATTTGCGCTCCGTTGTGCTTGGTTCGCATGGAGCACTCGGAGCCATGTCCAAAGGGTCCACATACATTGATCACACGACCGTTTCGGCAAAAGTCACCGCCGAACTCTACGCTTTGGCGCGTGATGCCGGTGTTGACTTTGTGGATGCCCCTATTTCCGGCGGGCAGGCGGGAGCGGAAAATGGCGCCTTGTCGATCATGTGTGGCGGCGATGCGTCCGCTTATGATAGATCGGAACCGATTATGTCCATTTATGCTCGTATCTGCCGGCGCATTGGTGAAACAGGTGCTGGGCAAAAAACTAAAATGTGCAACCAGATCGCCATCGCTGGACTGGTTCAAGGCCTTTCTGAAGCGTTGCACTTTGCTCAGAAAGCTGGGCTTGATGGTCGCTCGGTGGTCGAAGTCATTTCTCAGGGGGCCGCGGGAAGCTGGCAAATGTCAAACCGATATGAGACGATGCTAGAGGATCACTTTGATCATGGTTTTGCGGTGGATTGGATGCGAAAAGATCTGGCCATTTGTTTATCCGCAGCAGATGAAGTCGGCGCATCTTTGCCTGTCACGGCGCTGGTTGATCAGTTTTATAAGGATGTTCAAAACATGGGAGGTGGACGATGGGACACGTCAAGCCTCTTCAAGCGGCTGGAAAATATCGGCTAACTTTCGCTAATATATTTGCGCCTAATTGCGAATAGCCATTGTCATTTTCACAATTAGCGTCATAAGGTGAGAGCACGGGGTTTTTTCAAACCGCCCGGACAGTTTCGCTGCGATCAGCGCCGCATCTTTGTAATGCACATGGCGGCGGGTCGCTTTGATAGGCCAAATTTGGTCAAAGAATTCTTTCAGCTTGATGCGTGGAAGAGATTGAATTGGTGGAAGCACATTTTTTGTGTCTCCGCTGGAGAGTAATGCGATGAACCGCGAAGGGCATTTTTGTCAGTTACCGTTGAGCGAAGTTGACAGCTTCGCTGCGAGGCGGGTCATCGCCAAAAACAAATCAAACACGACTAAACTACTTTTGAAAAAGGGCAGTTTGCTGCGTGTTTGTCATTGGACATTATGGCTAAGAAAATGCTTATCGACGCCACCCACGCGGAAGAGACCCGTGTCGTGGTGGTTGATGGAAACAAGGTTGAGGAATTTGACTTTGAATCCGAAAATAAACGCCAGCTTGCTGGCAATATATATCTCGCAAAAGTCACCCGCGTAGAACCCTCGTTACAGGCGGCTTTTGTCGAATATGGCGGCAATCGGCACGGATTCCTTGCGTTTTCAGAGATCCATCCCGATTATTACCAAATTCCCGTCGCAGATCGCGAAGCGCTCATGGCCGAAGAGATGGCTTATGCAGACGCGCAAAGTGATCTTGAAAACGGTGATGACGAAGAAAAACCTAGAAAGAGATCCTCCTCTCGTCGGACAAGAGCACAGTCCTCAAGATCCAAAGATGCAATTCAACGTCAAGACGTTGTCGCATCAGATACGACGGGTATGGAGACCATTGACCTAGATGATCAGAGCACAGAGAGTGTCTTTGACGAAGAAGGTGGCGAAGCCTTTGATGTCACAAATGACGAAGCTGAAGTTGTCGCAGATCAGCCAAGCACCGACATAAAATCAAGTGAGGGCGCGCTTGATGACAGTATCGTCGAACAAGAGGACATTTCATCCTCATCGCAAAATAATTCTGAAACAGAAGCGGATGAAATCGACGATATTCACGATAATCGGCGGCCAAGCGATGCAGCATCAAAGGATGACAGTATTGAAGATGTCGCTGAAATCGACGACGAATTTGAATTGCGGCCTATCCGCAAACCCCGCCCAAGACGATATAAAATTCAAGAAGTAATCAAAATGCGCCAAATTCTTTTGGTGCAGGTTGTTAAAGAAGAACGCGGCAACAAAGGAGCCGCTCTTACCACTTACCTGTCTTTGGCTGGTCGATATTGTGTCTTGATGCCCAATACGGCGAGAGGCGGTGGCATCAGCCGCAAAATTACAAATGCAGCAGACAGGAAAAAACTCAAGGAAATAGCCGGCTCCATAGATGTTCCCAAGGGTGCAGGGCTGATAATCCGCACTGCCGGTGCCAAGCGCACAAAAACTGAAGTTAAACGGGATTATGAATATCTGCTGCGGCTTTGGGAACAAATCCGGGAGTTGACGCTTAAATCCATAGCACCTGCAAAGATCTATGAAGAAGGCGATTTAATCAAACGTTCTATTCGTGATCTTTATAACCGCGAGATAGATGAGGTTCTTGTCGAAGGTGAAAGAGGGTACCGGATTGCAAAAGACTTCATGAAAATGATCATGCCGTCTCATGCAAAAAACGTCAAAAATTATCAGGATTCCCTGCCGCTTTTTGCAAGATATCAGGTAGAAAGCTATCTCGCCTCGATGTTCAATCCGGTCGTTCAGTTAAAGTCAGGCGGCTATATCGTCATTGGCGTTACAGAGGCGTTGGTGGCAATTGACGTGAACTCGGGTCGGGCAACCAAAGAAGGTTCCATTGAAGAAACCGCGCTGAAGACCAACCTAGAAGCAGCCGACGAAGTGGCACGTCAGCTTAGGCTCAGAGACCTTGCTGGTCTGATAGTTATCGACTTCATCGATATGGATGAACGGCGCAATAATGCGTCGGTCGAAAAACGTATGAAGGATCGACTGAAAACAGATCGCGCGCGCATCCAAGTTGGGCGCATTTCTGGATTTGGGCTAATGGAAATGAGCCGCCAGCGGTTGCGGCCAGGCATGCTTGAAGCAACTACCCAAGGATGCCCGCATTGTCATGGCACTGGTCTTATCCGTTCTGAAGACAGCCTCGCTTTGGCTATTTTACGTCAAATTGAAGAGGAAGGTGTCCGAAAACGTTCTCGTGAAATTCTTCTGAAGTGCCCAGTTTCCGTGGCTAATTTCCTGATGAACCAGAAACGTGAGCACATAGCACAAATTGAGCAGCGTTATGGGATGGCGGTGCGAGTCGAGGGGATCGTAACCCTAATTAGCCCCGAATATGAGATTGAAAAATTCAAATTCGCGAGCCGTTTTGTTCCTGAACCAAAAGGAAACGTGGTGTCAGTGGATGCCGTGCTTTTGGAACAATCTTCCGAAGAAGAGATTGAAGAAGAGGTGACAAATCTCGCGCCGGATGAGCAAGAGGACAATGAGGACGCGCGTCCGAAAAAACGCCGTCGGCGCCGTCGTAGGCGGCGGGGCAAAGGCGAGGGGGGTGAAGGGTCCCGCACGGATGGTTTTGATGCATCAAGTGAAGATGGCGATGTCACGGCAGAAGATGGTCCGGAAGACGGAGAAACTGGTGAAAAAGATTCCCTGACCGATGGTCAATCAGATACCGCTTTTGCTGAAGTTACGCCCGAAGGGAAGGTGGTAGAAGATCACGTTGCGGACGCTTTGTCTACTGAGCCTGAGGGTGAAGAAACAGAAGACGCCGATACACAGTCCCCAAAAAAGAAGACCACGCGCAAACGCAAACCACGCAGCGCTCCGAAAACCGCAAAGAAGGATTCCGAAGTGACGGAAGGCGGGTCTTCCAGCGTTGATGAAACGTCGAACATCTCGGGAGATCCTGAAGGGGCAGAAGATGGTAATACACATGAAGTGGATCCACCATCAGAGGAAAGCGGGAAAAAAACCAAAGCAAAAGACGATAAACCAAAGAAAAAACGCGCCCCTCGAAAACCCAAAGTGACGAAGGATGATCAGAACGAAAGCGTTGAGAACGCCGTGTCATCAGACAGCGAGACGCGTGAGGAGTCCGTTGAAACACAACAGACCAAAGTGAAAAAGGCAGCAAAGTCAGTTGCAGAAGCGGTTGTTGAAGAGGGAGCCTCGGCAGTTGTGAGCGAAGCTGAAATTACGCCGGAAGCGGATAAAAAAACCCGTCGGCGCGGATGGTGGTCACGGGGCTAAGACCAAGAGTGGATCACGCCTTTTCGATGAGATAAAGCGTGGTCCCGTCTTCCAGTTCTTGAACATCTTTGAGCACATGTCCATTTTCTTGACAGAAAAGAGGAAAATCCACCCAAGCAGCAGGGTCATCTGCCATAACGCGTAAGACCTCCCCGCTGGAAAGCGGAATTAACCGCTTACGCGCTTTCAAGACGGGTAAGGGACATAAGAGGCCGCGTGCATCAAGTTCATGTACCATACTATGGGACATAGGTTGAAGTCGGAGACTTGTCCATACAGATAAGTGTGCAATGACGACAGTGACGCAGGGCATTTATTTCGCTAAGGAAAGACTATGTTTGGAATCGATATCATAGATGCAACACTCATACCGGCCCTGACTCTGGCGTTTTTGGCCGGCGTTATTTCTTTTTTGAGCCCATGTGTTTTGCCCATAGTGCCGCCTTACCTTGCTTATATGAGCGGGATCTCCCTTTCAGAGGCAACCGATAACAACAAAGCGGTTTCAGTCTTTTTGCCCGCTGTTTTTTTCGTATTGGGGCTGTCCACGGTATTTCTGATATTAGGCTTTACAGCCTCGGCACTTGGCACTGTGTTTTTGTCTTATCAAGACATATTAATTACGATTTCCGGACTTTTGGTGATGGGGTTTGGATTGCATTTTCTGGGAATTCTTCGGATTGGATTTCTTGAACGGGAGGCGCGATTTGACGCGTCTTCACAAAATGGCTCTGCCTTTGGAGCTTACGTTCTTGGGTTGGCTTTTGCCTTTGGCTGGACGCCCTGTATTGGCCCACAGCTCGCCTCTATCCTGACATTGGCGGCCAGCGAAGGATCCGTGGCGCGTGGTACAACTCTTTTGGGGGTCTATGCGCTTGGCCTTGGGGTGCCATTCTTGCTGGTTGCGCTGTTTTTAAGCAGACTATCAGCAACCTTG